>Ga0116183_1003704_pt1 | contig 15427 bp, 14 predicted proteins | sample AD_UKC078_MetaG_FD_89753 | JGI IMG/M metagenome (GOLD analysis project Ga0116183, IMG submission 89753) | Active sludge microbial communities of municipal wastewater-treating anaerobic digesters from USA - AD_UKC078_MetaG | ecosystem: Engineered > Bioreactor > Anaerobic > Digestate | place: USA... | reverse complement strand
CTCCGAGACTGACGTTACCTATCTGTATATAACCGGTCCAAACCTCCCGACCAGAGGAGGAATGCTGAAATCTCCACGTAAGGAAGTCAACAATGACCAGCCGGCATCCTTTGACCAGGCTGATGTTCAGGATGACGACACTTACGAGTTCAAGTGGCAGACCGCCAACCTTGAGATGGATGCAGGTACCTACACCGTTTACGCAGTCAGCGCTCCGCGCGACAAGGATCACCTCAGTGACGCACAGTATGACACTGTCTCACTCGTGATCAAGAAGCCGTACATCCAGGCAACCGCTTCCGCAAGTGTTGTTGCAAAGGGTGACAAGATGTTCATCCGTGGAACTGCAGAGGGCGACCCGTCAAAGGGTGTTGCAATCTGGATCCTTGGAAAGAACAAAGTACTGTACGCAACTGAATCCGTGAACGATGACATGACATTCGAACACGAGGTCAAGAGCGCTGCAACTTCATCTCTCTATGCAGGACAGTACTTCGTCGTTATCCAGCACCCGATGTACAACAATGAGTTCGATGTCTACCCAGACAACCCACTTGAACCACAGAAGATCCTCGGTGCATACCCAACCCGCGACTCTGAAATCTTCAGAATCGGTGGTGCAGGAGCACTTCAGGGAACTGACGCTGCAGAGGCACTTGTCAAAGCAATTGACTCAGCAATGGTAGATGATATCTACACCAAGATGCAGTTCCTCGTTGAGGAGCCCAAGGTCACCATCAACCCGATTGGTGAACAGGCTGTAGGTTCCAAGTTCGAGATCACTGGTTCCACCAACCTCATGTATGACGACAACGATCTGCTTATCGAGGTAACCTCATCCTCATTCAAGCCGACCGACAAGTCACAGAGTGGTGAGTTCAACGGCGCAACCGGAACCATCAAGGTTCAGCAGGGCACTGATGGACTTAACAAGTGGAGCTTTACAGTTGACGCAAGCACCTTCAAGCCGGATGAGTACATCGTCCGTGTCTCTGGTGTCACCACCGGTGTTGTGGAAACCGCACTCTTCAACGTTGTTGAAGCTGGAGCAGTCCCTGTAGCACCTGTTGTTGTGCCAACCGAAGCACCAGTTGTTGAAGTAACTGAAGAACCAGTTGCAGAAGAACCGGTAGCTGAAGAGCCTGTTGCAGAGGAAACTGTTGAAGAAGAACCTGCAGCAGAAGAACCAGTCAGCAAGACTGCGTAAATTAAATCAGGTTTAACATCTGATTTCCCTGGAAACCCAGGGTCTTTTTTTTGTCCTGATATCCCGTGACTGGAAATTTTTGAACTATTACTCATCGACTCATAGCAGATATTTTATTCCGGTCTCATGAGATATTAAGACTTACACGTAAGAATGAGTCAAACCGGAATAAAGCGCCCTGGATAGCCTGGTGTGATTCAGAACTGTAACCTGATAATCCTGTTTTTTTATCGGGCTATTGTAAACCGCCATCCACAATGATATGATCTGACCAGTGGGTCAGGCGGACAGGCAATACATTCAACCTCTATTCCAGGGTCGATGGTATGAGCAAATATCTCGTAATCAACAAGGCCGATCGTCTTACAGGGGAATAATGGCAGCCCTTTCCTTTCCCTTGCTGCATGGGTTCTGCATGTGGTCATGAATAATTCCATGACTCCTGGCATGGGTTTGCGGATTTCATAAGTGTTAAGGAGTGAGAATAGCCTGTGATTAAGAGCAGTCTCCAATGACTCAAGCCCCCCGCATGGAGGAAGACTAAGACGATTCATTATCCGTTCAGCTTCGATCCTGGAGAACTCTTTCCAGGCGGCAATATCACATTCAAGAGCAATATCAAGTCCGTATCTCTTTTCAATCTCCAAAAACCATAATCCATCGATAGCAAGCCAGTTTTTAGCTGCATCAATCAGTTCTCTCTTCAGTTCTTCCGAGTCTTCTTTCATACAACCAGTCTCCTTTCAAAGAGTCGGATAGCCAGGAATGAAAATATTATCGTTCCCATAACAATCCATGAAATATTGAGTGCCCAAAGAGGTACAGAAGTTTCAGTTAAAAGTCCCCTGATGAGACTTACCACGTGGGTGAGCGGTAAAAGTAAGAGGGCCAGAACCTGAACGATCTGGGGGAGCAGATGCAAAGGGAAAAAGGTTCCAGAGAAGAGGAACATTGGGGCAACAAAGAGGGTTGCCGGGTATGACATGGTATCTATCGAGGGTGAGACTGCTGAAAAACACGCTGCTATTGAGGAGAATAATACCCCTGCAAGGAATGAGAAAGGAAGTGCAATAAGTAATCCGACAGGAGAGGCAAGTCCAAGCAGAAGGAGCACGATGCTTATTGACAGGGCAGAGATCAATCCCCGTGTTGCCCCCCAGAAGATCTCTCCCAGGATCACTTCCTGGATGGTTATTGGTGTCGCAAGCAGTGCATCAAATGTCTTCTGATAATACATCCTGACATAAGTTCCGTACGCACATTCAAAAAAGGAAGCATTCATCACCGATGCAGCAAGGATTGCAGGGGCGATGAACCTGATATATGGAACTCCTTCAATGTCGGTGATATATGCTCCGATCCCAAACCCGATCGCTCCAAGGTAGAGAAGAGGTTCTATAAACGGCGGGAGCAGGTTCACACGGATATTTCTTCGAAATACTAAGGCATTGCGAAACCAGACCCTGGATACACCAATGAGCAGAATTCCGGCTTTTTCATTGATCTTAATTTTCATTCGCGAATCCCCCTCCCGGTAAGCATTAAGAAGACATCTTCAAGTGACCCCGGACGGGTGATTACCCGGATCTCCCTGAACTGTTCAGTTAACCTGTCTGCCAGCTCACGGGGTTTATCAGTGCGGACCTGTATCATCTCTCCACCAGTCCCGTAAGAGATATTTATCGAGTCCAGGTACCTGGTCACCTGATCACTTTTATCAGTCTCGACTATATCCATCCCGATAAAGGTTCTGACAAGTGCATCAGGAGATCCGTCCACCAGAATTTTGGCATGATCCATTATCACAAGCCTGTCACAAAGCCTGGCAGCCTCGTCAAGATAATGCGTCGTCAAAACGATGGTGTGTCCTTCTGCACGCAATTTCAGAAGTTTTTCCCAGATGTGGTGCCGGGCCTGCGGGTCCAGCCCTATTGTTGGCTCATCAAGGATTAACAGGTCCGGATTGTTCATAAGGGCTCTCGCAAGAAGCAGTCTCCTTTTCATACCCCCTGAAAGTTTCTCGATAATAGTATCTTTTTTCCCCTCAAGTTCAAAGAACTCAAGAAGATTTTTAGCGCGTTTAATTGCATCATCCCTGCCGATATCAAAAAACCGGGCATATACCGTCAGGTTATCAAAAACCGACAGGTCAGGATCCAGGTTTGTCTCCTGTGGGACTACTCCAATCCTCTTACGGATGATCCTCCCTGAAGTTTCAGGATCATCTCCGAACACTCTTAATTTTCCACCAGTTCTTGGAGAGACACACTGAACCATCTTCATGGTTGTGGTCTTTCCAGCACCGTTAGGTCCAAGAAAGCCAAACAGTTCCCCCCTGGTTACTGAAAAGGAGATCGAATCAACTGCCGTCAGGTCACGGTACCGCTTTGTAAGGTCTTTGGCCTCAATCACATACTGGGACATATACTGGTGTAAATGATTAATGGTTACAGGGTCATCATAAACCATCCCAGGAGGAAACCAATTATTGCTCCTCCGTTCAGAGGAGGAAGTCCTGCCTGTGGCCTGCCGGAAAACACCGCACGCAGGAGGATACCAAGTCCTGCAAGGGATCCAAGTATGGTTCCTATTGCCGTAAGGCTGAATATTCCGACTCCTCCTCCAGGTGTGAATACACAGGCAGAAGTCACCAGAATTGATGGCATAATAAGATCCCCAAGACCCATCAGGTATGCCGCACGGTCATGTTTTGGTTCTTCATCATCTGTTTTTATCGTGTCAATATTACCACCAATCCCGTCGCGGATGAATGAGTATCCCTCTTTTTTCGGAACTACGACCATTATGGGCATTTTACCTTCAATGACTCCATTTGCCAGGGTAAGCATGTGCTTTGTCTTGTATACAGATATCGCGTCATATACCGCGAGAAGGATAAGAAGGAGTATCACAGGGATCGGTTCAAGTGATATCCCAAACATTGATGCAACTCCTGCGGCAAGTAAAACGCCAAGAATATCAACGACGTACCATTCAGGATACTTCCATAACAGCAGGGTAGCGACCCCTGCCAGGGCCACGCCAAGGAATAAAGCCGGGCTTTCCTGGGTAACAAGGGCCAGTAACCCTGAGAATACGTAAATATATGCAATGAAAAGGGAGATCCTTATTATCCAGCCCAGGATCCGTTTAAATTTATATTTTATCAGGATAAGCATAAGGGCCGTGAACCCAAGAAGCATCGCGATAAACCACACCGGGTTTGAGATGGACTGGGGGTCTTCAAAGACCGCATATCCTGACGCGGACATCGGTGCTGCAAGGAGAACAGATCCTGTCTCAACAGCAAGGAGCATTACCGGCATTGCAAGGATGGCAAGATATTCCCGGATTTGTTCCTTTGATCTCATGATAACCAGTACTTAAATCATGGGAGAACTACCTATCTGAATATATGGATGATCGGATCCTTCTGGCCGGGATAATCCCTCTCCTCCTGGTATCATGTGGATGTATCCTGGTAGGTTCTGCTTTCAGGTTTCCAGTTGAAGCAATTATCGGGCTGCTCCTGATAACTCTTCCGATAATTTTACTCACCTGGTATATCCTGGTAAGGGTAGAAAACCTTACGGCTGGTGTAAAATTCCAGGGCAGAATTATCCATCAGGCAGTAGATAATCAGGCACTGGATATGAAGCGGAAATATGAAGAATCAAAAAGGGCGATGATGGACGTTCAGTCAGAACTATCCAGAAGGATATACCGGTAGGCTGATCATGGGTGTAGCACTTAGGGACATTTTAACCGGGTTTAAACGGCCGGCTGGTAATGATGAACTGAAAGGTATTGCCGCAATCGATTCCTACAATGCCCTGTACCAGTTCCTGTCCATAATACGGCAACCGGATGGCACACCACTCATGGACGGGGAGGGAAGAATAACCTCGCATCTTTCTGGCCTTTTCTTCCGGACTGCTAATTTCCTGACCCAGGGTATCCGTCCGGTCTTCATCTTTGATGGTCAGCCGCCTGATATGAAGAGCAGGACCATCCAGGAAAGGAAGGAGATTCGCGAGGAGTCCAAAGTAAAATGGGACCAGGCCAAAAGAGAAGGTGACCTTGCCGGCGCATTCAGGTATGCCATGTCCAGTTCTGCAGTTGACGAGTACATCCTCTCCTCCGCAAGGGAACTTATCCGGCTGATGGGACTGCCGGTCATAAATGCTCCATCTGAAGCAGAGGCGCAAGCTGCATACATGGCTGGGAGGGGTGATGCTGACTATGTCGTGTCCCAGGATTATGATACCCTGCTTTTTGGAACTCCTGTCCTTGTCAGGAACCTGACTATATCAGGGAAAAGAAGGTTTCATGGAAGAGTTGTTACCGTCCAGCCTGAACGTGTCCTCCTCTCTGAAGTGCTTGAAAACCTTGGGATAACAAGGGAACAGCTCATCGAGATAGCCATTCTGACCGGTACAGACTTTAATCTTGGAATCCGTGGGATTGGAGCAAAGACCGGACTTAAAAAGGTGAAGTCAGGCGATTTTGAAACGACGGTCCGGGAAAAGCTGCCAGATTTCGATCCTGAACCGATCCTGGAATTTTTTATGAATCCCCCTGTTACTGATTCGTACTCAACTGATACCGGCCCTATAGATCGTGACGGTATATGGTCATTCCTGTGTGATGAGCACGGGTTTTCACCTGGCAGGGTGGAGCCTGTTCTTGATAAGATATCAAAAAAAGAGAAGCAGAAGACCCTTGAGAGCTGGTTTTAAACGTGCATGGCCCAGGCAGTTATAAGACACCCGGGATTATGCAGAAGGTTTGAAATTACAACAATTTTATGACTTATTTTTATATTTGAATCACAAACAGTTATCAGGCTTATATAATCTGAAGGGGTTTTTATTCGGATGCAGGATGAAAGGGGATCTCGATTAATAATTCTGATATTGGTATGTGTGTTTATCTGTGGTTTTTCTGCTCCCATGATCTGTGCAGATGAGCTGGAAGAGAATATTACCACCGATAACGGTAACCTGTCGGCAGAATGGGTCGTTGACTTTACCGCCTCCCCGTTTGAAGGTTACCCCCCCCTCTGTGTCCAGTTTACTGTATCCGGTCCGGACGGTGAATATGCCTGGGACTTTGGTGATGGTACAGGCTCAAATGCTAAAAATCCTGTTCACTGCTATAAGCAAAAAGGCTCTTACTGGGTTAAACTGAAGTATTATTATGGCTCTGTCGCAGGGGAAGTAACAAAGCCTGACTGTGTGAAGGTAGGCGATCCGGAGATGTATGTTGATTATTATGCCGAACCTTCTTCCGGCCCTGCGCCATTGACCACCCAGTTTACTGTTATTGGAAATCCTGTGAATATCATCTGGCATTTCGGGGATGGAAGTGATGATACAACCGAGCTGAACCCAAGGCACCAGTTCAGGGAGCCTGGAAATTACAGCCCTACTCTTACTTACTGTATATCCGGCTCCTGTAACAAGATCTCCAAGTTCAACTATATCGAGGTTGGTCTTGGAAATGAAGTGGATTTTATTGCTGAAAGGCAGAACGGGACTGCTCCGGTATGCACCAGGTTTATTGTGCGTGGGGAAGCTGAGACATTTAAATGGGATTTTGGTGATGGCACCAGTTCATTTGAAAAAAGCCCGGTCCATTGTTACCCGGAGCCCGGACTATATACTGTTTCCCTGACTTACACGGTAGACGGTGCTCCTTATACCATCAGGAAAGACCGATTTTTGAGATATCTTCCTGCATGGGCTCCTGACTTTACTTATGGTCCGATCGTGGGAATAGCTCCACTTTGCGTTGGATATGACATTGTCAACCCCTCCCAGTCATGGGAATTTCACTTTGGTGACAACAGTACCTCTGCCAGTGCACAGGCCACCCATTGTTATGGAAGAAGTGGGAACTATTTCCCATCCCTAACCTACTGTTACAATGATTTATGTGACAAGGTCGAAGGAAAAGAACCGGTCATCGTTCATCAGCCTCGTATCCTTCTTGCGGAGGGCTCTGTCCCTAATGAATACAAGTTCAGCACCGATGCACCTGAGGGGCTTAGGTACTCCTGGGATTTTGGTGATGGTGCCAGGGCCGAAGGGCCTTCTCCCACACACCGGTTTGAGACTGAAGGCACATTCCGCGTCTCCCTGGTTGTTACCGGTTCATGCGGGTGTAATGCAATAGCGACCAAAGAACTTAAGATAAAGCCCAAAGAAAAACTGGACTTTACCGCCACTCCATTAGCCGGATGTGCACCTCACTGTGTGCAGTTTAATGAAAAATCCCCGGAGATACCACTCTCACGTCTGTGGGAATTCGGCGACGGGGAGACCAGTGAAGAGAAGAACCCGTTCCACTGTTTCAGGTTTCCAGGTTCATATACGATAAGCCTGGCCGACACATTTCCAAACGGCACTGAAAAAGAGGTAAAGGAGAATTATATCACTGCCCACGCGGTGCCAAAGCCATCTTTTACCATGTTTCCTCCACATGGCGATGCCCCTCTTAAGGTGAAGTTTACAGACACTACTATCGATTATTCTGAAAAGAGGTACTGGAGTTTTGGAGACGGAGCATCAGGGTCAGAGAAGACTGTTGAACACCGGTTTGATGAGCCGGGGGATTATAATGTGACACTTACGGTATGGGGGGCAGGAGACTGTTATGGAACAAAATCCCAGGTTGTCCACGTTTTAAAGAAAGAAGACTCTCCATATGACTTTTCCGGCCTTCCAAGACGAGGCAGTGCTCCTCTTTGCACCTCATTTAAGGTGACCGGACAGATCCAGCAGTCAGAGCTTGATTTTGGCGACGGGCAGAAGACAAGTGAACGCAATCCCTTCCACTGCTATGATACCCCCGGGATTTACTCCCCGGTCCTCCATGCATGTGACTCAGTGACCGGGTGTGAAGATATTAAAAAACCCGCATATATTGTTGCAGTCTCTCCATATTACCTGAATATTACCCTCTTTCAGGGATGGAACCTTGTATCTGTTCCTGTAACTCCTGAACCTGGAAGTGATACTATGGATATTCTATCCATGGTGGACACTGCAGGACATTCGATCTTTTCATGGAACAGTTCATCTGGTTCATGGACAAGGCTTGCAAGAACAGATAAGATCTCTCCCCTTTCTGCTTTCTTTGTATATTCCCCTGACATGGTGCAGGTTCCTGTCAGAATATCAGGCCAGGGGCCTTTGTATAACCTTAGCAGGGAGCTTGATGCAGGATGGAACCTGGTAAGCTTTGCAGATGTGATGATGGTTTCAGCTGATGAGGCATTCCGTTCGATAGAGGGACTATGGAGCTATATTATCGGGTACGATGCAGAGAAGCAACGGTATGCTGTCCCGGTTACAAATGGAGCTTACAGTCGCGATGCTTTACTTGATCCAAGGCAGGGGTACTGGATATTCATGAATGGGACGGCCCGGATGGTTGGAAAACAGTTATAACTGCTTCCAGACATGTATGAAACGCTGGACTGCAGTAATATGACCAAAGATTCCAAAGATAAGTAAAACCCATGCAAAGATGGACATCCCGATAATTAATGCGGAAGAGACGAGAGATGCTATTCCTGCCCCGATAAGGAGTATGAGCCTGTCAGCCCGTCCCAAAAATCCTCCATAAAACCTGCCGATTCCCACTGCCTGTGCCTGGGTCCCAAGGTATGATGCCATCAGAACACCGGTCAGGCCAAAGACTCCTACCTGCCATGGACAGAGCGGGCCGGCGAATATTCCGCAGATCATGAAGATATCTGCGTACCGGTCGACCGTGTGATCAAGAAAGTCTCCCCTCATGCTCTGGATGTTCATAGCCCGCGCAATTGAGCCGTCAAGGGCATCGAAAATAGCATTGAGCAGGATGCATAATGTGCCTATCCCGATCTCAGACAGGTAAAACCCGACTCCTGCCACCGCTGCAGCGACAAGGGATATCGCCGTGCAGCAGTCTGGTGTTATCTTAAGCCTGATACATGCTGAGACAACCGGATCGATGATCGGTTTTACATGGTCACGGTATGAGTCAAGGGTCATATCATATCACCATACGGGATAAGCCAGTCTACAATCCCGATTTCAGGCTCTGCATTTCCCCTGACTATCTCTTCAACCTTGTCAGCACAGGTGATGATATCCATGCCGGTTGTGTCGATCTCGTAAAGAATATCCTTGCCATGAATGTCAAATGCCTCTGCCAGTGCAACGTCAAGGATCTCTGACTCCACGTTCTCCTGGATCTTCTCTTCGGAGTATCCCCTGCCTGAAAGTCTCTCTTTTAATATATCAGGTCTGCATCTTAGGATGACAATCCTGTCAGCCTGGAGATAATGAGCCATATGTCCCTCAATTATCCCCTCAACAGGAGTAAATTCCAAGGCCCAGCGTTCATCATCGATGATTCTGGTATCCCGCTCCTTGTCTTCACCAAGGGTATATGGCCCGGTTGTATCTGAAACATGTGTGACTGGGATGCCTCTTTTTTTAAGTTCCATTGCAACCGATGTCTTTCCTGTTCCGGGTGTCCCGGTAAGAGCAATCATCATATCTTTCTGAGTACCTCAAGGAACCGCGTGTTCTCCCATTCTTCTCCAATGCATACCCTGATATAATGATCCTCAAGGCCTGGAAAGCTCCTGCATGATCTGACAAGCACCCCGTTTTGTGCAAAAAAGTCAGCAGCCTCGTCACCGGTGAAAGGGGAGACATCGACCATCACAAAATTAGCTCCGCTTGAAAGGACTTGTCTGCCTGCCTCCCTGGTAAATATGTCCCTCCACTTTTTTACAAAGCTGATGGTCTTATCAAGGAACTCCTGATCCTGCAGGGCCCCGGTTGCAGCAGCAGCCGAGAGATTATTAAGTGCAAAAGGTGTTGCAGCTTTCTCATATACCTGCCTGAACCACCCTGGAACAAATGCATAACCGACCCTGCAGCCGGCAAGCCCAAACACTTTTGACATCGTCCTGCCTATGATGAGGTTTTCATAATCGTTCATCAACGGACGGTACTCTTCGGCTGAAAACTCAACATATGCGTTGTCCAGGAAAAGGATTCCGTTAATGTTTCTTAGTATCTCTTCGATATCAGAGACTGGTGTTACCGTGCCTGATGGATTATTCGGAGTGCAAAGAAATGAGATCTTTGCATCCCTGGCAGATGAGATGAAAGAGGAGATATCAACGGAAAATTCCGCATTCCTTGGCACATTCTCTACGGTTCCTCCCTGTGCAGCGGTTGCAAGGCCATAAAAAGAGAAGGTAGGCGTGGATACTGCTACCTTGTCACCAGGGTTAACAATGGCCCTGATACATGTCTCGATAACCCCGTCCATCCCTGCACCAGTGACAAAAGAGTATTTGCCATGGAATTTCTCCAATGCATGGATGAGATCCGGCTGGGTGGTATCAGGGTACCTGTTTATCGTGTCAATTGCTTTATTTATCTCATTTATTGCAAAGGGGGATGGGCCGAAGGGGTTTTCATTACTGGCAAGCCTTGCCACCTGCGAGAACCCGAACTCTTCTGCAATCTCTCCTGGTTTTTTTGCAAATACGTAGGAGGGACCCTGGCGGTAGAGTTCGCGAACCAGATTAACAGACCGACCTGATTGCTGCATCGATGACTTCGCATCCCCTGTCTATCTCTTCAGGACTTATCACAAGAGGTGGTACCAGCCGGATATTGCCATGAGCAGCACAGTTTACAAGAACGCCCTTCTCCATGCATGCCTGCTGAACTTTTGAGCATGAATCTCCGATGGTAACCCCGACCATAAGGCCAGCTACCCTTGTATCATGTGCAGAGAGAGTCTTTTTGATCCTTGCCCCTTTATCTGCCACTGAAGGGAGCACCTCTTCTACAACATCAAGTGTTGCAATTGCTGCTGCACAGGCTACTGGTCCTCCTGCAAAGGTGCTGCCATGTTCTGATTTTGAGAATTCAAGACCGTCCCGTGCTATGATTGCCCCCATGGGAAAACCACTTGCAATACCTTTTGCCAGCGATACGATATCAGGCTGGATCTTTTCATGCTGGTAGGCAAACCACTTTCCTGTCCGGCCAATGCCTGTCTGAACCTCGTCAAGGATCAAAAGGACATCTTTTTCGTCACAGATCTCCCTTACTTCCCTCAGGTAACCTTCCGGTGGGATTATTACGCCTGCTTCTCCCTGGACCGGTTCAATGATCACACCGGCGGTGTCCTTGTTAATGGCCTTTCGGATCGCCTCTGCATCCCCGTAAGGGACAAAGAAACAACGGGGATTTAACGGAAGGAATGGTTCCCTGATGGCAGGCTTGTGGGTGCAGGCCAGGGATGCCATGGTCCGTCCATGAAATCCATCTTCACAAGCGATAAATTCGGTCTTTCCCGTTCTTATCCTCGCAAGCTTTATGGCTCCTTCGTTGGCCTCGGCCCCGGAGTTTGAGAAGAATGCTTTTTTCAGTCCTGAATACTCAACCAGCCGTTTTGCAAGTGTTCCCTGGTGAGGGACATAGTAAAGGTTTGAACAGTGGATGAGCTCTGCGGCCTGTTTCTGGATTGCCTGAACGACCTTTGGATGACAGTGCCCGCTGCTGCAGACTGCAATGCCAGCAACAAGGTCAAGGTAGGTCTTTCCTTCTGCGTCGGTGACATTGCATCCAGATCCCTTTACAAGCATCAGGTCCCGGCTGAATGCAGGCATATAATATGTAGATTCAAGTTCACGGTAATTTTTTTCGTAATTCATTTTATCATCACTAAATCTGTTACTCGTACTCGATAGTTGCAGGTGGTTTGGAGGTGATATCATAAACAACCCTTGAAACACTTGGGATAGAGGATGTTATCCTGGATTCAATCTCTTTAAGATCCTTAAATGATATCTCCACCGGTTCGGCAGTCATGGCATCTTCTGAATGAACCGCACGGACTGAAACGATCCAGCCATGAAGACGCTTTCCGTCCTTTATTCCGGTGCCAAGTCCTACAAGGGCTCCAAGACATTGCCATGGCCTGTACTTTTCAACCAGGACCTCTTCTATGATGGCATTTGCCTCTCTTACCACCTCTATGGCCTCCCTTGTAACTCTGCCTACAACCCTGACCGAAAGGCCGGGACCAGGGAATGGCATCCGGTGAGCAATCTCCCCTGGAAGACCAAGTGCTTCTGCAACGTTTCTTACATCCTCCTTGTAAAGCTCTTTTAATGGCTCGATAACCCCATCGAACTGTATGTTAAGAGGCAGTCCGCCGACATTGTGATGGCTTTTAATACCTCCATCACTCTCGACACAGTCAGGGTAAATAGTTCCCTGCAGAAGATATTTTGCCCCGGCTTTGACGGCTTCACGTTCAAAGACACGGATGAACCGCTCTCCAACGATCTTTCTTTTCTTTTCAGGGTCGCTCTCACCTTCAAGGGCATCCAGGAACTCATCTGCTGCGTTTACAACCTTAAGGCCGACAGGACCAAATATCTCTGATATCCGTGCGGTCTCTCCTTTCCTCATCAGCCCGGTGTCCACGTAAATCGGGATCAGTCTCTCTCCGATAGCCCGGGATGCAAGCTCGGCACAGACAGAGCTGTCCACACCCCCGGAGAGTGCGATTACAACCTTTTCTCCGCCTGATTTTTCCTGGATCAGACGAATGGCGTCATTAATGAATTCTTCTGTATCGGTTATCATTCACCTTCCCCCCTTTTAATCAGGCAAGCTTCAACAAAACCGAGGAATGGCGGGGATGGTCTTGTTGGCCTGGACTTGAACTCAGGGTGAAACTGCGTTGTAAAGAAGAAGGGATGCCCAATCATCTCTGCTATCTCCATCCTGTCCTTGTTTCTTCCAGAGAATATGAGGCCTGCCTCCTCCATCCGGCTTACATAGGCAGGATCAACCTCGTACCGATGCCGGTGCCGTTCGATTATCTCCCGTTGCCTGTAGAGCTTGTAAGCGGTAGTGTCTGAACTTATATAAACCGGGAAGTCACCAAGTCTCATACTGCCTCCAAGGTTCTCAACACCTTCCTGTTCAGGCAGTATGGTAATGACCGGAGTGCCCTCTCCCCATTCACTGCTACAGGCATCTGATATCCCAAGGACATTTCTTGCATATTCAACGACTGAAAGCTGAAAGCCAAGACAAAGTCCAAGGAGGGGGATTTTTTCTTCCCTGCAGAGCCGGATAGCATCTATCTTGCCATTTATCCCCCTGACACCAAACCCGCCTGGAATCAGCACTCCGTCGCATTCACGAAGGTCTGAGGGATCGACCCTTTCCGCGTCAAGCCACCTGATAGACACCTCGGTTGAGAGTTTTCTCCCTGCATGCTTGAGTGCTTCTTTTATTGACAGGTAGACATCTTCTTTCCCGTACTTGCTGATGATGGCAACCGTCACCCGGTGGGTATATTCACGGGTGACAACCCTGTACCATTCCCGGTCGGCCTCATCTTTTTCAAGCTTGAGAAGCTGGCAAAGAACCTCGGCAAGTCCTTCTTTTTCCAGCTCCATCGGCACCTGGTATATGTCTGGAACTGTAGCGGCACTGATGATCCCTTTTTGTGGAATATCACATAATGACGAGAGTTTTTTCCTTGTATGTGAATTTAATGGCCTTTCACTTCGTCCAACGATTATGTCGGTGAAAAGTCCAAGCTCTCTTAGTGCTTTTATCGAGTGCTGGGTCGGCTTTGTCTTCAGGTCCCCCATGGAATCTGACGGCATCAGGGTGACATGAACAAGGGCCCTGTCTGATATTGCAAGCTCACTTCTCATCTGCCTGACCGCTTCAAGAAATGGCATGCTCTCAATATCACCAACAGTGCCCCCAACCTCCACGATACAGATATCAGCCGGTTTACCTCCAAAGATAGGCTCTTCCGATGCAGACCTGATACAATCCTTTATCTGGTCGGTGATGTGTGGTATTATCTGGACGGTCTTGCCAAGGTAATCACCACGGCGTTCTTTTTCAATGACCATCCGGTATACCTTTCCGGTAGTGATATTATGGGAGGAGTTGAGTTCAATATCTAAAAACCGCTCATAATTCCCAAGGTCCAGGTCCACTTCGCCACCGTCATGCAGAACAAACACTTCCCCGTGCTGGGCAGGGTTCATCGTCCCTGCATCAATGTTCAGGTATGGGTCGATTTTTACTGCAGTAACCTGGTATCCCCGGTTCTTCAAAAGCCGGCCGATGGATGCCGCGGTAATGCCTTTTCCAAGGCCACTCATGACACCCCCGGTAATAAAAATGTACTTCACATGACTCCTCCGAAAACCTTCAGGAAGGTTGTCCCTTATCCCTCATTTATCCTCTGATGGTACCGGACCTGATGATAAAAGAAGCCGTGCACCGTGCAAGAAGATTTTCTTCATCCGCGTCGGTGAGAGTTGCCTCTGCATATATCATCGTTCTCCCTTTCCTGACCACAGTGCCATCTGCGATGATGGTGCCTTCCCTGGCTCCCCTGATAAAATGCGTGGTGCAGGAGACGGTTGCGATGGTCTCTTTATCTGAAAGCAGGGTGTATATCGCAAGAGCTATAGCCTCGTCACCAAGTGCGGTATACATCCCTCCCTGGAGCCAGCCCTCGCCGTTCTTCATGTCATCCCTGATCACCATGCTGAGTCTTGCTTTTCCATCTCCAAAAGATACCGGCTCTATTCCCATCAGGCAGAAGAAGGGGTTTGCCTTCTGGCCCTGATTTTTTACTTCATTAAGATAGCTCATACGTATTAAATTCCTGTACTGGTGAATGAGATTGCCTATGTGAATGGGGAATACATAAGAGTATTTCATGTAAACCAGATAGGGTACATAACGTCAGTTTTCCAGGAACATGAACAATCCATCTGTCAGCATCGTAATCCCTGCATATAATGAATCAACCCGTATCAGGCCACTCCTAAGTGAAATTAGTGAATTATGTGAACTTCGTGAACCAGATAGTCCTGCCATTGAGTTCATCTTTGTATGTGATGGCACTGATAACACGGCTGATATAATCCGGGATTATAAAAAAAATAACCAGGACCTGATGATCAGGTGCCTTGATTTTCCCCGCCGGCTTGGTAAAGGAGGAGGGGTAAAGGCCGGTTTTGCAGTCGCATCCACACCACTTGTCGGGTTCATGGATGCTGATAATTCAGCTTCAGTATCAGAAATGGTTCGTATCTCTCATCTTATCGGAGAACATGACGGTGTAATCGGTTCAAGGCATCTT
>Ga0116183_1003702_pt1 | contig 15429 bp, 16 predicted proteins | sample AD_UKC078_MetaG_FD_89753 | JGI IMG/M metagenome (GOLD analysis project Ga0116183, IMG submission 89753) | Active sludge microbial communities of municipal wastewater-treating anaerobic digesters from USA - AD_UKC078_MetaG | ecosystem: Engineered > Bioreactor > Anaerobic > Digestate | place: USA... | reverse complement strand
GAGACGATTCTGCAAACTCGGTTGCCGCTTCAACAGCAGCTTCTTCAGCCTGACTGTTTTCCTCATCCTTATTATCGCCTATCACTATATCGCCGTTTGGATTGATAACAGCACCTTCGATAACGACCTCATCCAAGTCGTCATTGCTCAACAGTTCACGTCCTTCAGAATCAATATAGCATTCCTCATCATGAACATGTTCCGTCTTGCCGCAGACGAGTTTTGTTTCATAGCATTCATCGCTGTGAATATGGTTTTCATCCTCTTCCAGACCGCACACAAGCTGTTTTTCATAGCACTCATCGGTATGTTTGTGTTCTTCCTGACCGCATTCCGACTCGTTAGCCATTGTAATACCAACGCCGTGAAGCGACCATGAAACTCCGGAAGTTACAAACAGTGAAAGCACCAGCACAAGCGAAGTAAAGCGCCGTCGTCTGCTTCTCTTCTTACTCACTCCTTCATAAAAATTATTTTTCATTGAGAATCCGTCCCTCCCTTCGTTGTATTCATCGGCCAGATCCTGAAGAGGACCTTTCCGACTATTTGCTCCTTACCGATGCATCCTATGTCTGCATTTCTGCTGTCCACAGAAAGCATACGGTTATCTCCGAGAATGAAGTACTTGTTATCAGGCACTTCATAAGGAAAAGTGAGATCACATTTTCCTATACTTTTCTCTATAACATAAGGTTCATCGATAAGTTCATCATTAACGTAAACACTGCCGTCATTACCTATTGAAATGACATCTCCGGGTTTTCCGATAACACGTTTCAGGAGCATTTTGTTCTGCCATGAAACGCAGCAAAGGTCTCCGTATGAAACGCTGTTTGATTTTGCAGTGACAAGAATATCGCCGTCATTCAGTGTAGGTTTCATGCTGTCTCCCGAAACCTGAACGACGGGGAAAAGCAAAGTAGATGCAAGGACCGCAGCCGCCGCAACGACTATCAGTACTGAAAGAGTATTGATTAGAGTCCTTACGAATCTTTTCCTGTATTTTATCTTATTAAGCTCTGATTCCACCTGTTCAACAGATGGGAGCGTGACATCAGCTTTCTTTTTCAATGACATTCAACATTACCTTTTTCTGATATGTCTATTTTTTATTTTTAGAAGAATTCTTACGAGCCTTAGCGAGTATTTCGTCGGCCTTTTTTCTGGCATTGCTCAAAATCTCATCAGCTTCTTTTTTTGCTGCATCGGTTATTTCTTCGGCGCATTTTCTTTTCACCTGATCGATATAATCATCGGCAGTTTTCTGAGCTGTTTCAAATAGTTCATTAAGACTTACAACAGCCTCTGCGATAGAACCCGAATTCTTTATCTTAAGCTCTTTGGAATCAAGCTGGGCTCTGAGAGAATCTATCTCCTCTTTCATCTGCTCCTCATTTTTCTGATACTCATAAATGATCTCTATCAGTTCAGAGCGGCGGAGTTTCTTGAATTCCTTATCAGTCATGTGGTTCACCTATATAAATATAATATGATGTATAAAGGAACCGTTTACAATTTGTAGAAATCGTGATTTTGTTTACTCATCAACAAAAAGCTGAACGATTAAAGTTTTACTACAGATTGTTTACTTGTTCCCCCTTAAATTACTTTTTCATTATATCACCGATGCTATGTTTTGTCAATTTATTTTGGCATTTTTTTACGTTTACGACCGAATTTAATGCATTACATACCAATAAGAGCGCCATCGGTTGTGCAATATGACCATATACTTTTCCGTTTTTCAAAAAATCACTTTACAAATCGTCAATACGCAGATTTTAAATACATATAGTATATAAACTGCGTCATACGCACTTTTGCAAGCAGCCCGTTCGACATTACACTTTGTATATAAAAACATTAAACGTACATTTTGTACCATTTTGTAACGTGAATGTGCACAACTCATCACTCTCGTTTTTATCAGATTTGACAGTTTTTTTATTTTTAACAAGTTGTTTTTCCCACTTTGATTGACTTTGTCCGCCCTTTGGTTGTATAATGGGTAAAGAGAATTTCTATTTTTATATATGTTAACCCATCGGAGGTATGTATGACTGATAAAGAACTTCGCAAAGCAAAAAAGGATGAGCTTATTGAGATGCTTTACTTTCTGAGGAAAGAAGTAGACGAGCTGAAAGAAGAAAATACTGCACTCAGGGCAAAGCTCCTGATCGCAGAATCTGCTCCCAGTGAAGACAATGAACAGATTTAATTCTCTCGAAGACATACCTTCCGCCGATCAGTTCAAACGCGAACTTAACAGGATACGTTATAAAAAAGGATTTTTCAAAACATTGAAAAGTACGGTCAGTTCTCTGGCGGTTACCGCTGCAGCAGCTATAATCCTGTCGGAGGTCTTTCTGCCCGTGGTAAGAGTTACAGGTTCAAGCATGGAGCCTGTGCTTTCCAATTCACAGATAGTTCTGTGCAACAAATTCAGAACAGCAGAACGGGGAGACATAATCGCTCTCTATTATAATAAGAAGTTGCTCCTGAAAAGAGTTATTGCAGTTGCAGGCGATACCATCGATATCGACGAAAACGGCGCAGTAAAACTAAATGGTGAAATACTCGATGAACCTTACGTTTCAGTTCAGGCTCTCGGCGAATGTGACATCGAATTTCCTTACACCGTCAAGAAGAACCGCTGGTTCGTAATGGGCGATAACCGTGAACTATCCGTGGACAGCAGATATTCCGCTTTCGGCTGTGTGCCCGATGAGAATATCCTCGGAGTCGTCGAATTCAGACTGCTTCCTTTCGATCAGCCGCACTTCCTTGAGGATGCAGGTGGTTAAGATGAGAAAAAAAGCGATCGGATATCCTCATAACGATATTTCTTGTCGTTATAATGCTAATCGGTGTTGCAGTTTTCTTTTATCCCGCTTTCAGCAACTGGTGGAATGCAAGAGTTCAGACTCAGATCATCGATAACTACAACAAAGCCGTCGGAAACCTCGATAACTCGGAGAAGGAGAAACTGCTCGAAAAGGCAAGGGAATACAATTCTGCTCTTGATGAACTTGCAGATCCTCTTGCCGATTACGAAAAAGTTTCAGGATATGAAGATATCCTCGATATCACAGGCACCGGTATCATGGGATATATCGAGATACCAAAGATAAACGTATATCTTCCTATATACCACGGTACAAGTCCCGAAGTGCTCAACGTTGCGGTAGGACATCTTCAGGGTTCGTATCTCCCTATCGGTGAGATCGGTCACCATTCGGTAATATCAGCTCACAGAGGTCTTCCTTCAGCAAAGCTGTTTACCGACCTCGACCAGCTTACAGAAGACGACAGATTCAGTATCACTATCCTCGATGAGGTGTATACTTACGAAATAGACCAGATAAATGTGGTACTTCCTACGGAAAACAGCCTTCTCAGAGCAGAACCCGATATGGATATCGTAACTCTGATGACCTGTACTCCCTACGGCATCAATACCCACAGACTTCTCGTAAGAGGACGCCGTGTTGATACAGTAACTGCCGAGGACGAGAACCATAAAGTTGTAAGGATACCTGCGGATGCTGTTATCATCGATAATATGACCACACTTCCGTTTATTATCATTCCTCTGATAGTTATCCTTATCCTCGTCTGGATAAAACAAGGCAAATATAAAAATAAAAAGTATATGTCAGGATATACAGTAAAAAAATATATAGACATTAATGAAAGGCACGGTGAAAAAGATGCAGGTCAAAAATAAAAAAGCTTTATCTGCTTTGTCAATTATAGCAGGGATCCTGCTTATTGTTCCCATGTTCCGCCCATATGAAGCAGCAGCGGAAAACAATAAAAAGATAACCCTTTCCTGCAGACAGGATGATACTATTTTAAACGGTATGGAGTGGGCTCTGTATCGGGTAGGCGAACGAAACGGCAATAAAATAAAATTCATCCCCGAACTTAATAACATTTTTATAAGTCTCGGAGATATGTCAGCCGAAAGAGTCAACGCTGCCGCTAAAACTATCGAAAGCTATATCGTAGCCGCAGATGTTGCCCCTACAGCGATCGGAACTACCGATACTCAGGGCGAACTCGTATTCGACGGACTTGATAACGGTCTCTATCTTGCAAGAGGTAAGACTACCCGTGTCAACGAAAAATACTATGTTCCTTCTACTCTGCTTATCGATGTTGACGGCTCGGATACTGATTTCAGCTATAATGCATACCCTAAGTTCTATTACGCTACACTCAGCGGTGAAGCAAGAGTATACACAGTAAAAAAGGTATGGGTGGACGATGACGACTCCTATCTGAAGCGTCCCGTGGACATCACAGTTGACCTCTATAAGGACGGCGCTCTTAACGATACCGTAACTCTCAGCGAAGAAAACGACTGGAAATATACGTGGAATACTCTGGATGAAATGTCCGAGTGGCTGGTAGTCGAAAGGGAGATACCCGTTCATTACGAAGTTATTATCGATTACAACCAGACTCAGTACCTTATAAAGAACTCTTACAACCCGAACTTAGTCGTTGACGGCGGAGACGAAAAAGTCACTACAACAGTTCCCGAGGCTACCATACCTCACGTTGAAACTACAGTAACTGCCGTTACTACAAATGTTGAGACTACAACGCCTCCTCCCGGAACAACAGAGCCTCCGAAGTCGACCGTCCCCTCTTCAACAGCACCGCCTCCGCAGACAACCGTTACCACAACAAGCGGAAAACTGGCTCAGACAGGACAGCTCTGGTGGCCTGTACTTCCCCTTTCATTAGGCGGTATCCTGCTTATAGGCGCAGGTATCTCACTCCGCGGCAGAAAGAAAAACGATGAAAAGTAATTCATGGATCTTAGTCGTAACACTGGGAGTATTATGCATCCTCTCTGCGTTTCTGCTTTGCTGGCACAACGTCCGTCAGAGTAAAGACGCCGCAGATGCTTCCGAAAGCGTTATCGAGATACTGAAAAACAAGATACCCGATGAATACGTCGATATCCCCGAAGCCACTCCGCCAAGCACCGAAGAGGATCTGTTCGCAGAATACGAAAAAGACGAACCCGAAAGCAAGTCTGATGCAGGTATCGTTATCGACAAAAATTCCTACTGCGGATATATCAGTCTCCCCTCCCTCGGGCTTGAACTTCCCGTAATGAGCGACTGGAGCTACGATAAGCTCAATATCTCGCCGTGCAGGTACAGCGGTTCGGCAGAAACAAACGACCTCATCATCGCCGCACACAACTTCTATTCGCATTTCGGCAAGATTGATGACCTTGTTTCAGGAGACCAGATAGTATTCACAAATACACTCGGAAAAAAATACATCTACACCGTTGCTTATACCGAAGTCATTGACGGTGAAGATATCACCCAGATGTTCAGCGGTCAGTCGGAAGAATGGGATCTTACACTCTTTACATGTACGCTCAGCGGTAAAAGCAGAGTTACTGTACGTGCAGACCTCGTTCCCGAAGAGACCACCTGAAAACCTATATAACGATAACAGCCTGACAGGACGCTCCATACATGATCTGCGGAGCAGCCTGTCAGGCTGAAAGTTTTTATCACGAACCCAGAAAAAGCAGTACAAGAATATCATACGCCGAGTGAAGAAGCATAGTAAAAACTATATTCCTGCTTCGTATGAAAGTCCAGCTGAAAAGTACGCTCAGTCCGATGATCTGAAGGAACAGGAAATGCGTCAGGTTATGTTCAAGAACGCCCATATGATACCAAATCGGGAAGTGTATCAGGGTGAACATCACTGCATTTACGGCTACGGGAAGTATCAGCTTGTCCGAGTCCTTCATCGTGGCGTTGAGAAGCCAGCCGCGGAATACCAGTTCTTCCGACAGTCCAACCAGAATATACGGTATCAGCATCTCCCAGCGGATATCATCGGCAAGCTTTACAGTGCCGTGTGCCCTGTAGGATACAAACAGAAAATATCCCACCATTGCCGCAAACAGCAGCCACCACCTTGCCATGAACCGATTGCTGAACATATTCGGCATCTTTATGTACATGTTCTTGTTGAAAATCTTTATCAGTATAAATGCAGGCAGTGCCCATACTGCAAGCTTTACTCCGCACTTTGCAAACTCGGTCACGAACTCCGTTCCGAAATGCGCTGACAGCTTCTCAGCAGCAACCAGCTCGAACCACGCCCATACACCGTAAAACAGTACCGTATATATAATAAGTACGGCTGTCAGTTTTTTATTTTTTATCATATGTTATCCTCCTTATTTGAGTTCAATTATATCATTTTAATAAAGCACTGTCAACTATATGCGGAAATAAGTTTCTATTTCCGTTAACTTTTTCTGTTGACACTAATGATGTAATATGTTAAAATGTTTTGTAGGATCTTAGAAACAAAGGAATGATGTTATGGATATTATACTTGCCTCTGCATCTCCGCGCAGACGCGAGCTTATGAAGCTTATAACCGAGAGCTTCACTGCTGTCTCAACTGACGCCGACGAGACTCTCCCCGAAGGAATACAGCCCGACAAGGCTTCCGAATACCTGTCCTGCGTTAAAGCCGAGGCTGCCGCTGCTTCGTACCCTGACGCCCTTGTCATAGGATGCGATACTGTTGTTATCGTGGATGACTTCATCCTCGGAAAACCTGTAGGTGAAGTTCAGTGCCGCGAGTTCCTTTCGCTGCTTTCGGGCAGGTCCCACCGTGTAATTACAGGATGCACTCTTATATATAAGGGCAACAAGCACACATTCAGCTGCTCTACGGACGTTAACTTCCTGGAGCTCTCCGACGATGATATCGAAAGATATATCGCCACGGGAGAACCCTTCGACAAGGCAGGAGGATACGGTATACAGGGTAAGGGCGCACTTCTTATCGAGTCCATTTTCGGTGACTATTTCAACGTTGTGGGACTTCCTGTATCCATGCTCAACCGCGAACTAAACTCGTTCATAAATTCTGTAAAGGAGTAATATATATGAATTCAACTGCTTTCCACTCTGCGGATATCCTTATCCCGAAAAGTACTGCCGACATGCATAAATGGTCCGTTATCGCATGCGATCAGTACACAAGCGAACCCGAATACTGGGAGGCTGCCGAAAAAGAAGTAGGCGATGCCCGCTCCACACTGCGTCTCATCCTTCCCGAGATCTTCCTGGAGGATAAAGATGTCGCTCAGCGTATCGACAAGATTCATTCCGCTATGGACGATTACCTCGCAAAAAACATATTCGACGAGTATAAAGACTCGATGATCTACGTTGAGCGAGTTCAGAGCAACGGCATAATCCGTAAGGGCATCGTAGGTGCTATCGACCTTGAACAGTACGACTTCTCAAAGGGAAGCACTTCACAGGTTCGTGCTACCGAGGCAACTGTAGTCGAGCGTATACCTCCCCGTCTTAAGGTCAGACAGGGTGCCGCACTGGAGCTTCCCCACATAATGATACTTATTGACGATCCCGAGGATAAGGTCATTGGTCAGCTTAAGCCTTCCGATATGAAGCAGCTCTATTCAACTGAGCTCATGCAGAACGGCGGAAGCATCAGCGGTTATCTCGTTGACAAGGATACTCAGGAATCCATCGATAAGGCTCTTGCTTCACTTGCTGATCCCGATGTATTCAACAAAAAGTATGGTCTTGAAAATACACCTGTACTCCTTTACGCTATGGGCGACGGAAACCACTCCCTTGCAACTGCTAAGGAATACTACGAACAGCTTAAGAAGTCCGCTCCCGACAAGGACTTCTCCAACCACCCTGCAAGATATGCTCTTGCCGAGATAGTGAACCTTCACAGCGACGCTCTGAAATTCGAGGCTATACACCGCCTTGTATACGATGTTGATGTAAACGGGCTCATCAGTGAGATGACTTCTGCTCTTGATCTCAGCGAAAATGCATCCGAGCAGTATTTCACCTGCTGTACTTCAGAAGGCGAAAAGAAGTATTTCATCGGAAAGACCTCATCGAACCTCTCTGTAGGCTCACTCCAGAACTTCCTTGACGGATACATAAAGTCAAAGGGCGGTAAGATAGACTATATCCACGGTACAGAGAACGTAAAGTCACTTGCTGCAAAGCATAACGGTATCGCCTTCATACTCCCCGACATGGATAAGTCACAGCTCTTCCCGACAGTCATCAAGGACGGCGCTCTCCCGCGCAAGGCCTTCTCTATGGGACATGCTGACGACAAGCGCTTCTATATCGAGGCAAGAAAAATAACAGATTAATACAGTTTCCCCCTGTCAGAACGATAATTTCGTATCTTTCAGGGGGAACCTACCCGAACACCTTACGAACAATTAAAAAATGCGATAAACAGACGATTTTGCTATAAAAAAGCAGTGCCGCTCTCTACTTTTGGAGAATGGCACTGTTTTGATTTGAAAAACGATTTTATTTGGATCATATCCTGACCAAGTACTCTATTCACTCTTTACGCTTGTTGAGTTTAATGCTCCATATGACCTTCCCGCTTTCCAGATACCTTGTTATCATATTGGAATATGCTTCTGGAAGTAATTCAGTATCAATGCTTCTTCCTTTGCTGTCAGGTATCTCAGCAATACGGTGTGCATCGGCTTGCTCTGCATCTAAGAGTGAAATATCATCACCGGATACAATGTAAAATCTGCCGAAATGGAAAAGACCGTATACGAAAATATCTTCCTTTGTCGGACCGTAGATGATCGTTTCTTCTTGTGACGTGTTTACCTTGCCGATCCAGGGGAAGCCGAGCTGAGTTTCTGTGTCTGCAAGCGCATCGCAGAGTTCCCGAACAGTTTTATTCATATTTGGTACAGCTCTGATCGGCGAAAAGGATTGATTGAACGGATTGTTGCCGCCGCCAATCGCCCAGAACAAAATACTTTCGACAAGGAGAAGTACTCCGATCGCGATATTTGTGCCGGAAAAAGAGGCGATGATCGAATGAACAATGGCTGCGATTCCTCCAATCGCCATAGGAACTGCGGCAATCCGGAAAATCAAAGATATGATCCACTGAAAGCGCAGTGTGACCGCACGGCTTGCGGCAGCCGAATACATTACGATTGCTTCGATCAGGAGCAATGTTGCGATACATATCCCACGTTCAATGCTCTGCGTTTTCCATATCGCAATTACACCGGAACAGTTCAGTACGATACCGGACAGTATCAGCAAAATGCCCGATAAGCGCTTCACTTTCCTTGCCTTACATCTGTCAATGACAGCGCCCATACGGAAAAAGCCGATACAGAAGAGAAACGCCGAAATACCAAAAATGATCCAGAAAAGAATACTCATCCTTTGCGGCAGCATGAATATCAGTCCGTAGGAAGCCAAAAGGCAAAAGATGTCTATCGTAAGTTCTGTACGATCTCCTGATCGTTTCATTAATGTTCTGATTTTTTCTATGAGCGCGACCATACCTGATGCTCCTTTGTCGTAATCAGTGATTTTTAATATTATATCATAGATATGACAAAAGTTCAAGATTAAGGTGGAAAAAAAGGTTGAAATGAAACTTAAAAACAAGAACTGCATCTTGCATATGAGTAGAAGATATGGTATAATAAACGTAATCGCTGTTTGAAATGCAATGATACAGCGTAATATACAAGGAGAATACTGCGATGGAAAATCGAAAATGCCCATCCTGCGGCGGCGAAATGGAACTGTCTGTTTCAAATAAATGCATGGTGTGTCCTTTCTGTGACACCCATATTGATGTGGAGATCAAAGATGACGGCAACGGCGCTCTGCTTGATACAAAGATGTTCGATATCCTTTGGGACATCAAGGCTCTGAAAAAACATGAGAATGTTGTGACTTGTCTGGATTCGTTCCGCTACTGCCTGAACAGTCTGAAAACCGCTGAAAGCGTGGCGAAGTATATCCGAACCGCCCTTATCAATGATGAAGATGTGGCAAGTGAGGGCATCAACCAGAACAGGATTGACAAGATCATGCCGAAGATCGCTGACCTCATGGATTCGGACGAGCATATCATCGTTTACGGTGATGACGGTCTGATTTCAAGAGGAAAATGCTTTTTTGTCGTGACAGACAGACGCAGTATCTTCATGGAGGGGAAAAGGCAGAATTCCGTACTTCACAGCGATGTGGCTGCACTGCGGCTCGATCCCAACGGCGGTTATCCCCGCTGGAAGGTGAATAACCAGGATGCACAGTATATCCCCGGTGTCGGTACGAAATACCGCCTGCAAGGTGCTGTGGCAGCGCTGATCTGCCTTTACGCAAGAGAGCATTGCTCCGATAAGATCAAACTTCTATAACAAAACAGAGGTCAGAACGCTTTGTCCTGACCTCTTTTCATTTTAATGCCGCCATGTGGAATCCTTGTCGGAAACATGGTCGCAGATGACCGCAAGTGCGATCACAATATCCTGCACGTCCTCGTCCTTGATGCTGATGCGGTAGCAGTCCGACCAGTGTGCCTTGTCCTGATCGACGTGGGCAACTGTTCTGCCGCCGATCTCTATGTCATAATCAATGCCCATCATGTCGCCTGCGATACGAAGTTCAGCTCCGTTTACAGTTCCGCTGACTTCGGGGTTAATGATGCGGAATTTCTTTTTCAGTTCGGCAACCGTCTCGTCGTTTCTGATAAGGACATATTCGTCCATGATCTTCGCAATTTTCCTTTTCAGCTTCAAAACCTCTCTGCCGTCCTGCTGAATGGTGAAGCTGTGGCTGGTAATATCGCCTTCCACATGGAACACCACGTTTTTCTCCTGATCGAACACATCAAATCTCGGTTTGAGGGAGAACAGCTTTTGCTCCATATACAGTGAGATTGGTTCGCCTGTTGCTGTATTGGCAGGCATCGCTTCGTCTGTGATCGTAATATATTCGCCGTTTTCCAGCTTTTTGATGACCTCCAGAAGCTCGTCCACGGCTCTGTCTGCATAGGAGCTTTCCTCGTCCTTGCTGCCCAACAGCACTTCGGATTCCATTTGCATCGCTGTTCCCACGCTGTTTGTCCCGTCCGTGCCGATCTTGCCCATGATGATCTTGTCCTTATGTGCCCGAACGAAAATGTCATAGTACGGTGTGATGTTCTTATACATGACCGACTGCGTACCGAAAATATCGCCCATTATCGGCGTACCAAAGCTGACCTTGATCGCCGACAGCTTCTCAAAAAGCTGTTCATTTGTAAAGTTCTGCACGTTCTTCACGCTGCCGAATCCCATATTTCCGCCGCCGGAAAAATCAAAAAATCCCATAAAAACTCCTTTCAATCACTATATCTTGTGCTGTCCGCCTTGTCGGAAACATGGTCGCATATCACCGCAAGCGCCACAGCAACTTCCTCTAACGTGCTGTCAAATATCATCATCTCATAGCGGTCGCGAAAACTGGCGTTTTCCTGCTCGATACGGCAAAGCTTGTGACCGTCCACCAGAATGTCAAAGTTGTAGGACTCATAGGCGACTCGTATCTCAAGACTTTTGCCATAGACATTTCCCGACAGACTGCGGAACAGCCCCTTTTTGATATGTGCGATCTCCTGACCTTCCTTTTCAATGGTGTATTCTGCAAACAGCTTTGCGATCTTCTTGTGAAGTACAAGCACTTCATTCTCGCCCTGACATACCGAAAAGCGGTGCCTTGTCATGTCGCCTTCTATAGTATAGACAGCATTCTTACCGTCTCGGTACACCTGATACTGCGGTTTGACAGCGGATAGCGACTGTTTCAGATACATCATGTATGGTTTGTTTTTCTTTGGCTTTTCCATATGCTCTGCTCCTTATCATCGGGATCACACTTATTATACCATAGCAAAAGTGAAAAAACAAGCCGAAAGAATGACTATTCACGCAAATTCTATTGACTTTTCCACTGCAATAGGGTAAAACATTTAAAAGAGGAGGTGACAGTGTTATGTTCGGGTGCTGCGATTTAAGCAAGCAAGCGGCATAACTGCGCCCTTTTCACAATTTTATACGGAAATAGAAGCGTACTCTATGGGATAAATGCGTCCCGTGGGGTGCGCTTTTGTGCGTAAAGGAGGTTTTTATGAAGGAAAAATTTTGGAGAAAGGCACTGGCGGCGCTGGCGCTGGTGATCATGTCGGGAGCAACTCCGATAAAGCCGCTGTCTCAGGTATTTGAGGATATTGCGATAACGGCGAGTGCAGCAAAACAAACTGTAGAAAAGACCGTTATGTTTAAAATGGACGGCGGAGATTCAGGCGAGACCACACTATTAGATGATAACACACTATACACAACTGCCGGTGTGGCAAATAATACACTTCATTGGACTTGCAACGATCCAAACCCTTATAATATCACCAATATTTATTTTCAAAATACAACTACTACATCTGGTAAGCATAGATTTAAGACTGGGTTTCATGGTAATATTTTGAGCAGCGACCCAAGCATAGAGTTTCTTGATATTGAGGGAACGGTCACAAAAGTTGAAATGGTAAACTTTAATCTATATGGTGAAGTGGTTAAAGTGTCCGCTGGCAAAAACAGGAGTGACACATCTACCTTACTTCATCTAAAAGATACTGACAATGAATATGATTTTCGTTCGGTAGGCGGACAAGAAAGCCTTAATACTTACAGTACTGCTATATTTGTTGGAAATGTGAACGTTGATAAAGATAACCCACTGAAAATATTTTTTACTGGTACTGTAAAAGATGATGTTAGTTTTTGTGAGTTTAGTTTTAAAAACGATGGAAGCGGATACATTTCTGTTACTTACGAAACAGAGGAAGAAGTTACCAGAGATCCCGGTCATTCATTTTTATACACTACCAGTGGTGATACTCTGACAGCGACCTGTAATCAGACCGATCCTAACCACAATTGCGGGCTTACTGATCATAAGGCTACATTGAAGCTTTCCGCTGATGATGTTCCCTATAACGGGCTGATTCATACTGCTTCGGTCAATAAACAAGAATTTGTAAATGCTACGGGAATTACTGATATCACCACTACTTCCAGCTATAAAAACAAAGCCACAAATGAAGTGCGTACTAATGGCGTGTATGAAATAGGCGATTATACAGTTACTGCAACTATAACGATAAGCGGCACGGCATATACCCTTACCAAGGATTTCAGCATTAGCGAGAATACGCACAGCATAACTAATCGGCAAGCTCATGGGCAGACTTGCCGATGCGGACGATGTGGTGTTCGCCTACATTCAGCAGAGGATCAAAGAGCTGCACTCCAGGAAATCGGAGCTTGAACGCAAGTTGCAGACCAAGTCTCGTAAGCGTAAGGCGATCAACACGAAACCGCTGACTGAACCGCTTGCCATGTGGGATACTCTGACGGTGCAGGAAAAACATGATGTTGCCGCTGAGATGATAGAGGTCATTTACATCTCACACCTCAGTGAGGACATCGAGATCAGATTTGGCATTTGATGATTCCGTAAAATAGATGTTTTACAGTGTTCGTAAAGTGCGCGAGAAGCAGATTCCTTTAATATTACAAAAAAGTAATATTGAAATTCTAAAATGTTGTTATTCGTCACATTTCACATTCCGGCAGTTTTATTTCAATCTTCATCCGTTACATACGCACAAATATTATCCTTTCATTGACAATTCTTAAAGTTATATTTTTTTAGCTTAAGAAATACTTCAGAAATTCTTATGCAAATAATTATTGACAAAACTGAATTTATGTGCTAATATATTAGTGTATTAAGCGTATGATACAATTTGCGTTGGTTTTTCAGCAGTTCTTACAAATCGTACCAATGATATTAGTTCATATTACACTAAACATCAACTGACTGCGAACTGTTTGAACTATAACGCTTCATACATTAAAACTAATGTTAAAACGAATGTTGGATTTGGAAAGGAGAATTGTTCGTATGAACAATAAGTACATCTTAAAGGCACTGGCTGTAGTTTCTGCCTCTGCTTTAATGCTTTCAGGCGCAGTTTCCTGCGCTTCACAGACCGTTGACCTCGGTCCTACATCAGGAGCTTACACACTCGAGCACCAGACAGTTGAGAACTATATCAACGTTACAGGTTCAGTTGAGGGCTCAAACGAAGTAAAGATCACAAGCGACCTTAATACAAAAGTCAAGCAGCTGAACGTTGAAGTCGGCAGCAGCGTCAAGGAGGGAGACGTATTATGCGTCTTCGACAGCTCCGATCTTCAGACAGAGTACGACAACCTTAAGGCAAGCTTTGACAAGACAGGCGAGAAGCAGCAGAGTCTCCACGAGATAAATCAGCGTGCTCTCAACACTGCAAAGTCAGACAGAGATGCTGCTGTCAACGCTGCTCAGCGTGCTATCGACAACGCAATAAGTGCCCGTGACAAGGCTTACAGCAGATACAATCAGGCTGAAAGCAGAAAGAACGAGCTCTATTCACAGTATGAACAGGCTTACAACGCTGCTTACTCAACAGGCGATGCAACTGCCGAGGCTCAGGCTTCTGCACTGTATGAACAGTATAAAATGGCTGAGAGCGAATACAATACTCTCGGTGACAGCTTAAGCACTTACGACAGCGCTATCGACGAAGCAAATGCTGCTTATGACCGTGCTGTTTCAAGCGGAGATCAGGCTGTTCAGGCTGCTCAGGATACTATCAACGCAGAGAAGTTTGAAACAGACAGCTCAACTCAGGCTCAGCTCGACAAGCTTCAGGACAAGATCAACAAGTGTACAGTAAAGGCTCCTAAGGACGGTATAGTTACTACACTCAGCGTTTCAGAGGGTAGTATCCCTACTACAGACGCTATCATGACTCTTGAAGATACTTCTTCACTCCGCATAAAGGTTACTGTCAAGGAAACCGATATCCTCAGCGTACACGAGGGACAGAGCGCTGTTATCACTACAAACGCTACAGGCAATAAGGAGTTCAACGGTAAGGTCGAAAGAGTTATAAACATCTCAAGCACTTCTGCAAACGCTATCACAGGCGAAACAAAGAACAACGGATACGAAGCTGAGATCGCTGTTGACAATGCTGAGTCCGGTCTTCTTATCGGTATGAACGCAAAGGTAAAGATCGCTCTCGAATCAAAGGACGATGTTCTCGCTGTTCCTTATGATTCTATCATCGAAGAGGACGACAAGTGCTATGTATACCTCGCTGAGGGTACAGGCTCAAAATGCACTGCTAAGAAGGTCGAAGTAGAAAAAGGTATGGAGACTTCTTACCTCACTGAAATTTCTTCATCCGAACTCAAGGACGGCGACCGCATCCTCACTGATCCAAAGAATGTCGAGGACGGAAAGAGCGTCAGAGTTTCAGGAAGCTACTATGAAGCTATAACTACGGAAGCTGAGGATGACGGTGAGTAATTATGAGCAAAAGAGTCATTGAGATGAGTAACATCATCAAACGCTACTATATAGGTCAGCCTAATGAGCTTCAGATACTCAACGGCATGAATATAACCGTTCATGAGGGCGAGTTTGTAGCTATAGT
>Ga0116183_1003697_pt1 | contig 15455 bp, 14 predicted proteins | sample AD_UKC078_MetaG_FD_89753 | JGI IMG/M metagenome (GOLD analysis project Ga0116183, IMG submission 89753) | Active sludge microbial communities of municipal wastewater-treating anaerobic digesters from USA - AD_UKC078_MetaG | ecosystem: Engineered > Bioreactor > Anaerobic > Digestate | place: USA... | reverse complement strand
ATGTTAAAATCATTGTCATAGGAGTAAATAGTATCTCTTTAAGAAAAAAGTTTTTAATGGCAAAAAGGTGATTTTTCTTATGAAGTTCCTTTTCTAAAACATTTTCCTCCGAAAAGTCCTGCCCGGACTTATCTTCTTCCTGTTCTGGTTCAACCATATGTCTTATAAGCTCATTTACCTGGTGAGTTTTCTTTGTTTCTATACCTTCCAGATATGATAATATATGAGTCATTTTTTTTATAAGTTCTTCATTTAAAAGGATATTGTAAGGACATCCGGAGATTAACGTTACTGTAAGTTTACCGTCCTTTATATCTATTGATTTTATTTGCTCTATAAGATCAGAATCTTCTTTTTTACATAGATCTGATGCAGGATAGAAGAACCTGCAACTCGCAGGACGGTTGTTATATATAGTACAGTTATACCGTCCTGAAGACTTGATTTCCAGAAAAGGACATTTCCCGTTTACGAGTCTGATTATTCCGTCATAGTCGCTCCAGCTTGAGGTTGGATAAAGATATTTGGAATAAAACTCTTTTTCAGTCATACACAATTGAAGAGCAATAAAAAATATCTCTCCTCCCTGAACAATTATATTATCTCTTTTACAGCAGTTTCCACATCTTGAACAATAGGCATTAAAAATATATTTAAACTCATTTGTTTTTACGAAACATGTGAGAAAGTCAATTATTTTTTTCTTTAATTCAGGATGGTCACGATATAAGATCAATAGATTATCAGTTTCAGGATTATTACTGTAAAATTTAACCCACCAGGGTTGTAAGCTTATAATTTTAAACTCATTTATTTTCATAATGTGTAATGGGTGATGGGTCTTAAACTCCTCATGTCTCACTCTTCACCTCTTACCTTTCATGATTTCTTTTAAACTCTGTATGGTATAGAGTATATCCTCTTCTGTTATATAATAATGCACTGCCATTCTGATACGATCTTCTGATGTGTTCCAGCAGAGAATACCTCTTTTTTCCAGAGATTTCACCAGATTTACAGCATTTTTTGTATTAAAAAATACCATGTTTGTCTCTACTGTATTAATATCAATAGTTAAGTTATCTATAGTGTCAATTCCCTGTGCCAGGATTCTGGCCTTTTCATGATCTTCGAAAAGTCTTGTAGTCATATCTTCCAGAGCAACAATTCCTGGTGCTGCAATAATTCCAGCCTGTCTCATACCTCCTCCCAGCATTTTTCTTACTCTGTGGGCTTTAGATATAAATTCCTTACTGCCACAGATTATAGAACCGATGGGAGCACATAAACTCTTTGAGAGACAGAACATAACAGAGTCAACATATTGAGTTATTTCCTTCGGTTCTTTCTTTAATGCCAAAGCTGCATTAAAAAGCCTTGCTCCGTCCAGGTGAATTTTAAGATTATGTTTTTTCGCGATTTCACTATATCTCTTCATTGTATCCAGAGGAACTACAACTCCTCCTGCCATATTATGGGGGTTTTCGATACAGATAAGAGATGTCCCCGGTGCGTGGTCATCTTCTATAGAGATTTTCTCTTCAATTTCTAAAGGATTCATAATACCATTCATGCCTTTCAGTGCTTTTGTCTGAAGACCTGAAATAACTGCTGCTCCTGCCAGTTCATGAATAAATATATGAGAAAGTTCTTCCACTATGATTTCCTGTCCCGGAAGGGTATGGGCTTTTATGGAAATTTGATTTCCCATAGTGCCTGAAGTCACTAAAAGGGCAGCTTCTTTTCCTGTAAGTTCTGCTGCCAGTGCCTGAAGTTTATTTACTGTAGGATCTTCTCCTATTACATCATCGCCAAGCTCTGCTTCAAATATGGCCTGACGCATCTTTTGTGTCGGAAGTGTAACCGTATCACTTCTAAAATCTATCCTTTTTTTCATAATTTTTTACTCCTGTCTTCTGAATTCTTAAATAATATAATATTTTTCCGATTAATGCAAGTTATTATGAACTATCAGCAGTCAGCTATCAGCAATCAGCTTTTGCTTACACTCACGTAAATAGGTGGTGGGAGTCTTTCCTGTAGAATAAAAATTAACATTTTGTTAACATTTGCTTTCTTGTTTTTATATTAAAAATATATTATATTATAATAAATTAACGTAAATTTATTGGGAGGAATTAGATTATGAAGATTGATGGTAATTTAACTGCTACAAATTTAATAAAACAGGGTAATCAGCTCCAGGTAAAAGAGGATAGTACTGTAAAAGAACCTGTAGATTCTGCGGTAATTTCTTCTGCTGAATTCAGTAAAATCGGTCAACTTCTGGCAAAGACAACTTTTGATTGCGGCGTTAGTGTTAATACTGCTTCAGAACAGAGAAGAATACAGAAAGAAGGTCTGGCATCTATGGTTGCAAATTCTGGTACGACACAGGATGAGAAAACTCTGGCCGGCCTTGGAATAACCTTTGGAGATCATTATATGTATGATGTGAGTGCCGCAAGGACCAGAAATGTCGTTTTACAGACTATCATAGGTGGTATAGGCGGAGCTATGGGTTCTGTTATAGCTAAAGTGACTTATGATGCAGGAGTTGCAGTTAAAACTGCCGAGGAACAGAGATTTATTCAGAAAGATGGTCTTCAGGCTATAAAGGAAAATCCCAAATCCTCACAGGATGAAAAGACCATTGCCGAACTGGGAATAGTATTCGGAGATTCCTATATGAATAATACAAGTGCCACAAAGGCTAGAAATGTTGTTTTACAGACTATCATCGGCAATATAAGCGGCCCTATAGGTTCTGCTATAGCTAAAGTGACTTATGATGCAGGAGTTAAAGTTGAAACTGCCAAGGAACAGAGAGCTATTCAGAAACAGGGTCTTCAGGGTATAGTTGCAAATTCCGGTGCAACAAAAGAAGAAAAAGCTCTTGCTGAACTTGGAATAGAATTCGGAGATTCTTATATGTATGATACAAGTGCCACAAAGGCTAGAAATGTTGTTTTAAATACCATCAAAGGTGGTATAAATGGTTCCATAGGTTCTGTTATAGCTAAAGTGACTTATGATGCAGGAGTTGCAGTTAAAACTGCCGAGGAACAGAGAGCTATTCAGAGACAGGGTTTTGAAGCTATATTGGCAAATCCTGATACGACAGAAGAGCAGAAGCTTCTCGCACAACGTGGCATAGATGTAGGCGATCATTATATGTATGATACAAGTGCTGCAAAGGCCAGAAATATAATCTTGCAGGAACTTTTCAAATAAATTAACTGGCATTATTTATTAATTTAATTAATGTAGAGACGAGAGTCTCTATATTTTTTTCCAGAGGTGGTAAACTTGCTTAATACTATACTGGATGTAGAGGAAAAGATACACGACTGGTTAACTGCCGGTGTGACTTTTGTCTGGCTTATAAATCCGAGAAGAAAAACTGTAACTGTATTTTCAGAACCTCTCAAATTCAACATTTTCTATATTGATGATGAATTAAATGGTAGTCCTGTTATATCCGGCTTTAAATGTAAAGTCAGTGAGATTTTTATCTGAAATAATATTATTTATCTCAAGAATAATAGTGTTTGAAGATAGAAATCCCTCTGCTGTGAGAAAAATAGAATTATCTCTGAAATACCATAAATCTGCCGGTATGTATTCACTTATTTTCGTCATTACATCCGGTATATTAAAGTTATATTTTACAGATAGTTCCGATAGATTCAAGCCCGAATTTGTTCTGAGTCCCAAAAAGATCCTTTCAAGTAAAATATCTCTTTCATCTCTTTTCTCCGGTTCTGTTATAGATAGTTTTTTATTTTTTATATTATTTATATAATCTGTAATAGAATCAGGATTTTTAAATCTCTCCCCATTAATATATGAAGCGGCAGATGGCCCTAATCCCAGATATTCACTGAAATTCCAGTAGGATTGGTTGTGTCTGCATGTATATCCTTCTTTACAGAAATTCGAGATTTCATAGTGTTCATAACGCAGTTCTTTTAACTCTTTTGAAATTTTAAGATACATATTTCCATAGAGATCATCTTCTTTTTCCTCCTTATAGAGATTAAAAAAGGCCGTTTTTTCTTCCACTAGGAGGCCGTAAAATGAAATATGCTTCGGATTATAAGTTCTGATAAAATCAAATTCTTTTTCTAAATCTTCCATAGTCTGACCCGGTATATTATAGATAAAATCGAGACTCATATTAGAGAAATCTCTTCTGTCAATAAGATCAAGTATTTTATAAATTTCCTCTGTTCTGTGATTTCTTCCAAGGGTTATGAGATTCTTATCCAGAATTGATTGAATTCCCACACTTAATCTGTTTATACCTGCTTCTTTATAGAATTTTAATTTTTCATAAGAGAGAGATTCAGGGTTTGTTTCAATTGTAATTTCCATATTATCTTTAACAGGAAAGAGAGTGAAAATCTCTTTTAAATGCTCAGGTAATAATAGAGACGGTGTTCCGCCTCCAAGATATATGGATTGAAGTTTATGAAAATCTATGAATTCAGAATATAATCTTATTTCTTCAATCAGTGTTTCAAGATAAAGATCCATGAGAGAAAGCTCTTCTACAGAATAAAAATTACAATAAGGACATTTACTTTTACAGAAGGGTATGTGTATGTAGAGATAAAGCTGTTCCATTTATATTTCACGCATCACGCATCACGCTTCTCACCCATCATCTTCTACAGTCAGTATTGCAAGGAAAGCTTCCTGGGGAATATCTACTTTCCCCACTCTTTTCATTCTTTTTTTCCCTTCCTTCTGCTTTTCAAGGAGTTTTCGTTTTCTTGTAATATCTCCTCCATAGCATTTGGCAACAACATTTTTACGGAGAGGTTTTATACTTTCCCTTGCAATAACTCGACTTCCTATGGCGGCCTGTATTATAACTTCATATAGCTGGCGGGGAATTATTTTCCTGAGTTTTTGCACCAGTTTTTTCCCCCAGTAATAGGCTTTTTCCCTGTGGACTATCATAGAAAGTGCATCTACTGCTTCTCCATTCAGTAAAATATCTAATTTTTCCAGTTCTGCTGGTCTGTATTCTAAAAATTCATAGTCAAGGGAGGCATATCCTTTTGATATGGTTTTTAGTTTATCGTAAAAATCAAAGATTGTTTCAACAAGAGGAAAATCAAAATTCAGATTTACTCTGCTCTTATCCATATATTCCATATCTTTATGTATACCTCTTCTGTCAGCAGCAAGTTTCATAATATTCCCTATGAATTCTGATGGTGTAATGATTTTAGCAGAGATAATGGGTTCTTCAATTCTTTCAATCAGGTTTTCCTGGAGTAAGTTGCTTGGATTATCTATGGAGAGTCTTTCTCCATCATGAGTGTAAACCAGATATTCTACATTTGGCACTGTTGTTATTATTTCAATTTTATGTTCCCGAAATAATCTTTCCTGAATGATTTCCATATGAAGTAAGCCAAGAAAACCACAGCGAAATCCAAATCCCAGAGCCTTTGAACTTTCCGGCTCATAGAGTAGAGAAGAATCATTTAATTTTAATTTATCCAGAGCATCTTTTAATAGATTATATTCATCATTGTTTACCGGGTATAATCCTGAAAATACCATTGGTTTAGCAGGTCTGTAACCAGGCAGAGGAGAGGATGCTTTATTAAAGGTTTCTGTTATTGTATCTCCCACCCTTGTTTCCCTTACATTTTTTATATTTGCAACTACATATCCCACTTCACCTGCAATTAATTCCTCCTGAGGGTCTTTTTTGAGTCCTAAGTATCCTACTTCATCTACTTCAAAGGTTTTTTCATTTGCAAACATAAATATCCTGGTTTTAGGTTTTATCACACCATTTATAACCCTTATATAAGGTATGGCACCACGGTAATTATCGAATATGGAATCAAATATAAGGGCCTGGAGAGGTTCCTGTGGTTTTCCTTCGGGTGGCGGTATCTGTATTATGATTTCTTCCAGAAGTTCTTTTATGCCTTCCCCTGTTTTTGCACTTACCAGGACTATTTCATTACTGTTGCAACCCAGTAATTCTGTTAATTGTTCCATAACCAGTACTATCTGAGCATTGGGTAGATCTATTTTATTTATTACCGGTATTATCTGGAGATTATTATCCATTGCCTGATAGAGAGTGCTTAATGTCTGAGCTTCCACACCCTGTGTGGCATCCACTACCAGTAGAACTCCTTCGCAGGCCGCCAGTGAACGGCTTACTTCATAAGAAAAATCCACATGCCCCGGTGTATCTATGAGATTTAAAATATAGACTTCATCGTCAGAAAATTTATATTCCATTCTTATGGCATGAGATTTTATAGTAATACCTCTTTCTCTTTCCAGATCCATATCATCCAGGAACTGAGCTTTCATTTCTCTTTTAGATACGGTATTTGTAATCTCCAGTAATCTATCAGCCAGAGTGGATTTCCCGTGATCAATATGAGCTATAATTGAAAAGTTTCTGATTTTATTAATATCCATTAGTTTTTAAAGAACCTCTTGCCAGAGAGTATTTTATATTAAGCATTAAATTTAATTGAAAAAATTCATTTTGTCAAGATTAAATTTAAAGGAATTTACTATAGTTATTACGAATTCTTAATTACTTATGTAAATCATAAGACGTGAGAAGTTAAATACTGATCAGCAGTCACCGATTACCCATCATCTCTCACTTAATCAAAGAAAGGAGAATAACGAAAAATGGCTGAAGGACGCGAAAGGGATCTGGTACTGGCACCAAATGAATATGCTTTTATTTTAGATGAGACTAAAGGTAATGTTATTGCTTATGTGGGACCTCATAAAACCAGTCTTGCCAATACTGACAGGCCAGTAATTTTTGAGCAGAATTCAAGACGTTTTAAAAGATGTAATCTGGAAGAAGCTATAACACAATATCCTTTTGCAGAAGAAGGGTGGTATATAGTTTTAGAAAATCCTGCTAAAGGAGGGGAAGAGGAACATCCCAGAAGTGGTCCCAACAGTCTGCCTAAATTGATTTCCGGATGTAAAGTGAATATACCCGGTCCTGTAACTTTTCCTCTGTGGCCGGGACAGGTGGCATATGTTATTCAGGGACATCATCTGAGATCCAATCAGTATCTTGTGGTTCGTGTTTATAATGAAGAAGCTGCCAGAGAAAACTGGGCAAAAGCTGTTATTAAACCTCAGAAGGCCGGTGGAAATGACATTTCTTCTAATTCTGTTGATTTGAAACCAGTAGAAATTCCTGATCTCACAATAGGTAAATTACTTGTTATTAAAGGCACCCATGTTTCTTTCTATATTCCACCTACAGGTATAGAGGTTGTTCAGGATCATAATGGGAGGTATATCCGTAGGGCAGTTACCCTTGAGAGGCTTGAATACTGTATTCTTCTGGATGAAGATGGAAATAAGCGATTTATTCAGGGCCCTGATGTGGTTTTCCCAAAACCTACGGAAATTTTTGTTGAGAAAAATGGTTCCAGGAAGTTTAAAGCCATAGAATTGAATGAAATAAGTGGTCTTTATATAAAGGTTATAGCGCCTTATAAAGATGAAGATGGAATAGAACGTAAGGTTGGTGAGGAACTTTTTATAACAGGTAAGGATCAGATGATTTATTTTCCGAGGCCCGAACATGCTATTATAAAATACAGTGAGCAGGAAATTCATTATGCTGTGGCCATTCCTGCAGGTGAAGCACGATATGTCCTTAACAGACTGAATGGAGAAATTTCACTCAGACGTGGCCCCTGTATGTTTCTCCCTGATCCCAGAAAAGAGGTTATTGTAAGAAGAGTTCTTGATGAAAAGGCAGTAAAGCTTATGTTTCCCGGAAATCAGGAAGCTCTGGAATATAACCGGAGACTTATGGAGCTAACGAGCAAGATTAAGGCTGATTATGTTACGGATCGTGAAGCTTTAGAGGGCTTTGCTCCCAAGGGGAGAAAACTTGATATGGTTTCTGAGGAAAAAGATAGAAAGAGGGAAAAAGCCAAAGAAGGTTTTGCCGGTGATGATTTTACAAGAAAACAGACCTATACTCAACCCAGGACTATTACCCTTGATACAAAATATGAAGGAGCTGTTACAATAAATGTCTGGACAGGTTATGCAGTTCTGGTGGTGAGTAAGACAGGAGAGAGGAAGGTTATTGTAGGCCCTCAGTCCCATCTTCTTGAATATGATGAAACACTTGAATATATGGAACTTTCGACAGGTACTCCCAAAAGTGATAACAATTTATTTAAAACAGTATATCTCAGGGTTTTAAATAACAAGGTTTCAGATATTGTCACTGCTGAAACAAAGGATCTCTGCCAGGTGAGAGTCCATTTATCCTACAGGGTAAATTTTGAAGATCTTCCTGAGAAATGGTTCAATGTGGAAAATTATGTTAAATTTCTTACAGATCATATGAGATCATTAATCAGAAATATAGTTAAACAGAAGGGTATTGAAGAATTTTATGCCAGTGCTATAAGTATTATCCGTGATACAATACTTGGTGTTCCTTCTGAGGGAGGAAAACGTCCTGGAAGAGCCTTTGAAGAAAATGGTATGAGGGTTTATGATGTAGAGGTTTTAGATGTAACTATTGGTGACAGTACCATAGCCAGTCTTCTTATACAGGCCCAGCACACGGCAGTTCAGCAGACTATTCAGATTGCCCAGGAAAATAGGAGACTTGAAATTACACAGAAGACAGAAGAAATAAAACAAAAGATTGCCGAAGCCCAGGCGGAAACAACTCAGAGAGGTTTAAACCTTGCTATAGAAGAAGTCAGAAAAAATCTAGAACTGGCTTTAACTCAGATTGTTTCCGAACTGGATACAGAGGAAAAACGACTCTCTGGAAAACTTGCTCAGCAGGAAAAACTTTCGAGTATTTCTCAGTCAGAACTGGATAGAGAAAGATTACGTCAGGAACAGGAACTTACTCTGGCCGAAAAAGCTATGCATCAACGTATAGCCGAACTTCGTGAAGATGTGCAGGCAGTAGTTGATAAGGCAGGAGCAATTTCGCCTGATCTTATAGCAGCTCTTCAGGCTTTTTCTGATAAGAATCTTGCAGAAAAAGTTGCTGAAAGTATGGCACCTCTTGCAATTATCGGTGGTAAGAGTATTTTCGAAGTGTTTTCTAATTTGCTTAAAGATACACCTTTAGAGAATATTTTGAAGAAAAAGGGGAAAGAGTGAGCAGTGAGAAGTGAGCAGTGAGAAGTGAAAAGTAAGAAATGAGAAGATCAGGTATATTACTATATATTCATGATAAATAATAAATCACGCTTCACGTCTCACGTCTCACCCCACACCTTCTCTATATATCTTCTTATATAGTCCTTATCACCAAAATATTTAGAGAGAATCTTATAAATTTTTTCTTTACTTATGGGATGCAATTTTACTTCTTTATCAATAGGGTCTTCCCATGTGTCAACTACTGTTTCCATAATCTCTGCTACAGAGAGGGCAAATTGTTTATTATTTTCAATGAATATGTCATAATTATCAAGTGTTCTGAAACCTGAATAATCTTCAAAATGGTCTATGTAATGTCTATCTTTTAAAGCGTAATCTATTACAGAGTCATGACAGGTAATACGGAAATCCTTACTTCTTCGATAGAATTCAGTCTCTTTTTCTATAAATAGCTGCCCTAATACAAAAGATGTAAAGGTATGTCTTATACGGGATATATTTACAGCACATTCAATCATATCTTTTTCTTCAGTATCCGGTATACAGTAGAGAAAATTTGCTTTAAGAGGGATCTTATGCTCGTAGGCTTTCAAGGATAAGTTCACAGCTATCTCTGCTGAAATGCCTTTGTTTACAGGATCTTTTTCCCCCAGAAATTCATATCCTATATCCAGTATTCCCTTACATTCTCCTATATCTTTCAGAAAATCCATAACCCAGATTTCAGGTCTTATAAATGTTACCCATCTGAAAATTACATCTGTTTTTTTTATAGAATTTAATAAAATCCTTAAATGTTCCTTACCTATACTGGCATGTGACATATAAAAGGTTACTTCTTTATTTTGTACTGATTTCTTTATGTCTGAGGTAATACTATCCATAGTTTCTGCTATTATATCTGCTCTTGATTCATTAAACTCTGTGAAATAACAGGGATAATTACTGTTATAAGTGCAGAAATAGCATTTACCCCAGTAACAACCGTCAAAGGTTTTTATACTGAGTGAAATGTCACTGTTCATTCCTGGTAAATTATTAAGTAGAAAGTCAGTAAGTTTAAATTTGTATGAAGGATATTTTGTTTCTCTGTAAAAAGAAGGCACTTTTTTACCCATTAAAAGTTCTTTAAGAAAGTACTCTCCCGGCCCTGCCACAGTATGTGTAAAAAGAGGATTTTCTTCTATTACCCCGGGGCCTCCCACTACTGTAATTTTTCCATTTTTTCTGAAATTACAGAATAAATCCAGTATTTCCTTACTATCATGACCCCAGCTACTCAGGCCGATAATATTATAGGATGATGCAATATTTAAAATTTCATGTAAATTATATTTCTCTGATATTGCATATTCATCAGCTTTTCAACCATATTCTGACAGATATCCATTTAAAAAAGAAACAGGACTTATGGAATTACCGAATTCTTCTGTGAGGATAAGAATTTTTTTCATAAATATAGTAGGGGCGAACACAGGGGTTCGCCCCGTCTCAAGTCTCATTTAATACTATTCGCATCAGTCCTGGGCGCATAATAATGGACAGGGAGATCTCTATCAAAGGCATAGTTTGCTCTTTTAACTTTATTATTTGTTCCTACATTATTTATCATAGGATTCTCAGAAGGATCGTATCCGGGACGAACAGTAACAACATGCCCGTGGCCCTTCCTGCTCTGTGCTCCTACCACTACTATACCATCGTTTGCCAGTTCCTGAGCTCTTTTTGGATCTACTTCAAGCCAGTAACCATTTTCTTCCTGTGCTGATTCGGACATGTTTTTTGCCATAGTATTAGCTGTATAGGCGTAACCCTTTTTATGGGTTATACCTGCTTCCTGCAGTGGCATTCCAAGCTGTTTTAACGTCATTTTTACCCCTTCATTACAGAATGTTTTACCATCACGAGCCTGAAGCCTTTTACTGTTTCTGGCTTTATCCTGAGCCTTTATGAGGGAATCGACTCTGGCTTTTTTCAATTGTTCCGGGGTAAGTGTAGTGTCAGTTGGCTGAGGTGTAGTTGTTTCTGTATTTTCTTGAGTCCCCTGTGTCTGAGTGGTATTAATTCCCTGGATTGGTTTATAAAGAGGTTTTGAAGTCCTGCCGGGAGGTACAAAATTATTTATTCTGGTGCTGTCCATGCTAAAATTCATCCTTTCTCCTGTAAAATTCATTCTTTCTATATTGAATTATAGCACAAATGTTTCAGGTTGTAAATAAAAAGGTGAGACGTGAGACGTGAGACGTGAGACGTGAGACGTGAGACGTGAGACGTGAGACGTGAGACGTGAGACGTGAGACGTGAGACGTGAGACGTGAGACGTGAGACGTAATGTATTTAATTACATGTACTTCACGCTTCACGCTTCACGCTTTACGCTTCACGCTTCACGCTTTACGCTTTACGCTTCACGCTTCACGCTTTACGCTTTACGCTTCACACTTCACGCTTCACACTTCACGCTTCACACTTCACGCTTCACGCTTTACGCTTTAATGGCTGGCCAGAATCTCTTCAATACTGTTATAATGTGATCTATTCTGTGACCAGTAGTCTATAAAGTCTCCCTGATTGGTAATTATTGTTGCATTCTGCCAGGTATTATCACGGGACATAATGCGTACCATCATATCTCCACCATTAAAAGACCAGCTTCTTCCATCACAGTAATAGTGGAGTATCTTAACACCCTGACGTGTTTTAATATGCCATTGATGCTGTGGAACATCCCAGGAACGATCTTCTATAAACCATATGATCTGCCAGATATTTCCTGATGATAAAAAGCCCTGATCAACTCCTATACCTGAATCATTTGGCAGTCCAAAGGCCATACAATGATGCAGGTTGGAAGCCAGGTTATAAACATCTCTTTCTCTTCCAGGTTCAAGATGAAGTGTTGTTACAATATTTCTTGTAAGGCCAAATCCGTAGGGGTCTTCAAGATCATAATCAATAGAACTGGATAAATATTCACATAACTGGTCAGCACCTGCAGAAAATCCCACTGTAAGAAGTCCTCTATCCTGTCTTTCATGAAGTATTCTTTCGAAAAGATCAGGGTCATTATAATAAAGGGCTCCCAGAGTTTTGTATCTTCTCAGTCCCAGGGAACTATTTCCTCCTCCCAGTACTACTACCTGTGTATGCCAGAGCATATTAAAGAAGAGATCCACATCTTCTCTTCTCAGATTATCATTCCAGTAAAATGGATAGTAATCAAGTCCCCATTGTCTGAAACGTTCATAGTACCAACGGAAATTGCCAAAATCCCATTCCTGGCTTCCCTGAGTTTTCTGTGACATAGGTAAATGAAGAAGGGTTTTGTTATCCCAACTTTCCAGAGCGCGTTGAACTATAAAGTCTTTGTGAATATATTCACATCGATCATGGGATGAATAAACTAATGCTGTTGGTCTCATACAATCTTCCTTTCTATTTAAGAAATTACTGACGTGAGACGTGATGTCCACGCTCAGGTCAGTAAATATAATATATTCTAAGGAGTATTTAGGAATCCTTCTATATTGAAAATGTTCTCTTTTTGTTATAGTATGAATTTATATAGAAAAATATAGAAAGTTCTATACAACCCCTTTGATCTCACTGCTATAATAAGGGTTTTCTGTAGTTAAGACCTTTGCCTTACTATAGAGGCGTCCCAGATGCTCCATATGGAGAACATGGAAAATCGTATGGATATAATAGAAAAGGATGTGCTATTAACCCTTAAGAAACTTGAAAAATTTGATAAAAATGTTATTGACTACCCATCACCCTGACCTTTTTTTACCGTTATTTCCATGCCTTCTTTAAGCCCGTATGTATCGGCAAAATTTCCCTGATTTATTGCAAAGGCGAGTGTTCCTTCACTGTTTATATATGCCAGAGCTTCTCCTTTTTGAACATCTCCGAAAGCTGTAACAAAGGGGATTTCCATATCTATATTTTCTGCTGTTATATGGATGGTGTCATCGGTTTTTACAGAGATTTTCAAAAGATCTTCAGAAGTTATATTCGTCCAGACATTTCCATAAGGTTCATCTGTTTTATTATAAATACCAATTATTTTTCCTTCTTCTTCATATACAGTGGCTACTTTAATCTCAAAAAGAACTACATCTTCTGTTTTTATAGGTCTTCCTATGGAATCGAGATTGCCATTACTCGTGGCCAGTATTGCCCCTGCGGGACTGAAGAGATCCCTGCCGTCAAAGGTACCTTTTTCCCACTTCGGATTTATCTTCTTTTTATCCAGTTCATATGCTTCTTCTATACCCTGATCCTTTATGACATAAGTAAGAAGTCCGTTATTTGGGGCAATATAATATAATTCCTTTTTCGTTTTTATTGCTATAGAATTTCTGTCTGTACCTACTCCGGGGTCTATGACATTTACAAAAACCGTTCCTTCAGGGAAACATTCTGTGCCTTTTAAAAAGAGGCCGGCCTGTTCAATATCAAAGGCTTTTACATTATGACAGAGATCTACTACTTCTATTTCGGAATTTATTGCCAGTATTGCCCCATGACAGAGTCCCACTGCTTCGTTATTCAGGCCGAAATCTGTCATCAGAACCACTACAGGTCTTCCATAGGCCAGTGAAGTTAAAAGTATAAGAAAAATGCTCAGAAGAAATAATTTTTTCATTAATAAATACCCCCTTAGATATCAATAAAATATTCCATAAGTGTAAAATGGTTAATTAATCCAAATTGTATTTGCTTTTTTATATTTTTATCCTGAATCATTCCGTAGTGTTTTCCAATTCTATTCTTTGATATAGTTCTTATCTGGTGTATAAGAGCTATTGAGTCTACAGGTAAACCTCCTGTACCCTTTGCTAAGAAAACTTCATTTGAGTAAATTTTTCTATCTGGTTTTCTGGAAGTTATTGGAAGAACACTTATTAATGACATATTTTTATTATAAGCATCAGAGCTTATGATCAGGACAGGCCTTGTTCCTGCCTGTTCTGAGTTGAGAACAGGATCAAGACATGCCTGATATATATTCCATTGTATCATTCAATACACTCCAGACTTTCTACATCAAGCCTTGCAAAATCATTAGCTATTTCTTTAATATCCTGCAAATATAATTCATCTTTTGCCGCTTCTTTCATTTCCTGTTCATAGATCCTTTGTTGTTCAATGTATATAGCTTTCTTTATGGCCTGTTCAATAAATTTATTAAGGGATTTATAATTCTCTTTTGCTATTCCCTTTGCCTGTTCAAGTAAAACCTCATCAATATTAAATGTAGCTCTTTTTTTGGCCATTTTTTACACCTCCATTGATATTATATTTTATACCATATAAAAGTGCAAGTATTTTATGCTATAATAACAATTAAAACTTTGATTAATTTCAGGAGTGTATGTTATGAACAATCCCATAAAACTGATAAACCGTATAAAAATACCTGCCCTCAGTCCCGCTTCTATTGCCTTCAGTCCTCTCGGTATATGGATTGCCGATATAGAAAGAGGGGAATTGTTACTTCTTAATCCACAGGACGGAACTGTAATAGAGAAGCTTAAATCTGTAGTGAGAAGACCTCAGACCATAAGCTGGGACGGGGAATATCTCTGGGAATATGATGAGGAAACATGTAATCTTTATAAACGACATCTTACAGGTGAAACTTCTGTCATGATTGGGCGAATTCCCGGAGTAGTGAGACCTTATCTCGGTATGACCTGTAAAGATAAGACCCTGTGGATTATATCTCCCGATCAGCCTGAGTTTACTGTAAGTAATAATCATATTTCCCTTATAAAATTCCCCCGGCATATACAGGCAGAAACCTTTGAAGCTCCTACATATTCCTGCAGAGGACTCTGTCATGACGGAAAATACCTCTGGACTCTGGATGTGGTGGAAGGAGAGATTTTTGCCCTTGACCCTGAAAAGGGTACAATTCTTACTTCTTATAAGCTTCCTGAGTGTCATGATCCTTCCAGTATAATTGTAACTGATGATAAGGTATGGACAATGGATATAAAGAAAAATGAACTCCTTACTTTTCATTTGAATAGAGATGTTCTTTTTTCTTTTTCCGGAGGCCGCCGTTCAGAAGTGGAAATAATTTACCGCTTCAGAAATCCCGGGCCGGGAATACTTAAAGAAATGGAAACCTTCCAGAGTTTACCTAAAGATTATATTCATCAGAAACTCATAAGCCCTGTTAAGGTTAAACCTGAACCTGATGAAAAAATATCCTGTCAGTGGGATGATAAAGAAGGTACTGTCATAATAAATAAGATAAGGGATTTATT
>Ga0116183_1003679_pt1 | contig 15498 bp, 17 predicted proteins | sample AD_UKC078_MetaG_FD_89753 | JGI IMG/M metagenome (GOLD analysis project Ga0116183, IMG submission 89753) | Active sludge microbial communities of municipal wastewater-treating anaerobic digesters from USA - AD_UKC078_MetaG | ecosystem: Engineered > Bioreactor > Anaerobic > Digestate | place: USA... | reverse complement strand
TCGAGACCTCAAGGCCGAGACCTCCTGAGGCCAAGACCTCCTAAGGCAAAGACCCCTGAGGCAAAGACCCCTGAGACAAAGACCCCTGAGGCAAAGACCCCTGAGGCAAAGACCCCTGAGGCAAAGACCCCTGAGGCAAAAACCCCTGAGGCAAAGACCCCTGAGGCCAAGACGTCCTGCGCAGGGATGAAGATAGGAAATCAGGCCATGACATCGAGAAAAGGGTCAACATGGATCGGATGACAATGCCTTTCGAGCATATAATGAAGTATCTGGGCTCTAGAAAGGAAAAGGGAAGAAAGCGGATCGGCCTTCTGGTAGATGGACCCAATATGCTCAGAAAGGAGTTCCAGATGGACCTGGAGGAGATCAGGGACATTCTGAAGGATTACGGCGATATCAAGATGGGCAAGGTATTCTTGAATCAGTATGCATCTGAGAAGCTGGTGGAAGCAGTGGAGAATCAGGGATTTGAGCCGGTGATCTGCACCAGCGGTGTGGGTGTCAGGATGGCAGTGGAGGGGGTGGATATGATCTACAATCCAATCATCGACACCCTGGCCCTGGTCACCCGCGATGCCGACCTCAAGCCGGTACTAATGAAGGCCATGGAGCATGGCAAAGAGACCATCATCTTCGGCGCAGAGCCCGGTTTTTCTGTAGCCCTGAGAAATTCGGCCGATTATGTTATAGTGCTGCGCGATGGCCAGTATGTTACAGAATGAAGCATTGATCCTATGAGGTAGAAAGTGCAATTGCAGTTTGATTTATGTCCCTCCGCAAGTTCCGCCCAGAAAGGGCCTGTCAGGGAGAGATGGGGCGGGCTGGGGCCGCTTCTGGCACGGGCGGGGAGAAGAGTGGATTATAGAAGGAGGGATGAGTGGGGTGATCCAATAACTCCCAGCACCGGCTTGCTGGATCGCATTGGGGCACTGATGCCCGTATCCTACTCGGGCGTGATATTGCTGATCTGCATACTGGTGTTCTTCCTGGGATATTATATCCCAATAGTGGAAGAATTTGTGCAGAACTACCTGATACTGGCCCGCAATCACGCTCTTGAAATGCCCTGGACGATTCTGACTTACATGTTCGTCCACGGCGGCTTCAATCACCTATTCTTCAATATGCTCTTTTTATTCTTCTTCGGCATGGAGCTGGAAAGGAGGGTGGGGCCGGGGGAGTTTCTGCAGATCTACATCCTCTCCGGGATTTTTGCCGCCCTAGCCCAGATGGCAGTCAGCAGCGTGCCGATGGTAGGGGCGAGCGGGGCGCTCTATGGCGTCCTGGGATGTCTGGCCATAATCGCCCCCGAGATCCGGCTGCTCCTCTTCTTTATGATACCGATGAGCATCCGCTGGGCAGTGGTGCTCTTTGCCCTGATCGACCTTCTCTTCATGGGCTCGGCAGACAACATCGCCCATATGGCCCATATCGCCGGGCTGGTGGTGGGGCTGGCCTTTGGGCAGATGATGAAGGGCCAGGCTCAGTATTATTATCGGTGATCATGAGCAGGCTGTCATTTCGAGCTGCTTAGGCCTGCCGCTCCGGCGGGGAGGCCATGAAGGACTCTTGTGAATATATGCTCCACAGGATTCATTCTCTCGTCCTCTTGCCCCCTCCCCAATCGAAGAGAAGAATCCTATTTATCCTATCCCGGCTATACTATATCTCATGCCCATCCTCAGAGATGACAGGGATCTGAAAGAGGCCCTGCAAAGCTGCCGCACCATCTGCGTGGTCGGCATATCCCCTAACCCCTACCGGCCCAGCTACTTCGTATCCGAGGCCCTGCAAAAGCACGGCTTCAAGCTTTACCTGGTCAATCCCAACTGCGCCGGCCAGACCATTCTGGGAGAGAAGGTCTTGGCCTCCATCCATGATATCCCGGAGGATATCGATATCGTTGACGTCTTCCGCCGACCATCCGTCGTCCCCGCCCTGGCAGAGGAGGCGAAGAAGAAAGGCTTTCGAGTATTCTGGATGCAGCCGGGAACAGAGAGCCCAGAGGCCATAAAAAGGCTGGACCGGGAGGGATACAGAGTGGTGGCGGGAAGGTGCACCAAGATAGAGTCCAACCGGCTCTTGTAAGGCTGGACTCTCAAGAGATATTTACATTTATGGATCTGAAGATCCCACATCTTCTCAGCAAAAGCTAAATAACTGGCCGGGACTATTGGAATCGATGTTCTCCGCCTGTGATGAGTATCACTTCATCAACAAAGAGCTTGCTGTGCTGGCGAGGAATCTGCCCGATTCCCCTCTAGGGGAGATACTGAGCTATATTCTCTCTGCTCCGGGAAAGAGGGTCAGGCCGCTCATCCTGATCCTATCGGCAGAGGCTCTGGACATCCCTCCAGCTCATTCTATGAGCGCAGCGATGGCCATTGAGCTGGTCCATGCTGCATCCCTGGCCCATGATGATATCCTGGATCACGGCATAGAGAGAAGGGGCTCGCCCAGTGCTCTGGAGCGCTTCGGCCCGGAGGCCTCTCTCCTGGCGGGCGACTGGCTCATCTCCAGGTCGATCGAACTGATATCCGGCTACAGCCAGGCGGTGATACAGGCGTTCTCCCGCGCTTGCATGGATATGGCAGAGGGAGAGCTTATGGACCTATCCTGCACAGGCTCGCCTGAGGAGTACTATCAGTGCATCTCCAAAAAGACGGCCTCCCTCTTCGCCACCTCGGCCAAGATAGGGGGGCTGATCGGCGAGGGGAGGAGGGAGGATGTGGCCCGGCTGGAGAGCTACGGGCAGCATCTGGGCTTAGGCTATCAGATTCTCGACGATCTGGAGGAATATCTGGGGCTTGACCAGGGAAAGATCTCCCAGAAGACATCAATCACCCTCCCCAAGATCTATGCCAGCCGAAAGCCCCGCACCACTGCGATACAGATGTGCATAAGGGCCATAGCAGATCACTGCGATCAGGCCAAGGCTGCCCTTGAGGGTTTGCAGGCGGATGACGGGATTGTGCTCCAGCTGCAGGAGATAGTGGATGAGATGACCGGCCGGGGACTGGAAAGATGCAGATCGCAAAAAAGCCTCTGCTGAGGATCGAGGCCTCGGCGGAGGGAGAAGGGATCAGGCTTTCAGCCCGCGGCCCGGCTGCCCTCCTGGCCGGCCCCATAATCGAGCAGATCAACAGGGTCTTTGCCACAGAGAAGCCCATAAGCTCCGGTCCGGACAGATTCATCTTCTCCACCTGGATTCCCCCTGCCCCGAGCGCTGCCTTCGACCGGATGCTCTCTGCCCAGGTGGGGGCGATGATCCGCCGCCCGGTGCCCGATCAGTTCTCCATAGCAGTGATGAAGGCCTGCCCCAATGACTGCCTGCACTGCTCTGCCCCCTCCCGTCTGGGAGAGGTTCTGAGAAGCGATGTGATCAAGAGGGCCATCTCCCAGGCCCTGGAGATGGGCTCGTATCTGATCACCTTCGATGGTGGAGAGCCTATGCTCCGCCGGGATCTGCCCGATCTGGTCTCTTCTGTCGACCACAGGGCAGTGGCAGCAAGCTTCACCAGCGGCTATCATCTGACGGCAGATATGGCCAGGCAGCTGAAGGATGCGGGCCTATATGCTGTGCGAATAAGCATCGACAGCCCAATCGAGGAGAAGCACGACCATTTCCGGGGGAGAAGAGGAGCCTTTCAAGATGCCCTCTCAGGGATTCGGAACGCCCTTGAGGCCGGCCTTCTGGTGGACCTGTTCATGGTGACCTCGCCACATAATATCGACAGCCTTGAGGAGGCGTTCGGCCTGGCAGAGGATCTGGGAGTGCACGAGCTATCCCTCTATGAGATAGTGGCTATAGGCCGGTGGGCTTCACATCAGGATGAGGTGCTCACAGCAGGGGATGTGGCCCGGCTGGAGAGCTTCCACAAGCAGAAGAATCGGATGGAAGGACCACGGGTCTCAGCACTGCCCTACCTGTTGAGCGCAGAGATGTTCGGCTGTTTTGCCGGGCGGCGGTGGATTCATGTGGATGGCGATGGGGCGGCACTGCCTTGTGCCTATATGCCTTTGGACTTTGGGAATATCAAAGAGAAGGGGCTGGAGGAGATCTGGAGGGAGATGAGCCGTTATCCCTGGTTTAAGGAGAGATGCTCCTGCCAGATGAGGGAGGCAGGATTCAGGGAGGCACATGCCGAGGCACTGGGAAAGCAGCAGGGAATTCACAAAGATATCTGATGATTTTTAATATAATAAGCATTATAATTATATTTATATATTCGTGAGAGGGAAAAGGGATCGGGAGATAAAAAAGCAGAGCGGGAATGATCCTCCCGGTCACTATGCCGTCTTCATCTCCGCCGCCTCCTCCAGCCCCAGCTCCTTGATCGAGTCCTCTCTCATCTTATACTTCTGAATCTTTCCACTGACTGTCATGGGAAAGTCGTCTACGAACTTGATGTATCTGGGGATCTTAAAGTGAGAGATTCTTCCCCTGCAGAAGGCCTTGATCTCATCCGGGGATATCGATGCAGCATTCTTGAGCTTGACCCAGGCCATCAGCTCCTCGCCGTACTTCTTGTCGGGAACGCCGATCACCTGCACATCGCTGATGGCGGGGTGGGTATAGAGGAACTCCTCGATCTCCCGCGGATAGATGTTCTCACCCCCTCTGATCACCATATCCTTTAGCCGGCCGGTTATCTTGCAGTAATCGTTCTCATCCAAGGTCCCCAGGTCGCCGGTATGCAGCCAGCCCTCCTCATCTATGCACTGCTCAGTTGCTACTGGATTGTTGTAGTATCCTCGCATGATCATATAGCCCCGGGCACAGATCTCTCCTGTCTCCCCCCGGGGGACGATCTTTCCCGTCTTTGGGTCCACGATCTTAATCTCCGTGTGGGGCATGGGCCTTCCCACAGTCGAGACCCTCAGGTCCAGGGAGTCGTCAGTGGAGGACATGGTGATGCCAGGAGAGGCCTCAGTCTGGCCGTAGGTTATCACCACATCATGCATGTTCATCAGAGTGTTCACCTTCTTCATGAACTCAATGGGGCAGGGCGATCCAGCCATGATCCCAGTGCGCAGGGTGGATAGATCGAATCTCTCAAAATCGGGGTGCTCAAGCTCGGCCACGAACATTGTAGGAACTCCATGCACTGCAGTGCAGCGTTCCTTCTCTATAGCAGAGAGAGTGGCTTTGGGGTCGAAGTGCTCCGCCGGCAGGACCATGGTCGCTCCATGGGTTACACTGGCCATATTGGAGAGGACCATGCCAAAACAGTGATAGAATGGCACTGGTATGCACAGACGGTCTCTTTCTGTGAACTCCATGCACTCGCCGATGAAGTAGCCGTTGTTGAGAATGTTATGGTGGGTCAGCACCACCCCTTTGGGAAATCCGGTGGTCCCCGAGGTATACTGGATGTTGATGGGGTCGTCAAAGTCCAGGCTCGCAGCCCTCTCCTCCAGCACCTCATCTGGAATCTCGTCGCCCATTTCGAGCACATCCTCCCAACTGTACATGCCCGGCTGCTTCTCTCCCCTGATCAGGACTGCTGTTCTCAGGAAGGGCAGCTTCTCGGAGTGGATCTCTCCTGGTTTGCTGGCTGCGGCCTCGGGGCAGACCTCATAGAACATCTTGACATAATCAGAGCTTTTGAACCTGTCCATGAGCAGGAGGACCTGGGCCTCGGATTGACGGAGGGCGTACTCCAGTTCATGAGTCCTGTAAGCGGGATTGATGTTCACCATGATGATCCCCGCTTTGGCGGTGGCGAACTGGGTGATGATCCATTCTGCTATATTCGTTGCCCAGATTGCCAGGCGGTCGCCCTTCTTCATCCCCAGGGCAATGAATCCCTTTGCTGCCCGGTCCAACTCCTTTTGCAGCTCGCGATAGGTATATCTTTTTCCCTGGTGGATGGAGACAATTGCATCATTATCCGGATACTTCTCAGCAATCTCACTGAACATGTCGCCGATGGTCTTTCCAATAAGCGGTTTTTCTGAGCCGCGAAATGCATAGCTGTGGGAGATTCTGCCTGGCATGGGGTTCCTCTCAATCCCTCAGGGAATATAATGGTATCTCAGGCAGAAGAGGATCATCCTATCATTTCATATGTAATTCAGTTTCGTTGATCTATTTATCCTCATCCATCGCTTTACTGTGCATGAAGAGCCCATTCTCCCTGATATTGATCTTAATGATGCTGGCAGTGATATATCCGGCATCCGCCCAGTATGCGCCTCCGGCTGGCTACAATACTGGCTACAATACTGGCTACGATACAGGCTATGATACTGGCTACGATACAGGCTATGATACTGGCTACGATACAGGCTATGATACTGGTTACAATACAGGCTATGATACCGGTTACGATACTGACTACTACACAGACCACAATGCCGACTACACCTGCTGGCAGTGTCCCGTCTGCGGATTTACCATCGGCTTGACATCCGCCGAGGCAGATAGCATCGATCCTTATACCCTCTGCCCGATCTGCTATTCCGCATATGCGGGCAGCTTCATTCCTGTCGACTGCTCAGAGAACATGAACTCTCAAGAGAGAGAGGACGTTAGCATCTCCGGCGGCAAAGAGGATTCATTGGACCGGACCGCCCCGATCGCCCCCATTCCATACCGCCCGGATAAGAGATCGGGCAATGATACTGCACCTGCCCGGGATGAACTCTCACAGAGAGGAAAGATACTGATGGTGCTCCCGCCTGACCAGTATCAGGAAGAGGAGCTGAATGTGCCCCGCAACCACTTCCAGAGCGCTGGCTACCAGGTCCAGCTGGCCTCCAAAGGGGTGAAGACGGCCACGGGGATGGACGGAGAGAAGACGGAGGTGGATCTGGATCTGGATGAGGTGAATCTCTCTGAATACATCGCCGTGGTCTTCGTGGGCGGCGAGGGGATCTACTCGGATGAGCTGCATAAAGATCCAGGCTACCAGAATCTTGCTCGATCAGCCCTAAGAGAGAAGAAGATCGTGGCCGCCATCTGTCTGGGGCCCTGGATCCTGGCGGATGCCGGCCTCCTCCAGGGCAAGAGGGCTACTGCATCTGATACCGACCACATCAAATCCAAAGGAGCAATAGTAGCAGATGAAATGGTGGTCCAGGACGGGATGATCATAACAGCCAGCGGACCCGATGCCTCCCAGGAGTTCGCCAGGACGGTGCTCGCCGCCCTGGAGGCCTCCTCCAGCACTGCCGACAGCCTAGATCTATCTCAGGAGCCAGATCAGTAGAGGAGAAGTAGGAAAACAATAGAATCAATCAGTGTCATCCTGTAGGCTGCTGCCAGGGAGCGTGCAGCATATAGCTATGTGCAAAGCTCGGGGAAGGATGATGGTTGGTGTGAACAACTCCCAATAAGAGCTAAGATTTTTATGCTTTAGAATTAAAAAGGGCACCAAATGACCGAGGTCCGAGACCCAGTGCACGGCTACGTCCGGCTGGAAGGCCTGGCCCTGAGGCTGGCCAACACCCCTCAGATGCAGAGGCTCCGCTGGATCAAGCAGCTTGGGCTGGCAAACCTGGTCTATCCCGGGGCCAACCACACCCGCTTCGAGCACAGCCTGGGGGCCTACTACATGGCCTCTCTCCTCACCGATCACCTGGGGCTGGAGGAGGAGGAGAAACAGGAGGTCTGCGCCGCCGCCCTCCTGCACGATGTGGGCCATGGCCCCCTCTCCCATGCCACGGAGTCGGCTCTCGCACCCTTTCTGAGGACGGAGCACGAGAGCGTCATCGATATCCTGAAGAGGGGAGAGCTGCGGGAGGTGCTGGAGGATCACGGCCTGAAGGCCTCTGATATCCAGTCCTTCATCAACGGCCAGGGCAACGGGCAGATCGTGAGCGGGGAGATCGATGTGGACCGAATGGACTACCTCATCCGGGACGCTCATTACACCGGCGTGGCCTACGGGGTGATAGATCATCTGCACCTCCTGCAGAAGATGACCTTCCATCAGGGCCAGTTAGCAGTGGAGGCAGGAGGAGTGCAGGCGGCAACATCGCTGCTCATCTCCCGGCTGCTCATGCACCCTGCCGTCTATTTCCACCATGTCTGCCGGATCTCGGAGTGTATGATCTCCTCCGGGATCAGAAGGATGATCGATGAGGGCGAAAGCCCCGCTCGGATAAAGGGGATGGACGACATCCAGCTCTTCACTGCTCTGGAAGAAGCAGGCGGCTATCCGGCGGAGATGGCCTCCCGCATAAAGTCCCGCCAGCTATTCAAAAGGGCGGTCTATGTCGATCTGGAGAGCCTGGAGCCATCACTATTGAGGGTCAGCGAGAAGATCATCGCCCAGGAGATAGCGGGGGAGGCAGGGATGGATGCCGACTGGATCCTGGTGGACAGGCCGCCCCTTCCAGACAGCCCCGAGGGCAGCTTTCCCGCCCTGGTGGGGGAGGAGATCAGGCCCCTGCGGGAGGTCTCGCCCCTGGTCAGCATCCTGGAGAGAGCCCAGAGGGCTACATGGCGCTTTGGCATCTACGCCCCGGCGGAATTGAGAGATGTGGCGGCAGGAGCTGCCAGAAGGTGCCTGAACCTGAAGAAGGGCACAGTGCAGCATACATTCTCGGACATCGATAACGGTTACCTTTAAGTCAATAGAAGTGAGATTGATTTGAATGGCATTTTCCGGAGAAGGAAGAGGATTAAACAAGAATATACTGGTCAAGACCATCCAGACGATGAACCAGCACCTGCCAAACAGAAGGCTCAACCTCACTGAACTGCTGGCAATGGAGAAGCCGGGAATCAGGGGAAAGGATAACACCTTTTTCGTGATGGATCGGTCCGAGCTCAAGCTGATCTCCGAGTCGCTTCCCAGATTCCTATGGAGCCGCCTCAGGCTGCCCATGCTCATTGAGATGTCGCCAGATTTCGGCAGTGGCGGAGCGCGCATTCAAGGTGAGGCAGAGGTGGAGCTGACGAGCAAGATCCTGGACAAGGAGAGGCCGTTTGGGTCCAGGCAGCTTGTGATCTACCTCCCAGATGTGCGGGAGCTTCGCCGGAAGCTTCCTACAACTACTCAATATGCATTCGTCACCAATCTCCGGGATAGAGAGTTTTAACGGCTGAATGAGCAGTGCCTTGGGGGCACTGGAGGATTCTATGGCAGAGGATAGGCTGACAGAAGGGGCAAGACAGTTTAAAGAGAGGATGAATGCCGGTGCCTATAAAGAGGCAGCAAAGATCAAGTCGGACTTCGGCCTCCCCAATTCCATGCTGGTGGATGCAGTCAGTGCGGCATATGATGCCAACATGAAGAAGGGGGATTATTCCATTGCAGCCGAACTGGCCAGGCAGTATGATCTTCCCGGCGAGCAGCGCCTGGAAGCAGCTCAAAGATCATTCCATAGAAAGATTGACAGCGAGTTCTACCGGGCTGCAGCGGAGTACGCCAAGGAGTTCGGGCTGCCGGAGGATATGGTCAGGCAGGCGGCCACCCAGGCCTTCAATAAGAGCATGAGCATGGGGATGGTCAAGAATGCTGCCGAGATCGCCGATGACTTCGACCTTCCCAGGCCGATGAAAATGGAGGCGGCAAAGAGGTCCTTCGAGCAGCATATGCAGGCCGGCCTCTACCGCAAGGCTCTGAAGATCGCCCATAAGTACGACCTTCCAGAGGAGATGGTGGCAGAGGCAGAGAAGAAGATATCCTGAGGCCTCAAAAGAGGCTTCGGGCTTGAGATTAAAGGCTTGAAGCTTGAGGCTCGCACTGACCTCATCACTGGACACATGCCGAAAGTAGTGCTGACAATAGGCGGATCGGATTCCGGAGGAGGAGCAGGGATCCAGGCGGACATCAAGACCTTCTCCGTCCTGGGGCTGCACGGGACCTCTGCCATCACCGCCATCACCGCCCAGAACACCATGGGAGTGCAGAATATCTATCCCCTTCCCCCGGAGCAGGTGAGAGCGCAGCTTACATCGATAACAGAGGACTTTTCCATAGCCTGGGCCAAGACCGGCATGCTCCACTCAGCACAGATTGTGGGTGTAGTGGCCGATCACCTCTCAGCAAATGAAATTCCTCTGGTCCTGGACCCTGTGATCGAGGCTGAGGCTGGAGGAAGGCTCCTCCGGCCGGAGGCTGTATCCGCCCTGATAGATCATCTGATACCCATAGCAGGGGTGGTAACCCCCAACATATTCGAGGCTGAAGCGCTCACCGGCATAGCAGTCTGCGATATGGAGAGCGCAGCTCATGCCGCCCGGAACATCATAAGCCTGGGGGCGCAGGCGGTGATCATCAAGGGAGGGCACCTGGATTGCACCGATCTGCTCATGATGAAGGATAGGAGCATCCTGTTGCCCTCAGAGAGAATACCAGGAGAGAACCATGGCATAGGATGCACCTTCTCTGCCGCATTAACCTCTTTTCTTGCCGGGGGCTGCTCACTGGAGGAGGCCGCCCGCAGGGCGAAGGAGTTTGCAAAGAGCGCCCTTCGCGGGAGCCTCAGGGTGGGAAGGGGGGTGGGCCCGGTGAATCAATCTGCTGCTCAAAGGGCTGAGGCAAGCCGATACCGGGTACTCTGCGACCTGGAAAGGGCAATGGACCGACTGGAAGAGAATCCCAAGCTCCTCGATCTCATGGCAGAGGAAGGAGCTGGACCGGCCATGGCCGTTCCCGGTGCCAGCTGCCTTGAGGATGTGGCAGAGCTGAAGGGAGGAGTGGCGAGGATCGGGGATAAGATATGCCGCCGGGGAGGCCTTCGCTTTGGAGAGAAGAGCAATAAGGCGGCTGTGATCCTGGCGGCAATGAGGATAGATCCCCGGGCCAGGGCAGCCCTCGAATTGGCGCCTTCTGCTCTCTCACTCTGCAGGGAGTCTGGCTTCTTGATAATGGACGGCACTATGGGTAGCACTACGGACAGCACTTCGCGGCACAAGATGGGAGCAGATGGCCGGGGCCAATTGAGGGGGGAGGAGGGATCAAAGGGGAGAGGGTCGAGCAGAGAGGCGCCAGGCCATTTGCAGGCCGGCTCAACACTGCTACCCATTGCGATATGGAATGAGGGAGATCACGGAAAGAGGCCCAGGCTCTATCTGTTAGGGAGCTCAGCATCCTCTCTGATCGACTTGGCGGCCAGAATGTCCGGCAGCCACGATCCTGCGCCAGGGTTATAGCAGTCTATCAGATGATAGTAAGATATAAATTGTGGGGCAGGGATGCACAAAGGAATTGCTCTAGCTGGAGTGTTGATTATGGGAAGCGTTAAGCCTAGTTATATCAAGAATTTCGCGACGGATCTATTAAGAGAGCATGAGAGCTCATTTAGCGCCGATTTTGAGCAGAATAAGTTGATGGTATCCGAGTATACCGATATCAAAAATAAAGCCATCCGCAACCGCGTAGCAGGCTACATATCCAATGTGATGAGACAGAGAAATACGAGAAGAGAGGTCGAGGTTGATGTATAGCGGCGTGTTTCCTGCGATCATCACGCCATTCTTAGAGGACATGAGCCTGGACGAGGAGGGGCTGAAGAGAAATGTGTTGCACCTTTGCCAGACAGGTATAGCGGGGATAGTGCCCTGCGGAACCACTGGCGAGGCGGCCACTCTTACCATTGCAGAGCACAAGCGAGTGATAGAGATCACAGTGGAGAACTCGAGCGTGCCGGTGATAGCAGGCACTGGCTCCAACAACACCCGTGAAGCAGTGGAGCTGACCTGCCATGCTGCAGAGGCGGGCGCTGATGCTGCCTTGCTGATAACTCCTTACTACAACCGGCCCAATGATCGCGGCATGTTCGAGCACTTCAAGACTGTGGCCGAGAAGTGCAATATCCCAATGGTGCTCTACAATGTTCCCAAGAGGACGGGAATCGACCTCAAGCCGGAGCTGGTGGCAAAGCTCTCCCGGATAAAGAATATCGTAGCAGTAAAGGAGGCCAGCGGAAGCCTCTCTCAGCTATCTCAAATAATTGAGCAGACCCGGGAAAGTGACTTTTCCGTCCTCTGCGGCGATGATGACCTTACGCTTCCATCCATAGCCCTGGGGGCACAGGGCGTGATCTCTGTAGTGGCCAATGTCGCCCCCAGAAAGACAGTGGCCATGGTGAATGCCATGCTCAAGGGCGATCTGGAAAAGGCGAGATCATTGCACTATGAGCTTGCCCCTCTGGTCCGGGCGATGTTCCTTGAGACCAACCCCATCCCTGTGAAGAGCGCCCAAAAATATCTGGGATTGGCGGGCGGGCCGTTGCGCCTTCCCCTGGCGGAGATGTCCCCGGATAAAGAGAGCATTCTCAAGGGGGTCCTGGAGTCTCTGGGCGAGAGGGCATGACTCGGATTGCAGTAACTGGGGCTCTGGGTCGCATGGGCACTCTGGTCATCCAGGAGGCGGCCAGGATCGAGGGAATGGAGCTGGTGGCGGGCCTGGATGTTATCGGGGCAGGGGAGCCTCTTCCGGGGGGCCTTCTGGTCAAGGATGCCTCCCGGCTGGAGGAGGTGATAATAGAGAGCAAGCCGGATGTGCTAATCGACTTCACCATCGCCAAAGCAGCAGTGGAGAACGCCTGCACTGCGGCCTCTCTTGGTGTGGATCTGGTGATAGGAACCACGGGCATCTCTCCTGAGCAGCACTCCCAGATGAGAGCAGCAATCGAGGGCAATGTGGCAGCAGTTATAAGCCCCAACTTCGCTGTGGGAGTGAACCTCTTCTGGAAGCTGGTGGCAGATGCTGCCGCCTCTCTCAAGGGCTATGACTTCGATATAGAGATCATTGAAGCCCATCACAACAGAAGAAGGATGCACCAAGCGGCACTGCCCTGGCCACTGTGCAGGCCATAAGAAGGGCGCGGGGAGAGCCGGATTCGCTTGACGCTTCCAGCGTGGTTTATGGCCGGAAAGGGATTATGCTCCGGGGCAAGGAGATCGGAGTGCATGCTGTGCGAGCCGGGGATATTGTAGGAGATCACACTGTCCTCATGGCAGGTCCGGGGGAGAGGCTGGAGATAAAGCATCAGGCTCATAGCAGGACGGCCTTTGCCAGTGGTGCAGTGCGGGCAGCCAGCTGGGTGGCGGGAAGGGATCCAGGAATCTACAGCATGGGAGATGTCCTTCAATCGAGATGAATCGAGTAGCTGAAAGGAGCCTGTCCCTTTTATATGGGAGAGAGCAGCTGGACCCTTTTTCTCAGTCGAGGAATGTGATCGGCTTCTGTGGCATTTGCGATTCAGAGCTGGAGAGCCTGGCATACTACTGCACAGACCAGGAATGGCTGATCTCAGCCCGCTGCAAGAGAGGGCATCTGGCACTGCTTCGTTACGACAGGGAGTGGAACTGGAAAGAGGACCTCCCTTTAGAATTTGTTAAGGAAGAGATCAGGGTTTCCGATCTGGATGGGGAGATGCTTAATTCCGTCTTCACCCCGGCAGAGATCAGGGATATGATCGCCTGCCAGCAGGGTCGGCCCTACACCAGGCAGAACATCTACCGCGCCAGGGCGAAGTACGAGAGGTTCGAGAAGCTATTTGGGATCAAGATCGAGATTTAGTCCTCCACAAGTCTCAGTGGCGTTTTTCCGTGAATACAAGCCTGACATTGAGCAACTGGCCCTCCTCGCAAGACTCCCTTATCCCACCTTCAGTAGAAACGGATGTTGTTGGCACCACCAGAACCCTGAGATCGGCGAACCCAAAAGTCATGATCTTAGAGGGCTTCAAGGATTACATACCACATAGCATTACGTTATTGTCTATCTCATCTTTGAAGACTATGTGATATTTATAAATCTAGAACACATGATAAAGCCTACGAGGCAACAGAAGGTCCAATGAATCGCATTTTAGAGGATGATAGAATGCTCACCGAACTAAAGCAGGCAAATATTCCAACAGAAGAGTTTGCCAGAATCATAAGAACCATAGGTAGACGCTGAGATCGTCCTCCTCTTCACCTTTTTCTCTTCTTAATTCTTAAGGATTAGGTCATATGCATTAAGGATTAAGCCATATGCATTAAGGATTATGTCATATGCATTAAGGATTAAGGGAAATGATCTCAAGATAATAAAAAAGGTCAGCGGATTTAACCGCTTTTCAAATGCTCCTCACTTCGGGCTCACAGGATTTATTTGCTGATTTTTTTCTCCAACTAAGCATCTGCAGGTCGCCAGCCCTCATCGGTGGAATAGGGAAGAGCCTTGCCGTCAAAAATTATGCGTATTCGCCGTTCGCCCTGGCTACCAGTGACCTCCTCAGCAATGATCGTAAAATCTATCGCTGACATGATAGCGTCTCCGAATTGCTCGTTCATCCATCGTTGGATAGCTGGTGCATATACATCAACTGCCTCGTGAAGGCGGTAGATTGCTCCAGCTTTCCATCGTACTGGTGGAGTGCGAAGTGGATCTAGCGTCCCTGCCTTCAAGTCGAGCTGCTTTTCTAGGCACTCTTGCGTGGTCGCCTCCAATGGAGCTTGTCCGCTCAGGATCGCTCCAATACGAATCGGTAGTAGGTTGCAACTTTCTCCCATCGCTTCGAGGGTCAGTCCTTTATCCCGCGCTGCCTTATTCGCAATATCGAGAGCCTGCAGACGGGCCTGATAACTTTCAATAGCGAGGTCATCGCCCTTACTGTTCATTAGTTGTTTCATCTTCTTCTCCTTTCTACTATTGGCCCAAATGCCCCCTTCATTCAAGTACCTTTGCATGCGGATTCAAGCATTGTTGGCATGGGTATGATGAGGCGGCAGAGGCATTTGGAAGGACGATCGAGCTAAATCCAGCAGAAAATCCGTTTGATTGGATCCTGAAGGGCAATGCCCTCCGTGATGGAAAAAGATATGATGAGGCCATTTCGGCATATGAGCACGCCCTGCAGATCGACCCGATTATCCCGATGCGTGGATGGGAAGGGGCGAGGCCCTCTCCGCCCTTGGAAGAGGCGAGGAGGCCGAGGCTGCTCGTGCCCGAGATTGCGGAACTACATCTTCTTTTTCCGCTCAATATCTCAAGGCGACGTGTTGCATACGACTTCAGCCAAGAGCAGCCTCGGCCTTGAGATCTTCTACTGGACGGAAGGTGTCTGCGCCGTAGCCGGCAAGCTTGGCCAGGAAGCGCGTTCTTGGTATTCCTGGGGCTGCCCCTGAGGGCCATCTTCCCAACTCGTAGAGCTTAATTGGGGATAGGAAAGCTCGAGTTCAATTACTCACATAAAGCAGCGAAGAGCCATTTTATTGGAGTGAACCTCTGATAGTAGACAGGTAGTTAAGCAACGGCATTTAAAGCAACCTCCAATTCGAACTGATCCAGAGACATGTAATTCAGTGCCGAATGCAGTCTCTTCTTATTGTAAACCTTCTCAATAAAATGCCAGATGGTTTCATAGGCATCAACAAATGTCCCGTACTCATTAAGATATACCTCCTCGACCTTTTGAGTCTTGATAAAGCACTCCGCAAACGCATTGTCATATGGATTTCCTTTTCTGGACATGCTGATCAGAATATTATGGTTTTTAAGACAGTCAACATAATCTTTAGATGCATACTGCACCCCTTGATCT
>Ga0116183_1003659_pt1 | contig 15538 bp, 11 predicted proteins | sample AD_UKC078_MetaG_FD_89753 | JGI IMG/M metagenome (GOLD analysis project Ga0116183, IMG submission 89753) | Active sludge microbial communities of municipal wastewater-treating anaerobic digesters from USA - AD_UKC078_MetaG | ecosystem: Engineered > Bioreactor > Anaerobic > Digestate | place: USA... | reverse complement strand
CGGGTGGCGCCACGACGGTCACGCGGACCTCCCGGATGCTCCCCGGATCGGCGACGAAGCGGGTGGTACCGAGCAGCTCGATACCCGGCAGGCCGCTTACCGCTACGTCGAAGTCCCGCGGCTCTTCGGCCAGGTTGGCCAGCTTCAGGGTGTAGGCGTTCTCGATGCGTCCGTCGCTGGCCTCCCGGGCCAGACTGCCACGGTCGCGCAGCACGTCCACCAGCAACAGTGAACGCTGGGTCACTGTCCACGCGCCCAGCGCAACGAACAACCCCAGCAGTCCGGCATACACCGCCAGCCGCGGCCGGGCGTTGTGGCGGGGCATGCCCGCCAGTTCCTGCTCGGAAGCAAAGCGGATCAGGCCCACCGGCCTGGCGACCTTGATCATCACCTCGTCGCAGGCATCCACGCACAGGCCGCAGTTGATGCACTGGTATTGCAGGCCATCGCGAATGTCGATGCCGGTAGGGCACACTTGCACGCAAATCCCGCAGTCGATGCAGTCGCCGCCACCCTTGCCTTTGCGCGGCTCGCCGCGCGCCACGTCATAGCTGACGGTGCGTGTGGTGTTGTCGAACATCACGCCCTGAAAGCGCGAATACGGGCACATGTGCTGGCACACCGCCTCGCGGGCGAAGCCCGCCTGCACATAGGTGAACAATGCGTAAAAGATCAGCCAGAAGGCTTCCCACGGCCCCAGGTTCCAGCCGGCCACGGCGGGCAACAATTCGCGGATCGGCGTGAAGTAGCCGACGAAGGTGATCGCCGTCCACGCCGCAATGAGCCCCCACAGCGCGTACTTGGTGCCGCGCACGGCAAATTTGCGCAGGGTCGGCGGAGATTGGTCGAGCTTGAGGCGCGCCAGATGATCGCCTTCCACCCGGGCCTCCACCCACATGAAGATCGCCGTGTAGACCGTCTGCGGACAGGCGAAACCACAGAACAGCCGCCCGGCCAGTGCCGTCACGAGAAACAGCCCGGTTGCCGCAAGGATCAGTGCAATCGCCGCCAGCAAGGCATCCTGCGGCCACAGCACCAGACCGAACAGGTAGAACTTCTCGTGGGGAATGTCGAAGAGAACGGCCTGACGACCGCCCCACTGGAGCCAGCAGACACCGTAGAAAATGATCTGAGTGAACCAGACCATCGCCCAGCGGATCGTGTTGAAACGGCCACGCACCTCGCGGGCGTGAATCTTTCCCTTCTTCCGGTACAGCTCCAGTTTGGCTTCGCGGACTTTGCTGACGGGCTTGTTCATGCGGTGATTCCTCCTGGGTCAGGAGTAGATCACCCGCGGAAAAATGAAAACAGATTCAGATTGTCGAGTTTTTAATGCACACAGATTTCAGGTCGGCGGGCTCTCTTCACCGTCAGGCCAATACCGCGCCAATGAGGCGCCGCGCACTTGCCAATTCCTGTCAACTATCGCGATATCGCGACGATTCCGGCGCCCCTGTGTTTGTGCATTGCACTTGCGGCTAGATTTACCCGCATCAATCGGCATCCGCTGCACGCCACGGGTCGGGGCGCCACGGTGGCGATATGAAAGTACCCACAAACCAACAGGAGGAAGACATGGCTGGAATGCTTGAGGGCAAGACCGGGATCGTGACAGGAGCAGGACAGGGCATCGGACGCGAGTCGGCCCGGGTGATGGCGGCAGAAGGGGCAAGACTGGTGGTCAGCGACATCAATCTGGCAATGGTGGAAGAAACGGCCCATCTCATCAATCTGGCCGGCGGAACCGCGATTCCCCTGAAAGTGGATGTGGCCCGGGGCGAAGATCTTCAGGCCCTCGTGGAACTCGCCGTGAGCCACTTCGGCCGGCTCGACTGTGCCTTCAACAACGCGGGCATCTCCGGTGAAGGCTCACTCCTCGCCGACTTCACGGAGGAAGGCTACGATCAGCTGATGGCCGTCAATCTGAAGGCGGTCTGGCGCGCCATGAAGCTCGAGATCAGCCAGATGCTCAGGCAGGGCGGCGGCGGCGCCATCGTCAACACCTCCTCGGTGGGTGGGCTGGTGGGCAAGGAGCGCTTGTCGGTGTATTGCGCCACCAAGCATGCGGTCCTGGGGCTCACCAAGTCGGCGGCCCTCGAATACGGCGCGCGGGGTGTGCGCGTCAACGCTGTCTGCCCGGGCGTTGTCCGCACCCCCATGGTCGAAGCCGTGATCAGCAGCACCGGCACTTCGCTCGACGACTGGAGCACGCTGCAACCCATCGGCCGCTTGGGCACCCCGTCAGAAATCGGTGAGGCGGTCACCTGGCTGTGCTCGGATCGCGCATCGCTGGTGCACGGCCACGCCCTGGTCGCCGACGGCGGTCTGACCTGCGCCTGAGCAGGGGCACCCGAGAATCCCTTCATCATTCCGATGAAGGGTGTGCTGCGCGTCGGGTAGATCCACTGGTTTGATACCGCGCAAGGCACGGCAAGGCCTCAGGGCGGCGCCGCAAACCATTTGAATTTTCCATATGCATTTATTGACTTCCCTGGCGTTCGCTCGCGCGTTCCGCCGGGGTGCCATCAATTGCTGCACCGGTGTGGCCTGGCCTTTTTTTCGCGTATTGTAGCTGCCGGCAACTTGCGCGTTTTCTCCAAAGTCGCCCGCTGGAATTGGAAAGCAGGGCGATTACAATGAAGCACATAAAAGAATAATACTCATTAAAGTCGTACCCCAATCGGAGGAGACAATGCCGGGAGTACTTTCGTCGACCCCGCAACTCATCGCGCACGCCACCGACTCTGCGCCTGATTACGTACTGGAAGGCCACAACGGAGACATTTTCGGGGCGCGCTGGAACCACCCCGCGGGTGAAACCCAATTGCGCCGCAATGCCGAGCATGTGCTGGTTTATCACCTTTCGGGCAATACCGACGTTGAACGCCTGCAACAGGGTGTAGTCACGGGCTTTCGCTCGCGCGTTGGTTCGGTGACTTTCATGCCACGTGATTCCGAATCGGATTGGCGGCTGGGTGGCAATACCCAGGTTCTGCACCTCTATCTGCCGCAGACCTTGCTCGACACCTTTGCCCGGGACGTTCTGGAGCTTGACGTCTGCCCGGAAATCGAAGATTTCTTCGCCGTTCCCGACACCTGGCTGGACGGCTTCTTCCGCATGCTGACGAGTGAAGCGCCCCCCTCGGCGGGCCAGGGTACCCGGCTGGAAACCCTGGTACTCGATCAGATCCAGAGCCTGCTGGTACGCCACCTCGTCACCCGTTACGCGCGGGAACGCCCGGCCGACACCGAGCGCACGCGGATGCGTGGCGGCAAAAACAACCAGTTGCGGCAGAGCGTGCTGAAGAAGATCAATGCACTGATTCACGAACGCCTGCACGAAGACATCAGCCTCAAGGATCTCGCCGAGATTGCCTGTATCTCCAAGGATCACTTCCTGCGCGCCTTTCGTGACACGGTCGGGCAGACGCCGTATCACTATTTGCTGTCCCAGCGGCTGGAGCGGGCAAGGGCATTATTGCGGGAAGAACAGGCCATGCCGGTCGCAGAGGTCGCGCGGCGCTGCGGCTTCAAGAACCTGAGCCATTTTTCGGCGACTTTTCGGCGGATGACAGGAGTGAGCCCCAAAGGCTTTCGGGGCTAAAAAACACAGGGCGAATCTGTAGCGCGCCGGCGCACCCTTTGGCGCCGGCGTTGCAATGTCAAGGGATGAACCCGGCCTAGCGATGCACTCCATCCGCCACGCCGTCCCGCTCCGCCATTTCGAGCATCGCCTTATAGTCGATGATTCCGGCAATCGAGCCATCCGGTGCGAGCCCTGCAATAGGACCGTCGAAAACACAAAAGAGCACGCAGCCGTTTTTCGAGCGGGGTTGATGGATGTCGCCGGCAGGCTCGAACATGTAATTGCCAGCGGTGCCGATATCGCCCTCCTCGTAATACACGTCACCTTCCATCACCATCACCTCGATGGCGCCAATGTGTTGATGGATCGGCGCCTCAACGCCAGGCAGCACCTTCAGCATGCAGGTGAAGCCGCCCGTGCGTGAGTTGACGCTCAGCAGCTTGTATTCCACCCCCTCCATGGCATACGGCCGCCACGGGATCGTGTCGATTTTCTGGAATTTCGGATACGGCAAAGTGATCTTGTCGCGGGCCGCTCCTCCGTGGGTCCGCTGATTCTCGGCGCTGCATAACATGACACTCATCGTGCTCTCCTTATTTGGGGCTAATTGGCGGAATAACGGTCACGCCTCTTTTCGCTGAGGGCGTGCCGGACACGATATTAGGCGGCAGCGGATGGCAATGCGCCGCCCCGGCCGAAATTGGCGCGACTAATCCAAAGCCGCGATAAATCGATAGTCATCACCGCCGATTTATAAAAAAACGGCGCTTTTCGGGAAATCGGGCAGATTCCCGTCTCCCTGTGTTTGTGCATCGCACTCGCAGATAGATTGCGCTGCACCGGCTAATCGACCGGTCCACGAATACACAGGAGACACGTAATGAGCACCACCACCCTCAGCAATTCCCCAACCGCAGACATCAAGCTCTCCGGGCGACGCGGCAAGGATTTCGTCGATCTTTCCAATGTGCCCTGGACGCCCTGGGTGATGGAGGGCACCTATTTCAAGCTGCTCGCCATCAATGAGCTGAGCGGTGGTTTTTCAATGCTGCTGAAAGTCGATCCCGGTGTGCAGGCTCCGGTGCATGCGCATATCGGCTCGGCCGAGGCTTATCTCGTCGAAGGGGGTTTCTATTACGAGGAAGACGACCCCGGCTATGCCGGCTATTACACCTACGAGCGCGGCGGCTCGGTGCATCAGCCGGTGTCGCCGCAGGGCTGTGTGATGTTCGCCGTCACCCACGGGCCGCTTGCCGGCTGCAACCCGGATGGCTCCATCGGCGCCGTGGTGGATTGCCGCCTGATGATGCAATTGGCCGAGGCCAATGGCGTCGCCGGTCACATCGTGCAGATCGTCTCCGGCCACTGAGCCGGACTCCGCCCCATTTCCATCTCTCTAGGAGAGCAAATGAACGGCACACCTCGGAGACCCGGCCTGCGCCGGGCCGCGCTCGCCTCCGCCATCGCCGCCTTCGGCAGCGGCGCCGGCGCGGGCGACTTCACGCTCGGTGACGACATCACCGGCACCTGGACACTCAACGCCACTCTTGGCACCAACGTCCGCATGCAGGGTCGCGACGCTGCACTCACCTCGTTCGGCAACGCCAACCACAACGGCGGCAAGCCCGGCAATGGTGGCGGCAGTACCGACGATGGCGACCTCAACTTCAAACGCGGGGACATCACCTCCACCACCCTCAAGCTGGTCGGCGACGTCGAGCTGCACTACCGCAACTACGGTGCCCTGGTCCGCGCCAAAACCTGGCACGACTTCACCCTCGCCAGCAAGAAGGTGGATCACGGCAACTTCGACAACGGCTACACCCCGGGCGAGCGTCTCGACGACAGCCACTTCGACAGCGCGGCCAAGTTCACCGGCGCCGAACTGCTGGATGCCTTCGTCTATGGCAACTGGGCGCTGGGTGGCGACAGCAAGCTCAACATGCGGCTCGGCAACCAGGTCGTTAACTGGGGAGAGAGCATCTTCATCCAGGGCGTCAACGTGGTGAACCCTATCGACGTGCCGGCCGCCCGCCGCGCCGGTGCCCAGGTGCGCGAGATCCTGCTGCCGGTGCCGCTGCTCTACGGCAACCTGGGCCTGCCCGGCGGGGTCAGCCTCGAAGCCTTCTACCAGTTGCAGTGGAAGAAAACCGTGATCGACGGCTGCGGCACCTTCTTCTCGCCGGCCGACGTCATCAACTGCGGTGGCTCGCAGTTCGGCCCCGACGCCTACTCGGACCGCGAACAGTACCAGGGCGTCGCCGCGCTCGGCGGGCTCAACCTGCGCGCGCAGCGCCTGCGTGACAGCAAGCCGTCCAACGCCGGCCAGTACGGCCTCGCGCTGCACTGGCTGGAGCCCTCCAGCGACACCGACATCGGCCTCTACTACATCAACTACCACACCCGCACGCCCTTCCTCAGCCTTTCGAGCAAGCCCTCGGAGTCCACTTCGCTGTACGGCACGGCGGCGCCGCTGTCTTACCTGCTCGACTATTCCGCCGAAGACATCAAGACCTACGGCCTCAGCCTGTCGAACACGCTCGGCGGCGTCTCGGTGATGGCCGAACTGACCTACACCCACGACCTGCCGGTGCAGATCAACGGCGGCGATCTGGTGCAGTTCGGCGTCTCCGGCGGCAACCAGGGGCCGCTGGTCGGCAACCGCGTCTATGACCCGGCCGGGGCCACCATCCGTGGCTACGACCGCATGGACAAGCTGCAGCTGCAGTTCGGCGCGATCAACGTCTTCAGCCAGGTCCTCGGCGCCCAGTCCTTGCTCACCGTGGGCGAAGTCGGCATGAGCTGGCTGCCCAACCTGCCCAATGCCAGCAATGACGTGCGCTACGGCCGCGCCTTCACCTTCGGCACCGCCTGGCACCAGGCCTACAGCATGCCGGCGCTGTCCACCCGCGAGGGCTGCAACGCGGCCAACTCCGCCGGGATGGTGACGCCTGCCAACTGTGCGCAGGACGGTTTCGTCACCCCGTTCTCGTGGGGCTACCGCCTGCTCGGCGAGCTGGAATACCCCAACGCCGTCGCCGGCTGGACAGCCAAGCCGCGGATGTACTGGGCCCATGACGTCAAGGGCAATGCCGCCGACGGCGCCTTCCTCGAGCACCGCCGCACCCTCGGCACCGGCGTCTCGCTATCGCGCCTCGAAAGTGGCCGGCGGCTGACCATGGACCTCGCCTATACCCGCTTCATCGACGCCGCACGCTGGGACACATCCCGCGACAAGGACTTTCTTGCCGCCAGCCTGAACGTGGCCTTTTAAGGAGATCGACATGATCCGCCCCCACCGCACCCGACACCCGGCCCAATACCTCGCCGGCCTGCTCCTGCTGCCCTTCGCAGTGGGTAGCGCCCACGCTGCGCTCACCGCGCAGGAAATCACCCGGCTCGGCAAGGACCTCACACCGGTCGGCGCCGAGCGCGCCGGCAACGCCGCCGGGACCATCCCGGCATGGACTGGCGGCATCACCAAGGCCCCCGCCGGCTTCGACATCAAACAAGGCCACGCCAACCCCTACGCTGACGAAAAGCCGCTCTACACCATCACCGCGCAGAACTGGGAGCAGTACAGGAAGGTGCTTTCCGATGGCCACATCGCCATGCTCAAGCGCTACCCAGAGACTTACCGCCTCAACGTCTACCCGAGCCACCGCAGCGCGGCCCTGCCCCAGGCCGACTACGAGCACATCCGCGAGCAGGCCGGCAAGGTAACGCTCACCGCCAACGGCACCGGGCTGGACAACTGGGACCGCAGCGTCGTCCCCTTCCCCATTCCCAAAGACGGGCTGGAGGCGATCTGGAACCACCAGGTGCGCTCGCGGGCCGGCGGCATCGATCGCCGCCACCTGATCGGCTCGGTCAATCCCAACGGCAGCTTCAACGCTTACGGGGTGGAGGAGAGCTGGATCTTCGCCCAGAACATGGACCGCCAGGAGAACAACCGCTTCTGGTACTTCATGGCGCGCATGTACTCGCCCGCCGACGTCAGCGGCGAAGTGGTGATGGTGCACGAGCCCCTCGACTTCGCCCGCGACAGCCGCCTGGCCTGGGTTTACAACGCCGGCCTGCGTCGCGTGCGGCGTGCCCCGCAGATCATTTACGACTCGCCGGGCAGCTTCTCGGAAGGCACTCGCACCGAGGACGACTACGACATGTACAACGGGCCGACCGACCGCTACAACTGGAAGCTGGTCGGCAAGCGCGAGCTGCTGATCCCCTATAACAGCTACGCCATCCACTCCAAGAAGCTCAAGGCCAGGGACGTGGTCAAGCCGCACCACCTCGACCCCTCGCTGACCCGCTACGAGCTGCACCGGGTGTGGGTGGTGGAGGCCACCCTGAAGGACGGCGCGCGCCACATCTACGGCAAGCGCGTGTTCTACATCGACGAAGACAGCTGGACCATCGCCGTCAAGGAGCTGTACGACGGCCGGGGTCAGCTGTGGCGCGTCGGCGAGGCACAACTGATGCAGTACTACGACGTGCCGCTGCCCTACTACGCCTTCGAGAACATGTACGACCTGCAGGACGGCCGCTACTTCGTCGCCGGCCTCAGCAATGAAGAAGGTCCGTGGCGCTTTGGCGCCAAGGCGCGGCGCGCGGATTTCGACCCCGACGCCCTGCGCCGCAGCGGCACCAAGTAAGCAGCGGCCACGACCGCGCACAACGGGCGTGCCGGCTCGACCGGCGCGCCCGCCCACAGGGACACCACCATGAAACGCTTTCCCCTTGCCACGCTGGCCGTGGCAGCGGCACTTGCCGTTGCCGCCAGCGCGGGCGCCGGCCTCGCCCAGCGCGGCGCCGCCCCCGCCATCGACCTTCTCGAAACCCCCTCGCCGCAGAGCCCGCGAGCCGCGGCGCAACTGATGAACGGCCTGGTTCATGCCGGCGACCGCCTGGTGGCCGCCGGTGCACGCGGCACCATCGTGTATTCCGATGACGGCGGCCGCAGCTGGGCACAGGCCGCGGTGCCGGTGGCGGTGATGCTCACCGCGCTGCACTTTCCCACGCCGCAACTCGGCTGGGCCGTGGGCCATGACGGAGTGATCCTGCACAGCCACGATGGTGGCCTGAACTGGCTGCGCCAGTTCGACGGCAATCAGGCCAATACGCAGATGCTGGCATGGGCCAAGGAGCGGGTCGAGCGCGCCCGGCAGGCCCGGCAGCACAGCCCCGATGCACAGCGCCAGGCTGCCGAGGACGCGATGGCCGCCGCCGAAGACGGCCTCGCCGGCATCGAGCAAGCCGCCGGCTTCGGCCCCTCGCGCCCCTTCATGAGCGTGTGGTTCCGCAACGCCAGCGAGGGTTACGCAGTCGGCGCCTTTGGCATGGCCTTCCGCACCACCGACGGCGGCAAACACTGGACGCTGTTCGCCGAGCGCCTGCCCAATCCGGAGAGCCTGCACCTCTACGCCGTCGCCTCGCCGACCCCCGAGGTCCTGCTGATTGCAGGTGAGCGCGGCCTGCTCCTGCGCTCGGCCGACGCCGGGGCCAGCTGGCAAGCCCCGCCGCCACTTACCGACGGCGGGCTGTATGGCCTGGCCGCGCTGCCCGACAGCAGCGCCCTGCTGGCCTTCGGCTTCGACGGCGCCGTGCTGCACAGCACCGACCTGGGCGCCAGCTGGCAGCCCCTCGAAAGCGGCACCCGCAGCGCCCTGTACGGGGCCGCGCTGGCCGGCAATGAATTGATGCTGGTGGGCAACAACGGCACCCGCCTGCGCCTCGCCGGCAAGCGCTTCGAAGCGCTGCCCGCCGGCGACGGCCGTACGCTCAGCGCCGCCGCTCTGGGCCCCCACGGCTGGATCCTAGCCGGCTGGGGCGGCGTGGCCTCCGATGCCACCCCCCGCAACACCACCGGAGCAAGCCGCCATGAGTGAGACCACCCCCAATCAGGCGGCTGCCCACGGCGGCATGCTCAAACGCCTCGAGCGCCGGCTGGAAAGCGCGCTCTTCCGCCACCGTGCCGCTACCGTCAGCGTCTTCGCCCTGCTGACCCTGTGGCTGGGCTGGGCGGCACTCGGCCTGCGCCCGGATGCCAGCTTCGAAAAGATGATCCCGGTCCATCACCCGGCCATCGCCAACTACCTCACCCACGAGGACAACCTGCGCGGCCTCTCCAACGTGGTGCGAGTGGTCGTCGAGAACCGCAAGGGCGACATCTTCGACCCGGCCTTCCAGGAGGTACTGCGCAAGGTCAATGACGAAGTCTTCTACATCCCCGGCGTGGACCGTGCCGGCATGCGCTCGCTGTGGACGCCCAACGTGATGTGGGGCGAGGTGACCGCCGAGGGCTTCGAGGCCGGGCCAGTCATCCCCGACGGCTACGACGGCTCGCCGCAGGCCATCACCCAGCTGCGCAGCAACGTCTTCCGCTCCGGCGAGGTGGGCACCCTGGTCGCCAACGACCTGCGCTCGGCGCTGGTGCTGGTGCCCCTGATGGAGCGCGACCCCGACACCGGCCAGCGCCTCGACTACGGACGCTTTGCCACCGACCTGGAAGAGAAGATCCGCGCCCGCTACGAAAATGAGGGGGTGAGCATCCGCATCGTCGGTTTCGCCAAGGTCATCGGCGAGCTGATTGACGGCGCCCTGCCCATCCTCGGCTACTTCCTGCTCACCCTGGTGCTCACCGCGGCGCTGCTGCTGTGGTATTCGCGCTGCCTGCGCAGCACCCTGACCACCCTGGCATGCTGCCTGATCGCCGTGGTGTGGCAGCTCGGCATCGTTCGGCTGCTGGGCTTCGGACTGGATCCCTATTCGATCCTGGTGCCCTTCCTCACCTTTGCCATCGGCATCAGCCATGCGGTGCAGAACATCAACACCACCGCCAACGCGGTGCTCGACGGTGCCGACAAGGTGGAGGCGGCGCGGCGCTCGTTCCGCACCCTGTTCGTCGCCGGCACGGTGGCCCTGCTGTGCGATGCAGTGGGCTTCGCGACCCTGCTGGTGATCCGTATCGGCGTGATCCAGGAGCTCGCCATTTCGGCCAGCATCGGCGTGGCCGTGATCATCTTCAGCAAGATGTTCCTGTTGCCGGTACTGATGTCGTGGACCGGCGTGTCGCCGGCCGCGGTGCGCCACGCCCGGCGCCGCCGCGCACACCTTCCCTGGCTGTGGCAGCAGGTGGCGCGCTGCGCCCAGCCGCGCCCGGCGCTGGTGGTGACGCTGGCCGGTGCGGCCCTGCTGGCCCTCGGCCACTGGGGAGCCCGCGACCTGCAGATCGGCGACCTCGACCCCGGCGCCCCCGAGCTGCGCACCGATTCGCGCTACAACCGCGACGCTGCTTACCTGGTCGAGCACTACGCCACCAGCACCGACGTGTTCGTGGTGATGGCAGAAACCCCGCCGCAGGGCTGCCGCGACTACCAGGTGCTGGCCGGCATGGACCTGCTCGCCGCCGAGCTGGAGCGCATCCCCGGCGTGCAGCGCACGATGTCGATGTCCGACTTCGCCTACCGCGTCCTTGCCGCCAACAACGAGGGCAACCTCAAGTGGCACGCCATCAGCCGTAACAAGTACGCCCTCGGCGGCGCCTTCCAGAAAACGCCCAAGGAATACATCGGCAACGGCTGCGCGATGACCCCCTTCGTGGTCTATCTCAACGACCACAAGGCCGCCACCCTGTCGGCCCTGATGGGCACCGTGCGCGACTTCGCCGCCCGCCATGACTCCGACAAGGTGCGCTTCACCCTGGTCGGCGGCAACGCCGGCATCGAGGCCGCCACCAACGAGGTCATCCGCGACGCCGACCACACCATGCTGATGTTGGTCTACGCCATCGTCGCCCTGCTGCTGCTGCTCGAATTCCGCTCCCTGCGGGTGACCCTGTGCATCGTGCTGCCGCTCTACATCACCTCGGTGCTGGGCGAAGCCATCATGGCCTGGATGGGTCTGGGGGTGAAGGTCGCCACCCTGCCGGTGATTGCCCTCGGCGTCGGTATCGGCGTTGACTACGGCATCTATATCTACAACCGCCTGCAGTCCTATCTCGACCACGGCCACCCGCTGGCCGAGGCCTACCTGCTCACCGTCTCCACCACCGGCCGCGCAGTGGCCTTCACCGGCTTGACGCTGGCGGTAGGCGTGCTCACCTGGATTGGCTCGGCCATCAAATTCCAGGCCGACATGGGCCTGCTGCTGACCTTCATGTTCCTGTGGAACATGGTCGGCGCCCTGGTCCTGCTGCCCGCCCTGGCCCGCCTGCTGCTACCTGCGACCAAGATTGCATCGAACCCAACCACAAAGGAAAAAATGCCATGAGTACCACTGCTCTGCCCCATATGGACCTTACTGGCCGCGTGGCGCTCGTCACCGGCGGAGCCTCCGGCATCGGCCGAGCCACCGCGCAAGCCCTGGCAGCCCAGGGCGCCCGCGTCATGGTCGCCGACATCAACGAAACCGGCGGCTGGGAAACCGCCGACGCCATCGGGGAAGCGGGCGGCTTTGTGCACCTCGATGTGACCGACGAAACAGCCTGGTGCCGCGCGCTCGACTACGTGGTGTCCACCGAAAACCGGCTCGACATCCTCGCCAACGTCGCCGGAATTGGCGTCGGCGGCGATTTTGAAGATCTCGCCCTGGCCGACTGGAACCGGCTGATGGCAGTCAATGCCACCGGCCCCTTCCTGGGCTGCAAGCACGCCATCCGCGTCATGGCCGGCAGCGGCCGTACCGGCGCGATCATCAACGTCGGCTCCATTGCCGCCGATAGAGCTGCTCCGGACCTGGTCGGCTACTGTGCCAGCAAGGGCGCCCTGCGCATGCTGAGCAAATCGGTGGCGCTCTACTGCGCGCACAAGGGCTACCCGATCCGCTGCAATGCGATACATCCCACTTATGTGGATAGCGAGATGCTGGACCCGATCGCCGATCTCTACGGCAGCCGGGAAGCAATGGTGCAGGCAATGTCAAAGCTGGTGCCGCTGGGCCGTCTGGCAAAGCCGGCCGACATCGCTGCGGCGGTGGTGTTTCTGGCCTCGGACGCGGCGGGAATGATTACCGGGACAGAGCTGTTTGTGGACGGGGGACAGACCGCGGGGATCCCGCCATCGCATTTCGGGTAAAGGAGCCGCCTGGACGGCGGGCAATGGGGACGATCCACTCGCCGGTCCACACATCTCGCCCGAATTCAGCCTCGTTCACCCCGCCGAGTGTCAAGCGCCGCGGCCGCGTGCCACCGCTGCGGAGGCGACGATGAGTGTGGTTCGATCAGTAGACGCGCAGCGCGGCGCTATCTCCGGCCTCACAAAGAGAACGCCCCTGATTTGACCATCGACTACTATCGGCGCACTTGGGTTTCAAGCGCACACCTATCCGAGGATTTGAGGCAAGGGTGCAGGCCTGTGGTCAAGCCTTCAGCGCCCCCTTGGCTCCCGAAGCCTCGCGCCAATCCCGTGGACTGCAACCGAAGGCCTGGCGAAACCGCCTGGAAAAGTGGGCGTTATTGGTGAAGCCCCAACGAGAGGCGATATCGCCAACGCCCAGATGGCGCAAGGAAGCACACGCCAGATCGCGACGACAGGCATCCAGGCGCAATTGCCAGATCGTTGCACTCAAGGTGAGAACCTCCTCCTCGAAGAGGCGGTGGAGATGAGCCTTGGAAATCCGCAGGGCAACCGAAATGACTTCCGCTCCCAGTGTAGGGTCAGCCAGATTGTCACGAATATATGCATGAATCCGCACACGGTGATACCGGCTGAGCTGAGTCTGCCCGCCTCGGCCTGCCAGCTTTCTGTCTGCCAACATGGCGCCCAAGGTCTCCAGCATGGCCAGACGGAGATGCCTCCCCTGCTCGTCCGGTAGCCCCTGCGTATCCAACAAACCCATCGCAAGTGCATTCAGGATGCGGCCACCTGGATGGGAGGCCGGCAAGGTCACTGCCGCCATCGCGTCCAGATCCGACACAACCCCTTGTGCCAAGGCCTGGGGAAGAATGAAGACCCGTTGTTCAAAAATCTCGTCAAAGCACAAATCGTAGGCACGGGTGTTGGTGAACAAGGCGACGTCACCCGGCACAAGGCACGCCATTCGACCGTTCTGGAGGATCCGCCCACACCCCTCTACCTGGAGAGCGATTACGCACATGGGCGGATCACCGGCATTTGCCTGTGCCGATGTGCGCAATACCCGCTGACCTGATGCCTGAATGCGGCAGACCTCCATTCCCCCCACATGCACCTGCTCCAGGCGCCCCTCGAATCCGCCCAATCCCGAGCATACGGAAGACACTTCAGCTCGGATCAACTGACGACACACCACGTCAACCCAAAAGGCAATCCGATCCTGCCTACGGACAGTGTCCGAAGTAAAAAGGAAACGCTGCTGCACGGCCTGCATGTTGTTCATTCAGCGCGCTCCTCAAGCCCATTGCCGCAAAGAGACTCTAGATCAATTTCGGTGCGGCTGCTGGGCAAATCCCCCGAGTACCAATGCATATCATTCAGATACGCAGTCTGAAAGCACGTCTCGACCAATGATGAAAACCGGGGACAGATCATGTCTTCAACCTCTTCGCCCTTGAATACCGGACCAAGCATCCATCACGCATCCAGCGACATCTCGCTCCATCGACAGCGCGAGCAGCAGCTTCAACAAATCCGCCTGGAGATGGGTCGACGTCTTGTCAAAAATCCGGCGGAGATGGGTATTCACAGTATTGACACTGATGCCAAGACGACCGGCCATGGACTCGGACGCCCCACCACGCACAACCTCGAGTGCCAGACTTGCTTCGGCCGGGGTCAGGCCAAAAAGCTGAGTCAGACACTCAGCCGGAAGGGCAGTCGCCTCTTCCAGGTCGTACAAAAAGACAATCCCACCGCCACGAGGCCCCATATCCGACAGAGCATCCACATCGGCCAAGGACGAGACATGCACGATGCACATAGTGCATCCCGCCCCGTCTCGGAGTCGCATGCTCCCCAGACATTCACCGCCGGGCTGGAGGGCTGTCTGGATGAGTGCCTGAAAATCCCGCATGTGGCGGACATAAGCCGGCTGGAGTGCCAATCTGGCGCCTCTCCGGCCAGGGACCTGATGCAGCACCACATGAGATTCCCGGCAAAAAATCCGCCGCGCAGCATGGTTGCTGAAGCGCACGCAGCCTTCCCGATCAAGCAGAACCACACCCACGGCAAGACGCTCAAGGGCGGTGGTGGTTGCCGCGACCTGGAAGCTCAGATCACGAAGATGGAACATCAGGCTCAAGGCCCTCGCCAGATGCGCCACCAGGCGTCGCACCTGATCGACGTCAGCCTCCCCAAAGTCGGGATCGGCCGGCCCCCGGTAGATCGACAGGGCAACTGGCGGCAGGAGCATGTCCTGCCCATCGAAGATGACTCCAGCACACACCTGGAGAATCCCGGTGGGTCGCCACAGCTCCTGATAGAACCGACTCTGAAGCAATCGGGAGCGGGGCACCAACTGATCACCGGTCATGACCTTGCCGCTGACCAGCCACCCCTTCCCCACCATGGCGTCCATCAGGATGTCCTCGTGCATCCCCTGGGCGGCCCAGTAGTCCATTCTGTCCCGCGGCATATTGAAGGCGTAACCAAAACCGCCCTGCTCGACAGTATGCAAAGGAGTGAACAGCAGCGCCCGGGGCGAACCACAGCTCATCGCAATGCGCCTGACCACCTCCGGCCAACGAACAGGCTCCTGCGCCGCGGCATAAATCTCGCCAACGATTTCGTCGTAGTCCTCGAAGTTCATGCCCGACAACTCCGTGATGATCGTTCGCGCCAACTATCCGGCATGGCCTCCAAACCCAGGCGGACCATACCTCCACGACCTCACCATTTCTGGTGACGACAACGATGTCATCGTACATCCAGAATCCCTTCAACCACCTTGCATTTGACAACAAGCACCACCTCGTCCTTGGGAGAAACAAAATGAAGCTCGCACGCCCCCATCTTTCCCATGCCCTTATCATCGGAT
>Ga0116183_1003650_pt1 | contig 15565 bp, 14 predicted proteins | sample AD_UKC078_MetaG_FD_89753 | JGI IMG/M metagenome (GOLD analysis project Ga0116183, IMG submission 89753) | Active sludge microbial communities of municipal wastewater-treating anaerobic digesters from USA - AD_UKC078_MetaG | ecosystem: Engineered > Bioreactor > Anaerobic > Digestate | place: USA... | reverse complement strand
CGACCGGACCCACCACCGGACCCGGCCCAACCCCGACCGGACCGACCGGACCCACCACCGGATTCGGCCCGACCCCGACCGGACCGGCCGGCCCGAGGATCGGGTCGACGTACGGGGTGGGATCGGTGAAGATGCACTGATTCGTGTCGGGGTTCCAGTACGCGATGACCGGATCGCAGTACTGACACTGGTTGGTGGCGGTGTTGAAGTAGAAGTTCGGTGCGCAGTTGCCCTCGGCGTTACCGACGGCGGAGGTGGCCAGCGCGGTCAACGGCAGCGCGGCCAGCGCCAGCGAATACGCGCCGAGCGCGGCGTAGAACTTGGGCCGGATCTTCATGGGGTCTCATCTCTGTGGTCGCGGTGGATCGGAAGCCGGTTTTGCGCAGCTACCCGACTTTCGCGCCGACACGACCCGGTGTTACGGCTACACCTCGGCGCGGCCGCCCCACAGCGCGTGCAGCCAGAGCTTCTCCAAAACGTCCACCGTGCGGTCCAGTTCGCGCTCCGGGCCGAGGAACAGCGACTCACCGGACAGCGCCAACGCGGTCGCCGCCGAAAGCGTGCGCACCAAGAAGCGCACGTCGGCGGTGATCGGATCGGCGGTGCCCGCGGCGATCTCCGGTTCGACGATGGCTACCACCTGGTCGATGACGGCCTCGTTGTACCCGTCGAGGATGTCGCGGATCTCGGCGTCGGTGCTGCGGGCGCTGTTGCAGGCCGACATCACCGGGTCGTTGTGGGCGTACACCGCCGCGGCGCTGCGCACCATCCGCTTGGCGAACTGGGCGGGCGTCTCCCCGTCGCCACGGGGCGCGAAGTCTCCGGTGAGCTCCACGAGTTCCTCGGCGACCTCGCCGAGGATGTGCGCCAGCACGGCGTACTTGGAGTCGAAGTAGAAGTAGAAGCCCGAGCGCGCCACTCCGGCCCGGTCACTGATCGAGCTGACCGAAAGTTCTGCGAAGGGCTGCTCCTGCAGTAACTCGCGAACCGCTGCGACAATGGCGTGTCGCTGGCGATCGCCGCGCCGCCGCGGGATGTCGGCGGATTCACCCTCTGCGGTCACTTATTCACCTTGCACCACACCGGGACCAAAAGAAACTTGACATGCGTCAAACCACACCCTCAGGATTACGGTACCGCCGGTCCCGGCAACCTGCCCGAGGAACGCCAGAGGAGTCACATGACCACCGTCAGCACCCCGCACTACCTGCTGGATCAAGCCCGTCGCCGGCTCACCCCGACGCTGAACACCATGCCCGGCCTCGGCGTGGTCGACAAGCGACTGCGCGAGCACGAATGGCCGGAGTTCGTCTACTCCGAACCTCCCGCCGGCAGTGATCTGAAGCCGGTGATGGGTAACGCCGGCCTGCCGGTGCTGGGTCACCTGATCGAGATCTTCCGCGGCGGCCCCGAGTTCGTACTGGAGAGCTATCGGAAGTACGGACCCGTGTACTACACCAAGACCCCGGCCCTCAATGCGATCGCCGCGCTCGGGCCGGACGCCACCCAGGAAGTCTTCTCCAACCGGAAGAAGGACTTCACGACGGTCGCCTGGAACGACGTCATCGGCCCGTTCTTCAACCGCGGCCTGCTGTTGATGGACTTCGACGAGCACATGTACCACCGGCGGATCATGCAGGAGGCGTTCATCCGCACCCGGTTGTCCGGCTACGTCAAGCACATGGACACCGTGGCCACCACCGTGGTCGCCAACGACTGGCCGGTCGACGACAACCGGTTCCTGTTCATGCCGGCGATCAAGGAACTGACCCTCGATATCGGCGCCCTGGTATTCATGGGCCACGAACCGGGCAGCGACCACGACCTGGTGACCAAGATCAAGGCGGCCTACGAGACCACCACCCGCGCCGGTGGCGCGATCATCCGCACCCCGGTGCCGCCGTTCAAGTGGTGGCGCGGACTGCAGGCCCGCAAGGTGCTTGAGGATTACTTCGCCGAGCGGGTGGCCGAGAAGCGCGGCACCGACGGCACCGACATGCTGACGGTGCTCTGCCACATCGCCGACGAGGACGGCAACGCCTTCACCGACGCCGACATCGTCAACCACATGATCTTCCTGATGATGGCCGCGCACGACACCTCGTCGTCGACGATGACCACCATGGCCTACCACCTGGCGGCCAACCCGGAGTGGCAGGAACGCCTGCGCGACGAGGGCGACCGGTTGATCGGCGACGGCCCGCTGGACATCGACACCCTGGACAAGATGGTGAATTTCGATCTGGTGATCAACGAGTGTCTGCGGATGGTCACCCCGCTGCCGTTCAACGTCCGCCGGGCAGTCCGCGACACCTCGATCCAGGGCTACTTCGTTCCGGCGGGAACCAACATCAACCTGTGGCCGGGGATGAATCATATGTTGCCCGAGCTGTGGGACGACCCGGAGAAGTTCGATCCGGATCGCTTCGCCGAGCCGCGTAGCGAACACAAGCGCCACCGTTACGCATTCGCCCCGTTCGGCGGCGGCGCACATAAGTGCATCGGGCTGGTGTTCGGACAGTTGGAGATCAAGTCGGTGATGCACCGGGTGCTGCGCAACTACCGGCTCGAGCTAAGCCACCCCGGCTACGTGCCGAAGTACGACTTCGCCGGAATGCCCATCCCGATCGACGGTATGCCGATCGTGCTGAAACCGATTCGCTGATCCCCGATTGGCTTGCCGCGCCAGCGATTCAGGCCAACTACTCAGACAAGCGTCTCAGGCCAGCGACAGGAAGAGCTTCTCCAACTCGGCCTCGGTCATCGGCGCCTTGCCATCGGCCCCGGCTCCCAGCACGCACTCCCGCAGTCCGGTGGCCACGATCTTGAAGCCGGCGCGGTCCAGTGCGCGGGAGACGGCCGCAAGCTGGGTGACCACGTCCTTGCACTCGCGGCCCTGCTCGATCATCGAGATGACCCCGGCCAGCTGACCCTGCGCACGACGCAGCCGGTTGAGTACATCGGTGATGGCGGTGTCGTCGCCGACCATGGTGGTTCCTTCCCTTATCGCTGAGCCAATGGTACCCGTGGGGGTATCACACCCGGATCCACCAGAACCCTGCGCAGCGGGCAGCGGGCGTAGCGGGCGCATGCGAAGGCCATCGAGCCGGCCAGGACCGCCACGATCGCCACCGCCAGGCCGATCCAGATACTGGCCTCCTCGGCGAGGACCACCGCCGCCATCACCAGCACGAACCAGCCGAACGCCTTGCGCAACGTGTCGGCGTTGACCCGGGACACCAGCAACCCGCCGGCCACGCTTCCGACCACCGCCGCGGCGGTGACCATTCCGGCCAGCTTCCAGTCGATCGACTCGGTCGCCAGATGGCCCGCCAGTCCGGCGAACGACTGCATCGAGATCACCACCAGCGACGTTCCCACCGCCACCGGCATCGGCAGCCCACCGAGCAGCGCCAGCGCGGGCACCAGCAGAAAGCCGCCGCCGGCACCGACCAGGCCGCTGATCACGCCCACCCCCACGCCCTGCAGGAGGATCTTCACCACCGGCAACCGTCCGACCGACTCGTCAGTGACGTCACGGCGACCACGCAGCATGGCCACCGCGGCCACGATCATGATCACGGCGAATCCGATGAGCAGGATATTGCCGGGAACGAAGTGGGCCAGGCGTCCGCCGGTGTAGGCGCCGACCATTGCCGCCACTCCGAACAAGGCCGCCAACTTCCAGCGCACCCGCCCGGCGCGGGCGTGCGTCACCGCAGCCACCGCGCTGGTCACGCCGACCACCAGAAGGGAGGTCGCGATGGCACGCTGGGCGTCCACGCCGGCAACGTAGGTGAGCAAGGGGACGGTGAGAATGGAGCCACCGCCGCCAAGCAGACCCAGCGACACCCCGACCAGCACGGCAAGGGCAACAGCGAGTGCGATCATCGGCAAGTCCGTTCCACGGGATACCTCAGGGGGTATATTTACCGCTATCATAGCCATACCCAAGGGGGTATATGCAACCCCCGTCCGACAACCAAGGAGTCACATCGTGTGTTACCCCGTCGAGTGCCCCCGCTGCCACAAGACCACCTGGGCCGGATGCGGCGAACACGTCGAAGACGTCATGCGGTCGGTGCCGAAGGTGCAGCAGTGCACCTGCCAGTCCGCGCCGAAGCACTGACCTTCGCCGCGCGCTCGCCTGCTACCGGAAGGGATTCTCACCGGATGCGACGGCGGCACCCAGGCCCATCAGGGTGACCGCTGATGCGTGCAGTCGCTCGCCGGCCTCGCGGGTGGCTCGACCGGCCAAATAGCGCGCCCAGGTGCCCTCGATCACCACGCCGAGCTTGACGCAGGCCAGCGCCAGGTACCACTCCAGGTCCGGTGTCCGCTGCCCGCCGGCCGCGACGTACGCCTCGAAAAGCTCGCCGCGCGAGGCCAATCCGCCCAACTCCGCCAGATGTCCGGCCGACCCCAGCGGATTGGGGTCCAGCGGCCAGCACACCAGCATCCAGCCGAGATCGAGCAGTGGATCGCCGATCGTGCACATCTCCCAGTCGACGAAGGCCGCCACGTCAGGCACGTCACGGCACAGCATGGTGTTGTTCAGGTGGATGTCCCCGTGGACGATGCCGGGCTCGTAGCCGTCGGGCTGATGCGCCTCCAGCCAGTCGCACAGGTCGTCGACGCCGGGCAGCGAGTCATGGTGGTAACCCTCCTGCTGCCGGTACGCGGCGACGGCCGAACGCCACTGGGGCACCTGTCGCTCCAGGAACGAACCGGGCCGCCGCCACGACTCCAGCGCGCTGCCCTGCCACCGCGCCTGCCCCAGTCTTGCCACGGCCGCGGCGTAGTTGAGACCGACCTGATAGCGCATGGCCGGGTCGGAGACGTAGGCCGGCGCGATCTCGTTGCCGGGGTTGAACCCGTCGACCTCCTCCATCAGGTAGAACACCACACCGAGCACGTCGAGGTCCTCGCAGGCCGCAACGAGTGGCGGGTGTGGCACATCGCTTCCCGCCAGCGTGCGCAGCACGGCGATTTCGCGTTGCATGGTGCGGTTGCTGTTGTGCCTCGGGTGCGGGGGCGGACGGCGCACCACCATGCGGCGGCCGTCGATGGTCAACCGAACCACGATGTTCTGGCTGCCGCCCGCCAAGGGAACGACGTCGCCGACGGTGTCCCCGAGTCCCTCAGCGCGCAACCAGCAGGTCAACGCGGCGATGGCGGCGTCGTCGAGGGTGCCGGTGATCCCCGGCACCATCGGTTCAGGCATGAGCGTCGGACATGGTCTCAGTCGCATTCTGGACCATGTCAGCAGATCCTCGGAAGTTGTTCGCCCAGTTCGCGTTCCACGATGCGGGTGGTGCCGAAGGCGGTGCGCGCCACCACCATCCCCGGGTGATCGGCCACCGCACGTCCGATCAGCGCCGCGTCGGCGCCTTCCGGGCGGGACCGGATGGCCGCCAGCACCGCTTCGCTGTACGACGGGTCCACGAACACCACCAACTTCCCCTCGTTGGCGACCTGAAGCGGGTCGAGACCGAGGAATCCGCACGCCGACGCCACCGTCTCGGGCACCGGGATACGTTGTTCGTCGAGTTCCACACCGACACCGGCGGTGCGCGCGATCTCGACCACCGCCGCCACCAGTCCGCCACGGGTCGGATCCCGAAGCGCGTGAACCGCATTGGGGTCACCAACCGACTCGAGGATCGCCGCGACCATCCGGTGCAGTGGGGCGCTGTCGGTGGTGACGGTGGTTCCGAAGTCGATCCCCTCGCGCACGCTCATGATCGCCACCCCGTGCTCGCCGACATTCCCCGAGACGATGATGTGGTCTCCGGGTCTGGCCCGCTGCGGGCCGATATCGACACCGTCGGGGATCACCCCGACGCCGGCGGTGTTGACGAAAAGCCCGTCCGCGCCGCCCCTTCCGACCACCTTGGTGTCCCCGGTGACGATCCCGACCCCGGCCGCCGCGGCAGCGCGGCCCATCGCCTCAGCGACGGCGCCGAGCACCTCGAGTTCGAGCCCCTCCTCCAGGATGAAACCGGCGGTGAGGCCGATCGGCTGGGCTCCGCTGCAGGCCAGGTCGTTGATCGTTCCGTTGACGGCGAGGTCCCCGATGTTCCCACCCGGAAAGAACAGCGGATTGACGACGTAGGAGTCCGTCGTCAGCGCGATCCGCCCGCCGGGTACGGCCAGCACGGCCGAGTCCCGCGACGGCCCGCCCGCCGAACCGAAGGCCGGCAGGAACAGGTTTTCGATCAACTCCTCGGAGAGGATTCCGCCGCCACCGTGGCCCAGCACGATCCGACTGGTGTCGCGCAGCGGAAGCGGGCAGACCCAGTTGGTGGGATCCGGGCGCTCAGACACCGGCAGCAGCCGATGTCGGCGCCGACGCGCCTCCGGTAGCCGATGTCGGCGCCGACGCGCCTCCGGTAGCCGATGTCGGCGCCGACGCGCCTCCGGTCGCCGATGTCGGCGCCAACGCGCCTCCGGCGGATTCCAGCCGCCGGAACTGGTAGTACGCCGCGCAGGCGCCTTCGCTGGACACCATCGTGGCGCCCAGTGGGGTGCGCGGGGTGCAGGCAGTGCCGAAGGCCGGACACTGGTTGGGTTTGAGCAGGCCCTGCAGCACCTCCCCGGCGTGGCACTGGTCGGACTCGGCGACCTGCAACTCCCGCACGCCGAACCGCTGCTCCGCGTCGAACTCCGCATAGCGTTCCGACAGCGTCCAGCCGGATTCGGGGATCATGCCGATACCCCGCCACTGCCGGTCGGTAACCGTGAACACATCGGCCAGTGCCTGTTGGGCGACGGCGTTGCCGGCGGCGGTGACCGCGCGCGGATAGGCATTACGCAGTTCGGGGGTGCCCGCCTCGAGCAGTTCCACCACCTGGCGGACACCCTCCAGCAGGTCCAGCGGCTCGAAACCGGTGACCACGATGGGCACACCGAACCTCTCGACCAGCGGGCCGTATTCGCCGGTTCCCATCACGGTGCAGACATGGCCGGCGGCCAGGAAACCCTGCACCCGGTTGGTCGGGGAGCTCAGGATGGCCGTCATCGCCGGCGGCACCAGGACGTGGGACACCAGCACTGAGAAGTTGGTCAGCCCGAGACGCCGGGCGTGCAGCACCGACATGGCGTTGGCCGGCGCCGTGGTCTCGAAGCCGACGCCGAAGAACACCACCTGCCGGTCGGGGTTGTCGGCGGCGATCCGGGTGGCGTCCAGCGGGGAGTAGACGACCCGGACGTCGCCCCCGCGGGCCCGCACACTGAACAGGTCATGCTTGCTGCCCGGCACCCGCAGCATGTCGCCGAACGAGCAGAAGATGACGTCATCGCGGGCGGCGATCTCCAGCGCCCGGTCGATCATCTCCAACGGCGTGACGCATACCGGGCAGCCGGGGCCGTGGATGAACTCCACCGCACCCTCGAGTAACTGGTCGATGCCGTTCCTGATGATGGAGTGGGTCTGCCCGCCGCAGACCTCCATCACGGTCCAGGTCCGGGTCGCGGTGCTGCGAATCCGTTCGACCAGCGCCCGCGCGGCCGCCGGATCACGGAACTCGTCGAGGTACTTCATGCCCCCAGTTCCTCCTCCAGGAGGCCCAGTTCGGCGAACATCCGCAGGGTCTCGTTGGCCGACGCCTCATCGAGACGGGTGATGGCGAAGCCGGCGTGCACGATGGTGTACTCACCGATCACGATGTCGGGAAGGTAGGCCAGGCACACCGTCTTCGTGGTGCCACCGAAGTCGACGGTCGACATCCGGGTGCCGGCTTCCTCCCAGATGTCGGTCACCTTGCCCGGGATTCCTAGGCACATGAGCCCGTCCTTTCCTGTGCCAGCAGTGCGGCCGCGACGGCAGCCTGGCCGAGGGCCAGACCACCATCGTTACAAGGAACGATACGGTGAGTGAGCACCTCGAAGCCGCTGTTGACCAGACTCCGGCGCAGGCCGTTCAGCAGTAGCCGATTGGCGAACACCCCGCCGGTCAGACCGATCACGTCGATCCCGGCCGCCCGGGCTGCGTGACCGGCCGCGGCGACGGTGGCCCTCACCACCGCCTGATGGAACCCGGCGGCGAGATCCGCCGGATCGGCACCGGTCCGCAACCCCTCGACGATGCCCGCAATCACCGGAATCGGGTCCATCACCGTGGCCGAGACCGCGAAGTCCAGCTCGGCCGGGCTGCCACGGCGGGCGAGATGCTCGAGTTCGACGGCAGCCTGGCCCTCGTAGCTGACCTGCTGGCACACGCCGAGCAGGCTGGCGACCGCGTCGAACAGCCGGCCCATGCTGGTGGTCGGCACGCACCCGAGGCCGCGCGGTATCTGCTGCGCCAGCACGTGAAGTCCGGGCGGCCCGACCGCCCCGACGGGCGGCAGGTCCGGCTCCCAGGCGATCCCGGCGCGACGCAACAGGTCCAGCGCGATCCGGGCGGGCTGCCGGACGGCACCGTCGCCGCCCGGGAGAGTGAACGGGGCGAGGTGCCCGGCCCGGGTGAAGGTGGCCGGATCGTCCACCGCGAGCAGTTCCCCGCCCCAGATGGAGCCGTCGGTGCCGTATCCGGTGCCGTCATAAGCCACCGCCAGCATCGGGGTGCCCAGCCGGCCGCGCTCGGCGAGCAGCGACACCGCGTGGGCGTGATGGTGCTGGACGGCGACGACGGGCCGGCCGTCGGCGTACCGCTCAGCCCATCGGGTGGTGGCGTAGCCGGGGTGCCGGTCACAGGCGATGACGGCAGGGCGCCGATCTGTCATGAAGGCCAGGTGATCCAGCGCGCCGGTGAAACACGCCTGGGTGCGCGGGTCGGACATATCACCGAGGTGCGATGACAGGTGCGCCTGACCGGTCCCGTCGACGGCGCGACCCATCAGGCAGAAGGTGGTCTTGAGGTCACCGCCGGTGGCCAGGATGACCGGGGTCGTCCGTCCGGCAACCGACACCCGCACCGGCAGCGGCGCGTAACCGCGGGACCGCCGCACCGGCATCTGCTCCCCACGGTCGTCCAGGACGATCACGGAGTCCTCGCAGGGCACATGAATCGGACGGTCATGGCCGAGCACCGCATCGGCCAACCCGTCGATCCAGCTCAGATCCGCGTCCCGGAACACGATCGGAGATCCACCCTGGTTCGCCGAGGTCATCACCAGCGGCAGCGCCCCGAGCGCATCGAAGAGAAGGTGATGCACCGGCGAGTAGGCCAGCATCACCCCGAGGTCGGCCAGTCCGGGGGCCACCGCGCCGCTGACGGCGCCCGGCCGGGCGGCCACCAGGACGATGGGTGCCGCCGGACCGGTGAGGGCAGTGGCCGCCGCGTTGTCGACCACGGCGATGCGGCGGGCGGCAGCGAGGTCGGCGACCATCACGGCGAACGGCTTGGCGGGGCGGGTCTTTCGGGCACGCAGTCGGGACACCACGGTGTCGTCGTCGGCGCGGCAGGCGAGGTGGTAGCCGCCGACACCCTTGACCGCGACGATCTGTCCGTCGCGGATAGCGGCGGCCGCCGCTGAGATAGGCCCTGCGGCGGCCGCCGCTGAGATGGGCCCTGCGGCGGCCGCCGCTGATATCGGTTCCGTCGCAGTCGGATTCCCAGCGCCGCGGGGAACCCAGGAGAGCCGCGGTCCACAGTCGGGGCAAGCGATGGTTTGCGCGTGGAAGCGGCGGTCCGTGGGGTCGTGGTACTCCACCGCGCAGGCGTCGCACATCGGAAACGCAGTCATGGTGGTGGCCGGGCGGTCATAGGGCAGGTCGGTGATGACGGTGTAGCGGGGCCCGCAGTTTGTGCACGTGATGAAGGGGTGGCCGTACCGGCGGTCTGCGGTGTCCCGCATTTCGCTGAGGCACTCGGCACATACCGCGATATCCGGCGGCACCAGAGTCCGTTCGGTGTCCTGCGACCGGCTTGCGATGATCGCGAAGCCCCGCTCCCCCACCGGGGTGACGACTGTCCGGTCAAGGGTGTCGATCCGCGCGATCGGCGGCGGACGATCCCACAACGCGGCCACCGCCGCGTCGATGGCGGCGGGCGCGCCTTCCCACTCACAGTGCACCGCGCCGGCGTCGTTGCACACCCATCCGGAAAGCCCGTACTCAGCGGCGATCCGGGCTACGGCCGGCCGGAAACCCACCCCCTGCACCACACCGGTGATGGCAAGGCGAACCCGGGCGGTCACCCCAGTCACGGTAGTCGCCGCTGCGGGGCACTTGAGAAGAAGTAGGGTGCGGGGACGATGCACGAGTTGTCGCTGTGCCGGGCGATCGCCGGGGTGGTCAAGTCGCACGCCGCGGGACGGCGCGTCGAGGTCGTGCGGGTGCGCGTCGGCGCGCTTCGGCAGGTGGTGCCGGACTCACTGACGTTCTGCTGGACTCTGGTCCGCGATCATGAGGACATGCCGACAGCCGAACTGGAATTGGAGCTGGTCGCCGCCGAGGTCCGGTGTCATAGTTGCGGGCAGCTGTCCGAGGTCGTCTCCCGCTGGTCGGTGGCGTGTCCGAGATGTGCCAGCGCCGACGTATCGGTGGTCAGCGGCGAGGAGTTTCTGGTCACTTCCGTCGATGTGGTCTAGCAGAAGGGCAGAGCGTTGGGTCGATTCCACCGTCATGAAGACGGCACCGAGCACAGCCATGACCACACGCATGACCACGACCACCCGCACGAGCACGAGCACGAGCACGGGGATCACAGCGGCTACGCCACCGGCGGCGAGCGCATCGAGATCCTCGAGGCCATCTTCTCCGAAAATGACAGCCGTGCGGCGGTGAACCGAAAAGCATTCGAGGACAACGGGGTCCGGGTGCTGAATCTGATGAGCTCGCCGGGATCGGGAAAGACGACCGTTTTGGCCGCCACCCTCGACGCCCTGGCCGGCGAGGTCTCGATCGGCATCATCGAGGGCGATATCGCCACCGACATCGATGCCGCCCGCCTGGGCGGCCGGGGGGCCCAGATCTCGCTGCTGAACACCAGCAACGGATTCGGCGGCGAATGCCACCTCGACGCTCCGATGGTCGGCCGGGCCCTGGCCGCCCTGGACCTCGCCCCGCTCGACCTGGTGGTCGTCGAGAACGTCGGAAACCTGGTGTGCCCGGCCGAGTTCGACGTCGGAGAGCACGCCAAGGCCATGGTCTACTCGGTCACCGAAGGTGAGGACAAACCCCTGAAGTACCCGGTGATGTTCCGTGCGGTGGATGTGGTCCTGCTCAACAAGATCGACCTGATCCCGCATCTCGACGCCGACGTGGACACGTACCTGGCAAGCATCCGGGAGGTCAACCCGGCTGCGACCGTGCTTCCGGTCAGCGCCCGTACCGGTGCCGGTATGGGCGCATGGTTCGACTGGCTGCGCCGGTTCACCGGCCCGATTGAGAGGACGTCGCTGACATGACTGGTGCAACACCGGGCGAGATCGGCTACCTCGTCGTCGGTTTCTCGAACCCGACGCAGGTTCGGGCCGGCTTCGACCGCCTGGCGGACCTGTCCGGCTTCGACCGACCGGCGGACCTGTCCGCGGGAGGCCCGATGAAGGTGCTCGACGTCGAGTTCATTCACTCCATCCACGGGGTCGCCAGCACCGTGCCGGCCGGCAGGGTCGACCACGCGCTGCGCACGCTGGAGACCCTGGACTCACGACTGCTCGGTCAGGCCGACCTCGACATCGTCGCCGCGACCATCCCGGTGGGATCCACCGCGGCGGTCGTCGTCTACACCGGCGCGCCGGTGCTCGCGGTGCTGGCGGAGTGGTCTCGGGCCGGTGCGGCGATCCTGCGTGAGGGACGGATCGACCCGGCCGCTCTCGAGGCGGCACGGACGAGCCAGCCGGGGGCTGCCCTGCTCGGCGGTTAGCGGAACCGCACCGCCAGCAGGCAGACGTCGTCGGCACGCGGCCGGGGGGCGAGAATCTCCGGAAGTTGCCCGCACACGTCGTTCAGCGAGGCATCCGGGCCCCAGTCCGCGACCATCTGCGCGGCGCGGGCGATCCCCTCGTCGATGTCGAGGCCGCGCCGTTCGACCAGTCCATCGGTGTACATCAAGAGGATGTCGCCCCGTTCGACCGTCACCGCCGCGTCGGGAAACGTCGCGCCCGGCACCGGGCCGAGAACCGGTCCCGACGTCGCGTCGAGCCGCACCACCTCGCCGGTACGAGCCCGGCGCAACAGCGACGGCGGATGCCCGGCCGACGCATACGCCAGCGTTTCGCCATCCGGCTCGACCATCGCCACCGCCATGGTCGCGAACCTGCCCTGGCTGGCCTCCCGGGTGAAGCCGTTCAGTTCGGTAAGTACCCGGCCCGGCGAGAACCCCTGGTGTGCCAGGGCCCTTCCGGCCGAACGTAACTGCGCCATGTCTTCCACCGCCGGCAGACCGTGCCCGACGACGTCGCCGACCGCCAGGTACGTTCGCCCGTCGGGCAGCAGCAACGTGTCATACCAGTCCCCGCCAAGACCTCGGAACACGTCTGCCGGTTGGTAGACGACGGACAGTTCCAGCCCGGGCACCTCGGCGGGGCTGTCCGGCAGCACCGCCGCCTGCAGCACGGTGGCACGGGCGTCCTCGTCGGCGTACACCTGTGCACGGACCAGTGCCTGACTGACCATGGCCGCGACCGCCGATCCGTATGCCAACTGCGCGGCGTCCAACGACTGCGGCTCCCGCCACACCAGCAGCAGTGCGCCGATCGCCGTGCCGCCGTCGGTCAGCGGCCAGCCGACCACCGACTCGGCCCCGCTGATCCGGACCCAGTGCGCCTTCTCGGGATAGCGGCGCCCGTACTCCACGGCGCTGCGAATGACGACCGGCCGACCGGTCCGCGCGGTGTCGGTGGCGACCGTCCGCTCAGCGACCGCGACCCCGCCGGCATACTCGGCCGAGACGGCCGGTGGGTAGCCCTCCATGACCACCCACTCCAGCGTCCGCCCATCGGTACTGAGCAGCCCGAGATTCACCGCCGCGGCACCCGCCTCGGTCAGCACCCGGTCGACGACCGCCCTGCCGATGTCCTCGGGGGTCAGTGCCGCCGAAAGTCGCTGGGCCAGTCCGGCAATCCCCTCCAGTCGCAGGCGTTCGCGCCGCTCGGACTCCCGGGCCTGCACCGCCGCGGTGCGACCGGCGACCTCCTGCGCGATCAGCAGAGCGACCACTAGGATCACGGCGAGGAACAACTGGGTGAGTGCCAGTCGGGTCGGCACCGCGAGGTCGACGTCGACGAAGATGCCGAATCCGTAGCGGGTCATGAGGTTGACCAGAGTGGCGATGACCACCCCAGCCAGCGCTGCGCCGATCATGTTCAGCCGAAACGCCGCCCAGGCCAGCACCGGCAGGATCAGCATCGCCGGCGGAGCCCCGAGGGAGAAGGCGGTGGCCGACAGCGCAGCGGTGGCGACCAGAACGCCGGCGGTCTCCGCCCGTCGGGCCGCGAGGATGTGGAACTGGTCGCGCCACAACAGGATCGGGGTGGCGACCACCAGGACGCCGAGGGCGTCTCCGAAGGCCCAGTACAGCGCATTGGCCAACCAGGTCGCTTCACCGTCCCATGAGGTGGCCCAGCCGCCGAGCATCCCGCCCGCCAGTGGCCCGATGAGGCAGGCCCCGACGAGGAATGCGGTGAGGTCTCGGCGCCGAGGCAGATCCGGCCGGCCCTTGCACCACCGCAGCACCACGGTGGCACCGACCACGGGTACCAGCCAGTTGGCCAGCACGTAGCCGAGAATCTGCGGAAAAGGCTCCCCGAAGTACAGGTCGATCAGACACTCGGCCAGCGCGATCGCGGCGAGCACCACCGGCCACTGGGCGCGCCGGACCAGGAGCATCGCGGCGACCGTGACCCCCGCCGCCGGAAAGAAGGCCGGACCGATGGTGGCGCCGAAGGAATGCCAGGTGAGCAGCAATCCGGCACCGTACGCCCCGAAAACCAGGGCGAAGAACTCGGCCGCGCGGACCGGTCGTTCCACACGCCGGTCCGCCTCGGGAATCGGACCGGTGGGGGTTCGGCCGCGGCGCGGACCTCCTCCGGTCGGGTCCATGTCGGCCACCCTATGACACCGGCGTCAGTTCTGGGAGCTAGTCCCGAACCGCACGATGACCAGGCAGATGTCGTCGGTGCGCGGGGTCGGCACAACGGCCTCGGCCAGGGCCTCGCAGTCCAGCGGGGCCTCCGGAGGCCAGTGGGCCAGCACCCGTTCGAGATGCTCGATCCCCGCTTGAATCTCGCACCCTTCATGCTCCACCAGGCCGTCGCTGTACATCACCAGCACGTCGCCGTCCTCGACCGGAACGCTGCTCTCCGTGTAGCCGGCATCGTCCAGCAACCCCAATACCGGGCCACGGGATTCATCCAGTCGCATCACCTCCGCGCTGGCCGCCCGGCGTAGCAGCGGGGGCGGATGGCCGGCGGCACTGTAGAACAGCAGCCCGGTGGTGGAGTCGTACACGCCGACCGCCGCCGTGGCGAACTCGGCCCCGCTGACCCGGCCGGCATACCGACCGAGGTCGGTGAGCACCCGGGCAGGCCCGAGGCCCAGGTTCGCGTAGGCGTTACCGGCGATCCGCAACTGGGCCATATCCTCCACCGCCGGCAGCCCGTGGCCGAGTACATCGCCGACCGCCAGATAGGTGCGGCCGCCGGCGAGCTTCAACACGCTGTACCAGTCCCCGCCCAGCCCGTTTGAAGCATCCGCCGACCGGTACAGGGCGCGGTACTCCAACCCGGCCACGTCCACCTCGTCAATCGGCTGCACCACGCTGTGCAGCACCGCCGCCCGCGCGTGGTCATCGACGTAGACCTGCGCGCGGACCAGCGCCTGGCTCACCATGGTGGCGACCGCGGAGATGTAGGCCTGCTGCGCGGCGTCCAGCGGCTGCGGGTCCGCCCAGACCAGCACCATGGCGCCGCAAACCTCGCCGCCGCATTCCAGCGGCCGGCCCACCACCGTCTGGACTCCCGCGTTGACCGGCCAGTCCGCCAGTTCGGGATACGCCGCGGCGTACTCGTCGGCGGTGCGGAGGTCGATCGACGCGCCGGTCCGAGCGACGTCGCCGGCCACCGAATGCTCGCTCAACGGGATGCCCCGGCCGTACCGGTCGATGAGCGACGGCGGGTGACCGCTCGTCGAAACCAAGTCCAGCGTGTCGCCGGCAGCGCTGACCAGGTAGAGGTTCACCGCGCGGGCGCCGGCCTCGTCGAGCACATGCGCACGCAGTGCGCGCCCGATATCCTCCGGGGTCAGCGCGGCGGAGAGCCGATGCGCCAACCTCGAAAGCGTCTCCAACTGCGTCCGTTCCAGGCGCTCGGTTTCCCGCTCCTGGACGGCTCGCACCCGGGCACCGGCCTCCTGGGCGACCAGCATGGCGACCACCGCGATCACGGCGACATAGACCTGGGTGACGACCAACTGGGCTTCCGGAGAATTGGCCGGCCGGCTGAACAGACCGGTCCCGGGCCTGACCATGGTGTCCGCCAGAAAGGCAGCCAGGGCACCCGCGGTGGCAGCCCCCACCATGTCCAACCGGAAGGCCGCCCACACCAGGACCGGAAGGATCACCACCGACGGTGGGATGCCGGTCTTGAGAGCCGTCACCGACAACGCCGCGGTCGCGGTCAGT
>Ga0116183_1003648_pt1 | contig 15566 bp, 21 predicted proteins | sample AD_UKC078_MetaG_FD_89753 | JGI IMG/M metagenome (GOLD analysis project Ga0116183, IMG submission 89753) | Active sludge microbial communities of municipal wastewater-treating anaerobic digesters from USA - AD_UKC078_MetaG | ecosystem: Engineered > Bioreactor > Anaerobic > Digestate | place: USA... | reverse complement strand
TTGCTGTTGAGCGGGACGTTGAACCGGTTCACTCCAACCGCTTTCAATATGTTCCCACGCCTGCTTCACCTCTTTGAACTTTGATTCGCTGCCGCCGCGATCCGGGTGATGTAACATCGCCAATTTTCGGTATGCCGCCCGAGCAACTTCAATTGAAGAACCTCGAGGAATACCTAAGATGTCATATGGGTTGTACATTGGCGAATTTCGACTATTCGCTATTTACACCCTGGATTCGTCACATTCGTTCTTGAAAATGAGAAGATCGTCAATTTGAAGAAGATCTAAAGCGAAGCAGATAATGTAATCTGTTATCGCGGTAATTGGCGTTGATCCAGAAAAGTTATGTGGATTGTTCTTCTCTAAAATCTCTCGATTGCCAGCGACATTCAAAATGCCGATTCGATTCTCAACGATGAAATCGAAAAGACGAACGCCGTGCTGTCGTACCAACGCTAATGAATCAAATTCATTTCCTGCTGGCAGGACTTCCATGAGGTCTCGAATATCCAAAGTCAAAACAGGTTTGCCAAGTTTTTTCGTAGTGTTGATTGTGAGGCGTGAACCAGGACTAGTCAGGTCAATCCCAACAACAACGGTTCCGTCGCTGTCGAGAATGTTGGTTTTGGTTCGTTGATTGTAGTCACCACCAGGTCGTAGTCCAAAAGTTTCAAGTAGAGGGTTAGGTCCTACCTGAGTCTTGAAATTATCTGGCGCAGTTCCGCCTGTCAGAACGCCCATTCGCCAGGCAGCAATCAGACCGCCCTGATCGGCGCCTGTTTGTCCGCCTGAGATCACCTTATGTAATCCACTGTAATGCATATTCAGCGTCATCAGGCGGCGTCCTTCTCGGCATCCTTCTTACTCTGCTCGACCTTGAGTGCTAATGCCTGAGTGTACATCTGTTCGATCTTTTCGAATGGCAAGTCCTTAACCTGCTTGAAAAGTGGCACAACGCGGATCAACATGTCATTGCGCCAACCTGCCTCGCTCTTGGCAATCGACCAATTCGAATAACCCTTGCCCTTCACTTTCAGGCGCTGATTCATATTGTGACCAGCAGGGATTCGAACAGAGTATGTGTCGCCAAGAATATCCTTGACGTTGACCCATGCTCCAAGGATCAAATCGAGTGCGTCAACTTCAAGTGTCAACTCAACGAGTCCGGTGTCGATCACGCCGGAGAAGGTTTTTCCATCTGGCGAAATCTGCTGAGTTGCCTCGTTGATATGTTTGACTGTGAACTCAGATGGTTCGAAGATTGTGGTGACAAATACTTTGTTGCCGTTCTTCGTTGTGAAATGTCCGCGAGCACCATTCGGCACGCCGGCAGGAATTTTCACGCTATCGTCTTGTCCCTTGATCTTCAGTTCAAGGTTGAATCCGCGATACGCATCGATGATCTTGACACGAGCAACAACATCAGGAATGACATTGACATGCTGACGCATCTGTCGAAGGATGTCGTTGAGGTCGTTGTACTGACTTGCGTCACCGCCGAAATGCGACGGGTTGTCGTATGCGGCTCGCTTGTTCTCGTCGGACAAAGTTTCATATGCCTCTTTGATCGACTTGAATTTTTCTTCATCGCCACCCTTATCTGGATGGTGTTTGTTCGCGAGTTTGCGATACGCTTTTTTGATCTCGTCTTGAGTGGCGGTCTTTGCTACACCGAGTGTTGAATAAAAATCGCTCATTCAAAATGCCTTTTACAAATTTGTGTATGTGTTTTCAAACAATGATTGTCGTACAACCCATTGGTCTTTGTGATCATGTGGTTGGCGACAAACGTAATCACCAACTTTACATCGAAGAAGATTCGGCGTTCCCATTACGGTCTCGCCAAACATCCCTTGAATGTATACAAATTCAGGTTGGTCCATCCCGAGCATTAATTTCTCGAGTTGAAAGAATTCTACCTCATTTTCGGGTTTCGGTGTACAAGTCAACCAACCGTTATCGTCAATGCTGGTAACATTGTATTTTTTAAGTAGCGTCAGAGGTGTTTGTTGCCACGGTTCACCGCCTTCACCAAGACATAACATATTTGCTAGGTCAATCGGTTCGCTGCCTTCAAGTGTGTCGATCAACCAACTGCGATGTGCGATTCTGTCGACGATCACGCTCGACATAGGTTTTGCCTGAATGCTCTTGGTCTTCTTGGCAAACCTCCAATGTCTGCCGTCTGTTGGGAATATGTAACTCACGATCTTCCTTTTTGTGAAATTTGATGTTTGATGGTGGGACTGAAACCGTGTGCGATCTATCAATCACCCGCGCTACTTGTACGAGACCGGACTTGGTAACTTTTACGAAGACACAAAGGGCACCGATGTATTTGCGCGCCTCAGCGTCCATCGCAAGGTCACCTCGCCCAGTCACAGTACAAAGTACATCACGCATATTTGAATGCCTTCAGTTCTCGACGATACATTTCGTCAGCGCTATCTGACTTCAGCGTTGCCAAGTACGCCTTCAAATCAGCAAGGCGCTTTTCGAGTTCGGCAATGCGATCCTTTGTCAAGTTCCACATTGGCATCGAGAGCAGTTTGTCGTAGTCAACAAAATCTTTTGTGAGCAGCAATTCAACGAGATCTTTCTTGCCTGTGTCCTTGAAGGTTTTTGTGTTGGCAAGATAGAAGCGAATGAAGCGAATCACTTCGGACTGATAGCGAATCTGTTCGTCTGTGTCGACGATCAGTTTTTGACGACGCAATTCGTACTGCGATAGACGCCATGGCACAAATGCCTGAATCACATCTTCCGCTGAGACGTATTTTTGAAGTGTGCCAGCAGGATTCCACAGCGTAAAGTTTTCAGTACCGCGCCCAATGAGTTTGAACTTCGACAACAGGGTTTCTTGATCAAGGATACTTGTGCTACGCGGCACAGTCACATTGAAGCAGAACTGATCTTCTGTTGAAGCGTCTTCGTAATCCTTGATGAACTCTTTCTCTTCGAGAGAATTCAGGAAGTCCTTGTAGGTGTCGAGGTAAACGCCAATCGGCAATTCGGTAATCTGAATGGTCGTGCTGTTCACAACCTTGAGTTTACCGGTCGTAACGACTTGCCCGGTTTCCTTGTTACGAACCACTGTCCCGTGATAACCACGGAAGAACGGCGACAGGGCGCCGTCTTTCAGGGGTTTGGATTTACTATTTGGTTTGGCATTTAGAACGCTCAGAATGGCGTCTCGTAGTTCCTCGGGATGGTAGGAGTAGATCTCACAAGCGTGACCTGTTCCTGTTCCAGAGGCGCCGTTAACGAGCGACATTGGCAGCAGTGGAATGTACGTGTGCGGTTCGATCTCTTCGCCATCAGAGATGATTGGTTGGAGAATACAGTCATCTTCTTTTTTGAAGAGTTGACGAAAGTACGGAGACAACTCTGTGAAGATGTATCGACCTGCTCCTGCTTCTTTAGTCAGACGCGATCCAAACTGTCCGGATGGAATAAACAAATTCATGTTGTTCATGCCAGGCATTTTGTCGCATGCCATACCGACCATTGTGCCAACCATCGACGTTGCGCCGTGGTGATAGTCTGTGGTAGCGGCGATCATCGATGCCAAACGCTCAACTTGAATTTCGCCAGCATTTTCACCACGAGTAAGTGTGCCGCAGATTGCCTTGCGCTGAGATGGTTTCAATCCGTCGGTCAATTTTGGAATTGACCGTACGTTGTCATAAAGACTGAAGGTCTTCAACGCCGAATCAAAGAAGTGTTTGACGCGGATTGATTGTTTTGTTGAGTTGCCGTGAACTACTGGTGCTGTTGATTTTTTCATTGTTGTATTCTATTTCACTTTAGCAAAAATTCTGTCTTGATTTCGAAGTCGACAGGCGTGCTGCTGATAATCTTGAACTTGTCTTTCTTGACCAAGTTGGCCAGCACCCATGCGCTCAAGGCATCATGAGAGGTGAACACGAGGTATTGAAGTTCTTCGTGCTGCGAGTACGATGGTCCAGAGCGAGAGTCCCCGTAACCGTCATCGTACCTGAATCCATCTTCCAGAAGAACCGCGAAATGCGGTACTGTCGGAACGTGTGTCGCGCGAGTGGCGTAGCGTGGAGATTTGTCAATTGCGGAAGTGTCGAATGCCATGATATTATGCTCTCACAATAAAGTCATCGAAGTCGGCAGCACCGGTCTCCAACCAAACTTTGCGATCGTCAGCACGTTGAGAGTTGAATGCGAGATCAATCGCTTCCTTGTCCTCGTTGTTGACCATATCAATTCGGAAGAGATATTTCTCGAGGTTGCCGAGGAACAAACTGAACTGCTTCGTGCTCCAAGTGGACAGACCTTTGTAGTACTTCATCGACCAACCCTTGACCTTTTGTCCGTCCTTCGCTTCCCACGCCTTGTAGTCGCGTTCAGTAAAGAACTCGAGAGTTGATTTGTCCTTCAGCGTGACCATGATAACCGGCGTGCGAAGAATGTGAACGAAACCTAGGTCGAACAATTCGGGCCAAAATCTGTCGAACATGTTCATCAGCAATCCGCAGATGTGGAAACCGTCGACGTCAGCATCGGATGCGAAGGCAACTTTGCCGAAGCGAAGTTCATCAAGTGATTTGACTGGCGTGCCAATCTTCAATCCGATGACCGTGAGAATCTTCTGAATCTCATTCGGTTCGATCTTGCCGTTCTTGTCCTTCTTTTCCTTGTCTAACCCGAGAACCTTCAGAGGATCTTTTTCACGAACATTGGCAGGTTTGCCTTTGAGCGGGAATGATCCGATGTACGGATTGTCGCCACGACCGCCTTGAATGGACTTGGACGCTGAGTCTCCTTCAGACAGAAACAGAATACATTTGATTCGTTGATGACGCTCTGCGGCATCTGAGAATTTTTCGACCTTGCGTGGATCCGCTTTGCCGAGTTCCTTGCCTGCTGCCTTGAGAGTCTTCATCTCTTCGGCGAGTTTCTTTGCTTCAACCCAGTCGAGAACCGATTGAATGATAGAAGTCTTCAGCAACTTCTGAATCAACTTGTCTGGGCAAGACCAGGTGCGCCCATAAGCGCTTGGCTCAGTAATTAATTCGTCTTTTGTTTGCGATGAATATCTAGGATTCACGATTGTAGCATCGACAAATAAGTGTAAATGATTTCTAATGTCTGCTGGCTTTACTTGAATTTTTGCTTTCTTTTCTATATGAGACCGCAACCCATCAACAATCTGGTTGATGATGTAATGAATGTGCGTCCCGCCAATTTTCGTCTTCGACGTGTTTACGAATGATGTATGTTGAAAACCATCCTCGGATTTAGCAATACCAACCTTAAATGAATCGGTTTCATCGTAAGCGTATTCGCCATCTTTCCCAACATACATTTCGATATAGTCTTTGAATGACCGAGTTACTACTCGCTCGCCATTCCAATAAACCTTTAGGTGGGTATTTGTTGCGGCAACTTCAACAACGCGAGAATGTAACATTGCATAACTGCCATCGTCAATCCCGCCCATGCCAAGTTTTTCAAAGTCTGGTAAGTAGGTAATGCGAGTGAAGCCTTTGCTGTCCTTTGCTGTTTCGATTTTTGCCGGTGGGCGCTCTTGTGAGTTTGACCCAAAGGTCATCAAAAATCTCTTTTTCCCGTCTGATGTTTCTACTCTAAATTTTTTGCTGAAGATACAAGTTAACGCTGCACCCTCCCCGTTTTGACCCGTAAGAGTCGCATCGTCATCATCGTCAAAATTTGATCCTGCCCGCAATTCAAAAATCATTTCTGGGATATATTGATCGTAATCAGGATGTTTAACAACTGGTATACCGCCATTATCAAATACGGTGATTTCACCTTTTACTTGATCTACGTCAACGCGAATCGTATCAAGGTGTCTGCCTTCAGCGGATTTGCTGTGATCCGCTGAATTCGAAATGACTTCATCAAATAACTTTAGAAAACCTGGGTTGTATGTGGTCTCTTGGCGAGCCATTCGCTTATCAGCATTCGGCAGCCATTCTTCAGCGGTATGCGGCTTCACTGACCCAATATACCTGCCTGGCCGAAGTAAGACATGCTCAACCTCATTTAATTTCTTGTATTTTTCTTCGATGGATTTTGTTTTTTGCATAAATATTTTAGACTAAAGAGAACTCGAAAATGTTACCATTTACTTATTGTATCACACACCTCGACACAGGCAAAATCTACTATGGGGTTCGGTGGGCTAAGGGTTGCCACCCATCAGACCTTTGGAGTATATATTTCACATCGTCTTCCAAAATAAAAGAAATAATTCAGGTTGAAGGCATTGATGCATTTAAAGCTGAGGTTAGAAAAACCTTTAAGACGGCCGAAGAAGCCAAACGCTGGGAGAGCAGGGTCAACAAGAGGATTGTTGGTAGACCGAATGTTATAAACAAATGTGCGTGGCCTGGTATCTCAGAAGCCCAACAAACAAAGCGGCACGCTACGCGATTAGTAGTTGGCAAAGATGGTCTTACTGGCTATCAGCGAGCTGGTAGACTTCAAAAAGAACAAAGATCGGTTATCGATGAGATGACTGGGCTATCTAAAGCAGATCTTAGGAAAATGAAACTTAATCAAACCCTAGATAAAAATGGGTCTCGACAAAAGATGAGTAAGTTTAGATCTGAGGGTTGCTCAAGCGGTCGATTAGTGGCGCCCAATAAAGGGCGCCTCTACGATTTAGTTATATGCCCACATTGTCAAAAGGCCGGTCGAGGCGGCGCGATGAAAAGATACCATTTTGACGCCTGTAAGAGTGTCACAGTTTGGTGACACCGCCGGCAACCAATCCGCCGACGATCTTCAGCGCAACAAACTTGGTGCCAGGTTTAGCGAATGCCAAACGTTGAAGTTCGCTGTTCCACGAGTTCTCGGACATATGGATCGCCGGTTTGGAACCGAATTCCAGATGTTCGATGTCATCGTGTTTGCTGACTTGAGCAATAACAACACCGCGGCCGGTAATGCCTTCGTGAACGGACTTGGCATGCGAACGTGGCGATACTGCTGCTTGGTTAACAGAACCGCTTGTGTCAACAATTGGTGCGGATTCCAATTGAATTTCTTTTGCCCAATCGCGATGACTTTTCGAGGCGGACAAGAGTTGATGCCCAATGTAGTTCATATTGGACAGGGTGTAGGTTCGCGGATACCACGACTTTGTCTGCGACCCGATGAGACGCTGCGCTGGACCCTTTTTCGTAGAAAAGATCGCGCCAGCGGCGTCGATGAAATACCCGTCCAGACGTGAATTGATTTTGACCAGCGGGAACACCGTAAAGAGGGCGTTGCCAAAACCGTAAATGCGCATTTGAGTTTCTCCTATTAGGCAAGTCGATATGACTTGATATGTTGAATGAATTGTCCTTCTTGCGAAGACAGAGGAAACCGGATATAGTCACCAGTTTCCTTGTCAGTGTAGATGTACGCTGGACCATATACCGTTTGATCTAAACACGGATCGCTTTCGCCGGCATCGTACACCGCGTCGAAGTAAATGTTCGGCACAACGACACCACACGCAGTTGCCATCCCGTTCATCGAGATTTCATCTTCGTAGAAGATGTCAATCGGTAGTTCGATCGGCAAACGAAAGTTCAACAACGTGTCGTAGCAATTGGTAACACCACCATGATTCAGAGCACCACAGATGATGATCACTTTGTCGCTCGTTGCCCACTGAATGTATGCTTCGCTAGCCTCGTCTTCGTCGGTGAACGACATCGACATATCAGCAACCACATGCGCTGTCTGAAGACCGCACTGAAGAGGACTCAAGTACAGATTTGCTACGAACGCGTAGAAGCGATAGTTGAGGTCGAAGTTTTTGTATTGACTCATTGGAGTTCTTCTTTCGTGATTGTCGATGCTGCCTTGCCGTCGTACTGACCATCAAAGCGCTGCTTCAATACCTTCATCACAAGACCCATGTTTGGAACTTCACCAGCGGTCTTGATGCCACCAATGACATCTTGAATCGCTGTGCGCAATTGGTCGTCGTTCATTTGCGAAGGCAAGAACTGTTCAACCACACCGCGTTCAGCATGTGCCATGCGAATGGCCGCTGCCTTTTCATCCGTCATCTCGACCTTTCGAATGGCAGCAATTGTTTCGTCAATGTTCTTGATGAACTTCTTGGCGATAGCAATGACCTCTTCATCGGTGGTCTCGCGGTTGCCGGCATTCTTGCCGATCATTTCTGCTTCGCCGAGCAGGGTTGTCAGAATTGCGACCGTGTCGGATCGTGTGATACGAGCACGAACTTGTGCTGCTTTGATTTGTGAAATGAGACTCATATTCAATCCTTGATGTTGATTGGCAATTATACACCCAAGTCAAAATTACAGGTGTAACGAGTTACTGCCCGTGATGGAAAACTGTAACTTTCAGATTGGCAACTGCGGGCACACCAACACTGCGAAGATATCCGTCTTCTTCAGGATATTTGGTGACATACTCAACTTGAACTTGAGCAGCATTGACATCTAATTTTTCGGCAATCATCAATCTCACTTCTTCAAGACTGACTTCATACTCCGATTTAGATGAACGTAAAACTCCGATTGCCATGATCTTCACCTCTCACATAATATAGCATTAGTTGCTGAATAAGGAATTGTTTCTGACAGGATTGATTATAACACACTTTTGCGGGGCGCCCAAAAGCGATCGTTTTTAATGTATCAAACAACCCCTACTTACGATAAATACACTATCAACTAAGGACCGCCTATGCAAAATCAACCATCAACTAGGAAATATCACTTCATTTATAGAACTACGAGACTGGACGGTAGTGGGGCATATTACATCGGAATGCATAGCACCGACTGCCTTGACGATGGGTATCTAGGAAGCGGGTCTATTCTAAACAACTCTATTAAGAAATACGGAAAGAAACTTCACGCTCGGGAGATTTTAGAATTTTTACCAACAAGACGAGAGTTAAGTGTTAGGGAAGCAGAACTAGTGTCTGAAAAAATTATCACAGATCCGCAATGTATGAACATCACTCTCGGCGGAGGAGGTGCCAGACCTGGAACAGAGAATCACTTCTTTGGTAAAAAACATTCAGCAGAGTCTAAAGAAAAAATAGCAAAATCGAAAATTGGAAAACCTCTATCTAGTGAAACTAAGGCAAAACTTAGCGAAAAAAATAAAGGGCGATCCGGCAAAAGACACACCGAAGCGACAAAATCTAAACTAAAATCTGCGTGGGTTAATAGGAGAAAAATTAGAGTGAGCGATGAAACAAAAAGTAAAATGTCAAAATCGCACCCTAGATCAAAGTATATTTTTTCTGTCGTAAGTCCTTGTGGACTTACGACAGAAACAAGCGACTTAAAAACATTTTGTGAAAATCAAAATCTTTCTTATTCAATATTCACATCGTGTATGCGAGTCGATAAACATCCAACTGGAAGAAATACAGGTTGGAAGATTACTAAGAGATTGATAAAAGACGTTCTGCAAGAATAAGTCCGTGATAATGAGCGGCAACACATTTGACTACATCGCTGCGGATATATTGTGCCAAACCGATCCAGCAAACTGCCAACCACAAGTTGTGAACAGGGTCAAAACTGTCCTTAACATCTGCTTCAATACCTGAACGGTCTGGGCGTTCAAAGTCGAAGTCCAAATACCCGTCTTCGATCGCACTGATATGGAAGGACGTTGAGTAGTTGAACAGGTCATACCCATCAAGTGCATACAGCAGTTTTGCTCGATCATAATCGGCAAGTCCGGCACCAATCGTCTTACCGAAGTATCCACGTGGATCAATGATCGTGACCTTGAGCGTGTCAAGATCAACCATTGAGTTGCTCATCTGAAGGTCGCCGTGAATGAATCCGTACTCTGGTGGATTCTCAGCGTAGAACTTTTGTAATCTCTCACCAAGAAGATTGATGATTGTTTCTACGGATCGACCGGACAACTGTAATCCGTTTACGTGGGTGATTGGACCGAAAGAGTCAATGACACCTTTAATTTCGGCATACCGCCCAAGGAGTTTCTCGCATGCTTCAACACCAACGTCACGTCGAACTTGTTCAGGTGCTACTGGGCGCTGGCCAAGATTAAAAATGTTTTGCTGTTGCTCAATGATCTGATTGAACACATATCGACGATCGATTGGCGAAAGTCCAGCCCATGCCTTCCAAATCGGAACGCCTTTCACGCGGGACATGAAGAAGCCTGATTTGTCTGTTGAGATCCAAGTCTTTGGCACTGATGGACGAGGGGCTTTTCGTCTATCAACAAGTTCGTCGAGTGTTTGATACCATTTGATCTCGCGCTCGATGATTGCTTTGCCTTGATCGTTCGTTGCCTGCTTCAGCACATAGTCACCAACAAATTCCACGGAGTTGAACTCACGAGCAGAATCTGCCTTCTCACGAACGCGCATCAACTTTGGCATATCACCGAAGTCAATAATTTCTTCTAGACGATGTTCACGACATTCGCCAAACTGCTCGATGACTTCAATGAAATCTTGTCCGTCCGAAGATTCAACATGCGACGGTTCATAGCGGTGAATGTAATACAACCCGAAGACACCACCGCGTTCATACGGATCAAGAAATGGTTTGACACCGCGCCCAGAAGAGTCGATACCTAATCCATAGCGGCACGACCCATTGTAGTTCGTGAAGATGACATTGCTGTTCGCGTAACGACCGCCAATAGTGTCGATCTTGATTTCATCAACTGGCAGAACATCACACCACGAGAAGAGGACTTCGCGTCCTTCGAGGTGATCGCAAGTTGAGAGAATCGCGTGTGCCGAACCATTTGCCACATCAACTGTTTTAACAATCAACGGGATCGTTGGAAAGTACATCTTGTGGTATTCGGCAACGAGCGACTCGTAGGCACTGTGAACAATGACCGTCAGCGAACCGCGTTCAAGGTTTGTTTGCTTGCTCCAATACCGAACCATCTCGACATACCCTGTGTTCTTGCCAATATTGACAAGGACCTTCGGGATATGGTTAGTCAGAGGAGCGAGTCGCGACCCAAGTCCGGCGGCAACGATGACGATGTTCATTTTTGTCCTTTGTTCTGCTCTGCCTTCAGCATATCGCCGAGTGCTCCAGAAGGATGGTACTTTAAAAAGTCAAGACGTTGAAACCCGATGTTGTGTGACACCTGAACGGAGATACAGTCAAGGGTACATAACAGCGCAGTGGTAGATGTTGTTGGTGCCAGTCCGAACTCATCGCCTTCAGCAACTGCGCCAATGAACAACTCAACATCCACATTTGGATTCTTTGGTTTGTCCTTCTTACAGTGAATAAGAATTTGCTTCACGTTTGGACGAATCAGACGAAGATGCTCAATGGCAATAACCATTTCGCGTGTTGTGCCAGAGCGACTGATATGGATGATGATGTCATTATGACCAACCATCCCATAATCACCGTGACCAAGATGGGAAACATTTAACGACATCGACGGGATGCCAAGAGATGCCATCGTTTCTGAAATTTTTGAGGCGATGTTCGAGTTCTTACCGACACCGGCAATCATCACTCGCGCGCTGTAATTTTGAGTGGCAATGTTTGTTACCAACTCAACGATCGTGTTGTATTCGTCAGTTGCGATAACTCCGTGGAGTCTGCTTAGTGCGGCGATTTGTCTGTCAATACAGGTTGTTGCTAGTTCGTTCATAGATTTTCCAGAAGATAAAACGATTGTACCGCCAGAACATCAAAACATTCTGGCGGTACTAGGATCATGAAGACCTATTAAGCAGTTGCGCGCTTGGAAGCGAGTTCGGCAACAGCCTTGATACCTGCTTGGTAATCAGCAACACGACGAGCAACGAACTCATTGCTGAGAACAGCGCCAGCAGCGGTAATCTTGTAAGAGACCGGTTGCTTGCGAATCTTGCCGGTGAGAGCAATAGTTCCATTGGCAAGTTGACGCTCAGTTGAGACAACTTTGAGGCGACGTGTTTCGAGCAGCGTCTGAAGCGACTTGCTCTTCAAAGCATTTTTCATTTTTACTGACATAGTTTTTCCTTTCATAGTTACGAGGTTAAACCTCGATGCCACATTAATGTGCCGGCATTTTGATATTAGCGGTTTGCTTCTAGTTCCGTGTTTCGCTTATTACGCCATGCGATCCCGTATTCAACCATAGCCAACGCTACTTTTATGTTGTCGCCTGGGATAATAGCATTCCAGGAATTTGATTGTGACCAACGACGCTCGTCGCCGACAATTGACAGCGTGCGATCAATATGCGTTTTCAGCACTTTGTCTTGCGCAGCAATTGATGTTGCCGCCATAAAATCTTTAATTGTTCGGTTGAGAAGACGCTCAAGACGGACTGACTCAACTGTGTGAATGTAGATCTTGAAGATGTCCCAACCGTTGGCAATACACATCTTCTCGTAAATCTCAACGCCATTTGGCTCGAGAATAACCATCGGCGGATTTGGGCCAGACATTTTGCCATTCATTTCGGTGTGAGTAACACCGTACCGAGTTCCACGAAATGTGACCAACTCGGCGAACTGAGCGTCTCGCTCTTTGAGAACGGACTCAAGTTCCGAGATGAAATAATAATCAACGCCTTCAATTTCACCGTCGCGCTTTTCGCGTGTTGTCGTGCTAACAATCCGGTTGAAATTCAATTCTGTTTGAAGCGCTTCCATCAAGAAGTTCTTGCCACTACAAGTTGGCGCAGTAATCGTGATGAGGGTAGGTTTATTAAATTTTAACATTGTCTCTCCTGTTAAGAAGTGTAATTGTAACATTCGCTGAGTAGCCGGCGACCTGTATTTTGGTTCAAGCACTCAATCGCTGAATGAGACGAAGGAGCGGATATTCTTCTTTGGTTTTGAACCTACGATGCGCCTGCGGATGGTCGATTTTAGAATACCCGACGCCATTTGAGGACAACCATTTCGCGGCGTTGTTGCCGAGCGCAATGACGATGTTCCACTTCTTTGCTGTCAGAATATCCGGATTTGTTGGAACACCATCCCACGTTGCTGAGTTGATCCACATGAGGTGAGTCTCGTCAATCCCGGCAAGAACGAGTTGTTTGTTCAACCATCCGCCACTCCACTTTTTGCTATAGAACGGGGTGTGATGGTAATCATCTGTTTGCGGCGCCTTTGGCCCTGGACGATCGCCAACAATCAGAATAGTCTTTTCAGGTTGAATGACTTTTGAGTTGACCCAAGCAGTGAACGCCTTTTTGCGTTCAACACAATTACGAGCGAACTGTCGTTTCTGAATTTCAGTGAGTGAAGCGAAACTCATATGTCGCAGGCATGAAGTTTACCCCTCAAAGAACTGAGCGCATAAACTAATTGCGGGCCATTAGGCGTGTTTACCTGCTCCAGATTTGGAAAGCCACAATTTCTACAGGCAATAAATTTTGCTTTCTTCTTCGGCGTCTTTACCGGCTCTTCGTACGATCCTTCAGGATATTCGTTACGACCGTCGTCAAATGACATTTCCCAAATGACTTCTTCTGGAATTTCAAAGAAAGAATTAATCATACATCGATTGAGATATACATTCCGTCAACGGTCTGAATCACATCGTATGTGTTTTCGTCGTGGATGGAGAATTTTGGCAAGACAATTCCGAGAGCATCAATTGAGAAATCATTGTCGTCAACCATTGTCTCAATGGTGCTCATCAAATCATATGCCGCATTTTGATAAGTACCGCTACCCAACTTGGTGATGCTGAGAAAGGCACCAAGCAATTGAAGTTGCTCATATGTCAGACCGATTTGAAATGGTCCTTCACCAAGGGTTGTCGGTGTGTGATCTTTTCGTGTTTTGATTGTCACGATACAAATCCCATCTTGCGGCGAACGAAAGTTTTGCCAGATGGCTGTGCTGAAAAGATTTCAGCAAGGGTAATTTCCTTACCGTCTGGCAATTCGCCTGTATGTCCTACTTCTGCTTGAACTGCCTTCGCTTCATCGCGAGTCAAAGCGCGGAACTGCATAACATCAAAGCAACGACCTGGTCGCATCAATGCTTCGTCAATGTCAGCAACGTTTGGCAGATTCGTGGAGAACACCATCTTCTTGTCGGCGGCTGAAATCAGGCCGTCGGACACGTTCAAGAACTTATGCATCATCGTGTTGCCTTCAACGCGCGATTGAAGGAACTCGTCAGCATCTTCCATAATCAGGAATCGTGTTTCGTCGTCAATGAAGCCGGCGAAGAACCCGTCGTCCATCATGATCTTAGGATCATAAGTCACCTTCGCATTTGAATTACTGCGATGGATCAAGTTCTTGATGAACGTTGTTTTTCCTGTTCCAGGAGGCCCAATCAGAATTAGAACACTCGCTTCAGAGTTGATGTACTCATCAATGTAATCAGTGATGTTGACATAGGACGAATCAATCCAAGGGTAAGCAGTGCGAATTGCCGGACGATAGTTCAGCGGAACGCTGATGTCATCGCCACGAGAATTGTAGACCCACTCAATGAGCGATTCAGCCTTCTTAAAATTGGTATCAAAGAAAGTTGCCCACTCTTTAGTGGAGCCAATGTCGCCAGAGATTTCAGCATCGATCTTATTTCGGCTGGTCATAACCTTGACCATCGCGTCGTTCGTGTATCCGGTTACGCTATTAGCGCCGAAGAACACGTAATGGGTGAAATGTTCCTCAGCAAAGGCTTGAAGATTAAACGCTGTCCCAGTAATCCAGGTGCCATTGAGCTGCGAAGTCTTTTCGCCGGCGAGATACCGTTCTTTAGTCCATGATGCGGCAATCCAGTCCTCGGCACCATACACACCAAGAACAACCTGACCGTCAGCATCGTTGTGATGGAATGTTGAATCGTCGTTGAATGTTTTTGCCATCTGTTTTCTCAATTTTGATTTGTATGATTTGCTACGGTGCCCGCGATAATTAGCTGCTTGGACGAGAGATTCAAGTGATTTTGTCATTGTTGAATTCTACCATTCGATCAGGTGGCGACGATCGAGGTTTAGGTTCAGCAGACGATAAATAGATGTCTAGATAGGAGACTAAATGAGAATACCATATACATACATCTTAGAATCTACTGATGGACATCTTTATGTAGGATCCAAATATGGGGTTGATGCTAATCCTGAGAATTTGCTAAAAACTTATTTTACATCTTCAAAATATGCTAGACCATTGATACTTGAGGATGTATCAAAATGGAAAATCATCCGTCTCCAAGAAGGGAAGACCACAGAAGAAGTTGTTGCCAGGGAAATGGATTGGCAACGTGAGTTTAGACACAACAAAGGGATGTTAAACAAATCTATAAATCGGGCACAAGGTAAGTTTGTAAATTATGGACCAAAATCCGACGAGACGAGACGAAAGATCTCGAATGCCTTAAAAGGCAAACCTATATCTACAAAAACTATAGAGGCAGCGCGATTAGCAAACACCGGTCGAAAATGTCCAGAACACGTGAAGAATATTTTACGTGAGACTAAAATAGGCGTGCCGCGAAATATCGAAGTTCGTAAAAGAATTTCGGCAACAATGTCTGCCAATCGGTCAAGTGTTGGATCTAAGAATGCTAACACCACTACATGGGTGCTAAGAGACCCAAG
>Ga0116183_1003646_pt1 | contig 15568 bp, 12 predicted proteins | sample AD_UKC078_MetaG_FD_89753 | JGI IMG/M metagenome (GOLD analysis project Ga0116183, IMG submission 89753) | Active sludge microbial communities of municipal wastewater-treating anaerobic digesters from USA - AD_UKC078_MetaG | ecosystem: Engineered > Bioreactor > Anaerobic > Digestate | place: USA... | reverse complement strand
CGTTGTTTTGGTTGGGCTTAACGCTACGTGCCTGATATTGCGCTAGGCTTTGGGCAAAGTTGCCCGTTTGAATGGTGCCGTTTTTAATGTCATTGGTGGCGAGTTCTGCCAGCACATTGGCGGTATCTACCAGCGCGTCTTCCATGGCTTGGCGTACACCGGGCTTGACTTCATCCACAAAAATCGTCAGTACAAACCAAGCGGCAAGACCAACTAAAAGAAAGTAACCAAGAAAAATCTTTAGGCTGATTTTCATTGAACTATGCCAGCAAACTGTATCCCATACCACGATGCGTCACAATAGCCTCATTGTTGGCGTCCACTTCACGCAGTTTGGCCCGGATGGTTTTAATGTGCGCATCCACCGTACGTTCTAAAGTATTTTCAGCATTGGCCCACACAATATCCATCAACTGATTACGCGAATACACACGCTGAGGATGGTTGACTAAGGTTTTAAGCAGCAAAAATTCATAACGCGTCAGATCTAAATACTGCCCGCGATACTGAATGCGATTGGCCTCGGCATCCACCATAAACGTGTGATTTTTATGCAGGTTGGTTTGCGGCTCACTGCGCCGTAAAATGGCCTTTACCCGTGCCACCACTTCACGCGGGCTAAATGGCTTGGTCACGTAGTCATCCGCACCAATTTCTAAACCCACGATACGGTCAATCTCATGATTACGCGCCGTGAGAAACAAAATAGGAATTTGGGACGTTTCACGGATTTTTTTGCACACATCAAACCCCGTCATGTCCGGCAGACCGACATCGAGAATCACGAAATCAATAGCTTGCTGCGCAATTACAGAGGTGGCTTCACCACCTAATGTTTTGTGCGTCGTCGAAATCCCCGCTTCTTTAAAAGCGTAAATTAATGTTTCTGCAATGGCAGGCTCATCTTCAATGATCAATACTTTCAGCATGTGGCTATTTTAGATGAGAAACTTATCTTTATGTGATTTGAGTTATTTTTGTTGGTAAAATCAACATAAGCATACTTCTGCTTGTCTCAATCCTGAATATAATCAAAAGATTATTTAATCAAACGTCTAACTTGATTGTTAGTACTGTAGAGATGTAAAAGCTTATGGAGCATAACGTAACACTCATTACTACTGTCGCCGCAGGATTTGGCCTTGCTTTGATTTTTGGCTTTATTGCAGAGCGTTTTAAATTATCAGCATTGGTGGGATATCTGGTGGCTGGCATCTTGATTGGGCCAGCGACCCCAGGTTTTGTAGCAGATGCTCATATCGCTTCTCAATTATCAGAAATCGGTGTGATGTTGCTTATGTTTGGGGTGGGCCTGCACTTTTCAATTGAAGATTTAATGGCTGTGAAGCGCATCGCTATCCCCGGTGCAATTGTACAAATGACGATTGCTACGCTACTAGGCACGTATGTCGCTAGTGTTTGGGGGTGGACCTTAGGAGAAGGATTTGTATTTGGTTTGGCTTTGTCTTGTGCTAGTACCGTTGTACTCCTGAGGGCGCTTGAGTCTAGAAATTTGATGAAAAGCATCAATGCTAAGATTACTGTTGGCTGGCTACTTGTGGAAGATTTAATTACGGTATTAGTACTTGTACTTTTGCCGCCGCTAGCAAGTTTATTAGGTGGCTCTGCATTAGATAATGAGTCGGCCCCGATTTGGCAAACAATAGGGGTGACGCTGCTGCAAGTTGTAGCATTTATCGTGATTATGCTGGTGTTAGGCAAACGATTACTACCTTGGTTGTTGTGGCACATTGCAAAAACAGGCTCACGTGAGCTCTTCACACTTGCGGTGATATCTGCTGCCATAGGTATAGCTTATGGCGCGGCAGCGCTTTTTAGTGTCTCGTTTGCACTGGGCGCATTCTTTGCTGGCATGGTGATGCGAGAGTCTGAGTTTAGCCACCGTGCCGCTCAAGAGTCGCTTCCATTAAGGGATGCGTTTGCAGTGCTTTTCTTTGTGTCAGTCGGCATGCTGTTCCAGCCTTCAATTTTAATTGATAAGCCGATGAGCGTACTTGCCGTTGTTGCTGTCATTGTGGTTGGTAAGTCTATTGCTGCCATGGCGATTACATTAGCGTTCCGTTATCCGCTTAACACTGCACTAGTGGTTGCCGCGAGTCTTGCGCAAATTGGCGAGTTTTCTTTTATATTGGCAGGCTTAGGTGTGGCCCTGGGTATTCTTCCCGCTGAGGGCATGAGCTTAATTCTGGCGGGGGCATTAATTTCAATTGCAATTAATCCACTGTTATTCTCAGCTATTCACCCATTTAAAAAGTGGTTAGTTGGATTGTCAGATCTGGCAAGTAATTTGGAAAAAAGAACAGATCTATTTGCTGAATTGCCGATGAGCACTGAACGTAAGTACTTAGAGGGGCAGGTCGTTCTTGTGGGTTATGGCCGGGTTGGACGAAGAATTGCTCAGGAGCTGACAGTACATGATATTCCTTTTGTGGTTGCGGAGCAGAACCGAGAGGTTGTTGAAAGGTTAAGGAAAGAAGATGTGCCAGCGGTTTCCGGTAATGCAGCAGAACCTAGTGTGTTGATTCAAGCACATATTGCCAATGCATCAATGTTGGTAGTGGCAACGCCAGATACCATTGATGTGCGTAAAATGGTGGACACAGCCAAAGCCCTGAAACCTGAAATTAGGATAGTATTAAGAACCCATAGTGAAGATGAATCTGAGCTACTGCAGAAAGACAATTTGGGTACCGTATTCTATGGCGAAGAAGTGTTGGCAATGGTATGAGTAAGTTTGTCGTGAGCCACTTTGCGCCAAAGTGACGATTGTTATTGGTGTAATATAAAATCACAATCTAATAAAAAAGGCCTGCATATGCAGGCCTTTTTTATTCAGCATTAAGACTTTATTAATCTAATCTTAGTTATCCAAAAAATTCCCTAGCTTTATCCATCCAGCTTTTGTTTTTTGGGCTGTGTTTGCCGGCATCGGCTTGGGTACTGGTTTCAAACTGACGTAGCAGTTCTTTTTGTTGTTCCGTGAGTTTTACGGGGGTTTCTACCACCACATGCACCATCAAATCGCCGTGTTCAGATTGGCGCAGCGGTTTGACGCCTTTGCCCCTGAGTCTAAATACTGCGCCGGTCTGGGTTTCGGCAGGCACTTTCATTCTGGCTGAGCCATCCAGTGTGGGCACTTCAATTTCGCCCCCCAGTGCAGCGGTACTGAAGCTGATGGGCATTTCACAATGCAGGTTAGCGCCTTCACGTTGAAATACATTGTGTTCTTTAAGATGTACCACTACATATAAATCACCCGTTGGCCCACCGTTTACTCCTGCTTCACCTTCGCCAGTTAAACGAATGCGATCGCCCTCATCCACACCTGCTGGAATTTTGACTGAAAGTGTTTTATTTTGCTTAGTACGACCAGCCCCATGGCAAGTTGGGCAAGGGTCTTTAACCATTTTGCCATTACCATGACATTTTGGGCAGGTTTGCTGCACTGAAAAAAAGCCTTGCTGCATGCGCACTTGGCCGTGGCCGCCGCAGGTGGTGCAGGTTACGGGTTGCGTGCCGGGACGTGCGCCAGAGCCTTTGCAGGTTTCACAGGTGGTTTGCACCGGAATACGAATTTTGGTTTCCGTGCCTTTTGCAGCATCTTCTAGGCTAATTTCCATGTTGTAGCGCAAATCAGCCCCGCGATACACGTTGTTGCGCTGGCCACCCGCACGGCTACCAAAAATATCACCAAAAATATCGCCAAAGGCATCGCTAAAACCGCCCGCGCCAAAGCCGCCAGCCCCGGCGCCCATGCTTGGGTCAACGCCGGCATGGCCATATTGGTCATAAGCGGCACGTTTTTGGTCATCAGAGAGCATTTCATAGGCTTCTTTGGCCTCTTTAAATTGCTCTTCTGCTTTTGGGTTATCTGGGTTGCGATCAGGGTGGTACTTCATCGCCAGTTTGCGATAAGCCTTTTTAATTTCTTCCTCTGAGGCATCTTTGTTGACGCCCAGCACTTCGTAGTAATCTCTTTTAGCGGCCATAATCGTTTAGTCGTTAGTTGGTGGTCGTTGGTCGTTAGTTATTAGCGCAAAAGTCGTTAGCACCACTAAGATGCTAACGACTACCGACTAAAAACTAATGACTGCCTTTTAGTCTTTTTTCACTTCTTCAAACTCTGCGTCTACTACATCGCCATCTACCGTTTTTTCACCGTCTTGGCTAGGTTGCGCGCTCTCGGTGTTGGCTTCTGCTTGCTGTGCAGCGTAGACTTTTTCACCCAGTTTTTGTGAAGCAGCTGTAAGCGCTTCTGTTTTAGACTCAATCGCAGCTTTGTCGTCAGATTTTAGCGCTTCTTCCACGTCTTTAATTGCAGCTTCAATCGCATCTTTTTCAGCAGTGTCTAACTTGTCGCCATGTTCAGTGAGTGATTTTTTCACTGAGTGTACCATGCCGTCAGCTGCGTTGCGCGCATCTACTAGCTCGCGCAACTTGCGGTCTTCATCAGCGTACTTGATGGCGTCTTCTTCCATCTTCTTAATTTCTTCTTCAGAAAGACCAGAGTTTGCCTTGATGGTGATTTTATTTTCTTTGCCAGTGGCTTTGTCTTTTGCAGAAACATGCAAAATACCGTTGGCGTCAATATCAAACGTCACCTCAATTTGTGGCATACCGCGTGGCGCTGGTGGAATATCACTCAGGTTAAATTGGCCAAGTGATTTATTGGCAGACGCCATTTCACGCTCACCTTGCAACACTTGAATGGTCACCGCGTTTTGGTTGTCGTCCGCCGTTGAAAACACTTGTGATGCCTTGGTAGGAATCGTGGTGTTTTTCTTGATGAGTTTGGTCATCACGCCACCAAGCGTTTCAATACCGAGTGACAACGGTGTTACGTCTAGCAACAACACGTCTTTCACATCACCCTGCAATACGCCACCTTGAATAGCAGCACCAACGGCGACGGCTTCATCAGGGTTGACGTCTTTACGTGGCTCTTTACCAAAGATTTCTTTCACTTTTTCTTGCACTTTTGGCATACGGCTTTGACCACCCACCAAAATCACATCGGTGATGTCTTCAATTTTAACGCCAGCATCTTTAATGGCAGTTTTGCATGGGCCGATGGTGCGTTCAATCAAATCATCGACTAATGACTCTAATTTTGCACGAGTGATTTTAACCACCAAATGTTTAGGACCAGTGGCATCCGCCGTGATGTAAGGTAAGTTTACTTCTGTTTGAGTGCTTGAAGATAACTCAATCTTCGCTTTTTCAGCCGCTTCTTTTAAGCGTTGTTTTGCCAATAAGTCGTTGCGTAAATCCAGACCGCCGTTATCTTTTTTGAACTCATCGGCCAAAAAGTCAATCAAGCGATTGTCAAAGTCTTCACCACCCAAGAATGTGTCGCCATTGGTACTCAAGACTTCAAATTGATGTTCGCCATCAATGCTTGAAATTTCAATGATGGATACGTCAAAAGTACCACCGCCTAAGTCATACACAGCAATTTTACGGTCGCCTTCTTGTTTATCTAAACCAAACGCCAATGCAGCAGCTGTTGGCTCATTGATGATACGTTTGACTTCTAAGCCAGCAATACGGCCTGCATCTTTCGTAGCTTGGCGTTGGCTGTCGTTAAAGTAGGCTGGTACCGTAATCACAGCTTCTGTCACTTCTTCGCCTAGATAATCTTCCGCAGTTTTTTTCATTTTGCGTAATACTTCAGCCGAGATTTGTGGCGGTGCCATTTTTTGGCCGCGCACTTCTACCCATGCATCACCGTTATCGGCTTTTGCAATGGTGTAAGGCATGAGGCCGATGTCTTTTTGCACTTCTTTTTCTTCAAAACGGCGACCGATTAAACGTTTTACCGCATAAAGTGTATTTTTTGGGTTGGTCACCGCCTGGCGTTTAGCAGGAGCACCCGCTAAAATTTCGCCATCTTCTTGATATGCAATGATTGAAGGCGTTGTGCGTGCGCCTTCCGCGTTTTCAATCACGCGCGGTTTGCCGCCTTCCATCACAGCAACGCAAGAGTTCGTTGTACCTAAATCAATACCAATAATTTTACCCATGTTTAATTTCCTTTTTACTTTAAAATTTGTTTGCCGCTTTAATTCAATTTTTAAAGCAGTATATGTTTAACCTTAATTGCTAGATGGTGATAGTTTTATTAAATTCAAGTCGTTAAAAAAATCTTTTACAAACTATTTTTTTAGTTTATTTAGCGACCATGACCAAAGCTGGGCGCAGCACACGGTCATTCAGCGTGTAACCTTTTTGCAATACGCTGGTAACGGTGTTTGGCTCTCCGCTATTTTCCAGCATTGAAATCGCCTGATGTTTATTGGGGTCAAACTTTTCACCTACCGGGTTAATTTCAGCAATGTTGAATTTTTCAAACACGCTGGTGAGTTGATTGGCAGTGAGTTGCACGCCATCTTTATAGCTTTGTACGTCAGCGGCTTCAATCAGCAACGCTGCATCCAAACTATCTTTCACTGCTAATAATTCGTTAGAGAATTTCTCTAAAGCAAATTTACGCGCTTTATCAATGTCGTCCATTGCGCGGCGACGAATATTTTCACCTTCAGCTTTTACATAAAGCACACTGGCTTTGGCTTCTTCAAGCGCTGCTTCTAGTTCGGCAATGCGCGCCTCAGCAGTCGTTTCAGTTTTTGCTGTAGCCTCCGCTACGCCTTCTTGCTGGTTTTCTTCTTGCATGGATTTTCCTCGATCAAATGCGTTTAATAAAAGTTTTAGTTAATGTGGGTCAGCATTCACCCAATTTCAAGAGGGACATATAAAAAAAATGTAGAAATTGTTGGGTGATGGTGATGTGGATTCGTGTAAAAAATCCCCGAGGATTTTTTATGCCTCTGGGAGCCTTGTAAATAAAGGCTTTGCGGGCAGGTTAAAAGGTTTGTTCAAAAATGGCTTTGTTTATTGTTAAAAAGCAGCGCACTCAATTCATGCTGGAGCTAATCATTTTTAAACGCTAAAAGTGTGCGCATGACTTCATCGACACTAGGCATTTGCGCAATGCCGCCTAAATTTACAGCGGGCTGTTGCGCGCCCGCCATCACACCGGTGAGCGCCGGGTCAGTATCGGTGTAAATGGCAATTGTGGGTATATTCAGCGCGGCAGCAAGATGCGATAGGCCGGTATCAACCCCCACCGCAGCCTGGGCTTGGCTGATAATAATGGCGAGTTGCTCAATGGTGCATTTCGGTAACACAATGGCATTGTTGAGCGAAATGGCAATCACATTGGCGCGACTTTCTTCTTCGTCACTCGCCCAGGGTAGCACCAAGTGCAAGCCTTGCACTGCGAGTGCTTTGCCTAGCTGAATCCAATGTGCTAGGGGCCAAAGTTTGCTATCGCGACTGGTGCCATGCAGGCCAATGACATACGGTTTTGGTAATTTTACTGAGAAGGGCGCTTCATTTAAGCCATAATCAGGTGCGCTGGTTGGCACCGGGTAACCCAAGCTTAACGCCGCTAGTGTACGATTGCGTATGACAGCATGCTGCTGGTACTGGCAAGCATGGGTGACATCATAAAAACGGCTGGCAAGCGGCTCGCGGATGGAATGCTTATCGTAACCATGTTTGATGCCGTGCGCTAAACTGCAAATGAAAGCGCTTTTGAGCAGGCCTTGCGTGTCGAGAATAATGTCGTACTGCGTTTGTTTGATTTGCTGCCTGGCTAGTTTGATTTCCTGCCAAGTTTTTTTAGTAAAGATGGATTTGCGCCAGCGACGCATTGCAACAGGAATGACACGATTTACACCCGCATGCAGCTTAGGAATATCGGCAAAACTTTCTTCTACCACCCAGTCAATTTCAATGTCAGCAATTTGATGACGAATATCATGAATAATCGGTAAGTTGTGAATGACATCGCCTAAAGACGAGGTTTTAACGATAAGCAGTTTCAGCATAAACGTCATTTTCGCATACAATTAGGTTTTTTCATCATCTGCAAAAGTCGCCCATTCCATTGAAATTTGCGTTTCTCATTTTTAAAGTATTTCCGTATGGCGGCGTGCAGCGCGATATGTTGCGCATCGCGCATGATTGCGTGCAGGCGGGGCATGAGGTGACTATTTACACGGGTGAATGGCGTGGGGAAAAGCCTGATGCGCGGATTAACGTGCAAATTTTGCCTAGTAGCGGCTGGATGAATCATCAAAAACATCAATCGCTAATCAACGCCATGCAGCGAGCGTTAGAAAAAAATCCAGCAGATTTAGTAGTGGGTTTTAACCGCATGGCAGGTTTAGATGCTTACTATGCGGCTGACCCATGCTATGTGGAACGCGCGCATCAAAAAGGCTTTTTGTACAAGCTCACAGGGCGCTACCGTTTTTTTGCTGAGGCTGAAAAGGCCGTATTTGGCACGGTAAGTCAAACCCAAATCTTATTACTCACTTCGCGTGAGAAGCAGAGTTTTCAGCAGTTTTATCATACGCCCGATGCGCGCTTTTACTTATTGCCGCCCAGTATTCCACTTGAAAAATTTGCGGGCAAAAATCGTGCGGAATGTCACCAATATGTGCGCGCGCAGTTTAATCTACCACAGCATGCCAATGCCATTTTAACGGTGGGCTCAGCATTTGTGCGTAAAGGGGTAGATAGAACCATCGATGCGTTGGCTGCATTGCCAAAGGCGTTGCAAGATAACACTTGGCTGATTGCGATTGGTGAATACGAGTCAAAAAGTGATATGCAAGCTTATGCGCAAAAACGTGGCATTGCACACCGCTGTATTCAAGTTGGCGGGCGGGATGATGTCGCTGATTTAATGCTGGGTGCGGATGTGCTGGCGCATCCTGCACGTTCAGAGTTGGCGGGTATTGTGCTGATAGAAGCCATGACTGCTGGCCTGCCTGTGCTGGTGACGGATGTATGCGGTTACGCCCCCTACGTTGCAGAGGCCAACGCGGGTGTGGTGCTGACTTCGCCTTTTCAGCAAAATGAAATGAATGCAGCTTTAGCCAATATGTTGCAATCAGCGCAAAAAAGTGTCTGGCAAGAAAATGGTCAGCGTTACACACAACACATCAAACAAACCACTTCAGCCACGGCAGAGGCCGATTATTTAATTACGATAGCCAAGAAAAAACTCCCTCGCCCGCAGGCGGGAGAGGGCTGGGGTGAGGGTGTCTTAAATGAATCAACTTAATTTACCCGCGCATATTCGCGCACTTTTTGGCGCTGACCCGTTTGCCGAAATCATGCAAATGCAGGGCAAAATCTTTAGGGATGTGCGCGGACGCAAAACCATACAAGTGGCGCTTGGAAAAAAAAGTTACTTTATTAAGCAGCATTTTGGCGTGGGCTGGGGCGACATTTTTAAAAGTTACTTGAGCCTAAAAAAGCCCGTGCTTGGCGCGATGACGGAAGTGCTGGCGATTCAAAAACTGGATGAAATTGGTATTCCCACTACGCCATTAGTGGGCTATGGCGTGCAGGGTAACAATCCAGCTATGCAACAGTCCTTTATTATCACGCAAGATTTAGGTGATATTACCTCGCTTGAAGATGTGTGTGCAGATTGGAAAACCAATCCGCCTGATGCGCAATTTAAACAACTGGTGATGATTAAAATGGCACAACTGGCCGCCAAATTACACCGCGCAGGGCTGTGCCACCGTGATTTTTATTTGTGCCATTTGGCACTTAAAAAGGCGGAATTGGCTAAAGGTGAGGTGAACCTTATTTTAATTGATTTGCACCGCATGATGTTGAATCAGCCTAATAACGGCGGTGCAGTGATCAAAGACATCGCAGGGCTGATTTTTTCAACTATGGATTGTGGTTTTACCGCACAAGATTGGGCATTATTTAGGCAACATTATTTGCCACAAACTGCGCATTTTTGGGCAAAAGCCGAAGCACGTGCCAACCAACTTTATGCTAAATATCACAGCAAAAAGTTTCAACAACGGTTAGTTGTTGAAAAGGCAAAAATGCACTAAAAAAACAGTTAAATCTACCTAATTTACTAGCGTAATCTTTTCGATGCTCTGCAAGCCTTGTAAATAAAGGCTTGCAGAGCATTATTTTTTTCTCGAGAGAAATTTAAAGCAAAATGAAGTTTTTTTAGGTTAATAATTAATGTCAGATTTACACTTTTGGTAAGCTACCACGCCGCACTTTATAACGATTGTAGCGCCACAAATATTGCGTAGGTTTTTGTCTAATTTGGGTTTCGATGGCTTGGTTAAGTAAAGCCGGTGTGGCGATGCTTTCTACAGCCGAAAGATGGATTTCGTAGCCAACGCCTTTGGCAAGCCGTTCACCGAACGCCATGATAACGGCAGCACCCGTTTTTTCAGCCAATTTGCTGGCTAATGTCATGGTGTAGGCCGGCTTGCCAAAAAAATCCGCCCATTCGCCTTCACCTTCATTAGGAATTTGGTCGGGCAGAATGCCAATCGCTTCCCCTTTTTTTAAAGCTTGCATGAGTGAACGCACACCATGAACGTTGGCAGGGGCGAGTTTGACTTGGCCTTTGCTACGCCCTGAATCAATCAACGGGGCGAGCCAAGATTTTTTAGGCGGGCGAAATAGTACGGTAATCGGATTTTTTGAAGCATAGTAAATGGAAGTGATTTCAAAGCAACCTAAATGCGGGGTGAGAAAAATGATGCCTTTGCCACGCGCTAATGCTTCTTCCACCAAGTGCCAGTTGTGGCAGATTTTCACGAAGGACAGGGCTTTTTCTTGCGGCCACTGCCAGATGGCAAGCGTTTCTAAAATCGCCTTGCCTGTTTCACCTATATTGGTGCGCAGATCGCTGTTCATTTCAGTGCCATTAGCGCATAGGCAACTTTGTTTTAGGTTTTCATGCATGATGCGCGCAGAAGCTGGCGTGCACCAATGCAGTAACCAACCCAAAGCAGAGCCAATACGATGTATGGTCGGCAAAGATAGTTGTGCAAGCGCTTTGGAAAGTAGTGTTAGCATAAGGTGAGTGCTATTTTAATGGATATCAGTCTGGGATGCATAAATTACTGATGTAACCTGATAAAATGCTCGTCAATTAAAATGATTGAATGGAGTGGGTTTTGCTAAACTTTATTTCTGCAAAACATGCGCAATTACTGCAAAAAAATCAATTAGATACTTTTGAAAAAGTCTGGGCATACAAAGTAGATTGGTTTGAAGAACCGAATGAAAGGCGTGGCGGCTGGAGCGGCGTGGGACGCATTAGCATCGTCCAAGAAGATGGCAGTAACGTTTGCGCTTTTTTAAAGAAGCAAGATAATCACTGTCGCACGTCGTTTTCGCATCCGATACGCGGCGTGCCAACTTTTCAGCGAGAATTTGAAATGATGCAGTATTTGGCATCAAAAAATATTCGTGCGCCTGAGGTGCTGTTGTTTGGCCGAAACCCGCAAGGTGACTTAAAAACAACCTTGATGACCCGTGAGTTGCCCGGGTTTCAGTCACTGGAGTCACTTACAGAAGATTTGTTTGCGAATCAATCTACCGAACTTGCTACACAACGTGTGTTGGCGAAAGCGGTGGCAAAATTCGCCCGTCGACTCCATATGGCCAAAGTGCAGCACCGCTCGTTTTATCCCAAACATTTGTTTGTGAATTTTAGCAATCAGGTAGCACCTGAAGTCGCTGTGATTGACTTGGAAAAATCCAGAATCAATTTGCTGCCGGTGTTGCGTACGCTCATTGATTTATCTGTATTGAATCGGCATGCAAAATATTGGAGCCGGTCGACAAGAATGTATTTTTACCTGCATTATTTTGGCATAAAACGTTTAACGCCTTATACAAAATGGCTTTGCCGACTGATTATTAAACGTTCTAATCGAGTAAAACACAAGTAATTGGTATAATTCAACTAGTATGCAGGCAGATTAAAACTTTCAAGGTAACTTTATAAAATGTCAAAACCTAAAGAAGCACCCATTAAACTCGAGTTCTCAAATAAGTATACGCGCGAGCATTCACAATATTATTATGAGAAACATCAGCGTGGCTTAGAGCCAAGACTTTCTCACTGGCGTGATGTACAAATAGCCCGTAAGGCACTAAGAATTGCCGGTGAGCCTAAGGAGGTGCTTGATTTACCCTGTGGTGCAGGGCGCTTTTGGCCAACTTTGGCAGAAAACCCAAACCGCAAAATTATCGGTGCAGACAACTCAGCCGATATGGTAGCGGTTGCCCTTGAGCATTGTCCTAAAAACATCGCCTCACGTGTCACTGCGTTTCAAACTTCTGCATTTGCGATTGATATGCAAGATAATGCTGTTGACAGTATTTTTAGCATGCGGTTGATGCATCATATTGGCCAATCTGAACACCGCATTGCCATGTTAAAAGAGTTTCATCGGGTCACTAAAGATACGGTTATTTTATCGTTATGGGTAGATGGCAATTTAAAGGCTTATCAACGTAGAAAGTCTGAAGAAAGACATCCGCGTGGCCCCAACCAAAACCGTTTTGTTATTCCTGCTAAACAAATTGAGCAAGAGTTTGGTCAGGCGGGATTTAACATTGTGAATCATATCGACTTCCTGCCTTATTACGCCATGTGGCGTGTCTATATTTTGCGTAAAGCCTAATTCACGCAGTTGCAGATACTTTTAAAAAGCGCGCCACCGATTGAAATTGAGGCTGTGGTGAGAACCGTGCCGCAGCAGCGCGAGGTGGTGCGTGGCTTTTGGAATCATCAAGCGGTATATGCCAAAAAGTTTACTGGGTCGCGCGCAAAAATACATTTTGAACGGGATGTTGCTGGTGTTCAGTTACTCACAAAAGCTAATATTGCGACCCCGGCACTTTTGTTTGAAGGTGAAACGGACTTAGCAAACGGATTTGTGGCTATATTTGCTGCCATCAATGCATCACAAAATGCTGAGGAGGCTTATGCGCAACTAGCGTCCAATGCACGTTTTGAACTGATGCAGAATTTAGTTAAAACGGTGGCACAACATCATCAAGCTAACTTAATTCAAACAGATCTGTATTTTAAAAATTTCTTAGTCGAAACCAATTCAAAACAGATATACACGTTGGATGGCGATGGCATTCGCAGTCTGAATACGCAATTTAAAACCAAGCAAAAGCGGAACAATTTGGCCACGCTTTTTTCAAAAATGGATGTGCAAGATGATGCATGGATAAGTGACTTAACCGAGTTATATTGCGCGCAAACTCACATGCAGTTTTCTGCGGAGCTGGCGGCTGAGGTTTGGTCACGCACACAAAAAATTCGCGCCAAAGTGAGCAGCGATTATGCAGACAAAAAAGTGTTTCGCAATTGCACTGATGTGAAAGTGGCGCAAGATTTCAGACGTTTTGTAGCGATAGCACGTGATTTTTCTGCGGAAGAAAAAACCTTAAATACTTTGGATGAGTTTTTAGTAAACCCCGCGCACAACATTAAAAATGGCAACACTTGCACGATTACCAAAGCGCTGGTTTCAGACAAAAAAGTGGTGATTAAACGCTACAATATCAAGAGCTTAGCACATGGCTTCAGTCGGGCTTTACGTAAAAGCCGCGCGGCTATTTCATGGGCAAATGCCTTTAGGCTCAACATGGCGAGCATCGCCACACCCAAACCACTGGCGCTGGTTGAGGAGCGTTACGGCCCGTTACGAGGCCGCGCCTATTTTGTTAGTGAGTATGTCGAAGCACCTGATATTGCCGAATTTTTTGCGCAAACGGCTGTTACAGAAATCAGGCAGCAAGTTGCCTTTGAAGTAGCAAGGTTGTTTTACCGCTTATATTTACTCAGAATTTCACACGGTGATTGCAAAGCCAGCAATATCAAAATTAAAGACGGCAAACCACTGTTGCTGGATTTAGATGCGATGCAGGCCAATGCTTGGAATTTTAGACAAAAGCATGTTAAAGATTTAAAGCGTTTTATGCGCAACTGGCAGGACAATGCCGAACTGACAGCACTTTTTAAGCAAGCTTTTTCTATCACCTATGATGAAATTGATGACCCTTGGATGCCCTCAATTTTAATGCGTGCGAATATCACTTAAATGCAAACACCTTTTAGCCTCCTCTGAAAGCTAGTATTTATAAGGCTTGCAGAGGCGTAAAAAACTCTCGGGCTGAAAACACACGGTAAAAAATTCCTTTGGCCACACAATATTCGCATTATTTTTAGCAGTTTTGGCTAAACACAGTAAAATAGCTAAATCCATATCAAAAATCACTTTGAAAGTTACTCCATGATTGTTTTAGGTTTATCTGGCGCACTTGGTCATGATGCCTCTGCCGCACTTTTGGTGGATGGCAAAATCATTGCCGCAGCTGAAGAAGAGCGCTTTATTCGCGATAAGCATGCAAAAAATAAATTTCCGTATGAAGCCGCTAAATTCTGTTTGAAGCAGGCAGGCATCCAACCTGAAGAGGTCGATATTGTCGCTTTCCCGTATGCAGAAATCCCATTGAGTACTAATGCGCGCTGGCATTATGCCAAGCGTCACTGGTATGCGCCAGACCGTGCACTGGATGCCTTATTTAACGGCAATCGCCGCTTTAGGCGCAACCGCGATAAATCCTTAAAACTGATGGCGGATTTGGGCTTAACTAACGCTAAATTTGTGCCCGTTGAACACCATTTGGCACACGCTTCAAGTGCTTATCATTTGAGCGGCTTTAAAGAAAAAACGGCCATTGTCGGCATTGATGGCAAAGGTGAGTACGCCACCACGTTTTTTGGCTATGGCGAAAACGGCAAAATTCACAAAATTAAAGAGTTTTACGACCCTGATTCTTTAGGCGGCATGTATGGCGCGATAACCGAATATCTTGGTTTTGAAATGCTTGATGGCGAATTTAAGGTGATGGGCATGGCGCCCTATGGCGACCCCAAAAAATACGACTTATCGCGCTTGGTGAAGTTTGAAAATGGCGAGCTGCAAGTCAATACTAAATTAGTGAATGTGGTGGGTTTGCGCCGTTATAAAGAAAGTGGTAAAGGCTATTACTTCACACCAGAACTCATTGAGTGGCTTGGGCCAAAGCGGCACGGTGATGAAATTGACAATCCATATATTCACTATGCAGCATCAGTACAGCAGCTGCTGGAAGATACTGCGCTGAAGATGATTGATTATTACTTGGGTGACATCATCAAAGAAACGGGCCGCATTGCCATGGCAGGCGGCGTGGCGCTGAACGTAAAATTGAATCAGCGCATTATTGCACTGCCGCACGTGAAGGAGCTGTTTGTGCAGCCAGCCTCGGGAGACAACGGCACTTCACTTGGTGCAGCCACTTATGCAGCACATTTGGCGGGCGACACCATCCAAAAAATGGAACACGCTTATTTAGGCCCAGCCTATACCACCGAAGAATGTATTGCCGCTTGCGAAGCGCACCCGGCAAAACCCATATTTACGCGGGTTGAAAATTCCGCACAAAAAGGTGCAGAGTTGTTAGCCAGCGGTAACCCGCTGGCGTGGTTGCAAGGCCGCATGGAGTTTGGCCCTCGCTCGCTTGGCTGCCGCAGTATTTTGGGTGATCCAAGCTATCCCGGTGTAGCAGACCGCATCAATGCGCAAATTAAATATCGCGAACGCTGGCGTCCATTTTGCCCCAGCAT
>Ga0116183_1003637_pt1 | contig 15612 bp, 13 predicted proteins | sample AD_UKC078_MetaG_FD_89753 | JGI IMG/M metagenome (GOLD analysis project Ga0116183, IMG submission 89753) | Active sludge microbial communities of municipal wastewater-treating anaerobic digesters from USA - AD_UKC078_MetaG | ecosystem: Engineered > Bioreactor > Anaerobic > Digestate | place: USA... | reverse complement strand
TATTCCAAGCGGAGACGCTACGCTATAAGCGAGAAGAAGCTTGTGGAATATCTCGGGAAAGAAAAATTTCGCTACGATAAGCTGCTCGGGAAAAACGAGGTCGGCGTTGCCACGGGCCTGGCCTGGACCATGAGCGGCGGCGATACCCTGTTTATCGAAACCGCGGTAATGACGGGCTCCGGTCAGCTTTCGCTTACCGGTCAGCTCGGAGACATAATGCAGGAGTCCGCGAAGGCCGCCGTAAGCTATATAAGGACGAGGGCCGCGGAGTTCAAGATAGACGAGGACTTCCACAAGACCTCAGACATACATATACACATACCCGAAGGCGCGGTTCCCAAGGACGGACCCTCTGCGGGCGTAACCATGTGCATATCGCTAATATCCGCCCTCAGCGGAAGGCCGGTGCGTAAGGATGTGGCCATGACAGGAGAGATAACCCTGCGCGGGAAGATAATGCCCGTGGGCGGAATCAAGGAAAAGATGCTCGCCGCTCACCGTATGGGTATAAGCAAGGTCTTGCTGCCGGAAGAGAATAAAATAGACCTGGATGAACTTCCGGAGGCGGTGAGGAGTTCGATTAAATTCGTCTTCCTCAAGACCGTGGACGATGCCGTAAGAGAGGCCCTGCTGTGAAGATTACAAAGGCGGAGTTCATCACCTCGGCGGCAAAAAAGGGCCAATATCCGGACGAATCGCTTCCGGAGCTGGCCTTCGCAGGCAGGTCCAACGTCGGGAAATCGTCACTTTTGAATCTTCTCACCGGAAGAAAGGCTCTTGCCAAGGTGAGTTCTTCCCCGGGGAAGACGAGGCTGATCAACTTTTTTAACATAAACGACAGCTTCAGGATAGTCGACCTTCCCGGCTACGGCTATGCAAAGGTTCCAAAGTTCGTTTCCGAGGACTGGGGCAGGATGATGGAGGATTATCTTTCGGGCCGGCCGAATTTAGTAAGGGTAGTGCAGCTCGTCGATTCCCGTCACGCGCCTACGGCTCAGGACAGGCAGATGTACGAATACCTGCGCTACTACGGACTTTCCGGAGCGGTCATAGCGACCAAGTCCGACAAGCTGTCTAAAAACGAGTTGAACAAAAACCTTGCGATGATAAAAAAGGACTTGGAACTCGGAGAGGGCGACGTACTTTTGCCGGTGTCCGCGCTTTCGGGAAACGGAGTGGAAGAAGTCTTGTCGCTTATTGAAAGCCTGCTGCAAAGCGGTGTTCCGGAAGGAGAGTGAGAGCGGTGTCAGGAAGTAAAAAGAAATATAAGTTTTCCGAAGTACTTATCAGCGAAGAGGCCATCGCCACTCGCGTGGCCGAGCTCGGAGCGGAAATAAGCAGGGATTATGAGGGCAAGGAGCTCTTTCTTATAGGCATACTCAAAGGTTCCGTGCTCTTTATGGCGGATCTTATGCGCCGGATCAGCCTGGATCTTTCGATGGATTTTATGTCCGTGTCCAGCTACGGCGGAGCGACCAAAAGCAGCGGGGTAGTCCGCATAATGAAGGACCTCGACGCCGATATAAGGGGGAAACACGTCATAATCGTAGAGGACATAATAGATACGGGTCTTACCCTTGCTTATATTAAGGACTATCTGCTAAAGCGCGAGCCGGCGTCCCTGCGCATATGTACGCTATTGGACAAGCCTTCCCGCAGAAAGGCCGATATTAAAGGCGACTATGTGGGCTTCGAAGTGGACGACAGGTTCATAGTCGGCTACGGTCTTGACATAGACCAGATGTATAGAAACCTCCCCTACATATCCTGCCTGGATTGATATATGCCCTGCGCATTTTTTTGCGGAGAGCATGTGTAAAAAGATTATTGAAATAGAGAAAGAACGGTGTTGTTTCACCGTTCTTTTATGATAAAATAATTATTTGGAGAGTTAATTCTTATATTAATGTGTTTTGCCGAAAATGCACGGTATTAAAAGGAGAAAAAATGTTTGAGAAATTGATTAAACAGGCAAAAGAACAGATGAAGACCATGGTCTTTACCGAGGGTACGGATAAAAGAATACTCGAAGCAACGTCGAGGCTGCTTGCGGAAGACCTGATGAAAGTCATACTTGTCGGAAACGAAGCCGAAGTTAAGAAGCTTGCCGCGGATAATGGCTTTAATATAGACGGCGCAACGATTATCGACCCCGCCGCATACGAACACATGGACGAAATGGTAGACAGCATGGTGGAACTCAGAAAGGGCAAGATGAGCCCCGAAGAGTGCCGTGAGGCTCTGCAGAAGGGCAATTACTTCGGCACCATGCTCGTTAAGATGGGCAAGGCGGACTGCCTGCTCGGCGGCGCCACTTATTCCACCGCCGATACCATAAGGCCGGCGCTGCAGCTCGTAAAGACCAAGCCGGGCACTCACCTGGTAAGTTCCTGTTTCATTCTGAACAGGGATTTCGGCCCGGAAGAACTCAGGACCATTTGCATGGGCGACTGCGCCGTAAACCTGGACTATACGGACAATCTTGATAAAGAAGGCAATGTGGTATTCTCCGGCGCGCAAAAACTTGCCGAGGTTATCGTGGAATGCGCAAATTGCGCCGGAAAATTCGGCATAGACCCGAAAGTTGCGGTGCTCAGCTTTTCCACCAACGGCTCGGGAAAGGGGGGTACGGTGGAATTCTCTCGCGAGGCCACGAGGATAGCCAGGGAGCAGCATCCTGAAATGAAGATAGACGGCGAAATGCAGTTCGACGCCGCGGTTTCTCCCGGCGTAGGACAGCTTAAATTCCCCGGAAGCCCTGTTGCGGGATACGCCAATACCTTTATATTCCCCCTCATAGAGGCGGGCAATATAGGCTACAAGATAGCTCAGAGGCTCGGCGGCTACGCGGCCTACGGCCCGATCCTTCTTGGACTCAACGCTCCCATAAACGACCTTTCCAGGGGCTGCGACGCGGAGGAAGTCTACAGCATGGCGATAATCACCGCTGCCCTGTAAAATGATTAATATTCGCGAATACATAGACCATACCCTTCTTAAGCCGGAGGCCGGCTCGGCGGACATCAAAAAGCTGTGCGCGGAGGCCGTGGAATACGGATTTTACGCGGTTTGCGTCAATTCCTCATACGTCGGTCTTTGTAAGCGCCTGCTTGCGGGAAGCGGTGTCAGGATAGCTTCCGTCGTCGGTTTTCCCTTAGGCGCGATGAGCAGCGCCGCAAAGCGCTTTGAGGCTGAATACGCCTGCAGGGAAGGGGCCGACGAGATAGATATGGTGCTCGCCATAGGTGCGCTTAAAGAGGGAAGATTCGACTATGTCAGAGACGACATACAAGAGGTGGTAGAAGGCGCCCGTCAGCACGGGTCTACCGTAAAACTTATTCTGGAAACCGGATTGTTGAGCGATGGGGAGATAGTCTCGGCCTGCAGATTGGCACAGGAAGCCGGAGCGGCCTTTGTAAAGACCTCTACGGGTTTTGGTAACGGAGGGGCCACTTTGCATCATGTGGCGCTCATGCGGCGCACCGTGGGTGATGCTCTCGGTGTTAAGGCATCCGGAGGCATACGCGACAAGGAGACGGCGCTCGCCATGATAGAGGCCGGAGCCTCCCGCATAGGCACTTCGTCGGGAGTGGCTATCTGCGGCAGGAATGAGCAGTAATTACAAACAAAAAAGAAAGCGTTTTGTTTTACGGAGGACTGTAAGGTGAGGCGCTTTCTCTTTTATTTCAGCTCTATATATTGCAGCATGCGCAAATCGTCTTTGCTGCGGCGGTAGGAATAGAAGAGCTCCGGCTCGCAGCAAGTGCAGTGAAGAGAGGCCGTAGCGTCCCTTACGCCGCAGAGTTCCAAAAGCTCCAGGCTTATGCCCTTAAGATCCAGCTTGTACTTGCCTTTCCCGATCTTTATGGCGTAGTTTTCGCTCCAGGGATAGCGTTCAAAAAAGGCTTCCGCAACATCTTCGCTCACCTCAAAGCAGCACAGACCTATGCCCGGACCTATTCTGCATATGATGTTTTCCGGCTCGCAGCCGTAAGACGAGACCATTTTTTTAATCAAAGCCGACGGAATGCCCGACAGCACCCCGCGCCAGCCGGCGTGGGCCAGGCCTATGGCCCGCCTTATGGGGTCGAAGGCAAAGATGGGGAGGCAGTCTCCCGTGGTGGCGGTGATTATTATCCCTGTCCTGTCGCTGATCGCTCCGTCGCGGTCCTCTATCCATTGGACCTCGCCCGGCGGGCAGCTAAGCTCGTTTAAGACTTCCACCCGTGCGGAATGAACTATGCCCAAGGCCGCAAGCCCGGCCCCGCGCGAGGCGGCCTCGGCGGCCATTTCGGCTCTTCTGGACTTTGCCTCGCAGTCTCTTGTTGTGCATCCCGCGCTCACGCCGGGATATTTTTCGAATACCTTTATATCCTTGTACATGCTTTTAGTCGCTCATTGCGGGGATATCCATGGCTTCGATCAGCCCGATGCCTTTGTGGCGCTCCTGATAGTAGGTGAGGGTAAACTGATTCGCAAAGATCAGAAGCGGACGCTCAAAGCGGTCGTAGAGCAGCATGCTGCGCGAATCCAGGCCCGCCTTCACCTTTTCGGCGTCGCCGGGGTTTTCGAGCCAGCGCGCGACGCTGAAATCCAGGGGATTCATGCGTATGGGGGCGTTATATTCGTTTTCGAGCCTGTACTGAAAGACTTCGAACTGAAGCTGACCCACGGCACCGATTACGGTCTCTCTGTATTCGTTGTGATAGACCTGGATGGCACCTTCCTGGCTGAGCTGCCGCACTCCCTTTTGGAACTGCTTGGCCTTCATGCTGTCCCTGGGGCTTACCATGGCAAAGAGCTCCGGGGGGAAGGTGGGCAGGGGCTCAAAGAAGATGGGCTCCTTTGTGGTGCAGAGGCTGTCTCCTATCTGGAAGTTTCCGGTGTCGTATATGCCTATTATATCCCCGGCGTAGGCCTTTTCTATGTTTTCCCTTTCGTTTGCCATCAGCTGCGTGGACTGGGCCAGCTTTATGGGTTTCCCGGTTCTTGAAAGCGTGACCGTCATTCCTTTTTCAAAAACTCCGGAGCATATTCTGAAAAACGCCAGGCGCTCCCTGTGCGCGGGGTTCATGTTTGCCTGTATTTTAAAGATGAAACCGGAAAAATGCTTGTCCAAGGGTTCAACCTGCCCGTCCGTCGTCTTCCTGGGACCCGGAGGGGGAGACATCTTAAGGAACTGTTCAAGAAAGGCCGTCACGCCGAAATCGGTCAGAGCCGATCCGAAGAACACGGGGGTCAGATTCCCCTTCAGCACGGCTTCTTTGTCCATGCGGTTTCCGGCTCCGATTATAAGCTCCATGCCTTCGCGCAGGGTCTTTAAGTTGAACTGCGTTATTATATCTTCCGGCTCGTTTCCGAAAACGCCGTCCGGTCCGAGTTTGACGGTCTTTTTTTCTTTATACAGGAGGACTTCGTTGTTCAATATGTCGTATATGCCCTGGAAGCCCGGTCCGCTGCCTATGGGCCAGGTGACGGCCGTGGCGGGTATGCCGAGCACATCTTCCAATTCGCCTATGAGCTCCAGAGGGTCACGGGCTTCCCTGTCCAGCTTGTTCATAAAGGTGAAGATGGGAATCTTCCGCATCGCGCATACGGCAAACAGCTTCTTCGTCTGGGTCTCCACGCCCTTGGCGGCGTCTATAACCATTACGGCGCTGTCCACGGAGGTGAGTATGCGGTAGGTGTCTTCTCCGAAGTCGTTGTGACCCGGGGTGTCCATTATGGATATAACCTTGTCTTGGTACTCAAACTGCATAACCGAGCTTGTGACGGATATGCCTCTTTGCTTTTCTATTTCCATCCAGTCGGAAGTCGCAAACTTCGAGTTCTTGCGCGCCTTTACCGTTCCGGCTTCGCGTATCGCTCCGCCGTGCAGCAGAAGCTTTTCGGTCAGCGTGGTTTTCCCCGCGTCGGGGTGTGATATTATTCCGAATATTCTTCTCCTCGCAAGCTGCCCCGCGAGTTCGTCTTTTTTCATGTTCGTAAATCCTTTCAGCTTAAATCGACTACGCATTCTATCATAACTTGCGCAAAAAAGACAAGAGTATGAATATGTGGGCATCCCGCAAACGTGAATATGCGGCCGGGATCTCGTAATTGCGATTATATCTGATGCCTCGCAAGAATGATTGCATAAGCGGGCACGCCCGCGAGGCTGACATTGCGGTTTTCGATAACAGACGCAATATATTCGCTTTTTTGATATAATAGAGCCGTACTTGCTGTTTTATCTCCGCAAGCTGCGGTATGGCGTTTAAGGCTCCGCTGTCGGCTGCCGAAGCCGTGGAGGAGGCCGTATCGCGCGGAGATATCAGAAGCGCCGGAACTTACAGGCTCATACTATGACGCAGGCCTGAGAAACAAACACAACTTATTGCCGTCATAAGAATTAGATGTTTTACTTATGTGGCCTTTTCGCATATAATTAACATGCAAGTTAAGGCGCAGGCAGTATTTTAGGACTGTCGGCAATACAGGAGGAAGCGCAGTTATGGAGAGGCTTATAGGAACCGTATCCCGCGGCGTAAGATGCCCCATAGTAAGAGAGGGAGACGATATAGCGGAGATCGTTGCAAACAGTGTACTTGCCGCGGCCGAAGCTCACAATATAGACTTCGGAAGAAAAGACATAGTTGCGATTACCGAGTCGGTGGTCGCGAGAGCCCAGGGCAACTACGCAAGCACCGGGCATATAGCCGCCGACATAGCGGCCAAGTATCCCGGAGGAGAGATCGGAATAGTTTTTCCGATAACTTCGCGCAACCGTTTTGCGGTCTGTCTTAAGGGCATTGCGGCCGGCGTAAAGAAGGTCGTCATCATGCTCAGCTATCCGTCGGACGAAGTCGGCAACCACCTCATAAGTCTCGACCAGCTGGACGAGTCCGGCATAAATCCGTATACCGACATTCTGACGGAGAACCGATACCGCGAACTTTTCGGAGAGAATAAGCATAGCTTTACCGGCATCGATTACGTAAGCTATTACCGCGAAATAGTGGAAGAAGCCGGGGCCGAGTGCGAAATAATATTAGCAAACGACGCAAGGGCCATACTTACCCGCACTTTGCATGTACTGTGCGCCGATGTTCACAGCCGTCATAGAAGCAAGAGACTGCTTAAGGCCGCCGGAGCCGAAACGCTTTTGGGCCTCGACGATATAATGACGGCTCCCGTAAACGGAAGCGGCTATAACGAGATCTACGGTTTGCTCGGCTCAAACAAGGCTACGGAAAGCACGGTAAAACTTTTTCCGAGAGACTGTCAGCCCATAGTGGAAGCCATACAGCGGAGGCTGCTCGCGGCATCCGGCAAAAATGTCGAGGTCATGATATACGGTGACGGCGCGTTCAAAGACCCCGTAGGCAAGATTTGGGAGCTCGCGGACCCCGTGGTATCTCCGGCATACACTTCCGGAATTGAGGGAAAGCCCAACGAGCTCAAGCTCAAGTATCTTGCGGACAACGATTTTGCGGGGCTTTCTGGGGAAGCCTTGGAAGATGCGATAAAGGCCTCCATACACGGCAAGGCCGCAAATCTTGAGGGCAGCATGGCTTCTTTAGGCACAACGCCGCGCCGCCTTCCGGACCTTATAGGCTCGCTCAGCGACCTCACCTCCGGCAGCGGAGACAAGGGGACTCCGATAGTGTGGATACAGGGCTATTTCGATAATTATACGGACAATTAGCAACGTAAGAAACGTAATAAAAGGCAGAACAAAGACGCAGCGCCGGACGGCGCTGCGTCTTTAAAGTCAGGTACAATTTATCAACTCGCGAAGCTATAAGAATAATTCGTCGCGGCCGTATTCGGGGGACCAATGTTGCTTAATCAGAAAAGCGGAAACGCCGTCGGCATCCTGTTCTTTGAAGAGCTCAAGAATACGTCTGTGTTCCAGATTCAGGTTTTCGAGGTAAGCGACCTGATTTTCGTCCTGATGGCCTCTTCGGTATAATCTTCTCTTAAGTTTGGTTATTGTTTCGTGAAGAACAGCATTACCGCTGGCCCGTAAGAAAACATCGTGGAAGGAATCCTGCTCCTTCAGGTATTGCTCAACGTCTCCGTGGTTGATTGCAAGGTCCATCGCCTCTATGAACAGCTGCATTGTATCAACATCTTTTCGGGTCAGCAGTTTTGTTGCAAGTTTTGCCGCATAACCTTCCAACTGGCCGATTATCCCCAACAATTCCTTTGCGGACTTCTCATCGATGGGTTTAATCTTAAAACCTCTGTGCGGGATATTGTCCAGCAGACCGTCGCTCGCAAGCTGGATGAGAGCTTCTCTGACAGGGGTTCTGCTGACCCCCAGTTCTGCGGACAGATCCGTCTCGCGAATCATACTCGAAGTATTAAGGCTTCCTTCCCGTATCTGCGCGGAGATATAGTCGTAGACGAGATCCCTCAATGTCTTATGTAAAAGCATAAAAACCTCCTTAGAATTAACAAGCTCTACAGTAGGCTTTCTACCGCCCATTTTAACCCCGCAAGCGAGTCCTGTCAAAGGGTTATTATTTAAACAGAAAATTCATTAAATATTTAAATAGGACATAGGAGTAGTATACTTATTCTAATATTACAATAATACCATTGACAAATCCGTTTTTTTTTGATAAAAATATATTGTATGCAACATACAATATACCACAGATTGCAAATCAGCTGTTTTAGGGAGGGATGCAAATGAAGAGATTTAACAATGTAATAGTCAGAAGACCGTGCAGGGCGATGGTAGACGGCATAACATCGGCTCCCGAACTCGGAAAGCCCGATTATGAACTTGCCCTTAAGCAACACGATGACTACATCGAAGCACTCAAACAATGCGGGGTTGAAGTTACCGTTCTGGAGGCCGACGAGCGATATCCGGATTCCTGTTTTGTGGAAGACCCCGCGCTCATCACCAGAAAATGCGCGATTATCACCAATCCGGGCGCCGCTTCGAGAAACGGCGAAAAGGACGAGATAATCGGTGCGGTCAGGAAGTTTTTCAAGGAAGAGGATATTGAATATATCAAGGCTCCCGGCACTCTTGAAGGCGGAGACGTCATGATGGTGGGAGACCATTTCTACGTCGGAAGATCGGCCAGAACCAACGAAGAAGGCATCCGTCAGCTCACGGAAATACTCGAACGTCATGGAATGACTTGCTCCGAGGTTCCTCTTTACGAGGTGCTCCATCTAAAGACAGGTGTAAACTATCTGGAAGACAATAACATGCTTGTATCGGGAGAGTTTATAGATAAGCCGGATTTCGCAAGCTTTAACAGGCACATCGTTCCCGAAAAAGAAGCGTATGCGGCAAACTGCATTTGGGTCAACGGCACCGTCATCGTTCCCGAAGGGTATCCCACCGTTCTGAAGATTGTTCAGGATCTGGGTTATAAGACCATTGTCGTTGACACTTCCGAATACCGCAAGCTTGACGGAGGCTTGAGCTGCCTCTCTCTGAGATTTTAAAAAAAGCTTATCAATCAATCGAAAAAAGGAGGTAAAACCATGAAAAGTCCTTACTTAGCAAAAAAATACTGGTTTTTTGAACTTCCGCCATTAAGCCGGACCGACGATATGGCCAAACGTTACGATGACATTATAAACTTAAGCGTCGGCGACCCGGATTATCCCGCCGACAAGACTTGCATAGATCTTATGTACAAAGATGCGCTCGCCGGTCACACCCGTTATACGGAATTCTACGGAGATCCCGAATTGAGGCGGGAAACTATTAAAGTGTACAAAGAAGACTACGGCTTGGACGTAGGCATGGACCAGCTGCTGATTACCGCGGGCGGCACGCATGCTTTGTACGTAGTGATGCAGGCCATACTCGACGAGGGCGACGAAGTGATTGCGATAGCCCCTTACTATACTTATTACAAGGATCAGGTAGAGACTCCGCGAGGGAAATTAGTCGTATATAATGCTCCGAGCGAAAAAAACTTCGATGTCGAGCTCGACGAACTTGAAAAGCTCGTCAATCCGCGCACAAAGGCCATCATAGTAAATTCGCCGTGCAATCCCAGCGGAAAAGTTTACAGCCGGGAAACGATCAAGGGTATTCTCGATTTAGCCGAAAAATATGATTTCCTCGTAATTGCGGACGACATATACGGCGCCCTCAATTATACAGACAACACGAAGCCCATCTGCGCGTATGAAGCCTATCCGAAGCGCGTCATCACCGTATACAGCTATTCAAAGGATTTTTCGATGACGGGCTTGCGTTTGGGACATATCATCGCGGACAAGGCGATAATCGAGGCCGCGAACAACATCTGCGGCGCCGTGACGTTTACCATCAATTCGTTTGCGCAGCGTTTGGGAATATATGCTTTAAGACGCAGAAAGGAAATTCAGGCGGGACTTAAAAAGGAATATCAAAAGCGGATGATATACGCCTATGAGCGTATGTCAAAGCTGAAGAATGTCAGATGCCATTACCCCGAAGGAACATTTTATATTTTCGCAGACATAAGGGATACGGGAATAAGCTCCATGGAAATGTGGGACAAGATTTTAGACGAGGCTCACGTTCTTGTTCTGCCGGGCGACGGATTCGGCAAGGCGGGCGAAGGATACATACGCATATGCTGCACCGTTTCCGTTGAAGTCCTTAAAGAGGCCTTCGACCGCATGGAAAAGATGGAGTGCTTCCGCTGAAACAGCCATTGATGTTTATTCTGTTGAAGCAGGCCGAAAGGGGCAATAGAGCGGGGGAGTGCACGAAAGTCCGATGAGGTTTGCTTCAGCAACAAAAAACCATATAGTCTATTTTTATCAGAGTGTTTAAGGAGGAATTTATATGAGTATTATTGACTGGGTAATAGTCGTAGCCTACCTGATCGCCATGCTGGTAATCGGATTCTTTGCCCAAGGGAAAATCCAGACCATGGATGACTTTATCCTCGGCGGTAAAAGATTCGGAAAGATTGCGCTGATCGGCACCATTGTAGCCACAATGGTAGGTTCCGGAATGACTATGGGTGCGGTTGGAACAGCTTATAACAAGGGTTCGACCAGCACGGTAGGCTGGATGTACTTCGGTTTTGCAACGGGCCTGGTTGTAATGGGCCTGATCGCGCCCAAGATCAGAGAAACCGGTGCGCGCAGCCTCGCGGAAATGATTTATATTAAATACGGTAAAGGCCCCCGTCTTGCCATGGCTCTCGTTGTAACGTTCTATGCCGTCGCGATGGTTTCCATCAATATCGCGGGGATAAGAACCGTTGCCATGAGTTGCTTCAATTTGGATGAATCCAAGCTCGTTTTGGTCACGGTTATCGCCGCCGTCGTCGCGATAGTATATACGTCGGTCGGCGGACTCTATGCTGTTGTCTGGACCGACGTGGCTCAGTTTGCAATCATGTTTGTCGGAGTATTCCTGATTGCGCCTATCGTAGGCCTCGTCAAGTCCGGCGGCGTCGCCAATATGGAAGCCGCTATGCAGGCGGCCGGGGCTTCTTTCACCAAGCCCTTTTCGCACGGCATCAGCGCCGGAATGATAGGCATGATGCTGGCGTACTTCCTGTCCAGCCCCGGAGATCCGACCATGCCTCAGAGAGCGCTCGCGGCAAGGAACTCGGAAGACGCAAAAACGTCTTTCCTCGTTTCGGGCGGCATAGGCTACTATATGGGAATCGCGCTTATTGTTATCGGCTGCGCTGTCAGAGTAATTATCCCCGGCATCGAAAACGCCAATCAGGTGCTTCCCACGTTCATACTGCAGTGTTTCCCCACCGCTGTAAGAAGTTTGATGATTGCGGGCCTGCTTGCCGCAATCATGTCTTCGTTTGACTCCTTCCTCATACTCGGAACGACTCACGTGATGTATGACATAGGCCGTACGGTAAAACCGGATCTCACGGATGAAAAAATTAAGAAGTCGCTGCCGATCTTCACCGTGCTTTTCGGTGTGCTCGGCATTATTGTCGCGCTGTACATCAGCAGCCTCTTCGATTTCCTGTATGTGGTATTCTCCATCATGGGCGCGGCGGTTTGCCCCGCCATGTTCTCGGCGCTTCTCTGGAGAGAGAAGACATCCGCGGCGGGCGCCCTTGCGAGCATCATAGTGGGAACCGTGGTTCCCACCTATCTGTATCTCACCAAGGGATATGACGTATGGCTCGGAGACCCGATTTTCCTCGGACTCATTGCGTCGATAGTCGCTCTCATCCTGTTCTCCATCGTCATCAAGGACAAGAAGAGCGTAGCCGAATACGAGGCCGAGGCCAGAGCGGATGCTGCCGAATAAAAGAGGTTTTAAAGCTTAATTGCATAAGCACGTGCCCCGCCGGGGCACGTGCTTTCAAAAAGGGGTGAGAAGTTTCAATGAAAATTTGCATGTTGGACTGCGGTCAGTTTATTAACGATTCAAAATTGCTCGATCCGTTGAGAAAATACGGCGAGGTCTCGGTTTATCAGGAAATGCCCGAAACGGTCGACGAGCTTGTTAACCGAGCACATGAAGCGGATGTTGTGGCATTCGCCGTTACACAGATAGGCCGCGAAGCGATAGACCGCCTTCCGAATCTTAAGATGGTGCAGTTTATAGGAACCGGAATGTGGAATTTTGTTGACGTCGACTATGCGGAGAGCAAGGGCATAGCGGTTCGCAACATTGACGCATACGGAAGCAACGCGGTTGCCGAGTTCGCGCTCGCCATGACCTTTGCCCTGATGCGCAATATAGTCAGGGCGGTCAATATAGTAAAGTCCGGCGCGTGGGATCTCAGCGGCATGGAAGGAAGCGAGATTGCGGGTTCAACCGTGGGGGTGGTCGGTACGGGAAGCATCGGCCGTCTTGTCGCGGAGAAATTCATCGCTTTGGGCGCAAATGTGGTGGCGAACGATATTTTCGAGAGCGATTATCTCAAGGAAAAATATAATATTGAGTATCTGCCTTTAGACGAGCTTTTCAGACGCTCCGATATTGTTACGCTGCACATGAAGGTTACAAAAGAAAACGAGAAGATTATAAACAGCAAGCTCTTTTCCATAATGAAAAAGAACAGCCTGTTCATAAATGTGGCCAGAGCCGAATTGGTGGATCTGGATGATTTATACGAAGCCCTGACTGTTGGTAATTTAGGCGGCGCGGCCATAGATGTCTATTCCTGCGAGCCGCTCGGCGAGCTCGATACGAAGCTCACGAAACTTCCGAATGTCATATGCACTCCCCACATAGGCTTCTATTCAAAACAGGCCAACGATAATTCAATAAGAATGTCCGTTGACTCAATCGTAAAATATCTTGAGGAAATTTGTTAATTAACATTAATCGGACGAGGAGGATGAAAAAATGAATTACGGTTGTCAGTCCATGATAGGGAAAATACAGTCGGTATTGCTTAAGCGTCCCGAACAGGCGTTCATAAGTCAGGAGAATCTCGAGCGCAGGTGGGAAGAGTTTAATTATGCCGGATGCCCGGACTATCAAAAGGTCATTGAGGAATACAATGTTTTCGAAAAGATTATTAAGGACCATGTTCCGAATGTCTACTATCTTCCGGAAGACGGCAGAACGGGTCTCGATTCGATTTATACTCACGATGCCTTAAAAATAACGAAAAAAGGCGCGGTTTATTTTAACATGGGCAAGCTGCCGAGGTCGGGAGAACCGTTTGCGAGCGAAGACTATCTTAAGAGCATCGGGGTTCCGACTCTGGGAAGGATTGTTGCACCCGGCACACTGGAAGGCGGCGACGTTCTTTGGGTAGACGAAAAAACGGTCGCGATAGGCAGGGGGTACAGAACGAACGATGAGGGAATAAGGCAGTTCAAAGAAATAACGAAGGATGTGGTCGACGAATATATAGTCGTTCCCATGCCGCATGGTGACGGTCCGGACTACTGCCTCCACCTTATGAGCGTTATCAGTCCGATTGACCACAAAAAGGCGGTTGTATACTCCAGATATATGCCCGTATTCTTTAGACAATATCTGGTCGCAAAGGGCTGGACTCTCATAGAGTGCAACGACGAAGAATACGATTATCTCGGGACCAATTTGCTTTGTCTTGAACCCGGCAAATGCGTTCTAATCGAAGGATGTCCGGAAATCGAAAAGAAGGTTCGCGATTCCGGAGTGACAGTATACACATATCCCGGACACGAGCTGTCATTTAAAGGACTCGGCGGCGCTACCTGCATGACCTGCCCGATTGAACGCATATAACGTACATGATGATATTTGACAGCATAGGTGAAGATATTCTTCGCCTGCTCTACGGCTATGTGGCGGCAAAGAGCGTCACGGGAAGCGCGGAGGAAAACAGCGGCGCGGATTTTTTTATCGAAGCCATGAGCGAGGTCCCTTATTTTAAGGCGCACCCGGACAATTTGATACGATATCCGATTGCCGGCGATTCTCTTAAGCGAGATGTCTGCGCCGCGATGCTTCGGGGTAAATCGCCGGATACCGTGGTAATGATTCACCATTTCGATGTCACGAGCACCGAGGACTACGGGCGTTTCGCGTCCGTGGCATTCGATCCGGATGCGCTTATTAGGGTTTTGCGCAGCGGCGATGTGGTGCTCGAACAGGATGCTCTCAACGACTTAAACAGCGGCGACTTTATATTCGGCCACGGCGTCTGCGACATGAAAGGGGGCGGGGCGATTCAGATGTCCTTGCTTTCAAGGCTGTCTGAAATCGCGGACTTCCCCGCTACGCTTTTGCTCATTGGAATTCCGGACGAAGAGAATTTGTCGGCGGGCATGAGGGCCGCCGTAAGTCTTTTGAGCGAACTCAAGGAAAAGCACGGTCTTAATTACAAATTGATGATTAATTCCGAGCCTCATCAGAGAAAAGATCCGCAAAAAGGCGTGTTTTCCATAGGATCCACCGGCAAGCTTCTGCCCTTTATCTACGTAAAGGGCAGAATGTCGCACGCCGGAAAGAGCGCGGAGGGGATAAACCCTCTGGCCGTCGCGTCCCGAATCGTGGCCGCAACCGAAGGCCTTCCGTTTACCGATGACGGCGCTCCGACTCCGACCTGGCTGATGCTGCGCGACGACAAGCTTCACTATGACGTGTCGATGCCCCGTTCCGTTTTCGGATGCATGAGCGTTCTGAGCTTTCACGCGACGGTGAGCGAAATTCTCGGGAAACTGAGAAAAGTTTGCGAAGCGGCCTTCGATGATTGCATAGACGCAAGGACAAAAGCTCTCGGCATCAAACGCAGCGCTCTGCCGTGGAACCCCCGGGTTTACAGCTGGACGGAAGTTCTGGCGGAAGTTGAATCCATAGGCGGAGAAGAATGGAAACGCTCTTCGGCGCTTCTTTTTGACAAGCTTGAACGTGGCATCGAAAGCGGAGAAATGTGCTTTGCGGACGCGTACAGATTGCTGCTTGAATTTACGGTAAACGAACTTCCCGATGTGCCTTTGGTCGTATTCGGCCTTATGCCTCCGTACTATCCGGCTGTCACAAACGGAAATTTCGCAGGGCTTCCGGAAAGCATTGCGAACCTGGGCAAATTGCTTAACGAGTATTCCGTTGCGGAGTTCGGTCAGGAGTATGAAATCGAAGAATTCTATACCGGCATATCGGATTTAAGCTATTCGAGCTTGGCCCCGAATCAAAGCCGGGAAGATAAATTGGCCTTCATCGAAGAG
>Ga0116183_1003636_pt1 | contig 15614 bp, 9 predicted proteins | sample AD_UKC078_MetaG_FD_89753 | JGI IMG/M metagenome (GOLD analysis project Ga0116183, IMG submission 89753) | Active sludge microbial communities of municipal wastewater-treating anaerobic digesters from USA - AD_UKC078_MetaG | ecosystem: Engineered > Bioreactor > Anaerobic > Digestate | place: USA... | reverse complement strand
TGAAAAAAATTGTGCGGGCAATACTGAAACGAAAATATTCTTTCTATTGTCCCCCGGAATATATTAAGAAGGTTGTTGACAGCATTAAGGATGATCCGGTTAAGTTAAGAGCTCCCCGATATGTCAAAACCAATCCGGAAGAAAGTATAAGGCAAATTAAAAAAGGTGATAAGAAGATTCTCCTGTTTGTAAACGACAGACATCATATCCATCATGTTCGGGAAGTCGGATATGTTGAGTCACCTGTCCGGGTGAAATCTATCTTAAAGGAAATCTCAAAACTGGGCATATTATCTGAAGGAAAGGTAAAAGAGTATCCGGATAAGTTTGTTTATTCTGTACACGATCATAAGTATGTAAAATACTTCAAAGCTGCCTGTGCCGGCTTGGAACCGGGAAGATCCGTTTATCCTTATGTTTTTCCTATCAGAAATGTAGCTAAGCCACCAAAGATGCTGTCTGTCAGGGCTGGTTATTATTGCATTGACACTTTCACACCATTGAATATGAATGCATATCATGCTGCAAGATGGGGTGTTAATTGTGCTTTAACAGCTGCTGATTCCATTCTTGAAGGGAACAGGATTGCCTATGTACTGACCCGGCCTCCGGGGCATCATGCGGAAAGATTTGTTTTCGGAGGTTTTTGTTATTTCAACAATGCTGCCATTGCAGCCAATTACCTGAGTGAATATGGTAAAGTTGCAATTCTGGATATCGACTATCATCATGGTAATGGACAGCAACAAATTTTCTACGAAAGACGGGATGTGCTTACAATATCCATTCACGGACATCCTTCATTCGCTTATCCTTATTTTTCCGGATTCAGGGATGAAAAAGGCAAAAATGACGGATTGGGTTATAATTTTAACTTTCCATTGAAAGAGGAGATCAATGGAATTGAATACCGGGAGACTCTGAAAAAAACATTAACTATTGTCGAAAAATTCAAACCTGAATTTCTGATTGTTGCCCTGGGTCTTGACACAGCAAAGGGCGATCCAACAGGTACATGGACTTTGTCGCCTAAGGATTTCTATCTTAACGGCAAAATGCTGGGTGGATTAAAGATGCCTGTATTATTTATTCAGGAGGGAGGATACAGGAATAGGTATATTGGTGTCAATGCGAGAAATTTTTTCAAGGGATTTTATGAAGAGTATATTCATAACCATCAACAACATGGTTAATGGCTGAAAAGATATTAGACTTCGTTGTGTAATGCAAATCAGGCAATATGAAATCCCCTATTAATATGTTTGTGTTTTGTCATGTATTGAGATCAAATTATTGATTTATTGTTAAAGAATCTTGCTAAGTTCTTCAATATCTTTATTATTGGCTTGTTCTTCTTTTGGGTTGTAAATTGCTTTTTTCTGGAAAAGATTTCCGATTGTCATCAAAATTATTGTAAATAGTATCACAATTGTAACGACTTCTTCCGAAATTAAAGGAACTCTTGATATGGCGGGTATGTTTAGGAAAAGCAAAATTGTTATGAGGCCCCGTGGGGCAAAAAAGACTAATGGAACGATTGGCATTCGAAGCACCAGTTTGAAGAAAAGCCATCTCAAAAATAGTATTCCGAGCGATATTAAAAGCCCGGTAAAAATGTTATTCAAGTTGAAGAGATTATTAATCTGGGTATAGTAGCCGAACATTATAAAGAAAAAAGATTTTACCAGAAAGGTAAGTTCAACCAGTATTTTTTTAAATGAACTTATATCGTTTCTGAATTTTGGAAAATCAATAAATTTTTTTAAGTAATTAGTTTCAAGGAATTTATTATTAGCTAATACTAATCCAAATATGAGAATCAATAGTAGCGCAGGTAAATGAATAAGTTTAGCAAGGCTGTAAATGAAAATAATAAATGTAAGTATTATAACATGATTGATACGATAGGTTGTTCTATGTAATAGGTATCCAAGAGCACCTGTAGCGATCAAAGCTATAACTATAGTAATTATACCGTCACGGATAAATGTAAAAATACCTAAGCCTATTGAACTCTCATTCAACAAAATAAAATCGAATACCATTATGCCAAAAATATCAGAGAAAGAACTTTCATAGACAACAAATTCCTTATCTGAAGAATTAAGATTAATGGCAGAAGGAATGGCAATGGAACTACTTATAACTCCCAGAGGTATTGAATTCAATAATGAATCGCGCAAAGAAAAGTCGAAAAAGTAAATAAGTATAAATGAGAAGCTTGCAACAAATACAACAAACAAAATTAAAGCAGCTGATATGGATTTAATTATAATACCTTTTTTATCCTTTTTAAGTTGAATATCAAGACTGGCTTCCATCACTATCATTATCAAACCCAGAGTTCCAATTACAGGCAGAATTGGTTTAAGATTGGGAATTTTAAATCCTGTTGATTCTGATATAAGTTGTATTCCCATTCCCAGGGCTATAAGTAAGATCACTCCTGGTATTTTTGAAAATCTGCTGGAAATATCAAAAATATAAGCAAGTATAATAATGACACACAAGGCCAGGATGATGTAGTTCGTCATATACTTTTGGTTGTTTTAAAAATTCTTAGCTCTCAATAAATCTCTTGATATCATTAATTTTACCTGCAAGCAATAATATATCATTCTCATTTAACGATTGGTTAATATCAAAATCCATAAATACTTTATAGTTTCTCCTGAAAATCGATGTTAATATATTATCTTCAGGTGGAACTTTTACTGCTATCACTCTTAGATTAAATCGTTTCTGGATATTTATAGTATCGAGACAGTGACCTACATATTTGGGTGGAATATTTATTTCAGCGATAGAATAATCATTATTGATTTCTGTCAGTCTAAGTGTATTTTTCAATTGAAGCATGGAAGATACATGTCTGGCTGCTTCTTCTAGAGGTAGAACTATTTCATCAATTCCTATTTGTTTTAAAATATCGTGATGTGTTTGATTTATTGCCCTCCCAATTATTCTTTTAACTTTTAGATTTTTTAAGATTGCTAAAGTTAGTATAGATGCTCCAATGTTTTCACCAATACTCACAATAATTGCATCAATGTCATTTAATGGCAGCGTTTTGATGGCTTTTATATTAGTCGAATCCATTTTCATTACCGTTGTAATAGAATCTTTTAATTCATTTAACCTTTCATCATGATGGTCGATCCCTATTACTTCATGGCCCATATCTGTCAGGTTTGATGCCAGTTTTGATCCAAAACGCCCTAATCCGATTACTATATATTTCATTTTTATTTTATTTTAATTTAATATGTTCAGTTAATAATAATTTCTAATTCAGGATATCTTGAGTATCTTTTTTGATAAGAAAGCATAAATCCAGTAAATAATGTGAGAGGTCCAACTCTGCCAATGAACATTAAAAGCATAACAATTACCTTTCCCGGATTACTAAAATTACCTGTATCAGCCAGGCTTAGACCAACAGTACCGAATGCGGAAACACATTCGAAGAAAAGGTGGATCGGATTCATTTCGGGCTCTAATAATAGGAGACAAAAAAAACCAGTAGTAATGATTATTATTGAAAGGAATATTATTGATAATATTCTTGAAATTGTATGGCTGCTGATTTCTCTGTTCCCTAATATGAGAAGTTCATTGCCTCTTATATTATTCCATACCGATTTGAAAGCCAGTGCAAAAGTTGTAGTTTTAATTCCGCCTCCGGTTGAGCCAGGGGAAGCACCAATCCACATCAACAGAATCATAAGAAAGATAGTAGGATAACTCCACAAGGAGATGTTAACTATATTAAATCCGGCAGTTCTTGCACTTATACTTCCAAAAAATGAAAAGATGATTTTCTGACTATTATCATAATATTTCAGCCCAGTATTGTTTTCGAAAAGATAATATAATCCGGCACCTGCCAAGATCAATATACCGGTCGTTATAAGAACAAGACGTGTTGAGATATTCTTTTTTTCAGGTTTTAGAGGAATTTTGCCACCTTGTACTTTTCTGAATAAAATAATTATGAGTCTTTTAATATATGAATAAACATTTACCAATACCGGAAATCCAATACCACCTAGAATAATCAGAATAGCGACTGTGATAAGTACAGTGTTATTATTTCTGATTGCGGGAGAAAATAATCCTTCTGACAATGTTGAAAAACCAGCATTACAGAAAGCTGAAACCGAATGAAAGATAGAAAACATCAATCTGTTTTCTATCTGCCAGCTAAGGCTGATATAAATAATTAATGCTCCTGTAATTTCTGTTAACAAGGTTAGAATTACTATTTTAGTCAGTAACTTAAAAAGATTATTTAGTGACTCGGTAGTGAAAATCTCTTTTAACAATAACCTGTCACGAAAAGAAGAACCAGAAGAAAAAATATAACTGAAAAATCCTGTAAATGTCATTATGCCTAATCCACCAATTTGAATCAAACATAGTATGATAATTTTCCCAAGCAATGTAAAAGTTGTTGCAGTATCAACTACTATAAGACCTGTTACACAGACAGCGCTGACTGCTGTGAACAAAGAATCAATAAAGGATAATTGGCCGAGATGGGCTTTTGGTAATAACAGAAGGCCTGATCCTATTAAAATTAATAATAAGAAACTGGATGAAAAAATTAATGCAGGAGGAATCCTTTTAGTATTGAGAAGCTTTAATAAAGCTGATATTTCTGTTATTCCTAATAGTGTAATGGCAACTATTATATTAGTTTCTCCATAAAATGTGTGCCAAAAGTTTTTCTCATAATTTACCAGATTAAAATTTGCTAGAAAAACACCTAATGCATACAGAAGTATTAAAGCTCTGAATACTAATGATATGTTTACAGTCTTTTTTAAATTTAATAATTCCTGAATGTATTTTGACAGAAAAATTACTAAAAATAATATTCTGAATGCTGATAGTAATTCTTCAGATGTTTTTGAAGTATAATTAAAACCAATATAAAAAAGAAAACATAAAATAAACATTATCAGGGAAATTATAAGAAAGAAACGGCACAGACCACTAATCCACAATATAAAAGCCCTGTACTTATCGCTTGCCAGGAAAAACCATTTAAAAAATTTTTCTCTTATTTTCATTTTGGGATTACGCTTATAATTACCCCCAAAGAAACGAATACCTAAAAGGTTTTAAAATATAAATAATATTTTGTAATTTATTCTATTAAAAGACAATTGTATCATTCGAAAAAGATCTTTTATGAAATCTATATCGAATTATAGTACATAATTTGTACTTGAGATTGGAGAAATGGAGATTTTAATTTACATTGCAGAATGAAGAAATACCAGGTAATTATTTTCGCTACATCTTACTACTGAGCCATTTACAGTTAATAGTTTTACTTGCTTGGATCAGCTTGAAAACATTAAGCTGAATAAATAACTAAAATATTGAATAAAGGACGAGTAAATTTTTATTCAACAAATTATTATTTAAAAATATGTAAATGGAAGAAATATCTGGAAAATGGATTGAAATAATTGTTCACTGGCTTTTAAATCACGGGTTGAAAATTTTTATAATTGTACTAGGTGCCTGGTTGCTTAAAAAGATTATATCCAGAATAATAGTAAAGGCAGTCAGGGTTGCAGTTGTACCAGACAGTAATATGTCAGAAGAAGCAGAGAGAAAGCGTGAAGACACTCTTATCAGGATATTTAAAGGCGCAACAAGGATCGTTCTTATTCTTATTGCAATACTAATGATTCTTCAGGAAATTGGTCTTGAGATCGGTCCAGTTCTGGCCGGTGCCGGAATAGTAGGATTGGCTCTTGGTTTTGGAGGGCAATATCTGATAAGGGACATAATCACGGGTCTATTTATAATTCTTGAGAATCAATATCGTATTGGAGATGTGGTTTATATTGACACAACCGGAGGGCTTGTTGAAGACATAAGTCTTAGAAAGACAACATTGAGAGACCTTAATGGAACGGTTCATCATATTCCTAATGGAGAAATAAAACTAGTATCAAATTTTTCTAAACAATATGCAAGGGTAAATCTCGACGTCGGTATTTCGTACAGTTCTGATCTTGAGAAAGTTATTAAAGTAATAAACAAAACAGGCAATGAGTTGGCTGAGGATCCTCATTTCAAGGACGTAATAATTAGTCCACCACAGTTTTTACGCGTTGATGATCTTGCTGATTCCGCAATTATAGTCAAGATTCTGGGTGATACTAAACCTCTTAAGCAATGGGAAGTAACCGGAGAATTACGTAAACGCATTAAGAAAGCATTCGATGAAGAGGGCATTGAAATTCCTTTCCCACAAAGAGTTATTCATCAAGCAAAAGAATAGTATAATTTTAGTGTAATCGGTAATTGTTCATACCTGGCTCATGTAGATATGAATGCCAATGTTAACTGACCTTGTCTGCCCTGAGCAAGAAAAAAGGAGAATAGTTTAGCATGATGGATAATGTTTTATAAAATGTGTCTGCCTAGTCATAAGAAAAGGGTTTTAAATATTTTGAGTAAATATTGTTAAACTAAAAAAGATGACTCTACGGATTTTATAAAAAAACAGCTTTCAGAAGTATTTATCAGGCATTGACTATGAAAGAAGCATACGGTAAGCAGTACAGTAAGACGAGAATCAGTCGTATGATTGAGTATTTGACAAGGAAGATTCTGTGAAATATGGTTTTGTTTTTTCGGGCTTAGGATTAATGAAAAACTCTACATGTCAAACGGCTATTTTAACTTTAAGCAATTTACAATACGACAGGACCGCTGTGCATTTAAAGTGGGCACAGATGGTGTTCTTCTCGGTGCTGCGGCAGACATTGACGGAGTGAACAGAATTCTGGATATAGGTGCCGGGACCGGCCTGATCTCACTTATGCTTGCACAAAGGTGTCAGGCGCAGATAACTGCAATAGAGCCTGATAAGGATTCATTTGAGCAGGCATGCATGAATATCGCTAACAGTAAATGGCAAAAAAGAATTAATATCCTGAATTCAGCCTTGCAGGATTTCAATCCGGAAAATTTGCAGTTCGATCTTATAGTGAGCAATCCTCCTTACTTCAGGAATTCGTTGAAAAATCCTGATCCGGCAAAAGCTGCATCGAGACATGACTTAAGTCTGACTGTAAATGAATTGCTTAAAGGAGTTACAAGATTGCTGACAGAAGAAGGTAAGCTACAGGTTATAATGCCTTATAACGAAGGCAATATATTTATTACTGAAGCTTCATTTTACGGGTTGTTTTGCATTAAAATAATAAAGATCAAACCTTTACCAGCAAGTGTTGTCAGGAGACTGATCCTTACTTTTTCCAGGACAAGACAAGAACTAGTGCAACAGTCACTTACAATAGAGTCCGGAACAAGGCATGATTTTACAAATGAGTATAAGAACCTGACAAAGGATTTTTATCTGAAATTCTAACTGTTCTTAATTACCGGATCATTTCATTTTCAGGCAATCCATATTATTATTTCATTTCAGTGTTCATTTTTTTTTCAATTCTCGATAACTGGCATATATTATCTTAACATAACCTGAAAAAATCTATCAGCTCAATTTCTGCTATTCTGCCTTTTCTGAGATATTTTGCACCATTACAGTTTGTTTGGATAAAGTTCTGTTTCATTTAGGGACATAATGCCGGTTTCTCCGGCGTTCTTAACCCTTACAGGGATATAAATATGATATTTATATGCATTGGTACAAGGCTCCTGCTTACATAAAATTGTATCTTTGTTAACACCCGAAAAACAGCTAGCTGCAATATAAAATGTCTGGAAAACAGAAATATGTTAATACGCCACTGATGAGGCAGTACTATAATATCAAGTCCAAGCATCCTGACGCGATATTATTGTTCAGGGTAGGTGATTTTTATGAGACATTCGGGGAGGATGCTATAAAAACTTCTGAGATTCTGGGAATTACTCTGACCCGAAGGGCAAATGGAGCAGCTTCTTTTGTAGAGTTGGCCGGATTTCCTTATCATGCTCTTGATACCTATTTGCCAAAGCTTGTAAGGGCAGGACAGAGGGTGGCAATTTGTGAGCAGCTGGAGGATCCGAAACAAGCCAAAAAGATAGTAAAAAGAGGCATCACCGAGCTTATAACTCCCGGGCTATCAATGAACGATAATGTGTTGTTACACAAGGAAAATAATTTCCTTGCTGCAATACATATTGATAAAAAGATCGCAGGCATTTCTTTCCTTGATATCTCAACCGGAGAATTCTATCTTTCTGAAGGGACAATTGATTATATAGATCAGTTACTGAATAATTTCCAGCCCAAAGAAGTACTTTATGAGAAGAAGAAAAAAGAGTTGTTTCAGGAGGGCTTCGGCACAAAATTTTACACTTATAAGCTTGATGACTGGATCTTCACACCTGAAGCTGCCAATGACCGTTTGCTTAAACAGTTTGAGACAAGCTCATTAAAAGGATTTGGTGTTCAGAACTTTTCATATGGGATAATTGCGGCAGGAGCGATACTTTATTATCTTGACATAACTCAGCATGAACAACTCGGTCATATTACCTCACTGTCGAGGATCGAGAAAGACAAATATGTATGGCTTGATAAATTCACTATCAGGAACCTTGAACTTTTTCATTCACCGTATGAAGGAGCCAGAACCCTTATCGATATAATGGACAGGACACTGTCCCCAATGGGAGGGAGACTTCTTAAAAGATGGCTTTCCCTCCCGCTTAAGGATATACAACCGATAAATGAAAGGCTTGATATAGTTCAGCATCTTGTAGAAAAAGGTGTGTTCAAGGATGAGTTATCCCTTCTTCTGAGACAGATAGGCGATCTTGAGAGACTGGCATCAAAAGTTGCTGTGAACAGAATAAATCCCAGGGAAGTCGGGCAACTGAATAAAGCACTCCGGGCTGTTGGAAAGCTTAAGGAATTATGTGAAAACAGTGCTTGTATCCCTCTTGTAAAGCTTGGTGAACAGTTGAATCCATGTACATTCATTGCCGATAAAATTGAGCATGAACTTAACAGCGATCCTCCCGTTCAGATCAACAGAGGAAATATAATAGCCAGCGGTGTTTCTCCCGAACTTGATGAACTACGGCTCATTCAATGTAGTGGTAAGGATTACCTTGCTGATCTTCAGAGCAGAGAGAGTATAAGAACAGGGATATCATCACTCAAGGTGGGGTATAATAATATCTTTGGTTATTATATTGAAGTGAGAAACACTCATAAGGACAAGGTGCCGCAGGAATGGATAAGGAAGCAGACTCTTGTAAGTGCTGAAAGATATATAACTGAAGAACTCAAGAAATACGAGGAAAAAATACTGGGCGCTGAAGAAAAAATCCTCGATCTTGAAACGAAGCTCTTTAATGAACTTGTTCTTGCAATTACTGAATATATTCCTATTATACAGCTTGATGCAATGATAGTAGCCAGATTGGACTGTCTGCAATCATTTGCATTGATTGCCGTTGAGAACCATTATGTCAGACCATTGCTTGAGGATTCAAAGATTCTTGATATATCCGATGGCCGTCATCCTGTAATCGAAAAACAGTTGCCGGCAGGGGAGTCATATGTGCCTAATGACCTTGTTCTTAATAGCGATGACCAGCAGATAATAATTCTTACAGGACCTAATATGTCGGGCAAATCCGCGCTGCTGAGGCAGACGGCTCTTATTGTACTGATGGCTCAGGTTGGATGTTATGTTCCTGCAAGCGCTGCAAGGATTGGTATTATTGATAAAATCTTTACAAGGGTAGGGGCATCTGACAATATAAGTCTGGGAGAATCGACATTCATGGTAGAGATGAACGAAACAGCGAGTATCCTTAATAATCTGTCAGAGCGGAGCCTTATTCTGCTTGATGAAATTGGCAGGGGTACGAGTACCTATGATGGTATTTCAATCGCATGGGCCATGGTTGAATATCTGCACGAGAACAAACTACGGGCTAAGACACTCTTTGCAACTCATTATCATGAACTGAATGAAATGGAGAATTCTTTTTCAAGGGTGAGGAATTATAATGTTTCGATAAAGGAGATGAACAATAAGATAATTTTCCTTAGAAAACTAAAAAGAGGTGGCAGTGAGCATAGTTTTGGGATCCATGTGGCAAAAATTGCAGGGATGCCAAGAAGTGTTGTGAACCGGGCCGGAGAAATACTGAAGGAACTTGAACAAAGCAGCGAGAAGAAGGAGCTTACAAGACCAATTGCTGAAATTACCGGCCAGAGAGAGGGACTTCAGTTGAGCATTTTTCAGCTTGACGACCCGGTGCTTAAACAGATACGCGATGAAATCCTGGATCTTGACATTAATAATCTGACTCCGGTGGAAGCTCTTAATAAACTATATAATATTAAGAAACTTTTAAAATAATCTTTAACCGAAGATATCTCTAATGCTTAAGATACTTGTTGTCGAAGATGAACCAAAAGTAGCTTCCTTTATAAAAAAGGGACTGGAAGAAAATTATTATAAAGCAGATCTCGCTTACGACGGAATAATGGCTGAGAAAATGGCCTTGCAGAACAATTATGACCTGTATATTCTTGATATAATCATTCCTTTTGTCAATGGTCTTGAACTATGTAAAAAGTTTAAAAAATCTAAACCAGCTGTACCTGTGATTCTTCTTACAGCACTTGGAACAACGGAAGACAAACTTGAAGGTTTTGATGCCGGAGCAGATGATTATCTTGTAAAACCGTTTGAGTTCAGGGAACTGCTGGCTCGCATAAAAGTACTGCTTAAACGCTCCAGCCTGGTATTAGATACAGTTAACAGGCTTGTCGTTGAAGACCTTGAACTCGATCTTGACAAAAAGATCGCAATAAGGCAGGGGATTGTGATTAAATTAACAGCAAAAGAGTTCCAGCTGCTGCAGTATTTTATGAGGAACAGGAACAGGGTGCTCTCAAGAAATGATATTGCCGAAAATGTTTGGGACATCAATTATGAGACAGATACGAATGTTGTTGACGTATATGTCAATTTTCTGAGAAAGAAAATCGATAAAGATTTTGAGAATAAGCTTATTCATACGAGAATAGGTCTTGGTTATTCTTTCGGAGAACTTTAGGATGCAGATAAGAACCCGTTTAACTTTGCAGTTTTTGTTCATCGGCGGAGCTATTATGATTATAGCTTCGTGTGCCATATATTTCTTTTCAGCAAACTACAGGAGAGATGATTTTTATCAGCGTCTCGAGAATAAATCAACCAATACAGCCAGGATCCTTGTCGAGATTGATGAGATCGATGCAGATCTGCTAAGAAGGATGGAAAAAGATAATCCGATAAATTTCCCGGATGAAAGAATAATAATACTTAATTATAAAAATGACACCCTTTATACCTCTGATGAAAGGGGAGATATTAAGATCGATAATAACATCCTTTCACAGATAAGGCTTACAGGCAGGGTGCAATACAGGCAGAAACCTTATGATGTTCTTGGTTTCCTTTTTACTGAACGCTATGATCGTTTTGTAGTTATCGCAGCGGGCACCGATCCTCTTGGACTTTTGAAGATCAGGAATCTCAGGATAATTCTCATAGTTGTCTGTCTAATGAGTTTGATATTGTTTTACATAGCAGGATGGTTTTATTCAGGGAAGGCTCTGAAGCCAATATCTTCAGTAATAAAAAGTGTAGAGGAAGTTTCGATAAACAGCCTTAACCTTAGAATTGACGAGGGCAATGGGTCCGATGAAATTGCAAGGCTTGCCCGTACTTTCAATAATATGCTTTCACGGCTTGAAGAAGCTTTCAGTTTGCAGAAAGATTTTATCTCAAATGCGAGTCATGAATTAAGAACTCCACTCACTTCAATATCAGGTCAGCTTCAGGTACTGTTGCTGAAGGACAGAAAAAAAGCCGATTACAAATCAACAATAGTTTCAGTCATGGATGATATCAGAAATCTGACTGATCTGACAAATAACCTCCTTCTTCTGGCACGTACAAGTTCCGGCGTTACAGATAAAAGCGTAGAACCAATCAGAATGGACGATATTCTATGGCAGGCAGCTGAAGAAATAAAAAAATTAAATCCGGAATTTAATGTCAATGTCCGGATAGGACTCGATTCTGACACTGTTGAGGCTGAGCAGATGTTGGTTACAGGTAATGAGTCCCTTCTGAGAACAGCAGTCTCAAATATTCTTGAGAACTCATGCAAGTATTCAAATGATCATTCTGCCGAGGTGCTGCTTGAATGTGTTGACAATAAAGTTGTACTGACATTCACTGACCGGGGTCCCGGAGTTCCTCCGGAAGATATTGAAAAGATCTTTGAACCTTTTTACAGGGGAAATAATTCTCCGGCTATCCCTGGCCACGGGATTGGACTGTCTCTTGTGAAAAAGATCATTCAGAACCATGGAGGATCTATTTCAGTTTCTTCGGATCACAATAACCGGATCAGGGTGATTGTTGAGCTTTTTCTGGCCAATGAAATATGAGCGGTGGTTTTTAATGACTTTTTAATCCGGTGTTAATGCCAGATTAATATCCAGATCTTATATTTAATTTGAGAAAATTATATACATTATGGAAACATCACAAACTAAGAACATAATCGGTATAGTCCTGATTATTATTTTCATGTTGCTTGCAGCTCTTGGTTTTATTATGAATTCAAAGAGCAAGAAGAATCTTAATGCTGAGAAACTTCGTTCAGAGTCACTGCTTTCAGAAAAACTGCTTGTTGAGAAAGAACTTGAAAGGGTCAAAAATGATTTAGCCTCTCTTCAATCTAAAAATGAAGCAGATGAAAATACTCTTGCTGAATTGAGATCCCAGATCACAGATAAGGACAGGAGAATAGCATCACTTTCAAGGCAGAACAACACTCTTACAAACGATAATGCCGAATTGGCTGCCATTAAACAGGCAAAAGAAAATCTGGATAATGAATATGCGGCCTTAAAAAATGACTACGAGCGCCTTGTTGCACAGAAAGATGAAATGCAGAAATCTATTTCAGCCCTTGAAGCTGATAAAGAAAATCTTGAAGCGAAACTCGAAGAAATGAACCTTTACGATTCCGATAATTTTATGGTATACGGATCGCGCGGTAAGAAGAAAGAAAAGCTTACTTTCTGGGCATGCAGAACAAAGAAACTGAATATTAATTTCGAGGTACCTCAGAGCCTTACAGAAAATATTAATTTCAGGATTACCACACCAGGCGGATCAACAGTGACTCCGGAAAATGCATCTCTGACATGGGATATCGCTCCGGATCCAAGAAATTTCACAGCCAGTTTATCATCTGTAAGCGGGGATTTTGAACAATCACGAACTGTTTCGCTGACATATGCTTCGAAAGAAAAATTGCCAAAAGGAGAATATAAGATTCAAATACTTTGCAATGATATAACAATAGGTAATTGCAGGGTAAGACTTAAATAAGTTGTTTCTTTTCTTTTAATACTTTGTTTTGAAAGCCTGTCTAATATTGACAGGCTTTTTTTGGTTCTCAGAAGAATATATCTGGAGGATAAGCTATAAGGATTACAATAAGTCCAATGGAAATTTTATGATCAAATTATATCTTTTTCGTTGTGTGAATTTATGAAGAGGATACTTCCGATACCATCATACCCTGCCAGTACAGATTCTCCCTTGCGTTTCAGTACTTGAATATCAACGCCTATTAAAGTCAGTGCTGCTGTAGATGATTTTTCATTTATGAGATTCTTTAACGTCATTCCGCCTTCTTCAATGATTATTTCAATATTTTTTTCAGTTATCGGTAATCTGCCAGTTTTTACAAGTTCAGTAAGATGAGTTCTTGTTTCTTCATAATTATCGGGCTTACAGGTCTGGAATATCTTGATGTTTGATTTTTTCCAGTCAGGATGGCCTGAGATAATAAAGCTCAGAAGTATAAGAAGGCTTGAGTTTTCAGGATAGCGTGTGTCTATCCATAAATGGATCTCATTCCTGAAATTGATATCTTTTCTGCTTGAGGCCAGGAGGCAGATATCGAAGTCTCCGGCTTTAATAAGACCGGTATTCTCAATTATTTCTGGAAGATTTTCCGGATTCTCCTTGTCGTATTCAAGAATTACCATGTTATTCTCCATTCCGGAGATACCCGGGATCTGAATAGCCTGTGCAAGAGCCGATGTGTATGAGGGAGATATAAGAGTATCAACATAAACATGATTATCAGTTGTATCATAGATCTCTATTAGTCTGGAAAGCTCTTCTGTTGCCTGAAGGCATGTTGCCCTTGAGTAATATCCGTCAATTCTGTGCAGATAGGTGCCAAAACCATAACGGTATGATATCCAGTTTAAAAGCTGGAAGGCTCTTGTCCTTGTAAATGAATGCTTTGATATGCATATAGCACTTGGTCTCCAGTCTGTGGCTTTTTTCTTGCTTGCCGACCTCTGCAAATAAACCTGGATATTCCTGTTCATCTGGAATAGTGCGTTTGCAAAGATTGATTCAAGTCCTTCCCTGTCTTTATGATAGGCATTAATATAAGAATATATTAATGTCATAATGATCAGTGATACAATTGCATATGGAGTATTGATCTTGAACATAGCCCAGATTGCAACTAAGAAACCGAGAAGTGAGAAATACCATTTTGATCTGAATGAAGGTCTGTAAGAAGGCGACGATCCGAAATGATTAAGAAAGGAAATCAGACAAAGCGAGCCATAGGTTACAAGGAAGAACATAGATATTATTTCTGCTACTGCATTTACATTTCCCAGAGATACAAAGACAAGAGCTATTATCACTGTTACAAGCGAGGCATTTATTGGTTCATTATCCGATTTTCTTTCACGGGAGAGCCATCTGTTCAGTTTTTTTGAAGGGAAGGAAGAATCATGAGCAAGGGCCTGGAGTGTCCGGGGAGCAACCATAGCAGCACCGATAGCCGCTGTAAAAGTACAAGCTGCAAGTCCGATAGGTATTATAAAAGTACCAAAAATTGCAATATCCGACATTATAAGCTGGTTTGCCAGCATATCTTCAGGACTCGCAGAGATTGTGAGCTTGTAAATCACTGCAATATATACAAGCATTCCGGTTATTGTTGCGGTTATTGTGCCCCGGGGTATTGAACGTGCGGGATTTTTCAGATCACCTGAAAGTCCAACTCCGGCAGTAAGACCGGTAAATGCTGGAAAGACAATTGCGAACACCATGAAAAAATCATTCATGTTTCTGATATCCCCGCCGGGTATTTTGGAGCCGTTTAACTCACTGTATTCCGTTGAACCAAGGAAGAAGAGCAAAAGAGATAAAAATAATATAAGCGAAACAATATAAAGGAGTTTGAGTCCCGTACTGGCGCCTTTTTTTAGAATAAAAAATCCAAGCACAAGCATTGAAGGAATGCTTATTACCTGCCTGGGCAGCTCGAAATTCAACGAGTTTGAAAAGAAATTAAAAACGAATTCAAATGCTTCTGTGAAAGCTATCATATAAAAAGCCACACTGATTGCCTGAGATAAATAAAGCGCTATTCCGATGGTGGCTCCAATATTCAGTCCGAATGATCTTGAAATGATGAAGTATTCACCTCCTCCTTCAACACGTTTATTTGTAGCCAGTTCTGACAGAGCTAATGCCGTGGGAATAGTGAGCGAATGGCCTAAAATTATT
>Ga0116183_1003628_pt1 | contig 15638 bp, 16 predicted proteins | sample AD_UKC078_MetaG_FD_89753 | JGI IMG/M metagenome (GOLD analysis project Ga0116183, IMG submission 89753) | Active sludge microbial communities of municipal wastewater-treating anaerobic digesters from USA - AD_UKC078_MetaG | ecosystem: Engineered > Bioreactor > Anaerobic > Digestate | place: USA... | reverse complement strand
TTCATAAGGAGGCACATATGCCATATAGAGACGGAACAGGACCGATGGGCTACGGCCCGATGACCGGGCGCGGCATGGGTCCCTGCCGCCGCGAGTTCGGATTTGGTCGAGGCAGGAGATACGGTATGGGCATGGGAATGGGTATGGGCTGGAATGCACAACCCTGCACCCTTGCAGATCGCAAACGGTTTCTTCAAGAAGAACTGAAGCGGATCGATGAACTGCTTGAGCAGGAAGGCAAGGAAGGATGAGCCGGCCGAGGAAGTTTCGCAACGTATGCTCCCTTCCTCAAGTAAATGAGTTCGGGCCTCTCGCGGGCCCGCTCAACCGTAGTGAAGCGGTCATCCTGAGTGTGGATGAGTATGAAACCCTCCGCCTCATCGACACGATGGGGATGACCCAGGAAGAGTGCGCCCGGGAGATGGGCGTAGGTCGATCGACGATTCAGGGAATCTATAATGTCGCTCGACAAAAAGTATCGACCGCCTTGGTCGAAGGAAGAGTTCTTTCCATCCAGGGCGGAGATTATCGCTTGCGTGAACATCGCGGAATCGGCCGCGGCTGCGGTCGTGGCTGTGGTCAAGGCCGAGGACGCGGTCGAAGAGGAGAATTTTGATGATTATCGCAATCCCGGCAGAAGAAAAAAGTTTAGACAGCGTGATCAGTGTCAACTTTGGACGCAGTCCCTATTTCTGCATCTATGACACCGAGAAACAACAATCGACGTTCATTGACAACGAAGCGGCCGGACGCCCCGGAGGAGCCGGAGTCGAAGCCGCCCAGAACCTGGTGAATCAGAAGATCGACACGCTTGTCGCCTTCCGCCTTGGCGACCATGCGGCGAAGGTGCTGAGCGGTGCGAAGATCAAGGTTTTGAAAGCGGTGAACCTTTCCATCGCCGATAATATCGCCAAAGTCCTCAGTCACTCCCTTGAGGAGCTGAACGAGGTCCACCCCGGCGGAATCAACAAAGGATAAACCGTATGAAGATAGCGGTTCTCAGCGGCAAAGGCGGAACAGGCAAAACCCTTGTTTCCGTGAACTTGGCCGCTGTAGCGGATAAAGGAGGATACTTCGACTGCGATGTCGAAGAACCCAACGGCCACCTCTTCCTCAAGCCATCCCTCATCGGGGAAGAGGAGGTCACCTCCCTCAAGCCCGTCGTGGATATGGACAGGTGCGACGGATGCAAGGTCTGTGTCACGGCGTGCGTGTATAAAGCCCTCGCCTATATCCCCGGCGAACTGATGATCTTCGATGAGATCTGCCATGCCTGCGGACTCTGCACCTACCTTTGTCCGCAACAGGCGCTCAAGGAGACGAAGCGGGTGATCGGCACGATCCGGCGGGGCGAACGCGGTTCTCTTTCCGTTCATACCGGAAAGATGAGAATCGGTGAAAGCACCGGAGTCCCGATCATCAAGAAGCTCCTCAAGAAGCTCGATGACGATCTTTCCATCATCGACAGCCCCCCGGGTTCGGGGTGCCTCGTCCTTGAAACGATTGAACACGCCGATTACTGCCTTCTGGTCGCCGAACCGACGATGTTCGGCGCGCAGAACCTCGCTCTGGTCCACGAGTTGACCCGGGTGATGAACAAACCGGCGGGGGTGCTGCTCAATAAAGTCGAAGACGGGCTCAATCCATCGGAGCTCTATGCCAAGGAACACGATTTGAAGATTCTCGCTTCCCTGCCCTATGATTCATATGCGGCGTTGGAGAGCTCCAACGCCGAGCTCCTCGTCGAGCGAAGCGAGAAGTATCGGACGTTCTTCCTTGAACTTCTGAAGGAGGTTGTCGATGAAGCAACTCTTGCTGCTCAGCGGTAAAGGCGGAACCGGAAAGACCACCGTCGCCACCTGCCTGATCCAGCTCAGTCAGGCCAAAGCGTACGCCGACTGCGACGTGGACGCGCCGAACCTCCATCTGGTGCTGGGGACGTTTGAAAACCATTCGACGAAACCCTATTACGACCTGCCCAAGGCGGTCATCGATCCCGATCTGTGCACCGAGTGCGGCCTGTGCCATCAAGTCTGCCGCTTCGATGCGATCACCCGAAATCCCTATCAAGTGATTCCCCATCTCTGCGAAGGATGCACCTATTGCGCCCATGTGTGCCCAAGTGAGGCGATCACCCTCGAAGAGACCGTCGCCGGAACGATCGAGCTTCATACAAGGGGCGACGAGACGTTCTCCACCGCGACATTGAAGATGGGCAGCGGAACAACCGGGCTTCTGGTCACCGAGGTGAAGAAACAGATCAAAGACAAGGCCAAGTTCGCGATCCTTGACGGCAGCCCCGGCATCGGGTGTCCCGTCATCGCATCGTTGACCGGAGTGGATCTTGCCCTGATGGTCGCCGAACCCTCGCTTTCGGGAATCAGCGACCTTCAGCGGGTGATTCAAAGCGCCCGTCAGCTTCACGTCCCGGCCTGCGTCATCGTAAACAAGAGCGATGTGAACGAGGAGCTCACCGGGCGGATCAGGCGATACTGTAACGAGGAATCCATTCCCTTCCTGGGAACGATCCCCTACGACAAGGAAGCGATCGCGGCAATCAACAGCGGGCAATCGCTCCTGGAACGCGGCGGTCCGGCAAGCGAGGCGATTCGAGCAATCCATCACAAGGTGATGAAGGAGCTGGAAGCACTATGAGAATCACGACGCTCGTGGAAAACGTCTCTACCGATCCACTTCTGGGCTCGGAACACGGCCTTTCGCTATGGATCGAGACGAACACGAAGAAGATCCTCTTCGACAGCGGGGCTACAACCCTCTTCGAAAAAAACGCCGAGGTCCTGGGCGTCGATCTCTCCACCGCCGATTTTGCGGTTCTTTCCCACGGACATTGGGATCACGGCGGAGGGATGAACCGTTTTCTCGCCCTCAACGAGAAGGCGCCGATCTACCTCAAGAAGAGCGCGCTCGGTTCCTATTACAGCAGACGGGATGAGGAGACATTGGCATATGCCGGCTTGGACGACGAGCTCAAGGAAAGCGACCGCTTCATCTTCAGTGACGAGCACACCGATCTTGGCGACGGGGCTTTTCTCTTCGGCAGGATCGAAGGAAAGGAGTTCGTTCCGGAAGGGAACAAGACGCTCTACGTCGAGGCGGACGGGGGCATGGGCATCGATCCGTTCGAACATGAACACTGCCTCGGCATCGAGGAAGGTGAAGAGAAGGTCCTGTTCAGCGGATGCAGTCATCTGGGCATCGTGAACATCGTCGAACAATACAGGATGCTCCGCGGGTTCTACCCCACCCGGGTCATCGGAGGGTTCCACCTCTCCAAGATCGAAGATGTCCATACGCTCAAGAAGATCGCCATGCGGCTTCTGGAAACCGGGGCGACCTTCTACACCGGCCATTGCACCGGTGAAGCGAGTTATCGGATACTGAAGGAATATATGCAGGAACATCTCGAGTACCTTCCGACCGGTCGTGTGCTCGAGTTCACAGAGGAGTTACCATGAAGAAGATTGCAGTAGCAAGCGTAGACAAGCAGGTCTGTGCCCATTTCGGACACTGTGAGACATTTGAAGTGTTCACCGTCGAAGACGGGAAGATCGCCGGATGTGAATCGATCGCCAATCCCGGCCATCGCCCCGGATTCCTCCCCAACTTCCTCCATGATCTCGGAGTGAACGTGATCATCAGCGGCGGCATGGGCCAGGGGGCGGTCGACATCTTCACCGGACACGGGATCGAGACCGTCATCGGCGCAAAAGGCACCGCCGAAGCGGTCGCCGAGGCGTACGTCAAAGGAGATCTCGCCGTAAGCGGCTCACCCTGCACCGAGCACAACCACTGATCGGAACACCGGCCACATCGAGACCCGACGAAGGTTCCGATATGGCTTCCAATGAGCATCTCCGATGAGCCGGAGCGGGTTCCAACCGGATCCGCTCCGGTCAAAATGCCCAATCGTTCGGAACATCGGGCAATGTCATCGTAATGTTATCGTAATGTTCCGTAATGTCGGCATCGGATCATGAGTTTCCGTAGAGATGTAGGCGGTATCTATATGCTGAAAGGTTGGTAAGATACAGTACTGGAACGCGGACTACCCTACGCCGAACACACACTAATTAGACGACGCTGGCATGTACGGCTTTGCCAGAAACAAGCCGAAATACCCGATCGTTCGGAACATCGGGCACTATCATCGTAATGTTTTCGTAATGTTATCGCAATGTCGGGCAATGTCTAGTATAATCATGATAGCACAACAGCAAGAGGAGAGTGCTTTGATGAAGATAACAGAATTGTTTTCTGATGTAATAACGGAAGATATAGCATGCGAATTCAAGGCGGTACTAAATTCGGAAAATCCAGTGAAGTGGGCCAAAACGATTGTAGGCTTTGCAAATAGTACCGGAGGAGGCATGTTGTTTGTGGGCGTTTCTAACGACAGAGAAGCCTTTGGAATTGATTTGGATGAAGCTGACAGAACAAAAAACCTTGTTGCTCAAATCAATGACCGACATATTTTCCCTCATGCAAAGTTACGTTATATGATCCGAAGCGTTGATGCGAATGCTGAACGATTTGTTCTTGCAATAATCATTGCTCCATCGGAATCCATTGTCAGATATCGTGGAGGTGATTTTCATGAGACTGTATTTATAAAAGGTGATGGAAATTCAACTCCCGCCACACCGGAGGATATTATTTCTCTGTCAAAAAGAAAATTCGGTGTGGACAACGAAACAAGTGAAGTCCTTTATGCGGAATCAGAATGGACGAGCTACATAGCATTATGTCGGGAGTATAGAGAAGATTCGTCGGCGCCAACGGTAAAGGTATTGCAAAACGAAGAGATTGTTTCCAAGGATGGATATGTAAAAACAGGCTTCCTGATGTTCAAAGATGGATATGACGGCGATGATACGTTAATCTGCTGCCGCTTGTGGAGAGGTAAAACAAAAACCGGAGATGTACTCGACAGTGGGAGATTTAAAGGTGCATTGTCCGATGTTTTTAAGAAAACGCTTAATTTTATTGAACGAAACACAAAAACGGGATGGAGAAAAACACAACATGGCGGTCGTGAAGCAATTCGTTCATATCCAAAAGAAGCCATACGCGAGGCATTGGTGAACGCCATTGCGCATAGAGATTACTCCATTGCCGGTACACAGATAGATGTAGACATATTTAGTGACAGAATTGATATTGTTTCGCCGGGATCATGGTTGTTGCCAAAGAGTTATGAAGAATATCCTCTAGGCTCAATTCCCTCTGTTCGTAGGAATACAATTATTGCCGCATGCTTGGATGTCGCAAACTTGATGGAACGAGGGGGAACCGGCTTTCAGACCATGGTTAGCAGTTACGAAGGGTATGGAGAGGAAAAACAACCGGGGGTATTAATACGTCCCGGGTTTTTGAATTTACGTTTGTTCGATCTTCTTTTTCAGGAAGGACTGCCTTCCGAGGAATTGACAGATACGGAAAAGGTGATTGAACTGTTGAAGGAATCTCCTAAGCCTGTGAAAGACCTCCAAGCAGTGACACGATTCAAGAGCAGAAGTAGCTTTTTGGTAGAGATATTGAACCCTCTCATAGAAAAAGGAGTCGTCTACCGTGAAGGCAGTGAAAAATCACCAAACTCGGTAATAAGACTGAAAAAGGATTATTTGGCGATAAAATGAAGAGACTAAGGGGCGAAGGTCTTTCTTGAACTCATCCATGCCCCCTCCTAAACCAAACCGACTGCATCTATCGTTCTACCACGGAAATACGTTCATCTCAACACGTCTCTGTTGAAACGGGGGTGCCTGCTTCCGGGCAGGACCCTCGGTGAACACAAGGGTACATCGTAAAAACTTTTTCCGATTGACCTGGAAAAACAATTGACTCAAATCCTTCAAAGCATGATGATGGGTCAGATTAAAAAAACGCCAAGAATATGAAGAGATATTGCTTCGTTCATTGATCTAAAAACCCACCACCGCCCGAGGGTATGGCGTATGTTCTCCTCAGCGGGCAGCATAACCCAGACAGGAGGTTTGCCATGTTCAAACCTGCCACCAAACTCATGATCGCTCTCGCGGTCACCGTTCTTCTGCTTACCGGGTGCGCCAAGGAAAGCACCGACGAAAACGGAAATCAGAAGCTCTATGTGTACAACTGGTCGTACTACACCCCCGACTCCGTCATCGAGGCGTTCGAAGAGGAGTATGGAGTCGATGTAGTCCTCGACTATTTCGCTTCTAACGAAGAGATGTTCGCCAAACTCCGAGCTTCCAGTCAGGAAAGCGGATACGACATCATCTTCCCCTCCGCCGACTACGTCTCGATCATGATGAAGCTGGGGATGCTCGAAAAGCTCGACCTCTCCAAGATCCCGAACAGCAAGTACATCACCGAGTTCGCTCTTTCCAAGGCGACATATGATCCGAAGATGGAATACTCGGTTCCCTATTACCTCGGAGCGAGCGGCATCGCCGTCCACACGAAATACGCCTCCAACTATGAGAAGTCGTGGAACATCTTCGGCGACAAGCGCTTCAAGGACCGGATGGTCATGATGGATGATATCCGCGAGGTGCTCGGAGCCGCGCTTGTCCATCTCGGATACTCCGTCAATACGACGAATCCCGCCGAGCTGGAGCGCGCCCGGAAACTGGTCAACGAGCAGTGGAAGCCGAACCTGGTGAAGTTCGACGCCGAATCGTTTGCGAAAGGATTCGCCAGCGGCGAATACTTCGTCAGCCACGGCTACGCCGAAGCGATCTTTGAAGAGATCCCGGAAGAAAAGCGGGCCGAGGTCGATTTCTTCCTTCCTGAAGAAGGCGGTCCGCTGTACCTCGATTCACTCTGCATCCCAAAGGGGCTCCCCACTACGAGCTCGCCCTTGCGTTCATCGATTTCATCCATCGCCCGGACAACTACGCCCAGCTCCTCGACCGGTTCCACTTCCCCGCGTCGGTCAATATCGAGGCGGACCAATACCGGACCACCATTCCCTTCTACACCGTCGAGCAGTTGGCGAACTACGAGTTGAAGGAGGACCTGGGGGCGAACCTCGAGATGTACAACAAGGCTTGGGAGACGATCCGCTACGTAGATTGACCCCAAGAGGCCTCTCTTGTACAGTTTACCTATGCAAGAGTTCAGCCATCAGACATTCATTTCTCCGTTCACCTGGCGCTATGGCTCCGAAGCCATGCGCCGGATTTTTAGTGAAGTTCATAAACGGACCCTCCTTCGAACGATCTGGATCGCCCTCGCCCGGGTCCAGATGCGAGCCGGCTTGGTCACCGAAGAGCAGCTTGCCGAGCTTGAAGCGACGAAGGACCGGATCGACATCGCCCGGGCGACGGAGATCGAGAGCGAAATCCACCATGATCTGATGGCGGAGATCCACACATGGGCGGAGCAGTGTCCCGACGGAGGAAAAATCATCCACCTCGGGGCTACAAGCATGGATGTGCTGGACAACATGGATGCCCTCCGCCTCAAGGAGGCGCTGGATCTCACGATCAGCAAGACCCGGGAGCTGCTGCTTCTCTTCAAGGAGAAGATGGAAGCCTATCGGGATCTTCCCACGATGGCGTTCACCCACATCCAGCCCGCCGAACCCTCCACCGTCGGCTATCGGTTCGCCCAGACCGCCCAGGACCTGAAGGAGGATCTGGAGGAGCTGATCCGCGTCCGTTCGTCCATCCGGGGCAAGGGAATGAAGGGGGCGGTAGGAACCGCCGCAAGCTATGACCAGCTGCTGAAGGGAACCGGCCTCACCGCCGCGGAACTGGAAGACGCGGTCATGAAAGAAATAGGGCTTTCGGCGTATACCGCTTCGACGCAGATCTATACCCGCAAGCAGGACCTTCGCGTCGCCCATGCCCTCTCCGGCCTCAGCGCCACCCTTTCGAAGTTCTTCTTCGATTTCAGGATCCTGATGAGCCCCCCGATCGGCGAATGGAGCGAATACTTCGCTTCCAGGCAGGTCGGCTCCTCGGCAATGCCCTTCAAGCGCAATCCGATCAACAGCGAAAAGATCAACAGCCTGTGCCGGTTCGTCTCGACCCATGTCGATCTCTTCTGGCAGAACGCCGCGACCACCGTCCTGGAGCGGAGTTTGGACGATTCGGCGAACCGCCGGATGGCGATTCCCGAGATCTTCCTGGCCGCCGATGAGATCCTCATCACCGCAATCAAAACGGTGGACCGCATGACGGTTCATGAAGAAGCGGTTCGAAGGAACCTCAACGCCTACGGCCTGTTCGCGGCAAGCGAGCGCCTCTTGATGGAGCTTGGCCGCCGCGGGGCGGACCGCCAGGCGATGCACGAATTGATCCGCGGACACAGCCTCAAAGCCTGGGAGGCGGTTCAAAGCGGCAAGGAGAATCCTCTAGCCCGCTCATTGAGCGAGGATACGGATATATCGGCGTTCGTCACCAGAGAAGAGGTTCTCGATTTCCTGAACGCCGAAGCGTATATCGGCGATGCCGCCCTGAGGACGACGCTCGTGGCGAAAGAGATCGAGGCTTTTCTCAACCGAGACTGAAGATTCCGCTGAAGATGAGGAAGTACAACCCCATTCTGACATAGCGGATCTGAAGGGCGATCAATACCCTGAGGGCCGGCAGTTTCGCCATCCCGGCAAGAGTGCAGATCGTGGAGAACGGCAGCGGCGCGATTCCTCCGATCACCACGCCCCATGCTCCGTAGCGCTTCACCATCGCCGCGGTTTCGGGTTTCGTGTTCTTTCTTACCCAGTTGTTGAAAATGGGAATGTGGCCCAGGAGCCGTCCGACGAGGTAGGCGCAAAATGATCCGACCACGCTGGCGGTTCCCATGACGAGGGTCGCCTTGAGAAACGACCACGAAAGGACGAAGGGCCAGATCATGTCCACGCTGACCGGGAACATCGTCAACTCCATGATGAAGATATATCCGGCGACCGCCCATGCTCCGAAGGTGTCGATGAACTCTTTAAGAAACTCCGCATCCGTCAACCCCGCCCTGTCGATGAGGAAGAGGCTGATGCCGGTGATTACCATCAGCACCACGATCGCCCAGATGCTCTTCTTGAAAAGTTCGCGAAAGGAAAGTTCGCCGTTCTTGGAATCTATCTGTTGCAGCTCATCGATCTCAACGGGATCCATATGGTGTTTTTCGTTCATTTCAACAGGTCTCTAAAACGAGCGAACAGCTCGGCGGGATCGCCTTCACCAACGCCCTGGAAGATCGGGGCTTTCCCCCCGCCTTTGCCGTTGATTGAAGAAAGAAGTTCACTTCGATGCTTTGCGATATCCAATTTCCTCGCTCCATCTCCGGTGAGAACGATGAGCCACGCGAGCTTTCCGTCCTCCAAGCGCTGGATGGCGCAGAGGGCGAGCTCGGCGATCCGGCTCGCTGCCTGACCGAGGTCTTTAAGGGTGATGTCGTCTTCCAGCTCCCAGGTGATGACGGGAAGGGGGCCGGTCTCCTGAGAAAGCTTCAGATCCAAAAGTACGGAAGCAAGCCTGCTCCGTACTTGGCCCAGAAGGGCTTTCTCCGACGCAGCGACCTCATGGGCTTTGGCAACCGTTTCCACCAGCGACGACGGGGGTGATGAATAGAGGGTTCCCAGCTGATCGACGATTGTCCGGTTCAGAAGGATCCGGTCCCAGGCGGTCTCTCCGACGATGAAGATCAGGCGCGCGTGTCCGCGGATCCGTTCCTGGCCTTGATACAGGAAGAGGCCGATTTCCCGCGTATTTGAGACGTGCAGACCGCCGCAGGCGATCGTGTCGACCTCATCGATATGAATGAGGCGGACATCTCCATCCACCTTGATCGAACGCCTCAGCCCCAACGCTTCCGCGTCCTTGTGGCTCGTTGTTTTCGAAGCGACGGGATGGCCTTCGACGATCGCCCGGTTCACCAGGGATTGAAGTTCAAGACCGACGGAATCCGCCACTTCGTCCCGATCGACTTCGATCGTCATCACTTCGTCACCCAGATGGACACTGACCGTACCGATGCCGAAACGATTGAAGAGAATGCCGCTGGCGGCATGCTGGGCGGTATGATTTTTCATGAAGTGGAAGCGCCGGTTCCAATCGAGGTTGAGCGTGACCCGGTCACCTGTCTTGAAGGCGGGATCCCGGACCATGTGGATGATTGCCTCATCATCACCTTTTACAGTATCAAGAACGGCACAGCTGTTAACCGTTCCCCGATCCCCGCCCTGGCCTCCGCCTTCAGGATAAAAGATCGTCTCTTTCAGAATCACCTTCGATCCTTCAACCGACACGACATTCGTCTCCAAGGTGGTCCGGTATGGTTCGTCATAGTAGAGTGGATACGAATGTTTCTTCATGCGGTGTCCCATCGTCATATAATCATCGACCGGCAGGGTCGATGTGGTGAGAGTATCATCAAAGGGTTTACTTGTCCAAGAGAGGCAAGTGTACTATCTTTGGAATAGATAAAAAAGTCCAACCAGTTTCAGGACTATCTATATGCAGGAGAGTGCTATGGCAATTATCAAATCCGCTTGGGAGATCGCGATGGAACGAGCAGACTCGATTCAGGCGGATCCGGACAAGATAAAGAAGGATCTCAACATAAAGAAGGGGCGGCAGATCGCTGCGGCCTTCCTGCTTGATATCGACGGAACGAAAGAAGAGGCGCAGAAGCAGTACGATTCCTGCGCCAAAGACGCCAAGGTCCATGTAAAAGAGGGAATGGCGCTCACCCTTCTTTCGAACCTGACCTTGCCGAAGACCCCCAACTACGCCGAAATCATTCCCAAGCTCATCGATCTCGGTGCGATGATCAGCGGCGACAATGAAGAGCTGAGCGAACTCCTTTCTCAAATGCAGGGGTTCTTCACCCAATACGTCGAAACCCAGGAAGATCTCGTCGAGCGGCTGAAAGAGCAGTTCGCTCCCCACCTTCAACAAAAAGAAGCGCAGCTGAGAGCCCAGTACGGTCCGAACTTCGTTCTTCGACCGGAGCAGGATCCCGAGTTCATGAAACTTCTTGACAGGCAGCTGAAAAGCCTTGAAGAACAATACACCGAGGTTCTGGACAAAGCGAAGGATCGGATGAAAGAGATTCTGGGCATTGAATAGTATTTCAAGAACAAAAGCTTACATATGGTAATAGCAGAGGAACAGGCTGCCCGGAGGCAGCCCGTGTCGTTTTACCCTTCTTGATTAAGCTTATGCCCACCAGTGAGCCATGCGCTTTTTCAACGATTCGCGGTATGCATCCCAATCGGTGATCGGGCTTGCGGCCAAGCCTTCTTCACAGGCGGCTTTCGCTACGGCGACCGCTTCCCATTCGATGACTCGGGGGTCAAACGGTTTGGGTACGATATACTCGCGGCCGAAGGTGAACTTCTTCCCGCCGTACGCTTTTGCGACGGAAGCGGGAACCGGTTCTTTCGTCAACGCTGCAAGCGCCTTGGCCGCGGCCATCTTCATCCCTTCGCTGATGATCCGTGACCGTACGTCCATCGCACCGCGGAAGATGAAGGGGAAGCCCAGAACGTTGTTGATCTGGTTCGGGTAGTCGCTGCGTCCGGTGGCCATGATTACGTCGTTCCGCGTCGCCATCGCCAGCTCGTATGAAATCTCCGGGTTGGGGTTTGACATCGCAAAGACGATGGGATCGCGGTTCATCGACAGCAGCATCTCCGCCGTCACCACATCGGCGACGGAAAGTCCGATGAAGGCATCCGCACCCTTGAGGGCATCTGCGAGGGTTTCCATGTCGGTATCAATGGCGAACTCCCGCTTCTCCAGCGAGAGGCTTTCCATGCGGCTGCGACGGATTACCCCGCGGCTGTCGCAGAGAATCATGTTCTCCCGCTTCACTCCGGCGTTGATGAACATTCGCGCACAACTGATTCCAGCGGCTCCGGCACCGTTGACGACGACCTTGATATCCTCCATCTTCTTGTTCGCCACTTCACAGGCGTTCATCAGACCGGCGGTCGCGATGATCGCCGTTCCGTGCTGGTCGTCGTGGAAGACGGGAATATCCAGCTCTTCGATGAGAGTCCGCTCGATTTCGAAACACTCCGGGCCTTTGATATCTTCAAGGTTGATGCCGCCGAACGTTACGCTGATCTTCTTGATGATCTCGATGAGTTTCTTCGGATCGGTTTCGTCGATTTCGATGTCGAACACATCGATATCGGCGAATCTCTTGAAGAGAACCCCCTTTCCTTCCATTACGGGCTTGCTGGCCAACGCTCCGCGGTCTCCCAGACCGAGGATCGCCGTTCCGTTGGAGATGACGGCGACCAGATTTCCTTTGGATGTGTACTTGTACGCATCCTCAGGGTTTTCAGCAATTTCTAAAACCGGTTTTGCCACACCGGGGGTGTAGGCAAGGCTCAGGTCCTCGGCAGTCTGGCAAGGTTTGCTCGGAACGACCGAAACCTTCCCGGGAACTCCGTCTTTGTTGTGATAGGCCAACGCCTTTTCTTTCAGCAGATCTTGACTCATTTCGTTCTCCTTTATTTTTTCTCGAAATCCCAACTCATATCCATATTCCAGCGATCACGCAAGGTGATCATCACGTTTTGCAGAGACGGAGGAACCGGACAGCCATGTTCTTTGCGATACCGGTACGCAAGATATTCTTTCTCTCCTGCGGTGAAGATGTAATCTTCGCCGGGAGCTTTCTTACTGGAGCGAAGATCGCGGAGGATCTGGCCGGCGACGCTCTTGAAGGTTTCAAGACCCATGAAGAACTCGGGATCGATCGCGATGAAGAAGTGCCCGAGCGGATAGGGAATCTTGTTGCCGTCTTCATCAAAGCCGTTCAGCGCTTTCAGGAACGAACCTGCCTGCAGCGCGGCGGAGAAGATCTCGACGACCGTCGCGTATCCATAACCTTTGTAGCCACCGGTCACTTCGCCGATTCCTCCCAGCGGGGTCAATGCCGCCTTGCCGGTGGTCAGATCTTTGAGTACCTGATGGGTGTCGGTGCGGCTTTTTCCTTCGTGGTCGATGACCCACCCTTCCGGAAGCTCTTTTCCGGCACGGTCGTATACTTCGATCTTGCCACGTTGGGTGACACTTGTGGCGCAATCCAATACGAACGGGAACTCTTCATCGGTGGGTATTCCGAAGACCAGCGGGTTGGTTCCAAGCATATTCTCGACACCGCCCGTCGGAGCGATCGAAGGCCGGGCGTTCGTGCCGGTGATTCCGATCAATCCTTTCCTGGTCGCCATCGTCGCATAGTAGCCGGCGATGCCGTAGTGGTTGGAATTTCGGACCGTAACCATTCCGATGCCGTATTTCTGAGCCTTTTCGATCGCCATGCCCATCGCTTTGTGACCGACTACGTGGCCCATGCCGTTGTGTCCGTCGAGGACGGCGGCGGCGGCCTTGTCCTTGAGAACTTCGATCCTGGTGGTGGGAAGCATGATCCCGTCATCGATCCGGTCGATATAGATCGGCTTCAGGCGGCCGATTCCGTGACTGTCGATTCCTCGCTTGTCACTCTCGATCAAGACGTCGCTGATGATCTCGGCGTCTTCCTTGGGAATCCCGGCGTGGATCAACGCTTCTTTCATGAAGACTTCCAACTCTTCAAACGGCAGCCATGCACAATCTTCATATTGTTGTGCATACTCATCCAAATACCTCATTCGCTTCTCCTTATCGGTGCTATCACTATTGAAAGATCATCACTGATCTCCATCTGATTTACCAGCTCGGCTCCCTTTTCATCGGTAACCAGGACATCCACGTCTTCAAGCGAGACGGTTTTATAATTTGATACTACTCCGATCTTATTCGCGGTTGCAACCACGATGACCGTTCCGGCGGTGTGCTTGATCATCGCCCGGGTGGTTTCCGCTTCCTCCAGGACCGGCGTGGTCAATCCCGCCTGGACGGAGAATCCGTCAACCCCGATGATCGCCTTATTCGCCCAGATCTGTTCAATAATCAGGGAAGAAAGGGAACCGGATACGGAATGACTGCGCGCCCGGTACACTCCGCCGGCCAGCACCAGGCGAATCGTTTCGCTTTCCCTGCACACATACGCCGCATCGATGTTGTTCGTCACGATCGTCAGTCGTTTTCCGGAGCCAACCAGCGCCCGGATCGCTTCCAAGGTGGTGGTCCCGCTGTTGATGAACAAGGTGTCGCCGTCATCGACCAGGTCGAGGACGCCTTGCCCGATCATGTTTTTCTCAAGGGGATATTCGGAAGCTTTTTGAAGGTAATCAGGTTCGACGGGCAGATTCCGCCTGAGGCTCGCCCCGCCGTGGGTCCGTTCGACGAGGCCCCGCTTGGCGAGCTGATCCAGGTCCCGGCGGATCGTCAGCTCGCTGACGTCCAAGGCTTCGCTCAACTGATTGACGTTCACGGTCCCTTCTTTCTGAATCCGGGACAGAATGTACTGTTGGCGGCTTGCCGGAATGTTTGCCATGAATACTTCCTGATTGTTTTTGAACTTATTTATACAATACATTCAAAAACATTCATGTGTCAATACACTCGACACACACTCCCTCGATCCTGTCGGCCTTCTGATGATGTGATTGCGTCCCGTGTTGATGATGTCCACAAAGCACGAAATCCGAACATCGGTGAACTTCAAGCAAACGAGGGATTGTCACCACATAATCAGGTAAGATGATTTTTGCTTGCGTATAGACGGAAACATTACATGATGCCATAGTAAGCGCTCAATAAATCCCCCTCCCAACCAAGGTTGAAACCCGATAGGCTTCTCTTGTGAGGCCAGGAATGCAGATCAACCTTGAAAGCTATTCGTTCTACATCAAGCCCAATTTTACAGATATGCGTAAAAGCGCTCGAACTCTTGCTTATATCGTTCAGGATGAGATGGGGTTGAAACCCTTTGAAAAGTCGGTGTTCGTCTTCTGTGGAAAGACCAAGCGACTCATCAAGGCGATCGTCTGGGATGAGAACGGGTGGATCGAGATTATCAAACGCCTGGAAAGCCCGGGAACCTTCCGGTGGCCGGAGAGTGAACACGAGGCATTGTCAGTCAGTGCCGATGAATTATTGGCAACCCTCAAGGGTCATGATATCTGGAGAAGATTACCAGTTTTGAACCCTCGCTTTGTTGGCTGAATGATGTCCTCTAGCGCTAATAATGTCAGTGTTTTATTGACATTAATGGCGTTTTAGGCTATCATTAAGTCATGGATCAGAAAAGAATTACCAGAGATGACCTGCTTGGAAAAAGCAAAGAGGAACTAGCCACTCTGGTCGTCAACCTTGCCTCCGTCATCCGTCAGAAGGATGAAGAGATTAGTCAGAAGGATGAAGAGATTAAAAGGCTCAAAGAGGTAAGGCGTCTTCAATTGGCAACGCAGTATGTCCCTTCCACCGAACAGATGGGATATCTGTTTGAAGAGCTTGAACTGCTTGACGAGGTTCTTAAAGCTGAGGTCGAAGAAACCCTCAAGGTCAAAGTAAATGCTCATGTCCGGGAAGTGAGAAAACGCTCCAATGCATGTACCGCCCCCTCTGATACTTCGGTCGTCGATGTATATCATGAGAAAGAAGCTCCACCCACTCTTGTCAAAGATGAGATCACCTATGACCGTGTTGAAGACAAGATCATCGACAAGCTTGCCATCATCCCCCGCCGCTATGTGGTGGAAAGAAACCATTACCCTCAATACCGGGCCCGTG
>Ga0116183_1003627_pt1 | contig 15641 bp, 14 predicted proteins | sample AD_UKC078_MetaG_FD_89753 | JGI IMG/M metagenome (GOLD analysis project Ga0116183, IMG submission 89753) | Active sludge microbial communities of municipal wastewater-treating anaerobic digesters from USA - AD_UKC078_MetaG | ecosystem: Engineered > Bioreactor > Anaerobic > Digestate | place: USA... | reverse complement strand
TGAAACTTGAACTTCTTCAGGTAGCCTGCGGAAAATCAGTAGTACCTGTGGCTACTGTCGGAATAAGGATTAATGGAGAAGTCCATACATCAACAGCTACCGGCAACGGTCCTATTGATGCTGCCTTCACTGCGGTAAAACAATTAATAAGCAAGACCGTTCACCTCGAAGAATTCCTTATCCAGGCTATTACCAAAGGAAATGATGATATCGGAAAGGTTCATATTCAGATTGAACATCAGGAGAAGATTTATTACGGCTTTTCAGCTCATACAGACATTGTGACAGCTTCAGTTGAAGCATTTATAGATGCAATTTCAAAAATAAAATAATCTCCATGCTGCCTGTGCCCAATACCTGTTCATCCATGTGAAAGCAAGAACAAAAGCCTTAAGGTATAACAGGAAAGTCACAGTAAAAGCTAAAGAGAGGCGATTAAAACTTTATGAAACCTAAAACACTTTTTGACAAAATATGGGATGCCCATGTGGTAAAATCTATAGATGGCGGGCCTGACGTCCTGTATATTGATCAGCATTTCATTCACGAAGTAACAAGCCCACAAGCTTTTGATGGGTTAAGAAAGAGAGGCGTGCAGGTCTTCAGGCCTGACAAAACCCTGGCAACAGCCGATCATAACATACCCACAGTAAACCAGGACCAGCCAATAAGGGACGAACTCTCAAAAAGGCAGGTGGACACACTAAATGAAAACTGTTCTGATTTTGGCATTACCCTTTTCGGCCTGAATCACCCCAAAAATGGCATAGTCCATGTTATCGGACCTGAACTGGGTTATACCCGGCCGGGAATGACCATAGTCTGCGGCGACAGTCACACGTCAACCCATGGAGCATTCGGCACCATAGCCTTTGGTATTGGTACCAGCGAGGTAGAGATGGTACTGGCTTCTCAATGCATCCTTCAACCCAGGCAGAAAAAGATGAGAATAACCGTGAACGGAAAGCTTGAGAAGGGAGTAACTGCAAAAGATGTAATAATGTACATTATTTCACAGCTTACAAGTGGAGGTGCAACAGGTTATTTCGTGGAATACGCAGGCAGTGTCATAAGTGACCTTTCAATGGAGGGAAGGATGACCATATGCAATATGAGTATAGAAATGGGTGCACGGGGAGGATTAATAGCACCTGATGAGACAACTTTCAGATACCTTCGGGAACTCCCATCCTTACCTGGCAATGTTGATCTGGATTCACTGATTCCAAAATGGAAGGAACTTAAAAGCGACCCTGATGCTGAATTTGATCGTGAACTTGAAATAAATGGTTCAGCCATTAAACCCATGATCACTTACGGGACAAATCCGGGAATGGCCGTTGCTATTGATGAATCAATACCAACACTTGATTCAATAAGTACTGAAGCATCTGCCTCATTCCTTAAATCGCTTGATTATATGGGTTTTGAACCCGGAATGAAAATGGCTGGCCATCCGGTTGACTACGTGTTTCTGGGCAGCTGTACCAATGGCAGAATAGAAGACTTGCGGGCTTTTGCAGGCATAGTGAAAAACAGGCAGAAAGCTCCGGGAATAACTGCCTTGATTGTTCCGGGATCAAAGATGGTGGAACAAAAGGCCATTAAGGAAGGCCTGGTCGATATACTCAATAAAGCAGGCTTCGAACTCAGGCAGCCCGGATGTTCCTCCTGCCTCGCGATGAATGAAGATAAGATACCTCATGGGAAATATGCTGTATCTACCTCAAACAGAAACTTTGAAGGCCGTCAGGGACCCGGCGCAAGAACATTGCTGGCAAGCCCTCTGACTGCTGCAGCTGCAGCAGTTACAGGTTGTCTTGCTGATCCCAGAAATTTTATCGAATGAAAACCCAATAATAATCTGATATGTCAAAAGAGAAATTTCAAATACTGGAATCAACCTGTGTGCCTTTGCCATATGAAAATGTGGATACCGACCAGATAATACCTGCCAGGTTTCTGAATGCTACATCAAAGGAGGGATTCGGTGCCAAACTTTTCTATGACTGGAGATATGACAAAAAAGGAATCAAGAAGACGGATTTCATCCTGAATAATCCCTCTTATAAAGGTAAAATACTTATTGCCGGAAAAAACTTCGGCAGCGGATCCAGCCGGGAACATGCCGTATGGGCTATCTTTGACTATGGCTTCAGGGCCGTTGTATCAAGCTTCTTTGCCGACATTTTCAGGAACAATGCTCTGAACAACGGATTGCTTCCTGTTGTGATACCCGATGAAGCCCTCAGAAAACTTCTGGACCTTACCCTTAAAAAACCCGACACCAAAGCAAGGATAGACCTGGAACAGCAAAAGTTCTCCATACTTCCTTCGGGAGAATCATTTAAGTTTGATATTAATCCCTACAAGAAAGAGTGCCTGATGAAAGGCCTCGACGACATAGACTACCTTCTGGGGATACGTGACCTGATCACCACCTTTGAAATGAACAAAAGATTCTAGAATGAGAATAGAAATAATGGATACAACCCTGCGTGACGGTGAACAAACCCAGGGTGTTTCTTATTCGCCTATCGAAAAACTGCATATAGCAAGGCTTCTTCTGCAGGAAGTAAAGGTCGACCGGATTGAAGTGACTTCAGCCCGTGTTTCTTCCGGGGAATTCGAAGCACTCAGAAAGATCACTGAATGGGCCCGCCAGAATAATATCCTAAGAAAAGTAGAGGTGCTGGGATTTGTCGACGGCAATGTTTCACTAAAATGGATACATGATGCAGGAGGAAAAGTAATAAACCTCCTTTGCAAAGGATCATTGCGCCACCTTGAAAAACAACTTAGAAAAACCCCCGATGAACACGTTAACGACATAAAGGCTATTGTAAAACAGGCTGGACAACTCGATATGCATCTGAATATATACCTTGAAGACTGGTCAAACGGGATGTTAAACTCAGAGGATTACGTGTTCCACATTATCAATTCCCTGAAAGACGAAGGAATAGAACGCTTCATGCTACCAGACACGCTCGGAATACTGAATCCGGATCAGACATACAGATTCTGTTGTATGATGATCGAGAAATACCCGAACATTCATTTCGATTTTCATCCGCATAATGATTACGATCTTGCCGTTGCAAACATTTTTTCAGCTGTTAAAGCCGGGGTAAAAGGCGTTCATACAACTGTAAACGGACTCGGGGAGAGAGCGGGAAATGCACCTCTGTCAAGCGTTATAGGCGTACTCAGCGATCAACTATCCGCTGAAACAGGCCTCAATGAATCTGCAATAACGAAAGTGAGTAAGCTCGTTGAGACATTCAGCGGAATAAGAATCCCTGTAAACAAGCCAATAATCGGCGAAAACGTATTTACCCAGACTTCAGGTGTTCATGCCGACGGCGACAACAAGGACAACCTCTACTTCAACAACCTGCTGCCTGAAAGATTTGGCAGAAAAAGAAAGTATGCGCTCGGAAAGCAATCCGGAAAAGCTACTATACTCAAAAACCTCGAAGAATACGGTTTGAATCTCAGCCAGGAATCGCTCGCAAAAGTTACGCAACGTGTAATAGAACTTGGCGATAAGAAGGAAAATGTGACACAGGAAGACCTGCCTTTCATAATCTCGGATGTTCTGGGAGATGACCGGACAAATTATAAGATCTTCATTAAGAACTATTCACTTTCGCTTACTTATGGCCTTAAACCATTCGCCAGCGTCCTGATCGATATAAACGGGAACCTCTACCAGGAGACATCTTCAGGCGACGGGCAATACAATGCCTTTATGAAAGCGCTGAGGATTATCTATGATAAACTAGGGAAAGAGATTCCCACCCTGACAGATTACGAGGTTTCTATTCCTCCCGGGGGGAAAACAGATGCCCTGACTGAAACCATTATCACCTGGAACTATAAAGGAAAGGAATTCAGAACCAAGGGGCTTGATGCCGACCAGACTGAATCGGCAATAAAGGCAACGGAACGTATGCTTAATATTATTGAAGGCCTGAACGGTAATGGAAATAAACCGGGGAATAGCGAGGGAAAAATGATCAGTGAGATTATTGCTGGCAGCTGAATAAAGATTACTAAATATTAATTACTGATAATCAACACTTTATGAATAAATCCTATAATGTAGCCGTAATACCCGGCGACGGAACCGGCCCTGAAGTTGTCAGGGAAGGTATAAAAGTACTGAATGCTGCTGCCGTAAAATACGGCTTTAAAATCAACTTTGAAGAATTCGATTTCGGAGGCGAAAGATATCTGAGAACCGGAGAGATACTTCCGGATTCCGCCCAGGACCAGCTGAAAAAGTTTGATTCAATACTTCTTGGTGCAATCGGGCATCCCGATGTAAAACCCGGTATTCTGGAAAAAGGGATACTTCTCAAACTTCGTTTTGAACTCGACCAGTACATTAACCTCAGACCTGTAAAGCTTTACCCGGGGGTTACCACACCGTTGAAAGACAAAGGACCTGAACACATCGATTATGTTGTGGTTCGCGAAAACACCGGAGATGTATATACGGGAAGTGGCGGCGTAACCATGAAAGGCACTCCCAGTGAGGTAGCCATGCAGAATATGGTTTACAACCGTTTCCAGGTCGACAGGTGCCTGAGGTATGCATTCGAATATACCAGGAAGAGAAATAAAAAGAAGACGCTGGCTCTATGTGGTAAAACAAATGTGCTGACATTTGTCTTCGACCTCTGGGAAAGAGCATTTCATGAGATGGGTGAAAAGGAATACCCTGACATAAAGAGGGAATACTACCATGTTGACGCAACCTGCATGTGGATGGTAAAAAATCCTGAATGGTTTGATGTTATCGTCACAACAAACATGTTCGGAGACATAATTACTGACCTGGGAGCAATTACCCAGGGTGGCATGGGCATTGCTGCAGGAGGGAACATCAATCCTGAAGGAGTTTCAATGTTCGAACCTATAGGCGGATCAGCCCCAAAATACACAGGTCTGAATGTAATCAATCCGCTGGCAGCTATAGCATGCAGCGGGATGATGCTCGAGCATCTGGGGGAAACAAAAGCGGCACAAGCCATCGAAAATGCAATTATGTATGTCACAGCCAATAAATTAAAGGATCTGGGCGCCGGAAGAATGGGATATTCCACAACCGAAGTTGGTGATCTTGTGGCTGAAAGAGTGTAAACACATACCGCTTTGCCATGTCATATGATGAATTTAAATCATAACATTTTTCTCATAATTGTGACTAAAAATTAAAAAATAACTATATTTGTACTTGAAATTTTTAAAAATGTATTCATTTGCCTTACATCATCATCATTTTCATTGCTGCGCTCAGGCGAGATGAAAATGATATGAGGTAATTAAAAATATCGTTAACCCGTCTGAGCAGTGTCAGGCGGGTTTTTTGTTTTCCTTCCGGCACTGTTCCGGCCAATTGAACAAAAAGATGAACAATCTAAAAGTAGCAATCCAAAAATCCGGTCGCCTCAGCGAAAACTCAAGAAAACTTCTTGAAGACTGCGGCATTAAAATTTCCAATGGTTCAAACGTCCTGAGAACAATTGCAGGCAATTTTCCCGTGGAAATACTTTTCCTCAGGGATGACGACATCCCGCAATACGTCGAACAACAGGTAGCCGATATCGGCATACTTGGGGAAAACATGGTGCTTGAAAAAAACAGGGATGTGAAAATACTGGATAAGCTTGGTTTTGCCCACTGCCGCCTGAGTCTTGCCATTCCAAAGGAAGATTCTTATACCGGGCCCGCTTACTTCATGAATAAAAAAGTGGCAACAAGCTATCCCAGGGTTCTTTCAGAATACATGTCAAAGAATAACATTAAAGCCGAAATTGAAGAAATCAGCGGAAGCGTGGAAATTGCGCCAGGTATAGGATTGGCCGATGCCGTATGTGATATTGTCAGCTCGGGAAGTACTCTGCTTACCAATGGCCTTAGGGAAGTTGAAACGATCATGAACAGCCAGGCTGTCATCATCGCCAATAAACACCTTGATGAAACAAAACAGTCAATTCTCGACAAGCTTCTTTTCAGGGTAAGGGCAGTTAGAAACGCCAAGGAGAATAAGTATATCCTGCTTAATGCCCCTGAGGAAGCAATTGACAGGATTTGTGAAATTCTTCCCGGCATGAAAAGTCCTACCGTGCTTCCCCTTGCAACAAAAGGATGGTGCAGCATGCATTCAGTTGTGAGGGAAGACGACTTCTGGGAAAGAATAGACCAGCTTAAGAACGCCGGAGCCGAAGGCATATTAGTCATTCCTATTGAAAAAATGATAGTGTAGTGAAAACATTCATCTCACCCCCACGCGATTCATGGGAAAAACTTTCCATGAGACCGGCAATTCCCTCAGGTGAAATTGAAGGTACCGTAAGGGACATCATCAGAAGGGTAAGATCAGAAGGCGACAGGGCTCTTGTATATTTCAATCAGAAGTTCGGAAACTCAGCCACGGGAAAATTAAAGATTGACCCGGAATTGATATCAGAATCATCTGATCTGATTCCTGATAAACTGAAGGAAGCCATAAGTATAGCTAAATCAAACATAGAGAAGTTTCATGCTTCACAACTGGTTAGTGAGGAAATTATTGAGACGGTTCAGGGAGTGAAATGCTGGAGAAAAAGCACACCCATTGAAAAGGTCGGGCTTTATATCCCGGGCGGAACGGCACCCTTGTTCTCAACAATACTGATGCTTGCAATACCAGCAAAGATTGCCGGGTGCAAAAGAATCATAGTCTGCACTCCCCGGGGACAGGATGGCACAGTTAATCCTTCGATAATCTATGCCGCATCGGTCTGCGGGATAACTGAAATATATGGTGTCGGAGGAGCTCAGGCTATAGCTGCAATGGCTTACGGGACAGAGACAATACCACGTGTTTACAAGATCTTTGGCCCTGGCAACCAGTATGTGACAAAGGCCAAGGAACTGGTGCAGCTCGACGGGGTGAGCATTGATATTCCTGCCGGTCCCAGTGAAGTTCTGGTTATAGCTGACGGAAACTCCGACCCTGAATTCGTTGCTGCCGACCTCCTTTCACAGGCTGAACACGGTGCCGACAGCCAGGTTGTGATGCTTACCGACAGCGACACGATGATCAGGCTGGTCAGTGAGGCTGTGGGCAGACAGATTCAAAAGCTTGAAAGAAAAGACATAGCACAAAAAGCACTCATGAACAGCCTTCTGGTCAAACTTGAATCAATCGATGATTGTGTTGACTTCAGCAATATATATGCCCCGGAACATCTTATTATTTCAACAACTGCTCCGCTTAAAGCTGCGGAAAGAGTATTGAACGCCGGATCGGTATTCATTGGTCGCTACAGCTGCGAAAGCATTGGAGATTATGCTTCCGGAACCAATCACACCCTCCCTACCAACGGTTTTGCACGCAGCAGCAGCGGAGTCTCAACCGACAGCTTCATGAAAAAAATAACTTACCAGGAAATATCTGCTGAAGGACTGGCAAGAATCGGCCCTGCTGTCGAAGCCATGGCAGAAGCCGAATTTCTCACAGCTCACAGGAATGCTGTTTCCATACGACTTAACTCATTAAATAATGACTGACATTGATTCACTTGTACGCAAAAATGTAAAGGAACTCATCCCCTACTCCTGTGCACGGGATGAATTCGCAGGAAGCAATGGGATATTCCTCGATGCCAATGAGAATCCGTACGGGATTCTTAACAGGTATCCCGATCCATACCATAAAGACCTCAGAAGAGCCATAAGCAAATACAAGGACATCCCTTTTGAAAATATCTTCCTCGGTAATGGAAGTGATGAAATAATTGACCTGTGCTACAGGATCTTCTGCAACCCGGGATCAGACAAGGCACTGATATTCACCCCGTCATACGGTATGTATGAAGTGTCTGCAGCAATAAATGACATTAAAATCATTAAAATTCCTCTTACGCAGGAATTCCAGATTGACATTACCAGTGTAATAAAGGTTACCGAAGAAGATAAACAGATAAAACTGATCTTTATCTGCTCACCCAACAATCCTACCGGCAACTGCATGAATTATGATGATATTGTAAGCGTGTTGGAAAATTTCAGGGGGATTGTGGTGATTGACGAGGCCTATGCCGACTTCAGCAGCAAACCATCTTTTCGTGATAAGACCGGGATATACCGGAACCTGATTGTGATGCAAACCTTCAGCAAAGCCTTTGGACTTGCCGCGGTCAGAACAGGAATGGCTTTCGCCAGCGAGAAAATAATCAACTACCTCTACAGGATAAAACCCCCTTACAATATCAGCACACTGAACCAGCAAGCAGCACTCAGGAAACTGGCCGATATTGATACCGTAAGAAAAGAAATAGCACAAATAATTTCAGAGAGGGAAAGACTCAGGGCGAGTCTGGAAAAACTCGACATTGTTGAAAATATATTCCCTTCCGACTCAAACTTCCTCCTTGTTAAGGTAAAAGATGCTGACTATGTTTATAACAAACTGATAAATAAAAATATCATCGTCAGAAACAGGACAAAGGTGGTTTTTAACTGCCTGCGAATTACCGCCGGGACACCCGGGGAAAACGACGAATTGCTGAATGCAATGAAAATGATCATCTTATGAAGAAAGTACTTTTTATTGACAGGGACGGAACCATACTAAGGGAACCCCTCGATGAACAGGTCGACAGCCTCGAGGATTTTGAGTTCATCCCGGGAGTAATCACAGCCCTCTCTGCTATTGCAAAAGAGACAGATTATGAACTTGTTATGGTAAGCAACCAGGACGGACTCGGCACCGAATCATTTCCTGAAGAAACATTCTGGCCTTCGCATAATAAGATGCTTCAGATACTTGAAGGAGAAGGAGTAAAATTTGCCGCTGTCTTTATCGACAGAACTTTTCCGGAAGATAAAGCCCCCACAAGAAAGCCGGGGACGGCGATGCTGACAAAGTACATTTCACAGGGAATAGATCTGGCTTCATCTTACGTTATCGGCGACAGAATTACTGACCTTCAGCTTGCTGAAAACCTCGGATGCCGGGCCATCTGCTTCAGAAATGAAACAAATCCTCTGGCCGTACTTTCCACACGCAACTGGAATGAAATATACAGGTTCCTGAAATCATTTCCGAGAAAAGCTTCCGTTGACAGAGAAACTTCGGAAACCAAAATTAAACTCAGATTGAACCTTGACGGAACCGGAGAATACAATATCACTACAGGCATAGGCTTCTTTGATCATATGCTTGCCCAGTTAGCCAGGCATGGCGGCTTTGACCTCAGCCTGAAAGCCGAAGGAGACCTTGATGTTGATGTTCATCATACCGTGGAAGATGTGGCAATTTCACTGGGAGAGGCTTTTGCTGAAGCTCTTGGAAGTAAAAAGGGAATTGAGAGGTATGGATTTGTTCTTCCGATGGACGATTGTCTGGCACAGGTGGCAATTGATTTTAGCGGCAGGCCATGGCTTGTGTGGGATGTAAAATTCAACAGTCAAAAAACAGGGGAAATGCCCACTGAAATGTTCTTCCATTTTTTTAAGTCATTCAGCGATTCTGCACGGTGCAACCTCAATATAAAGGCTGAAGGCGACAATGACCACCACAAAGCGGAGGCTCTGTTCAAAGCATTTGCCAGATCAATAAAGATGGCTGCAGCAAAAACAGGCTCTGGCATTTTGCCAACTACCAAAGGGAAATTATGATTGCTGTTATAAAATATAACGCCGGAAACATACAGTCGGTGCAGAATGCCCTATACAGGCCGGGTTGTAAAAGCAAGGTTACTGACAACAGCCGGGAGATCATATCAGCTGATAAGGTAATCATACCTGGTGTGGGTGAAGCAGATTCCATCCTGAAAGGCCTGCACCGGCCGAAATTGAAATACTTCAAAACTTCCTTGAATTATGAGAATAATAATTGCCCTGGATATTATCGGGGGACATTGTGTAAGGCTGACAAAAGGCGACTATTCCACAAAGAAGACCTATAGCCACAATCCGCTGGATGTGGCAAAACAGATTGAGGATCATGGCTTTCAATACATACATATTGTTGATCTTGACGGAGCAAGGGAAAAACGGGTGATCAACTATCATGTTGTGGAGGAAATAGCATCAAAGACCTCCCTGAAAATAGAGTTCGGGGGAGGCATCAGATCGGATGATGACCTTTCCATCGCTTTTAACAGCGGAGCAGACCAGGTAATATGCGGCAGCATTGCCGCAACCAATTCCCCTCTGTTTATGGAATGGCTGGCAAAATGGGGTCAGGAAAGAATTATACTCGGAGCTGATGGTTCACATCGGAAGGTATCAACAGAGGGATGGCAGGAAAACAGCGAAATGGACCTGATATCATTCATCACCGGCTACAGTTTGAAAGGCGTTAAATATGTTATCTGTACCGATATTGAAAAGGATGGAATGCTGGAAGGCCCCTCCTTTGATTTGTACGATGAAATTATCTCTGCGTGTGAAGGAATATCCCTTATCGCCAGCGGAGGCATATCATCTGCAAATGATATACTGAGGCTTGCTGAAAAAGGGTGCGAAGGAGCCATTATAGGCAAAGCCATTTACGAGGGAATACTGAGTTTAAATGAAATAAAGAAACTATGCTAGAAAAGAGAATTATCCCATGCCTTGATATAATGAACGGAAGAACCGTCAAGGGAATAAATTTTACCGACATGAGGGATGCTGGCAATCCTGTAGACCTGGCCAAAAGATATGTGGAAGAAATGGCAGATGAGCTTGTATTTCTTGATATCACGGCCACTATTGAAAACAGGAAAACCTTTACATCACTTGTTGAAAAAATAGCTGCCGGGATCAATATCCCGTTCACTGTGGGTGGCGGAATCAGTTCAACTGCTGATGTCTCAGTACTTATCAAAGCCGGAGCCAATAAGGTGAGCATCAATTCTGCTGCAGTGCGAAATCCGGCTCTGATCAGGCAGATATCGGAGGAATTCGGCAGTCGGTGCGTTGTTGTTGCTATAGATACTAAGCTGGTTGGCAATGAATGGATGGTTTATACTGATGCTGGAAAAAACCCGAGTGGAATGAATACACTGGAATGGGCTGCTAAAGTCGAAAGCATGGGGGCAGGAGAAATCCTGCTAACATCGATGAATACTGATGGTACAAAATCGGGCTTTTCCCTGGATATAACCCGTGAGGTTACGGCTCATGTGAACATACCTGTCATTGCATCAGGAGGTGCAGGAACTATGGACCACTTCAGGGAGGTCTTTATGGAAACAGGCTGCAGTGCCGCACTGGCAGCAAGTATTTTTCATTACGGGGAAGTCTCAATCCCGGAATTGAAGAAATATCTTTCTGAAAGAAATATCAGTGTAAGCTTATGAATAATCTTCCCTTTGATCCTCATTGTATGAAACACGGCGTCTGCACTATATTCCTGAAAAACTTTTCAGCGAACTGAAATGAATAACCACAGAGTACAACAAAGGAAAATACAACAAAATGACAACATTGGATTTTGAAAAACTAAACGGGCTCATCCCTGCAGTCATCCAGGATTATTATACCTCCGAGGTTTTGATGCTGGGATACATGAACAATAAAGCCCTGGAAAAAACAAAGGCTGAGGGAAAAGTCACCTTCTTCAGCAGAAGCAAAAACCGCTTGTGGACCAAAGGCGAAACATCAGGAAATTTTCTTATTGTTAAAGAAATAACAGAAGATTGCGATAATGACACCCTGCTTGTTAAAGTTGATCCCACCGGACCTGTTTGCCATAAAGGGACGTATTCATGCTTCGCGGAAGAACCGGCCAAAGGTTTTGTCTACAGGCTGGAACAAATAATCAGTCAAAGGATAGATGAAGATGCAGAGAACTCCTACACAAACAAGCTGTACAGGAAAGGAGTGGCAAAGGTAGCCCAGAAAGTGGGTGAAGAGGCAGTGGAACTTGTAATTGAAGCCATGAATGACAATGATGATCTGTTCAGAAATGAAGCTGCTGATCTCCTGTATCATATGCTGATACTTCTGAAAACCAGAAATGTAGCCTTTTCTGATATTGAAGAGGTTTTGAGATTGAGGCATAAGAAATGACATAATCCCTGACTGACCGATATTTGCAGGGCTTATCCAAATACCCGCGGCATGGGCCACGGCTCAGGCACGAAAGAAACTTATGATCTTCAGTCTCAGTTCCCTGAATTATTTTGATCCGGTTTAAAAATATTTGAAGTTTTGTTTGTGTCAATAGAATTTTAATATACATTTGTAAGCCAATAAAGCGGAAAAATGAATTTCGTATACAACATATCCTCTTATTTCTATTTCTTCTTTTACTTTTTCAGAAAGAGATAAGGGATTTTTGTATTCAGATATAAACTATAATACTGGCAAGGGTCCCTTAAAAAGGGGCCCTTCTTTTTTTATTAATATTTTGAAAATGAAAATATCTGTTCAGGGAGAAGAGGGATGCTTCCACGAGGTTGCCGCCAGGCAATATTTTCTCAATGAGAATATTGAAATTGTTCCTTGTTCAACATTCGATATGACGCTGAAAGCAGTCCTTGACGGAAATGCTGATCTGGCAGTCATGGCTATAGAAAACGCACGATCGGGAAGCATGCTGTACAATTATACCCTGATACGGGAATCGGGAATGAAAATACTGGGGGAACACAACTTAATAATCAGGCAGAACCTGATGGCAATGCCGGGCCAGACCATCAGGGATATAAGGCAGATAAGATCACATCCCATTGCCCTGTCCCAATGCATGACTTTTCTCAATCAGTACCCCGATATAACTCTTGTAGAATCTGATGATACTGCAGGAAGTGCCAGGTTAATTTCGGAAAAGAAGCTGAAAAAGATAGCTGCAATAGCCTCTGCAAATGCAGCGGAGATATACGGACTTGAAATCATTGCCGCAGGTATTGAGACCTACAAGAATAACTATACGCGCTTTCATGTTATAGGAACCGAAGAAAAAGTGAAGGCCACAGGCAATAAAGCATCGATATGCTTTTCAACAGACCACAAACCGGGTTCCCTGGCTTCTGTTCTCATTAAACTGGCAGAAATGAATATCAACATGTCGAAGATCCAGTCAGTACCAAGACTGAATGGAGAGTGGGAATACATGTTTTATCTTGATCTTGAACTGCCGCCCGATCCGGATATTGACCACATAAGAAGCGTGATTGAGAAGCACACAAGCAATCTTGAAATACTTGGCATTTATAATAAAGGAGAAATGTTATATGAAAGTTAAACCTGCTGAACGTTTAAACGCCGTACAGGAATATTACTTTGCGGCAAAGCTGCGACAGATAGATCGCATGCGCTCTTCCGGGATTGATGTCATAAACCTTGGCATCGGAAATCCTGACCAGTCTCCTTCAGAAAACACCATAAGGCAATTGTGTTCTGAAGCGTCAAAACCAGGCATCCACGGATACCAAAGCTATGCAGGCATCCCCGGCCTGAGAAAGGCATTCGCAGAATGGTATCTCAAATACTTCAAAGTGCTTCTTGACCCCGATAGCCAGATACTTCCGCTCATGGGAAGCAAGGAAGGGATCATGCATATAACGATGGCTTACATCGGCGAGGGAGATGCGGTCCTGGTTCCCAATCCCGGTTATCCTGTCTATGCTTCAGCTGCAAAACTGGCCGGAGGTAAAATAAAATATTATGACCTCACTGAAAAATCGGGCTGGCAGCCCGATATCAGCCGTATTGAGGATTCAGATCTTTCAGGAGTAAAGCTTATGTGGGTCAACTATCCAAACATGCCCACCGGCACCCCGGCATCAGCAAATATGTTTGACAAGCTTGTCGGTTTTGCTTCAAGACATAATATCCTCCTGTGCAACGACAATCCCTACAGCTTCATCCTGAACAAAGACTATAAAAGCATCCTTGCTTCACAGGGTGCCATGGATATCGCACTTGAACTGAACTCCCTGAGCAAGTCTCATAACATGGCCGGCTGGCGCATTGGAATGCTGGCAGGAAACAGGGAATATATTCAGAACATCCTGAAATTCAAGAGCAACATGGATTCAGGCATGTTTTATGCTCTTCAGATGGCTGCCGTTGAAGCTCTTAACAATCCCCCTGAATGGCATGACCGCATCAATATTGTTTACCGCAAACGCAGAATAATTGCTGAAGAAATTATGGACATCCTGGGTTGCAGATACGATAGAAGCCAGACAGGCTTATTTCTCTGGGGAAAGGTGCCTGAAATGATAAGCAATACAGAATCGTTTGTGGAAGAGCTTTTAACAGGAACTGGCGTATTCATAACACCCGGATTCATCTTCGGCAGCAATGGCGACGGATACATAAGGATCTCCCTTTGTGCCGATGAATCAAAACTACTGGAAGCAAAGAACAGGTTGGCATCATATCTTTCTCCGGCCGGCCTAGCTTCCGGTAAAATACATTAAACATCAAACATATAATAAAATGACAATATCAGTAATCGGTATAGGGCTAATAGGAGGATCGCTGATGATAGACCTCCGGAAAAGAGGCTTTGCAGACAGGATTATAGGAGTTGATTCAAACCTTCAACACAGAAATATTGCCGAGCTTTGCGGACTGGTTGACGAGACTGACACTCTCGAAAACGCGGTCGAAAAAAGTGATCTCATAATTCTCTGCGCACCTGTTAACATTAACAGCATCCTTTTGCCGAAAATACTTAACATGATCGCCGGCACAAAAAAAATCGTCACCGACATGGGGTCCACAAAAGTCAGCATTGCCAGATCTTCTGAAGATCACCCGGCAAGAGGCCGCTTTGTAGCTGTTCATCCTATGGCCGGAACTGAATTCTCGGGTCCTCTTGCAGCCATAGGCAAGCTGTTTGACTATAAGATCGCTATTATCTGCGACAAGGAGAAAAGCGATACTGATGCCCTGGAAACTGTGGAAAACATGCTGTCTGTGCTAAATATGAAACAACTGTTTATGAATTCTTCGGATCACGACATCCGCGTGGCTTATGTTTCACATATTTCCCACATTACTTCTTTCTCCCTGGCTCTGAGCGTTCTCGAGAAGGAAAAGAAAGAAAGCAATATACTGGCCCTGGCCGGTGGCGGCTTTGAGAGTACCGTGAGACTGGCAAAGAGCAACGCGGAAACATGGGCTCCCATATTCTGTGAAAATGCCGTGCCGATAATTGAAGTGATTGATACATATATCGAAAAAATGAACCGTTTCAAAATACTGATCAGTGAGAAGGACACGAACGGGCTCAAGGAACTTATGGAAGAAGCTAACAAAATCAGAAAAATCTTACATTAATACTATATTATTATGGAAACCAGGTTCAATATTGTCCCGGTACAGGAATGGAAAGGTTACAAAAGCAGGCCTTTCCTTATTTCTGGTCCATGCAGTGCTGAGACTGAAGAACAGGTAATGAGCACTGCAAAACAGCTTGCTGCATTGAATAAGATAAGTGTATTCAGGTCCGGCATCTGGAAACCGCGAACAAGGCCCGATTCATTTGAAGGAATAGGGATTGAAGGACTGAAGTGGCTGAGAAATGTAAAGGCGGAGACCGGATTGTCAGTCGCTATTGAAGTGGCCAATGAAAAGCATGTCTATGAGGCACTTAAATACGGAATCGATATGTTATGGATAGGCGCAAGGACTTC
>Ga0116183_1003620_pt1 | contig 15657 bp, 11 predicted proteins | sample AD_UKC078_MetaG_FD_89753 | JGI IMG/M metagenome (GOLD analysis project Ga0116183, IMG submission 89753) | Active sludge microbial communities of municipal wastewater-treating anaerobic digesters from USA - AD_UKC078_MetaG | ecosystem: Engineered > Bioreactor > Anaerobic > Digestate | place: USA... | reverse complement strand
TCCATATTCGGCTACGGGTAACGTAGCAGAGGCACGGCTAGAATTAAAATTTAAAAATATGCTACGATATAATCCCTCCTCTTCATGATTCATAATATTTCTATCATTTAAAAGTGGGTTCGTGGCTTCTTCTTTATTGAAAACTAATTCGACTTTAATATCACTATATATTCTAAGTGTCTGTTCCTTAGCAAGATATTGAAATGGGAAAACTCGAACCGTAGTTCCTCGTACCGTTCTTATAATAAATGGCTCTTCCATTTCGGTTAAATCACCCGGATAGAAGTTGTCAATAATAGATTCGGGAGCAATCCGATAAGGAATCGTATCGGGATTTTGATTACGATAAATTGTTCCGCGTGAAGGTAATAGCGGGTATTCTAGTTGCACTTCAATGTACTCGGAAGAGAGGATGCGTAACGAGACATTTTTTTGTGCAGGTAATTGTATTGAAGCACTGATAAAGGGAAGCTCAGCCCAACCTTTTTTATTCGTTTTTGTTGAATTGGAGAATGAAATATATTGATATAAAACATTGTCAATATTTTTAACTTCTAAATCCCAATTTGTTAATACAAAATCTATTTGATAGCTCGTGTCCGTTTCCGAATATTGAGTTTTAAACCCCTTTTCTGCGTATGCAAGTGTAACCGTAAAAAAGAGAATTACCCAGATGATTTTTTTCATTGTTTTCTTATATTCTAATTGTTTTTTGAATAAAAAATATAATTCACAAAAATACAAAATATTAATAAAAACAGCTATTATCCGTTAGTTTTTTTCATAAGTTCGCCGTAATAGTGATAGAAGTAAGGAATCGTTTCTATACCCTTAAAAAAGTTTTCTAACGGGAAGTTTTCATTCGGAGAGTGTATCGCGTCAGACTCTAAGCCGAACCCCATAAGTATTGACTTAATACCGAGTATTTTTTCAAATCCGGCAATGATTGGAATGCTTCCGCCGCTTCTGGTCGGCACGGGCTTTTTCCCGAATGTCGTTTCGTAAGCTTTTTCTGCCGCTTGATAGGCAATCATGTCAATAGGTGTAACGTATGCTTCACCGCCATGAGAGTATGTAACTGTAACCCTTACACTTTTCGGAGCAATTGACTCAAAATAATTTTGGAATAATTTTGCGATTTTATCTGAGTTTTGATGTGGAACTAATCTCATCGAAATTTTCGCATGTGCCGTGGAGGGTAATACTGTTTTAGACCCCTCGCCCGTATGTCCGCCCCAAATACCACAAACGTCAAACGTTGGGCGAATTCCGGTTCGTTCTATCGTAGAATAACCCTCTTCTCCGTGAACGTCCCTAATATCAATAGCCTTTTTATAATTTTCAATATCAAAAGGTGCTTTAGCCATTAAAGCACGCTCTTCAGGCGAAATAACCAATACGTCATCATAAAAATGAGGTATCGTTATTCTGTTCTTCTCATCGGTCATTTGTGCTATCATCTGGCAGAGAATGTTAATTGGGTTTGCCACGGCTCCGCCGAAAATCCCGGAATGTAAATCACGGTTAGGACCTTTAACTTCAACATCTAAATAACTTAATCCTCTTAAACCTGTAGTAATAGAAGGTACATCAAAAGATATCATACTGGTGTCGGATACTAAAATGATATCTGCTTGCAATAGTTCTTTATTTTCTTCACAAAAACCGTAGAGACTCGGACTTCCAATCTCTTCTTCGCCTTCAAGCATGAATTTTACATTGCAATTTAGCTGATTGGTTTTTACTAAATATTCAAATGCTTTAGCGTGCATAAACGACTGTCCTTTATCGTCATCGGCGCCTCGTGCCCAAATTTTACCGTCTCTAATTTCCGGCTCGAAAGGTTTGGAATGCCATAGCTCGTTAGGCTCGGAGGGCATAACATCATAATGACCGTAAACTAAAACAGTCGGAAATGATGGATTTATTATCTTTTCAGCATAAACGACAGGATTTCCTTTGGTTTCATAAATTTCACACCTGTCGGCACCCGCCTCAAGGATTAGTTCTTTCCAGCGTTGGGCACATCGCAACATGTCCGGTTTATGCTCTTCTTTAGAACTTATCGAAGGAATGCGAATTAAAGAAAAAAGCTCTTCTAAAAATCTATCTTTGTTTTTATCAATGTATGTTTTTAACTCTTTCATAATTTCTATAATATTTTTATTATGTTATAATTTTATCTACTATTAATCTTTATGATAAAAATAGAGAAGAAAAAGCCTTGCAAATGCAGGGCTTTTTCAGGGGTATTCTCTTTTTTATTCTCTTACTTTTAGTATAAATCCGGTACCGTGAACATTGACGATTTCAACTTTCGGCTCATGCCCTAATTTATACTTGTTTCGTCTGCCGCCTTCTTTATTAATGTACTCTTCATCAATAGTTTCAATATTGAGGTAAGAACGTAATTTTGTGAGGAAAACGTCCATGCTTCTTCCTACCGAGTAGTCTTCATCTCCCCAAATTTCTCGAAGAATAACTTCGCGGGGTAATAACTTATTTTGGTGTTCACAAAATAGCTTAAGTAATCCAGCCTCTTTACGTGTCAATAATCGCGTTTTTTTAGGATGTATTAACTCCATTGAGCTATAGTTGAATTCGAAATCTCCGAATTTGTACGTTTTCTCTTCGTACAACACTTTATTCTCGGTATCTGAACGCTTAGTTCGTCTAAGTATTGCTTTAATACGAAGTGTAAGCTCTTCAGTGCTAAAAGGTTTAACTACATAGTCATCACACCCAAGTTTAAATCCTTTAATTTTATCCTCCTTATTTAATTTACTAGTAAGTAAGATAATTGGAATATCAGGATCTATTTTACGAATTTCTTGCATTAAAGTGAAACCGTCTTTTCCCGGCATCATAATGTCTAATACACAAATGTCAAACATTCCTTTGTTGAAAGCTTGAGACGCAGAAATTCCATCTGCAAAATCAGTAACAGAATAGTCTAACATTTCAAAGTAATCTTTTAGTACATAGCGAAGATTCTGACTGTCTTCTACTAACATAATACGATTTTTTGCTGTTTTCATTTGATTTATAGTTTTTAATTATTAAAATTCATATTTTTATCTTTTCTCCCGTTTTTAATCAAATATTGCTTTTGTAAAATAAATGAAAAAATGGTTTTTTGCAAAAATAAAACGCTAGATATATTAAATAATTGTACATTTATTACTTATTTTTAAAAAAAAACTTCTATCAATCTAAAAAAACATTTATATTAATATGTGAAAATAAATATTTTATATAAGATATTGATTTATAGCAATTTAATATTTTCTATATTGTCTTCTTTTTCATACAATTATATATTAAAAATATTATTTTTTTTTAATAAATTGATAATTATTGTAATTTTGCCTCGCCAAGTAAAATAATAAAACAAATTGATAATGAGGGAGAAAATTTTAGTTAAAACCTTTGCGGGATTAGAATTATTATTACAAGAAGAGTTAATAGAACTTGGAGGTCTGAATTGTACTATTTTAAGTCGTGCGGTGCAATGTGAAGGCGATATACGTTTCCTTTATCGTGTAAATTATTTCTCACGTTTGGCATTGCGGGTCTTGTTGCAGGTGAAAGAGTTTGTTTTTAGAAATAATAAAGAGTACTATGATGAACTTTATAATGTTGAGGTTGAGAAATTTTTAGAACCTTCAGGCACGTTGGCAATAAGTACGACGATGCATCAATCTATTTTCAAAACGCCGCTTTATGCCTCTTTGTTGGCAAAAGATGCTTTTTGCGACAGGTTTCGTCATCGTTACGACCAAAGACCTTCAGTCGACAAGGAACAGCCGGATGTGCAATTTCATATCCATATTTTTGAAAACAAAGCAACTCTTTTTCTGGATAGTTCCGGGGATTCGTTGCATAAAAAAGGTTACCGCGTTTCTACGCACCCGGCCGCCCTCAATGAGGTAGTTGCTGCGGCAATTATAAAGCATACAGACTGGAAAGCCGACTGTGACGTCATTGACTTTATGTGCGGGTCTGCTACGTTGCTAATCGAAGCGGCAATGATAGCGCTGAATATCCCGGCAGGCTTTTACCGTCAAAGATACGGCTTCTTTTCTTGGCTGACATTCAATCAAAATGAATGGAAAAAGGTTAAAGCGGAAGCCGATATTAAAGAAGACGTGCCTATCGATTTTTATGGATACGATATCTCGGGACGTTATCTCGGAATGGCAGCAAAAAATATTGAAAAGGCAAGATTAACCGATTTTATTAAACTTAAAAAACAAAATTTAATAGAAACTCACCCTGCAAGACGCCCGACACTTATTGTTTTAAATCCTCCCTACGGCGAAAGACTCAATGTCGATGATATCGGAGGTTTGTACAAACAAATAGGCGATACGCTAAAAAAGAATTTCTCGAATTGTACGGCATGGATTATTAGTTCCGATACTAATGCGTTGAAACAGATAGGGTTGCATGCCAGCCGAAAAATTACTCTATTTAACGGCGCTTTAGAATGTAAATTAATGAAATTTGAACTTTACGAAGGAAGAAAATATTCTGCCCCCTCTCATTCTGAAAGATAAATACATAAAGTAAGGTCGTTTTATCTGTTTAACCGCCAATTGTCGTTGATTTCCCCTCCCCAGTAGTCATCAGGAACTTTGATATCAGGATTAATGGTTGGGTGTAAACGTTTGGTTAACTCCATTTGCCAATTCAGATTTCGTACTTCGCCATAAGCATCTGAATGCAATAACTCATATTCGTTAGTGGCTAAATCTCTATCGTAAAAGACAAATTTGACATTTGTTTGATTTCCCAAAACATAATAAGTCCATATTTCGTAGGGATAAGCCTGCGGGTCGTAAGGAACTTCCAGCACTTGAGTCGGTTTTCCATATTTAAGATAAACGCGTCCCCTGTCCGTTTTATAGCCTTTAACGACTTTACTCCCATACAGGTTTTGGACTAAATCAACGTTAGCTTTATATTTTTTCCATTCTTCCTCAGGAGCTTGATTGTTACGCGATTGCCAAAATGTATAGAAAAAACGTTGTAATTGTTCAATAGGCGTATTCTTCATATTTCTTTTAAGAAAAATCTGCTCCGTAGGATTGCATATAGGAGCTAACATAGAGAGATATTCACGTAACTCTGCTAAATCAGTGAATTTTTCAGCAAAATTATTCTCCGGTATTATAGAACTATCAATTAAAATTTCTTTCTCAGGGGCAGGATTATTTCTTTGGAAAAAAGCCCTACTGGAAGCCAATATGTTCGAGTCCGCATCAAGAATCTCTACAACTAAATTGTAATTGCCCGAATAGAGTTTGTAAATATTAAAATTCTGCAAAACAATAACAACCGCATCCGTTTGCTTTTTTTCAAAATAGATGGGGTGATTTGTCATCAGAGTTCCCGTATCATACCACTCAAGATATGATTTAACAAAGAAAAACTCACCTTCCCCTAAAATCGCCGCCGAATTGTAAATCTCAATCATATAAGGAAGATAAATGAGATTTTGAGGCGCATAATCAAAATAGAGCGGTATCATCGTGAAACCGTACTTATTATAAATATTGTCGCCACTCGCTTCCTTAAAATCACTCAATAGAGAAATGGAAGAGATAGAAACTTTATTTTCAGGGAAATAGAGCTGAATCATATCCTTATACACGATAGAATCTTGCGGCGAATGGATATCCTTGAGTGTGAAATTTAAAAAATATTCCCCATTAGGTATTTTAAGATTTTTTATCGTCAAAAAGTCAGGTTTATTCTTTTGAATGGAGTCGCTAAACTCATCACTATTTAAAATAAAATGAAGATTGTTTATAGCAGTTCCTTCTTTCACTATTTCCACAAGAATTTCTATTTGTGCCTGAAAGAGATTGTTTTTATTTTTGACATAATGTACAGATTGTCCGTCAATTAAAAAGCTAAATTCAATATAAGGTTCTAATTTATCAGTACAATAAGATTTATAATCAAGCAAAATGCCCATTTTCTGCGCCATGCCAAAAGAGGCGAGCGTTACTAATGCTATAAATAAAAATATTCGTTTCATAATTACAATCAATAACTTAAAGTAAAGTACAAAAATAGTAAAAATATAGGTACAAATAAAAGAGAGGTTTTTAGTAAGATTTTTATTTTTCTTTTGGGCGTGCCCCCTCGCTTCGCTCGGGGTCGGCGTACAGCTGCAAGTACGCGGGCGGGCAACGTGGGGTCGCAAAGCCGCAAAAAGAGCTTCCTCTGGTCGCTTTTTTGCGGCAGCGTCCCCAGCGCTTCCCGCCCTTGCGGGCTTTCCGCCTCCCGCCTCACGCAACCAAAGCTGAAAGTAAAGCGGAGAGCGGAAAGTGGAAAACTAATTTCGTGGAAATGATATTTACCCTTTTAATAATATTAATTTTGTATTTTTGCATTTTGTTTAAAAAAAAAGATATCTTGACAACGGAAAATATTGAAAAAGCCGAACAAGTAATTGCAAGAGCAAAGCGAGTGGTTATTGTATCACATTATAACCCGGACGGCGATGCAGTAGGAGCATCGTTAGCACTATATCATTTTTTTGCAAATCGTAAGATTCAGGTTAATATAATATTACCTAATGATATTCCTGAGTTTCTGGAGTGGATGCCTGCTTACAATACTATTATTATTGCTCAAAATAATTTTAAAAAAGCTGATTCAATAATTAAAAAGGCTGATTTGCTCTTTTTTGTGGATATGAATGCTACCCACCGAAGTGGCGCTGAACTTGAAAAAATTCTTGATGAAGCTACAGCCTTTAAAATATTGATTGACCATCATCCGGGACCCAATATTGATTGTGATATTATCTACTCATCTACAAAAACAAGCTCTACCTGCGAACTGATTTACAATTTTCTCTTTAAATATCTTAACAAAAAAGAAGAGTTAACGCTTGAAATCGCTGAGTGTATCTATGTTGGTATAATGACAGATACAGGCTCTTTTAGCTATATGTGCAATAACCCGAATACCTTTTTGATTTTAGCTGAATTGATGAAGTTGAAAGTTGACGGCGAGAAAATCCATCGGAATGTTTATGATAATTATTCAATAGCACGTATCAAACTGTTAGGATTGCTTCTATGTAAACGATTGACGGTATTGCCCGAGTTTGCTACTTCCTATATGTACTTAACAAAGAAGGATATGTTACAGTGTAACTATAAACGTGGTGATACGGAAGGTTTCGTTAACTACGGTCTCTCAATGAAAATAGTGAAGTTTACCGCATTTTTTATTGAACGCGACAATCGTGTGCGAATCTCTTTTCGTTCAAAAGGGAATTTTAATGTCAATAATTTTGCCAAAAAACATTTCGGAGGTGGTGGACACCGTAACGCTTCCGCCGCTTATTATGAGGACTCTTTAGAGAATACAATTGCCTATTTTAATCAACTTCTTCCGTTATACGCAGAGGAGTTAAATTCTTAATGGAGTTAAAAATGAGAAAAATCGGGAGAATTTCCATTCTTATTGCACTATTTGCTCTTTTTTTTGCCTGCGGAGAAAAAGGTGTAACAGGAAAAATGAAAAGTGCGGGGAAAACGGAGAACCATGAGAAAATCGACCCTTTTCTGGAAGCAAATAAGATAATCGTAAGAAGAGAAGCTGAGGAAATAGAACTCTTCATTAAACGCTATCAATGGACAATGGAAGAAACGGGCTCAGGATTAAGAATAGAAATTCTTGATGTAGGAGAAGGGGATTTTTTTAAAGAGGGAGACGAGGTTACGCTCAATTTTCAACTTTTTTTGTTAGATGGGGAAGTCGTTTATGATTCCAAAAATGATGGGAAAAAGGTTTTTGTTGTTGATAAATCGTCAGAAATAACAGGATTGCACGAAGCGGTGAAACTGCTAAAGCCCGGTGGAAAGGCAAATTTAGTGATACCCTCTCATTTGGCCTATGGCGTGGCTGGGGACGGACATAGAATCATAGGACAAAAAAGTGTGGCAATGAAAATTTCTATTGAAAAATAGAGCTTATTTAATAAGGTTATATATAAATCATTTATTACAATTAAAATTTAAAATTATGAAAAAACAATGGACCAAATTTTCAATGATAGCTATAGCTATGGTTGCAATTTTTATTTTTATTTCTTGTGGTAAACATCGCGGTTTTAAAAAGGATGACGCCGGTTATTATTACAAATTTTATGTAGAGAATAAAGATTCTTTGCAAGTTAAAGACGGAGATTTAGTGGAGATTATGCACACTTTACGTGCCGTAGATTCAACATTTATTGACAATGAACAGATGCATTTACTCGTTAGAGCATCACTTTTTGAAGGAGACTTATATCACGTATTAAAAACCATGCATCTTGGAGATAGTGCTACCTTTATTCTGAATATAGACACCTTTTTCCATTACTATTTTGGTATTGAAAAATATAATCCTTCTTCAGAAGATAGAGATGTTTATTTAGATATTAAAATTAATAAGATAATACCGGCAGCTGAATTTCAGAAGTTCCAAGAACAGCAAGCCGAAGAGGAAAGAGTAAGAATGGAGGCACTTCAACAAGCTGAAGATAGTATTATGAAGAAATATATTTCGGATAATAAGATTACTGTAAAACCTACGGAATCCGGTTTGTATTATATCCAAAAACTTGCAGGAAAAGGGAAACAAGCGGAAAATGGGAAACTTGTTGCCGTTCATTATACAGGCAAATTTTTAGATGGAAACGTGTTTGATAGTTCGATAGGGAGAGAGCCTTTTCAATTAATTCTCGGAGCAGGTCAAGTTATACCTGGTTGGGATGAAGGGATAGCGAAAATGAAAGAGGGCGGCAAGGCTCAACTTCTTATTCCTTCGGCATTAGGTTACGGTATGCACGGAGCGGGAGGCTTTATTCCTCCATATACGCCGTTAGTTTTTGATGTTGAACTTGTGAAAGTTGAAGATGCGCCGACAAATCCGGCAAATTAAGGGAGAGATTAAAATCGTTTTATTTTAGGTTTTCCTTAGCTAAATGGCTCTTTACGAGCAAGTTGGCTGCGTGAGGGCACAGGTGGAAAGCCCGCAAAGCCGTAAGCCGCTGGGGACGCGGCGGCAAAAAAGCGAGCTTGTAAGCTCTTTTTGCCGCTTTGCGACCCCACGGCTAACGGCTGCGGACTTGGAACCGAAGACCGACCCGTGAGCGGCAGCGAACGGGGCACGCCCTAATTAAAAATATGATTATTAAAAAAATCCGGAACATCTTTTAGATGCCCCGGAATAATAATTTTAAATTTATGTGGTTGTTTTTTATGCTATTGACCCGGTTCAATAATATTGCTTCCGCAGTCGTTAACGATTATCTCATACCATCTTTCGGGATAGTTAGGCTGCTCCGGGAATACGCAATGCGGGATTACCCCGTTAGTAACCTCAAATTTCCCGTCCTTTTCTTTCTTGACATTGCCATCGTGATATTTTACTAAAAGATAGATGAAAAGGTTATCCCAAGCGTCACACATTTCTTTAACAGCATTTTTAGAATAATTATTTAGCACTCGTTGAGCTTGTTGCGGGTTATTCTTAAACATACTCAGCATATCTTGCTGCATATTATTGATTTCGGTAACCCATTTCGACTCCAATTCGCGTTGTTTAGCCTTAATAGGCACAATCATATCTTTGTAGCGGGTGTAAGCAAATTGACTAACCTTAGTAAAAATCCAGAAAGCGGCGGTAGGGGAGTATTCCACCATGGAGCCGTTTCCTTCTTTAATCTGTTCGGGAATTTCGTTAATCCCACAGAAAATAGGTGCATAGCAAGAGCTTGCGGCGTCATCTACGCCAAACCATAAAATTCCACCAAATTTATTTGGCAAGCCGCTACGGGCTTGAGCGACAAAGGAAAAGCCCGTTTGGTGCGTAGCCGTGGCACGCTCGTGTATATAATTCTTCCCTTTATAAGACCAAGTCATCGGTCGCCAACGATAGGGACAAGCATACGGTCCGGCTCCGATATCTTTTGTCATATCCATTGATGAACCTTCATAATGGTCGCGCATAAGCTCCATAACGTCTTGTACGCTCAATAGATGGTCGGGTTTTATCCAAAGAGGCATTTTCTCTTTGCTTTTTAAATCCTCGCCGCGGGCATATTTTTCATACGGAGCCATTAGCGAAGGATTACAGCGATAAAAGCCCATCCATACTCGGGCTTCACAAAAACGTGCCGCACCAAAATCAAGCGGAGCGTAGGTGTCGCTGAAACTGAAATCAGCATCTTTTGCGTCCTTCGGATATAAACCTTTTAATTTAGCAAATGAGATAACATCGTGGGAATATATCGTTTCAATTTCGGGTAAAAAGACCTTATCTATCTCTTTTGAGGTGATTGAAGTGGTGCCGTTAGCGAGAGGGAAAGTGGTAATTCTTGCTTGATTAGCATGTCCTGAAATATAGCCATCAGGAATTCTTCGTGCAACCCAAACCGCCCCTTTTGTCCAGCCTTTCACGGTTTTCCCCTTAGCATCTTTCATTTCTTCTCCTTTTCCGATTAATTCAAATATCCATGCTTCGTTAGGGTCAATAATTGAAAAAGACTCTCCGCTACTGCAATATCCGTAATTGTCAAGTAAAAAAGCGATTGTTTTGATAGCCTCACGAGCATTTTTTGCTCTTTGTAAAGTTATGTAAATCAATGAGCCGTAATCGATAATCCCGTTGGGAGCAGAGAGCTCTTCTAATCCGCCGTATGTCGTTTCACTGATTGCTAATTGATGTTCATTTATATTTCCTACAACAGAGTAGGTATGAGCAACTTGTGGAATTTGCCCCTTTATTTCCCCTGAATCCCATTCAATAATATCCATGAGCGTGCCGGCGGGATAGTCAGCAGCAGGACGATAGTACAGCTCACCGTATAAGGTGTGTGAATCCGCAGCATAAGTAACCATCGTTGAGCCGTCTTTTGAAGCACCTTTTGTTATAATAAAATTGGTGCAAGGAAATAACAGTAATGGGCTAATAGATAAGGTGATAATAAAAAGTAAGGTTGTAATTTTCTTTTTCATCTGTTTTTGTTTTTTTTAATAATATTTTTTATTTAGATACAGCAAAATAATTAACATTAGGAATGACAACTATTGGCATAGGAGATGTGTTTACCATTCTACGGGTGTCACTTCCTACCCAGAAGTTTGAAAAATCATCTTCTTCTTCTCGCATAACGACAATGAGATTAGTATCTTTATCTTGAGCATAATTGATAATCGCTTCAGTTGCGTTTCCCGTTACATCAATAGCTGTAACGGCATGGCGGATTTTAGCGTCTTTACACATGGTACTTGCATGTTGCAGTTGAACGGTAATTGTATGTTTAATCTCAGCACTTGGCGGATTGTTAAGTCCCAATAACAAAATTTTTGCAGCAAAAGCTTTGGCAATACGGGTTGCAAACTTCATTTTTTGTAAAGTTTCGAAACTTGAGTCAATTGGAACAAGAATCTGTACTAAGTCACGATTAATTTTCACCTCTTCTCTCAATATTAAAATAGGCACGGTGGTTAAACCAACAGCTTTCATAGCATTACTTCCGGCAAACATATCTTGCCCTGACATACCGTGAGTTCCGACAACAATGATTGAGTCCGCAAAGTTTGCAGCATATTTTGTCAATTCGGTTGAGGTTTTTCCATCAAGAATTACACTTAAAACTTCATTTTTGGGTATTTCACGTTTGGTTTCAATAATTAAGTCGTCAAGGGCTTTTTGCACTTTTTGCATTGCTTTTTTCATCTGCTCTCTACTAACTTTATTCGTAAAGCTAGGCGTTTTAACCCATACTAAATGTAGGCGACCATGAGTCTTAATCGAAATTGCGATAGCATGCTTTAAAGCATTTAACGATGAGGCGGAAAAATCAATTCCAACGATAATATTTTTCATAATGTCAAAATTTTAATTTCTTTAATATTTTTCGATAAAAATAGTAGTTTTTTCAATTCAAAAAACATGTAATGTGCTTTATTTAAAAAAAATCTATGAGATTTTTAATTAAATTACTCATACTTAATTTTTTACTATAATTATTATTTTTAAAATTTTAACGATAAATTGTCGATTTTTTTTAGTTGTGAGATAATTTCGTCAGCTTCACTTTTTCGCACTTGGAATGTAATAATATTTGAATCTTGAAATTCGTGATTTAATATTTCAACGGACTCTCGTTTTAAAATCCTCATTACTTGATTCATTGCTTCGTGCGGGAAGTGGATTTGATATTTTTCTTGAATGAATTTTTCAATAATTATATTTTTTTCTATAGCATCTTTTGTGGCGGTTTTGTAAGCATTAATCAAGCCGCTGACACCTAATTTCGTGCCTCCAAAATAGCGAATGACAACGACTAACACATTCGTAATGTCGTTCGATAAAAGTTGTCCGTAAATGGGACGCCCCGCCGTGCCAGACGGCTCACCGTCATCATTGATACGATAGGTTAATTTGTCGGCTCCTAAAATATAAGCATAGCAATGATGGCGAGCATCATGATACTGTTTACGTAAATCGGAGAGCTTATTTTTTATCTCCGCCTCGCTCTCCACGGGAAATAACTTGGCAATAAATTTACTTCCTTTTTCTCGGTAATAACCTTCCGATTCATGTTGTACCGTCTTATATGTATCATCAAACATTATCTCAAATTTAAAAGTGTTAGTGCAAGAAATACAGGAATTAGTACTCCCATTCCAAGAAGAATTGAAATAAAAACCGACATTTTTCTGACAAAGGACGTAACAATAATTCCGGTAAGCATCTCTATTACAAAATTTCATGCAAAGTTAGTATAAAAAGCTCAATTAACAAACTTGTGCGAGAAAAATTTCAGTAATCGTAAGAGTTTATAAGGTCGTTTTTTCATCTTTCAACAAGACCGACAACGGCATGTTTGTGTTTGGCTTTACCGTTTAAATTCCAATATTGCAATCTGACAAGATATAGATTCGGCGGCGCTTTCCGATTCTTATCCGTAGTTCCATCCCAAATGAAGGTCTCTTTAAAAGTGTATATTTGATTGTTAGCCAGCGTTTTAACTAGATTTCCGTGCTCGTCTAAGATTTGCAACAGAACTCGATTTTCAGATTCGGGAAATGAGCAACTTATTTGAGTGAAATCGTCAAATCCGTCATTATCAGGCGAAAAAACTTCAGGAAAAATGGTGATTATTTTATCCTCTTCTATTATTTGAGAATATTGCGAATTGACATAGCCCGGTGTAGCAAATCCCGCACTCATGGCAGCAGATTTCCAGTTGTTTCTGTTTTCTGTCTCTCCATTATAATTTATGCGTTCCAATGAAACACCGTCTACCGATTGTAATAAAGCATAGTGCATCGTTTCATCGTAATTAAACTTATCTATTTCATTATACGTTAAATCTGTTAAGTGGACAACCCCGGAACTATTTGCAAAATTGGGCAGCGAGTCGGTGCCAAGCAGTTGTTCGGGATACGGGCAGATATATTGCGAGGCTGTTAACGAAGGATTTTTGCAAATAGCTAAATGAGTCTTTGGAAATAGATTGTACCCCTCCGCACAGATAATTACCGATTTGTCGGGAAAGTGCGTGCCTCCGGAACCAATCCTTACGGTTTTAAGGTCTATAATCTTATCTGAACGATTGTAAATCTCAATAAAATCAGCGTCTGTATTTCCATAAGGATTACTCAAGACCTCATTAATTATTAAATCTCTCTTTTCCGCTTTTTGCGGTAACCCGAATTGCCATGCTTCTCCTTGATGAACAGCTAATCCTGTGCAGTCACAAATAGTGTCCCGCAACCATAAAGTGTAAATAGTGTTGGGACGCATTGGTTGATGAAATCTAATATGTAATGATTGATGCTCCGGCGGCACTTCTTCCACCGACTCAATTTCTAAATCTCCGTCTTCTTCAAATAGTCGCAACGCCTTTTCATAATTCATTAAAATAGTTTCAGAAAAAAACACCTTTATTGTTAAGGAGTCTACGACAACGACTTTTACAATTTTCGGATTAGTTACGTCGGGATTATTCGTTAAGATTGAATTTTCTTCTCCCGGTGTTCCACCTCTCTCGTTACACGAAGATTTCCAATTCTCTTTTCCCGTGCAAGGATTGTCAGGATCTGCCATTTCTAACGACCAACCGCCGCCAGATTTATAGGGCGGGTCGTGCCATTTTTTACTGAAATTGATGTAGTGAATAATTTCATCATATTGATTAAATAGTGTAAGAGGCTGACCTGCGTCTACGATACTTAGCATTGAAAGCGGAACTACATTTATTGTGTTACCAAATTGACTGCTACTTGCCATTGGCACCAAAACAGCAAACCCTTTTTTCTCAATTTTAAAATCAGGAATGAGACGTTTGGTCGTTCCATATTGAAAATGCCACCCTGACAATAGTAAATCCGTATCAAGACGGTTGAATAGTTCAACGTATTCTACCGGAGGTAAACCTACGGTAGGGAACGGGTCAGCCATGATTTCATGAATGATGACTTCGTTTCTTTCGATAACAAAGAATGAAAATGGGAAGGTGATATTCTCCATTTTATTGCTGAAATTATCCGTAATATTCTTTACGTGTAAATGGTAAAGGCGTTTGTTTTTGAATTTTGACGGAAAGGTTAATATCACTTCATCATACGAGGGCGTGGTTATTTGACATGCAATAGGTATTTCTCCGCTCTCTTCGATTGTGTAATTGCTTAGTTGTAAGGCTGTTTGTCTATTTATTTTCTCACTGAATTTAATTTTGACCTGACAATAATCATCGCCTTGTTCAATACTCATTATTTTCGGTGCGATGGTATCAATCCACGGCGGACCGAAATAGATGTCATCGAAGATGAACTTATTTTTGTTTGAAGTTGTATATTGACAAAGAAATCCAATGGAATAATAATATATTGTTGAGTCGGAATATCCGTATGAGTCTAAATGATAGTTCCCGTCAAGGGCTTCTGAAATAAAGATTTGCCAATTATTGTTCCTATCTTTTGTTACTTTAACATCTAATTGGAACGCTGAAGCAATAATGCCGTTGTTCCCGCGACAGATAGAGATGTTCCCGTAAGGGCTTTCATAAAAAAGTTCGATAGCGTCATTGGAACCGTTTTCTCCAAATTGTAAAAAATATGCTCGTTTCGCATCGGCGTACAAATTATTACTGTCACAAAGCAAATAAAATTTTGTGAAATTGTTAGCCGATGGGCTAAACTCCATTTTGATTCTAAATCTCCATTCTAAATTTTCTCCCTCATTGTCCGTTTCTATCCAAAGTGCCGAATTGCCTGCTGATGAGCTATTTAACTGTAATTCATAATTTGGCGTAATGCAAAAATTTTCAACATCTCCGTGCCAATGCGGAGAAAGATTAAAACCGTTACCCGAAAAATCATCATAAATTTGTGCTTGACCCTGAAAAATAAGCAAAAACGGTAAGAGTATAAGTAGAATAGAGCTCTGTTTCATCGTAGTAGTATATTAGTTTTTTTCTCTCTATTTGTAGAGCAACAGTATTACAAAAATAGTATCTTTGCAATAAGAAATCAATACCTATTAACAATTTTTAATAAAAAATTAACATAACATGAAGATTGCAGTCGTAGGAATTACAGGTTTGGTAGGCAGAGAAGTAGTCAAAGTTCT
>Ga0116183_1003618_pt1 | contig 15660 bp, 13 predicted proteins | sample AD_UKC078_MetaG_FD_89753 | JGI IMG/M metagenome (GOLD analysis project Ga0116183, IMG submission 89753) | Active sludge microbial communities of municipal wastewater-treating anaerobic digesters from USA - AD_UKC078_MetaG | ecosystem: Engineered > Bioreactor > Anaerobic > Digestate | place: USA... | reverse complement strand
CTATATCTCTTTGAAAATGGAGTTGCATTGGAGAGCGAACCCTGTAGGAAAAGTGCGTAAGAACCTGCCTTTCTTCAAGGAATTGGCCTATGAATATTTTACACAAAAAACTTGACACTACCACAAAGTCTCCATGTCCCACATAGGTTTTAAGCAATCTTGGTTTAACTTGCCCCCAAAATCCGTTAGTAACAACCAGCTCCGATACATCTTTTGGAATGTATCCTATGAAACGGCGTTTGGCACCAAAGAATCCCTTGCTGCAACCGATTACCTTAATGGCGTTTTTATCGTGCTTGTTTCCGATATCTCGCTCAAGCTCTAACCAGACATTACTAGATTTTGCGAATGAAATAGCATCAGCCTTCCGAAACGACACACCCGCAACCTCAAGTCGTTCTTCGAATATTTGGAACCCTTCAGGAATTTCGTTATCTTGTAGGTGATACTCTCTCATGGCTATATTTCCTTGTGCATAACGGCGAAGCTAAGCGAAGGCACGAACCTGCTAGACTGCGAAGCAGGCTTTGCTGGTGAAGTGACGACCGCTTCAGCGACTGGTTGGCGACGCGCACAGCCCGGCGCCAACAATAAATGTACGAACTTCGCTTTTTCCGATATTCCGGATATGATCTCAACAGAGGCGATTCCCCGTATATCGGATATTAAAGCATGATTCCGAGTGAACACACATACACAGTACTTCGTATAATATGCTAATAAACGGTAAAAGCGAACCTCGGAAAATATGGCAAATCTGTCCAGAATTATTGGCGGTGGCTTCAGGTGCAAAAACCCCGCTCTTTTTTATAAGAAACGGGGTTTTAATTGGCACGACCATGTTTCCCTCCGGTACATTAATACGGGATGGAACTCTGTAAACCGCTTTATGTTTCGCTCTCCACTTTCACGATTTACGTTTGAAGTCAAGTAACTTCATCGATTTTGAGTATGTGTGGACTTCAGGAAGTACGCATTAACCCGATGAACCGGAAAAGAGAACCTTCGCCATTTTAATCTCCATATTCGTGTTACCCCTCTGCCCTCGGGGCTGCGCCCATACGGGGGAGGGTGAAAAACCGTTTGTGAGACATTCGAGCTTAAAGCTGGATTTAACAAATGAAACTGCGATCTTCTCAGGTACAAAAGCCCGCTTCCCTATCCGGGTAAGCGGGCTTTATGAGGTTTTCCGATGTTGCCTGAATCATGAATCACCTTTACTTTAAGTATTGATGTGATCGGCAAATCTAGCGTTCACCTACCACTATGATCTTAAAAATGCAACCCTATAATTCCAAAACGAAGACGGGCCTTTCCCCCTCCTTCTTTTCCCGCCGCAATTGCCCCAGGGCGGTATGGACGGACTCCACCCTGTGTTGCAGCAATTATTTCATCGATGCCGCCGGCAAGGCAGGGGAAGAAATATGATTGCGACGGCACATAAAATATGCTTTACATGTTATGTGGTTAGTTGTACTCGGATCCCATCCCGCCGGGGAAGATCCTGTGATGAATTTAATGCCTATGTAGGAGGATCTATGGATTTTTATACTTTTGTTTTGAGAAAAAGCGATCCTTACTGGGTGGCTATGTGCCTCGAAAACGGGTTGGTCGGACAGGGGGGAAGCCGTGACGAGGCCGTTGGAAAACTCAAAGAGGCGATCATTTCTTTTCAGGAGGCCTTGAAGGCTGAAGAAGACGTGTATAATGAGCCAATATCAGTAAAAGATCTCCATGAATTCCTTACGGTCGAAGGCAACGAACCCCAGACGGCAAGCTACGAGTTGCGGGCCGTTTATACCTAAGAACATCCCTTCTCTGAAACCGCGAGCATTGATTCATATCCTGGAACAGCACGGTTGCCAATTCCATCGAGAAGGCAAAGGAGACCACCGGCTGTTGATTCGCCATTTGGGAGGGAAAAACGAATTGTACCCATTGATATGGGCGCTGGGGAACTGTCGCCGCCCTATGTGCTCCGCATCCTCAGGCAGTTTGGATTTGCCGATGACGAAATAGAAACAATGCTCAAACAGATGCATTCTCACAAGCTCCACAAAGGAGGTGGCGGCGGAAAGGCAAAAAACGGCAATGTTGCCGGCGGGGGTGTCAACGGGAAACTGGTCTCCATGCTCCGGGAGGCGGGCGGAAATAATTATTGGCCAAGCGCAGGGTGATAATTGCGGTTCATTCGACTAAAGCGTAAAAAATGAAGATGTAGTCCATAAAAATGAAAATCCATCGTGAATCATATCAAGTAGTTATAGCATAGTTTCCGGAAGGTGGGGTTATACTGTTTTTCCAGAGGTGATCCGGTCAACTTACATGGGCGCCGTGGCGATTATGATTGGCCCGGCAACATGATTGTGTGGTAGGGGAAATGATCGTGTCTCCCGCAAGCACGTTGACCGAGGCGGGCATTATCGCTTTTGCCGGTGTCAATGATCGCCTTACGGGAGCTACCATAACGTCCCGGACATTCCGGAAAAGGAGCAGGATAAATGACGGAGAAGGCAAATACCAGCGAGGCCAGACAGAAAAAAAGAGAAAGGGAATACGCGGATAACCGAAGATATTGGTTGTCGGAAGAGGAGAAGCTTTATGCCCGGTGGGAAGAGGCATATTATCCAGGTGGCCAGGATCAGGTCGATCGTTTGATCAAACAGGGGAAAAAACCGGTGCGTGAGTTAATCAGGCAACTGATCGACCCCGGCACGGAATTCTTTGAACTAAGCCGGGGCGCCGGTTTCGGAATCAATTATGAGTCCACAAAAGACGTCCCCAGCGCCGGTCTGGCGACCGGCCTGGGAAAAGTTCACGGCAACTGGGTCATGATGATCTGTAACGACAGTCGCGTAAAGGCCGGCGCCTATTATCCGATCAATACGAAGAAACACCTGCGGGCGCAGGATATTGCCGACGAGGCGGGCATTCCGTGCGTTTACATCGCCGATTCGGCGGGCGGATTTCTGCCCATGCAAGCCGGCGTATTCCCCGGCCGGGGACAATTTGGCCGCTTCTTTTTTAACATGTGCCGAATGTCCGCCAAAGGGCTCAAACAGTACACCCTCAGTACGGGCGGGAACACTGCCGGCGGCGCATACATAGTATATCTGGCCTGTGAGTCGATCATGATCGACAAGATGGCCTATTCCTTCCTTGGCGGTCCCCCGATGGTCAAGTCCGCCATCGGCGAGGTGGTTTCCATGGAGGAGCTCGGGGGCGCCAAGGTTCATACCGGCATCTCCGGTGGAGCTGATCATTTTGTGCGCAGTCAGGACGAAGGGATCGAGAAACTCAGAGAACTGCTGTCTTATGATCCGAAGCAGAAACTGTGCATTGAGAGAAGGGAAACAAAGGAACCGCGGGTTCCCATCACGCGTCTCTATGAAATACTGCCCAAGGACACCTACCGGGGAATCAACGTGCGGGAAGTGATCGCCACGATCGCCGATGACAGTTGCTTGAGCGAATACAAGCGAAATTACAATCCGGGCCGGGGTGATAATATTGTCTGCGGGAAGATCTACATCAAGGGAATTCCCGTCGGTGTTATTGCCTCTAACAACAATGGCGTCATTTACGTGGATGCGGCGCGAAAAGCGACGGAGTGGGTCGTCCGATGCTGCACGCAGAAAATTCCTCTCCTCTACATCCAGGCCTCACCCGGTTATATGGTCGGCACCCAGGAGGAATACGCCGGCATTGGCAAGTACGGATCGGATATGGTCAGGGCCTGCGCTTGCGCGAAAGTGCCAAAAGTCCAATGGGTTATCGGTCCCGATCACGGCGCCGCCAATTATGGTATGTGTGGGCGCGCCTATGATCCCCGTTTCATATTTCATACGATGCGGGCGCGGACATCGGTCATGTCCGGGCAGACGGCCGGGTTTATCCTGACGAGCCTGGAGAGGGCCAACGCCAAGAAAGCAGGTCGGGAGATGGATGAAGAGGCGGCCCGCAAATTCCAGGAGATGATGGTGGATAAATATTCCCGTGAGGCCCATCCGTTTTTCCTGGAGGCGCGTCTCTTTCAGGACGGCACGCTCCCCTTTAAAGATTGTCGCGACGCCCTCGCCACGGCTTTTGAGGTGTCGCTTTTGAAGCCCATCGAGGAATCGAGCTTCGGCAACTTTAAATTCTGAACCGAAAAAACCGGGGGAAAACTTACCTATTTGACCAGAACCAAAAGCATTTTGAAGCGTTCGCCGGCTTTTACGGCATGGGGAGAGTTGGCCGGCATGATGATCATCTCGCCTTCCTTGACGATGTGCCAGGTCTTGGAGATCATGATCTCCCCCTGGCCTTCCAGGGCGTAAACCAGGGCATCGAAAGGCGCTGTATGTTCGCTCAGTCCTTCACCCGCATCGAAGGCGAAAACCGTCACGGTTCCCGTCGCCTTCTTGATGATCTCCCGGCTCACGATGGAATGCCCCTGATAGGTCGCCAGTTCGGCGAGTTTCAACGGTCGGGCGATCAGATCATTTTGGATGGTTGTTTCGCTCATGGGTATCCTCCTCTTGATTTCACTACGTATTGTCCAGTTGCCGGCCGTCGGTTTGGGCGAATCAGAAAGCTCCGTTCGCCGCTTTGTTGGCCGTTGCGGCAGCCTGATGGGCCATGTCGATGGACTGCCCCAGGGTATTCAGGACCTGATCGGGATTGTGGAATCCCATGCTGTTCTCCGCGGCGACGATATCCCAGAACCATTGGGCCTTTCGGAGCAACTCCCGCGCTTTGGCCAGCTCCGCCTGCTTGACTCCCGCCACATTGCCCGCCTTGCCGATGACATCGTGAGCCCGGGCCACCGCCTGTCCCGCCACCTTCTGAAGTTGCCAGGCGTTGCCTTGGATCGTTTTGACGCGTTGGAGGAGCCATTCCGCGCTCTGGGTATGGCAGGTCATGCAGGATTCCTTTGTCGTCCGCATGGGGCTCGTCACCCAGTGGGAAGTGTATTTCCGCCCGTGCTTGCGGACGTACGGCATGTGGCAGTCGGCGCAGGACACGCCGGATTTGCCATGCACGCTGTTTTGCCAGGTTTCGAATTCCGGGTGCTGGGCCTTGAGCATCTTGGCCTGTGAATCGGGATGCAGCCAATCCTGGTCAAATCCCGCGGGACGCTCCTGATAATAGGCATACATCTGCTCCGGAAGCACCCCCTTCTCCCAGGGGAAAACGACCTTCTGGGATTCCGGCTCGAAATAGTATTCCACATGACATTGACCGCATACATAACTGCGCATCTCTTCCCGGGTGGCCTTCTTCACATCGATGCCGCGCCGCTGCATGGCCTCGACAAACGCCGGATTGACCACCCGGAGATTCATCGTCGCCGGGTCATGGCAATTGGCGCAAACGATGGGATGCTTCATCAGGGGATATAGCTCCGGGAGGGGTGTCTTCGCGTATTGCCATCCTTTGCTCTTATAAATGTCGATCAGATTGGCTGTCTTGCAGGTCATGCAGGCCCCGGGGCTGGCCGGTGTCACCCGTTTTGTTTCTTTCAGATCCTGAATGGCATAGGGATGACCACGGTCTTCCGTGTATTCTTTACTGAAGGCCATGCCCTTGAAATTGATCAGGATTTCAGGTTCCAGGACGGATTTCTGCACCTTTTCGCTGCCGCCGAAACCGGTGGGGGAAGGCGACATCTCCAGGTTCTTCCGGTAGCTCTCATATTGCAGCGGATAATACTTTCCCCAGACCGCCGGGTCGAACTCGCCGGCGGGAATGTTAGCCAGTTTAAACTGAGATTCGGGTTTGCGGACGAAGGCCTGGAAGATAATCACGACTCCGATCAGGGCGGCCACCACCAACAGCAACATGAGTCTCCTCTTTGTTTTCCTATTCAACTCTCATCCCTCCTTTGTCCAGACCGCGGCCGTGAACCAGATAGCGGTGACACTTGAGGCAATCGGCCTCGCCTTTGACCATCGCCGTGTTTTCAATCGTCGCCTGATGGCACCTAAGACAGTTGCCACGCAAGATATCTTTCCCCTTCGCCGAGATGAGGATCGCCGCGGGATAGTCCCGCAGGGTTTCGTGAAAGAGATCGTTGAGGCCGGCCTGGACCTTGTAGGATACCTGCTCGGCGATGTTGGCGGCCGGCAGGTGGCATTCGATGCAGGCGAATTGCTTATGGTTCGATTGCTGCCAGCGATTCCGGACATGATCCATACTGTGGCAGGCGGCGCAGAAACGGGGGTTTCCCGAGGTGTGATACCCTCCCGCCATCAATGCCGTGAGAACCACGCCGATAATGACTCCCGCCCCCAGAACCACCATGGTCGGAAAACGAAATTGACGTCTTGGGTACACTGATCCCGCAGCCTCCCGTAGCTGTTGGTGAGAAAGATTTGTTGTTACTCGACTTTTGAAAATACTATAGATGGACGAGGTTATACAGTCAATAAAAAAATGCCGGAAATCAATCACCATGCCCGCGCAAACATCCGCGCCAGAGCAGCGGCTGTGGGTTATCGAGGGCGGCAATGTTCTGGAGACGGAGACTCCGCTCTCGATGGCGACGCCCGTTAGGGTTTGGATCCGTGTCCGTTCTGTTTCCGTCCGGGAACTACCCCATTGTTTATGCCCATCCTCCGGAAAACTATCCTGCCGATTCGCCCGTAGAGGCTTGTTCTTGCCGGTCGGACAATCAGACGACGAGCAGGGACAGGACGATCAACACAGCGGTGATCGCCACGGGGAGGGCGAGGCCCGCGGCCGGGATGAGGATCAGGCCGCCGAAGACGGCGCCGGCGGCGCCCCCCAGAAGATCGGCGGCGTAGAGGGGGGCGGTGAGTGTCCGGCGGCGTTCGGGGTCGTCAGGGTCGCTGTGGCCGCCGCGACGGTCGGGACCGACTTGGGCGGCCTGGGCGAAGAGGGCGCCGGAAAAGAAGCCGGAGAGGGCCAGGAGGCCCGCCATGATCGGCAGGCCGAGACCGCTCTGTCGGAACAGGACGAAATGGATCAGAACCGCCAGGGTGAAAAAGCCGGCCGGAACGGCACCCCGCCGGAGTTTCCCGGCGGGAGGACGCCTCCGGCGCATCAGCAGCGCTCCCAGGGCCAGACCGGCCATGAAGGACGCCATGAGCAGGCCGATATCCTGATAGAGGGCGCCGTTTTTGACTTGATAGTACAGCAGCAGCACGTTCTGGAGGATCATCCCGGCAAAACCCGCCACCGCCGCCAGGGCGATCCGCCGGCCGGCCGGGTAGGATCGGACGAGGAGCAGGGACCCGGCGACGGCCAGGAGGGAGGAAACGGCCAGAGGCATAAGCAAGTCGCGATGGGAGACAGCGAAATCCAGGAAAGACGCCCGGGGAAAAAACTTGGACAGCCAGATCTGGAGGGTGTAGCGGTAGCACACCGGCTGGAGGTCGCTGTTGACGGCGGTTTCCGTCGCCCCCAGGATCCGCCGGATCTCCCCGAACCGGTCGTTGGTGAACAGATACTCGAGATAAGCAGGCCGCACCATTCGGGCCTCGATCCCCCGGTCAGCCCAGCGGGCGCTGAGTAGCGCCGCGTCTTCCGGCAGGGGAGCAATGGAGGCGGTGATGATATTCGTGGCCCCGGGGAGGAAGAGGACGTGGGGAAACTCCGCCCGCAATGCCCAGTGGATGCCCGCCATACGGCGGGTCAGCGGCGGGGGCCAGATGTTTTCCGCCGCCCGGAGGCGGAGCCCGACGATCCCCCCCGGTCGCAGCCGGGCGGCGCAGTCCCGGAAGAACTCCCGGGTGTAAAAACGGTTGGTCTGCCCGGAGGCGGGGTCCGGCATGGCCACCAGAATCAAGTCATAGGCGTCGCCGGCGCGGAGGTAGCCGCGGGGGTCGGCAAAGACAAGGCGCACCGGGGGGGTCGCCAGGGCCTGTCGGCGCTCCGGGGGCAGATGGGGCAACACCATTCTTACCATCCGTTCGTTCAGTTCCACCACGTCGATTTGCTCCGGATCGTGCCGGCGGAGGGCCGCCACAATCCCCTCCGTTCCCCCGCCCAAAAGGAGGATCCGTCGCGGCCGGGGGTGCTGGAGGGCGATGAGATGGGCAAAGGTCTCCCCCTCGATCCCCTCCGTTTCCAAGGCGAGGACGTCGTTTTCGAAGACCGCCACCTGTCCGGAACGACCGGTTACGGTGATCCGCCCGTAGGCGGTATCCCCGGTCGCCAACAGGTGGGGATGGTTCCAGGCGCCGGTCATGGAGTCGATCCGGGACGCTCCCGGAAGGGCGATGAGGACGGCGGCGACCAACGCCCCGGCCGGCCAGGCCGTCCTCCCTCTCTTCCTTCCCGGCAGTGCCAGGCCGTTCAGGGAGATAAAGGCGCTGGTCAACAGGGTGGCCGCCACGATGGAGAGGTTGAATTTCAAAAACAGGGTGGCGAGGATCCCCCCCGCCAAGGCGCCGAGACTTTCGATGCCGTAGGCCCCGGCCAGGGTCCGGGCCGCGCCGGGTCGGGCGTCGATATAAAGCGTCGCCGCGGGGGGGAAGAGGAAACCGGCCAGCAGCCCGATCGGGCCGAGGGCCAGTATGGGGATGAGGAGCTGCCGGGCGAGGGGGAGATAAGCCCCCGGCACCCCGGCGAAAAGCAGGCGGCTCGCCCGGACGAACGTTACGGCAACAGGCAGGAGGACCGCCAGTGCGAACAGCGCCGCCGCGATGGTCCCGACGACGGCGAAGCGGCGGCGGCTAAGAAGGGCCCCGGCGGCGGTGCACAGGAGCCAGACGCCCAGGGCATACAGATAGATCAGCTCCACGCCGTAGGAGGCGACGGCCAGCTCCCGGAGGAGGATGACCTGGCTCAGCAGGGAGATCAAGCCGATATTGAACAGGATCAGTTGCATGGTGCCATGAACTACGCCCCGGTGGGTCCGGTATCCCTCCCGGCGGCTCGGCTGAGGGGCGGCGATGCCCCCCGGCGACAAAGCAGTTTTCATGTCCCCCGCGGACCGGCATAGGGCCGGCGGCGGGCCGCAAACAGCGTTGGCCGGCGGCGGCTATCTCCAGCGGCTCTTTACCCGGTTAGGCCTTCTCAGGCCGGACGCTGGTGACGATGAACCGGGCCAGATGCTCCCCGATCAGGGTGTAGGGCAGAAGCACTTCGTTGGCCCCGCAGTTCTTCAGGGCGTCGATCTGGTCCACGGAATCGGCGGTGGCGACAATGACGGCGTTGGATGCTACGGCCCGGCAGGTCGTAACCATGGAGCGGTTGTTTGTCCCCTTGAGGAGCATGTCCGGGATGGTGGACAGGATGATTTGCGCCTCGGCGACGTGGGCGTGCTCCAGGGTGTCCAGGCTGCTGATGTCGCCGAAAATTCCTTTGATGCCCCGATCTCCCAGTTCCTTGAGAACCTCGAGATTGAAATCGATGACGAGGATCTTTTTCAGCAACTCCGGGGCGATCTCCTCCAACTGGTCCACGAAGGCCCGTGCCCCCCGGTGGAATCCGAGGAGGACCACGGGATAATGCCCCGCGCCGGTTTCCGCCTCCTTTTCCTTGGCCTGGGACGGAAAACCGATCGTCTCCATAAAGCGGTCGAAAAGGAGATAGGCGGCATGATTCCCCTTGATGAAATAAGAGGAGAGTACCGAGGTGATGGCCATGGCGTAGATGATCAAAGACATCATTCGCTGGTCGATATGGCCGAAGCCAACCCCGAGGGACGCCACCACCAGGGAGAACTCACTGATCTGGGAGAGGTTGAGACTGGCGATGAAACCGGTGCGCCGGCCGCTGCCCGCCAGGGTGAGGAGCGGGTAAATAGTGAGGAAGCGGGAAACGATGACGAACAGGACGATCACGACGGCCATGACGAGCAGGGCGGCATCGGGAACGGGGATTTTCATGCCGATGGAAAGAAAGAAGAGCGTAAGAAAAAAGTCGCGCAGGGGAAGCACCTTCGCGGTCACGTGGACGCTGTAGGGGAAGGTGGAAATCGCCACTCCGGCGATCAGCGCCCCCATCTCCATGGACAGGCCGATCCATGAGCCTATCCCCGCCATAAAGGCACACCAGGAGATGGACATGGCCACCACCATCTCCGGCGTCTTCGCGATCTGCTCGAATATCCAGCGGAGGAGGTATTTGCTCAGGAGGTAGCCGATGGCCAGGAGCACCAGGCTCTTGCTCAAGGCCATGACGACCAGGAGGAGGCGGGGATTGGTGAAATGGGGCTGGAGGGCCAGAATCAGGATCGCCCAGAGGTCCTGGAATATCAGTATCCCCAGGGTGATCCGCCCGGGGAGGGTGTCCAGCTCGAATTTGTCATATAGGAGTTTGACCACGATGGCCGTGCTGCTCAGTGCGCAGAACAGGGCGAGATAGAGGGCGTCGATGCGGCCCTGACCCAGCCCGTATCCCAGGAGCATGAAAAACCCCACCCCGAGGAGGACGCAGAGGATGAACTGGCCGATTCCGGCATAGAATAGCTGGCGGCCCGATGAGAGGAGCTTCCTAGGATTGAGTTCCAGACCGATGATGAACAGCAGGAGGATCAAGCCGATTTCAGAAATGACCTCGATGTTGGCGGGCTCCGAGACGAGCTTGAAGCCGATGCCGGGACCGATCAGCGCCCCGGCCACCAGGTAGCCCAGGATGACCGGCTGGCGAAAGAACTGGAAGACGAACCCCAAGGCGGTGGCGGCGAGGATAGAGATACCGATTTCCGGAAGAATGCCATGCATTATCGATGAATATCTCCTTTCTTACCCCATGAGCACAACAGACGGTGGACTACCGCCCTTTTGCCGTTGACGGCAAAGGGGCGGCCTGCGCAGCAATGAATAGGGATTGATTATTTGACGATATCGGCGTCGCGTTTCATCCTTCGTCACGGCAACATACGCCCAAACACTTATCATCACCAAGGATTCGCACACCTTTACCAGGAAGTTTTCCGTAACCCCGCCCGTCAATGGAAATCCGACTCGTGAAAGACCACGGCCTGGAAGGTCTGGAACTCCGCACCGGTGCGCCAGCTTCCCGCGGGCAGACCGGCCTTCAGGCAAAGTTGATCGAGCATCTCCTCCCGAGTCCAACCCTGCTCCGGGGCCACCTGGGGGAGGAAGACGGCCCCGGCCCGGCCCTTCTGGAGGAGGACGCCGTCCCGGCCCACCACGATGTCCTCCGCCCGGGAAACCTTTTTCATCGGTGTCAGGACCGACAGCTCGATTTCGATATCCTTCAACTCGGTGGCGGTAACCGGGCGGAAGCGATGGTCGTTGAAGGCGGACTGGATGGCCATGGCCCCGACGAGGTGGCAAAGCGGGGCCTCGGGGATGAGGCGCCCGATGCAGCCCCGGAGCTGCCCGCGCTTCTTCAGGGTGACGAAGACGCCGCGGTATTCCTGGGCGGCCGGGGAGAATCCCCTGGCCAGCGGCACGGTTTCCGTGGCGAGATAGCGGGAAATAGTCTTTCTGGCCAGACCGAGCAGGGCCTTTTTATCCGCCGGCGACAACTCCCCCGCGGGTCCGGCGGGCGGTGGCGGCGCGTTTGCGGCCGGGGCATCGGCGGTCAGGGCCACGGCGCCGTAGCCCACCACCCGGGAGAGGTCGCCGATGGCGACATCGCCGGAATTGGCGTAGCTGATCACCTTCCCGCCTTTGGCGCCCATGACGCGGGCGGCGCTCATGGCAGCGAGGATGGGTCCTTCCCCGCAGGCGGCGGTGTGGAGATTGGGGATCCCCCTGCCCATCGCCTCCCGGACGGCCTGCCGCACCCGCGCCGCATCCAGGGTGGGAATAGCCTCCAGAATGGCGACATCCACGCTCCGGGCCTCCGCATAGGCGGGATAGTGAGAGAGATCGGAACTGGCCACGATAAGGGCCTGCTTGTCTTTCAGGACGCCACCCAGGGCCTGGCCGAAACGTTGGCACAGATCTGCCTCCTGGCTGCCGACGATCACCGGCACGATCTTCGCCTCCGGAAACAGCACCTGGATGAAGGGTACCTGTACTTCCACGGAATGCTCCTGCTGATGGACGGAGGCATTCCGGACGCAGTCCGGGGATGCCGCCAGGAGGTCTTCCACAATCCTGTTGTCCACTCGGGCGACCCCCAAGGGGGTGGCGAAACCGTCGCCGGGGTAAATGCCAACGCGGTGGAAACCGGGGGTGGTATGGTTGGTCCCCAGAATCACCACCGTGTCATAGCGGTGGCCTCGGGTCTGGTTGTAACCGTCGGCGGCGATCTGTCCCGAATAGATGTAGCCCGCATGGGGCAGGATGAGGGCCAAAGGCCGCGAAACCGTCACCGGCTCCGCGTCCTCGAGAAAGCCGGCAATGGCGGCCTTGAGCATTCCCGGCGCATCCGAATAAAATTTTCCCGCCACGACGGCGGGGCGAACGGTATCCATCTCCGGCTCCTTTCTGGCTTGAATGACCACGGCAAAGACCAGGACAAGCGCAAACACCAAAAAAATATAGAGGTATCTCTTTTTCATGGCCTGTCGCCTCTATGCCCAAACGCCGGCTATCTTTTGCCCGCAGAAGGCACAACGCCCGTCTTTGATTTGCATCTCCGCGAGGAAAAAACCTGTTCGCTTAATTACCACTTTTTTGCAGTTCGGGCAATAGGTGTGATTGCCCGGGTGGTCCGGGACGTTGCCGACATAGGCATAGCGGAGCCCCGCAGCCATGGCCATCTCCCGGGCCCGCTCCAGGGTGGCCACGGGGGTGGGGGGGAGATTCAGGAGCTGGTAATCGGGATGAAAGCGGGTAAAGTGCACCGGCACCTCTAAACCGACCTCGCCGGCGATCCAGGCGATGAGTTCCCGGAGCATCCGATCCGAATCGTTCAGGGTCGGGACCACGAGATTGACAATCTCCAGGTGCACCTTCTGCCGGGCGACCTCCTTGATGGTCGCGAGGACGGGATCAAGTTCCGCCCCGCAGACCTGCCGGTAAAAGGAGGCGCTGAACCCCTTGAGATCTATCTTCACCGCCGCCAGGACCCGGCACATCTCGATCAGGGGTTCCCGGTTCATGAAGCCGCAACTGACGATCACCGGGCGGAGGCCGCGCTTTTTCGCCTCCCGGGAGATGTCGATCAGATACTCCGCGAAGACCGTCGGTTCGTTGTAGGTGAAGGCGATCACCGGAGCCCGGCGGGCGTGGGCGGACCGGACGAGGAGGGAGGGAGGGGTGTAGGCGGCCCGGAGGTCCTCCGGCCAGGCCTGGGACAGCTCCCAGTTCTGGCAGAACTTGCAGCTCAGGGGGCAGCCGGCGGTGGCCAGGGAATAGGCGGCGGCCCCGGGGAGAAAATGGTAGAAAGGCTTCTTCTCGATGGGATCTACATGGACGGCAACGGGACGACCATATACCAGGCTCCGGAGTTCCCCCCGGATGTTGATGCGGGTGCGGCACCGTCCCCGCTGGCCTTCCCGGATGGTGCAGTTCTGGGCGCACAGGAGGCACCGGACCAGGTGGGCCTCGTGGCGATGCGCCCGCCCCCCGCCGCCCGTCAAGCCGGGATGGCAGATTCGGCAGTCGCCGCCCGCCGACTCCACGGAGGTCCAGAATCTGGCTCGGGGGGCCTTCCGGAGGAGTTCCTCGTCGGGGGATGCCGCCAGGACGCCGTTCAGGGAGGACGGCATCGCGGCCGCCATTCCGGCCACCGCGGCCACCCGGGTAACGTTCGCCAGCAGTTCCCTTCTGGTCAGCATGATCCCGCTCCCCATCCGGTTCGAGCGCCCATGGCGGCGACGACGGCGGCGCCGATGCCCGAGCCGTCCGGTATGAGTTGGAATTGTATCCCCGCCGCCCGGGGCCCGAACAATTCCCGCAACATCTCCCGCATGTTTTCCTGGAAACCGGGAAATTTTTCAAACAGGGACCCGTCGATCGCCACGACATGCCCCGTTTCGAGATCCTCATCCCGCCAGGAAATCACGGCGGCGATCGCCGCTCCGGCCAGGCGGGCCGCCCGGGCGGCGACGAGGCGGCATATCTGTCCGACAGCCGCTCCGTCCACCGGGGCCGCGCCTTCAATCCCCACCGCGCCGGCGGGGTCAGTGGAACGGACCGCCGCCGCCAGCCGCTCCGCGGTCAAGGCGTAAGGGGTCGCAAGGGCGGCATGGTTCGTCCCCTGGGGGAGCAAACCCACCGCCATCATCTTCCCGATGACGAGCCGGGCCAGTTCCCCCAGATACATGCCGGAGATCATCTTCTCCAAACGTTGCCGGCCGGCGTTAGAGGTCGTCCGATCCAGGAGTTCATCCCAGGGATTGGTCCGGAGCCGGTTAAAGTTTCCCCATTCCATATTGACGATCATCTCCCCGGCGGCGACGCCGTCCCGGCATTTTTCGATCCGGTCCGTCCGCTCGAAATAGCAGGCGTTGGTCCCCGTGCCGAGGATCACGCCGAGATCGCAGGCCGGATCGGCGTAGCTTCCCGCGGCCAGTGTGCCGACCGTATCGTTCACCAGGGCGGCGACCCGAATCCGTTCCCGGCCCCGGCGCGCCAGCGCCGCCCGGAGCAGCGCCGCCACATCTTCGCCCGCCACGCCAGGACCCGTAAAACCTTTGGTCCAGTTTACCAGCCGTCCGGAAACTAGGGACGACTGCTCCACGGGAAAGGAAAAGGTAAAGGCGAGATCGCGGCACCACCGGTCGTCAAGTCCCCGTCCCCCGAGGAAATGATCCACGCGGTCGGCCAGAAAATCGAACAGTTCCGTGCCCGAGGCGCTCATGATTTCCCGGGGAAGGACGGATCTGTCCACCGACGTGAGTTCGGCCCGGCCCTTGCCGTCCAGGACCGCCTCCCCGATCCGGACGTTCGTACCGCCCAGATCGAGGATGAGCAAGCGCCCCTGCTCCGTTCCCCGGGGACGGCCGGCAAAGGTGGGAAGCATACGGAGCGAGCTGGGTTGCCCGGCGAGGCCCCGGCGCATCTCCTCATGGAAATTCCCGACGATCGTTCGGGCGTCGTCCCAGCTAACCAGGAATTCATCCCGCAACCGCGAGAGGAAGCCCTCAGGGCAATGATCCGCACATCCATTCATTAGGAAGGTCTCCCCAACGGCTTGACCATGGCAAGCTCACGATCTCTCGGTATCGGTAAATGTTTGCCCCGTCTTTACATGGCGGCGGACAAACGTTTCGCTATGCGCCCGTCAGGCTGAGTTCCATCGGTCCGAGTTCGACCACCTCGTGCCGCTTCAGGAGTTCGTAGCAGCGGCATACCCCCCCGCACTCCCCCCGGATGCGTCCCGCCGCCTTCAATTCGTAGTCGTGCAGGGGGGTGTAGGCCTCCACCCCCTGACCTTCGGGCGTTTCTCTGTGTTCCGGGGCGTAGGGCGGCTCCGCGAAAACGCCGGGGGGGATCGAGGTCAGAAGCTTGTCGAGCGCGGCGCCGGTTTCCCGGGAAAAGGTCGCGAAGGAATACTTGAACGACGCCTCCCGGATCTTTCGCGTGGAGATCAACTTCATCCCACCTTCCCGGCGGCCGCCGCCGATCACCTCTTTCAGCAAGCCCAGGACGGTCTCCTCGACAAGGAGCACCGTATGTTCTTCCCGAAGACCCACCAGGCGGCTCAGGATCTCCAGTGGGCGTTCTTCATCGATCTCGAAGTCTTCCCCGAAAAAGGCGTCCCCCGCCCCGCCCCGGCCGGCGATCAAACCGTGGACAAAACCGTTGACGTACTCCGGATGACCCTCGACAACCACCTCAT
>Ga0116183_1003617_pt1 | contig 15661 bp, 14 predicted proteins | sample AD_UKC078_MetaG_FD_89753 | JGI IMG/M metagenome (GOLD analysis project Ga0116183, IMG submission 89753) | Active sludge microbial communities of municipal wastewater-treating anaerobic digesters from USA - AD_UKC078_MetaG | ecosystem: Engineered > Bioreactor > Anaerobic > Digestate | place: USA... | reverse complement strand
TTTACAAGGCTCGCAGAGGTGCACGCAAGGGTTGATGTGAAAAATGCCTGAAAAACTACTTTTTTTAACGGGTAAATTAGCCGAAAAAAGTCTGCATCAAGTGCTTAAAGAAGTGCAATCCAATCCCAATACGCCAGCTTTTAAATATCGGGTTGAGCAAATCGGTGTTTCCGTTGCCGCGTTGATGACGCCAGAGATGGTGGCACGTCGCCTGAAAACTACCGGTGACGCCAATAAAATGATTTTGCCCGGCCTTTGCCAAGGCGATTTAAGCCAACTCCACCGCCAGTTTGGCATTCCTGCCGAACGTGGCCCCAATGACCTGAAGGACTTGCCGCAATATTTTGGTCAACAAGGTTTGGCACCAGACCTAAGCCAATACCGTACACAAATTTTTGCTGAAATTGTCGATGCACCAGACTTAACCGTTGAACAGATTCTGACAAAAGCACAGCGCTTTCAGGCACAAGGCGCCAATGTCATTGATTTGGGTTGTTTACCCAATAGGCCTTTTTTGCATCTTGCTGAATCGATTCGCACCCTGAAATCAGAAGGTTTTCAAGTCAGTGTTGATTCAATTAACCCTGAAGAATTGCTTACAGCGGGCAAAGCTGGCGCGGACTATTTATTGAGCCTCACAGAAAAAACGTTGTGGATTGCAGATGAAGTGCAATCTACCCCCGTGTTGATACCCGCCAAGCAGGGTAGCCTTGCTTCACTTTATCGCGCGATTGAACACTGTTTAAAACAAAAACGCGCATTTATTGCCGACCCGATTTTGGATCCGATTCACTTCGGCTTGACTGATTCAATTGTGCGTTACCAAAAACTTCGAAAAAAATATCCTGATATCGCCATACTGATGGGGGTTGGTAACGTCACCGAACTCACCGATGCCGATACTACAGGCATAAATGCGATTTTGTTTGGTATTATCAGTGAGCTTAATATTAACGCGGTATTGGCAACCTCTGTGAGCCCCCACGCAGTCAATGCGATTGCAGAAGCCGATATTGCAAGGCGTATGATGTATGCCGCCAAGCAAGATAATCGCTTGCCACGCGGTTATAGTGATGGATTGCTCGGGTTACATGATCGGCGGCCGTTTCCTTACCAAGCGGGTGAGATTGCCGAGCTTGCAGGGCAAATCAAAGACCCAAGTTTCAGGATTATGGTGAGTGAGGATGGCGTGCATATTTACAACCGAGAAGGCATGCAGTTAGCGGTTGATCCCTTTCAATTTTTCCCAAAACTTGGGGTCGAAAATGATGCTTCTCATGCATTTTATTTAGGTGTAGAACTTGCACGTGCGCAAATTGCCTGGCAACTGAATAAACGTTATGTGCAAGATGAGGCGCTCACTTGGGGCGTTAATTCGCGCGTTAATGCGGCGTCAGATAACTCAAAAGATTCGCCCAAACAGTCGCATCGAGAACTTTCACTCAAAGAAAAGCGGCATAAACCATGATTTATGAAGTCATCGTGTGCACGGTCAATGCTGAAGGGCAGCCGCATTTAGCGCCGTTTGGTGTGCGCTATCAAGATGATTTGCTCATCATCTCACCCTATAAACCATCCACAACACTCGTTAATATTTTAGCTACACAGCATGCGGTATTGAATGTAGTGGATGATGTGCGCGTATTTGCTGGTGCGCTCACAAAACAACAGGATTTAACCTTAGTTGCTACTGAAGATGGCAACGGGTTTAGGTTAAAAAATGCGCTGCTGCACAAAGAGTTAAAACTGTTGAAAGTAGAAGACGACGTGCAAAGGCCACAATTATTTTTGCAGGTGGCGCATGAAGAGCATCACCAATCTTTTCAGGGGTTTAATCGTGCACAAGCGGCTGTTATTGAACTGGCTGTGCTCGTGAGCCGTCTGCATATGCTGCCTAAAGAAAAAGTGTTGTCCGAAATGGCTTATTTGCAAATTGCCATCAATAAAACCGCAGGGCCGCGTGAATTACAAGCTTGGAATTGGTTGATAGAAAAAATATCGAATTTTTATGCTGAACAAATTGGCGATAATCTGGCATAACAATTCTTAAATTGGCAATTTAATCATCATGCAATTACTCATCAGTGTCACAAGTGTGCAAGAAGCGCAAATGACTTTAGCGCATCAAGTCGATATTATTGATTTAAAAGACCCGGCCACAGGTGCATTAGGTGCTTTGCCATTTGAGGTGATTAACGAGGTTGTGCAATATGTGCAAAAACAAACGCAATATGTAAAACCAAGTGTTAGCGCAACCATCGGCGACACACCGATGCTGCCAGAAATGCTGGTGGAAAAAGTTGAGCGCTTGCACACTACAGGTGTGGATTATATAAAAATCGGCTTTTTTGCGACTGATGACTATCAGCCGTGTTTAAATGCGCTTCAGCGGATTACTCGGACAGGTGCAAAAATGATTGCAGTATTATTTGCCGAAAATACTTATCAACCGGGGTTAATAGAGGCAATTCAACGTGCAGGGTTCGTTGGCGTGATGCTGGATACTACTAATAAAAATGGACAAACGTTGTTTAATTACTATTCAACGTTGGCGCTTAAGGAATTTGCAGAAAAAGTCATGAAGAATGACATGATGCTCGGTTTTGCCGGTTCATTAAAAGCACAAGATGTGGTGAAACTCAAATCGTATCATCCAACATATTTAGGTTTTAGGGGTGGGGTATGTGATAATTTTCAGCGGCAAGCCAGCTTAAGTGCAGAAAAAATTCGATTAGTGCAGAATGCGATGATATATTGTTGCATAAAACCAACAAACTAGGCGCTAAGTCTTGATTTAATTGCTTTCAGGCATTGCCATAAGCGTTGAGTGTGCGTAGTATCCGCGTATACAGTTTGTATAAATGCACTTTCTTCTAATCCTTGGAGTAGAAAGCTGTAAACGGATTTTAGATGGTCTATCAATTAGGAGTTAAACGAATGAAAAAGAATATTATTAACTTAGCAGTAGCAACCACACTGGGTTTAGCTGCACTTTCTGCATCAGCGGAAGATATGTATCGTGGTTCATGGTACTTGGTTCCAGGTGCGACTTACTTGAACACCGATAGTGATTTAGACGCTAACAATGGCGGTGGTGTGTTTCTTAAATTGGGTAAAGAGTTAAGCCCAAGCTGGGACATTCAAGGTGGTCTGGGTTATAACCGCGCAAGTGAAGATACAAACTTTGCTGGTATCGGTGGTCGTTACAAGCAAACTACTTTAGGCTTAGATGCTTTATATATGTTCAGTCGTGACAGTTTCCGTCCTTTCTTGTTGGCTGGTTTAGGTGCGGCGCGTAACAATGTTGATTATACAAATCCAGCTGATGGTAAGAAAACTTCATGGTTAGCAAATGTTGGCTTGGGTGCGCAATATCTATTTAATGATTCATTTGGTATTCAAGCTGATTTACGTCATCAATGGAGCCGCGCTAAATTAGGTTTCAACAACAATACGCTTGGTGATAACACAACTGAAACAATCGGTAACACATTGTTCAACCTAGGTGGTGTTTTCCGCTTTGGCGCACCAGCACCAGCACCTGTGGCGGCTGTTGAGCCAGAACCAGCACCAGTAGCGGCTCCTGCGCCAGCACCGGAGCCAGCTCCTGCGCCAGCACCGGAGCCAGTGGTTTGCAAACCAACGACTGAAACGATTACAGTGGGTGCAGAAAAATTGTTCGGATTTGATAAAGCTGCATTAAAAGCTGAAGGCAAAGCTGCGTTAGATGAAGCGGCTGCTAAAATTAAAGCTAACCCTGAAATTAAAGCGGTAATTGTCACTGGCCATACTGACCGTATTGGTTCAGATGCATACAACCAAAAACTTTCAGAGCGTCGTGCTAAACAAGTCGCAGATTACTTGGTTGGTCAAGGTGTTGATTCGTCACTGATTTCAGCTGAAGGCAAAGGCGAGTCAGAACCGGTTGTTCAGTGCAAAGGCAACAAAGCAACGAAAAAATTAATCGAGTGCTTACAACCTAACCGTCGTGTTGAAATTCGCGCTGAAGGTACTAAAGAAGTAGGTTGCAATTAATTAATACTAATTGGTTAGTCTGCTTGTTACAAAGCAGGTCAAGCTAAATCAAAAACCCCGCGAAAGCGGGGTTTTTTGTTGCTCAAGCACATTGGCGGTGATTTTACTCGTTATAATGTGACAATGAATTCCACTCATTTAATAAATGTCGACACGATTATTGAGGCGCGCTGGCTATGTCCGGTTGTTCCGAATCATACAGTTTTAGAATATCAGTCTGTCATTATTCAGGCTGGAAAAATCACGGATATTTGCGCCACCGATTTGGCGCGTGCTAAGTACTGTTCAAATGAGGTGGTGCAGCTTAACCACCAAGTATTGATACCTGGCTTAATCAATTTACACACGCATGCGGCCATGAATTTAATGCGTGGCCTGGCAGATGATTTGCCTTTGATGCCATGGTTACAACAGCACATATGGCCAGCCGAACAAAAACTGGTCTCACCCAGTTTTGTGCGTGATGGCACGTTGTTAGCCTGCGCCGAAATGTTGCGTGGTGGTGTCACTTGTTTTAATGATATGTATTTTTACCCAGAATCGGCAGCCGCGGCAGCTAATCAAGCGGGGATGCGTGCAAATCTAGGTCTGGTCATCATAGAGTTTCCATCAGCATATGCCAATGATGCAGATGATTATCTGCAAAAAGGCTTTGCCGCGCATGACAGCTGGCGTAATAACCCGTTAATTACTTCATCTATCGCACCGCATGCGCCCTATACGGTGTCGAATAAAACGTTTGAGAGTGTGGTGACTTATGCTGAGCAGTTGGGTCTAAGCGTTCATACGCATTTGCACGAAACACAAGATGAAATATCACAATCTGTGGCTACTTTTGGTATGCGGCCAATACAACGTTTGGCTGATTTGGGTTTGCTAGGCCCGAATTTGATTGCAGCCCACTGCGTACATTTGTTAAAGCATGAAATCGATTTGCTGGCCGAGCACGGTTGTTATGTGGCGCATTGCCCCATATCAAATTTAAAGTTAGCGAGCGGTATTGCGCCTGTAGCGCAACTATTAGCGCAAGGTGTCACCGTTGGTTTAGGCACAGATGGCGCCGCAAGCAATAACCGACTTGATCTCTTTGCTGAAATGCGGCTTAGCGCTTTGTTGGCAAAGGGCAGTACGGGTAATGCGGCTGCGCTGCCTGCGCATCAAGCGTTGGCGATGGCCACCATTCACGCTGCGCAGGCGCTGGGATTGGATGAAAAAATCGGCTCAATTGAAATTGGCAAATTTGCTGACCTAGCCGCAGTAAATTTAAGTGATTTTAATGTAAACCCATGTTATGACCCGATTTCGCATTTAGTCTATGTATGCGGGCGTGAACATGTGACCCATACTTGGGTGGCGGGCGAATTGCGCTATAGTTTAGGCGCCTTTGCAAATATTGAACCGAATGAATTAAAAGAAATCATGAGTACGTGGCAACCCAAATTAAGGCAGTATAAACGATGAATGCAGAAACTTTGAACAACGCCGATGACCTTGAGCTTCAGAAATTTGGCGATTTAGCCCACAAGTGGTGGGATAAAACCAGTGAATTTAAGCCGTTGCACGAAATTAATCCGTTACGGCTAAATTGGATTGATGATTTAGTGCAGGTCAAAGGTAAGCGCGTGCTGGATGTTGGCTGTGGCGGTGGTATTTTGTCTGAATCGATGTACTTTAAAGGGGCCGAGGTTACCGGGATTGATTTAGGTGAAAATGCACTAAAAGTGGCAAAATTACACCAGTTAGAAAGCGGCGCAAAAGTAGATTATCAACTGATTGCCGCGGAGGCATTGGCACTTCTGCAACCTGCAAGTTTTGAAGTGGTGACTTGTATGGAGATGCTGGAGCACGTGCCAGACCCTGCCAGCATTGTTGCCGCCTGTGCGGCGCTGGTAAAACCAGGTGGAAGCGTGTTTTTCTCAACCATTAACCGTAACCCTAAATCATATCTTTATGCAGTGATTGGTGCTGAATATGTACTGAACATGCTGCCAAAAGGCACGCATGATTATGCAAAATTTATTAAACCCTCAGAATTAGCGCGCATGATACGTGCAAGTGGGCTCGATGTTCTGAGCACGGCTGGCATGAGCTACAATCCTATCACACAGGTTTACGCACTTTCTGATGACGTAAGCGTGAATTATTTAGTGCATGCGGTGAAAATTCATGATTAGTCGCGTAACGCCGCAGCAAACGCGCATGGTGCTGTTTGATTTAGACGGCACGTTAGTGGACACCGCACACGACTTGGGCTATGCCTTAAACTTGCAACGTGCTCGCCATGGTTTAGCTGATTTACCGCACGAGGTGATTCGTCCTTATGCCTCGCATGGATCAAAAGGTTTGTTGTCGGTAGGCTTTCAACTGACGCCAGAAGATGAAGCTTTTAGCAGTATGCGTGAGGAATATCTGGCAATTTATGACCAAGTGCTGGCGCGTGCGCCTGTGTTATTTGACGGTGTAGAAGTATTATTGAAGCAGCTGGAAGCACAATCACTGGCTTGGGGTGTGGTCACCAATAAGCCGCGTCGTTTTACAGCACCATTATTGGATGCTATTCGACTCACAGAACGTGCCGCCTGCGTGGTTTGCGGAGATGATGCCATTGCGCCTAAACCTCACCCAGCCACGTTGTTATTGGCGTGCGAGCAGACCAACATTCAACCGCAGGATTGCTGGTATATAGGTGACGCCGAACGTGACATTCAGGCAGGTCGAGCCGCACAGATGAAAACTGCCGTGGCGATGTATGGGTATTTAGATGTCTCTGACCGGCCTGCAGAGTGGGGCGCGGATGCGTTTGTATCAACACCGGCAGAAGTGCTGAGTTTACTCTAGCTCGCTTGACCAAGCGCTACGAGGTGGTGCTAGACCGGTATTTTTACGCTGTTAAATTCATGCTAGAAATAGCTGAATGTACTGCGAGAAAAAATAAATGTCCTGTATGCCTTTATTTATAAGGCTCGCAGAGCATCGAAAAAGGTTGTGTTTAAATTCACGTAAAAATTGGTGCTTTAATGTGCTGATTTTTGAATTTGTTTTGCCTGAATCGCGAAAAGTTGAAAGTGCGGTTTAACAGGATTTTCGACCAAGCAGCGCCATGGATAACGTGCCGCTGTCGACATATTCAATTTCACCACCCATCGGCAGGCCACGCGCGATGCGACTGACTGAAACATCACGCGATTTAAGTAATTCACTGATGTAATGTGCGGTTGCTTCACCTTCGTTGGTGTAATTGGTGGCTAAAATCACTTCGTTGACTATCCCGTCTTGCGCACGTTTAATCAATTTGTCGAGATTAATTTCTTTCGGGCCGATGCCATCCAATGGCGAAAGCCTGCCCATCAGCACAAAATACATGCCATTGTAACTATGGGTCAGTTCCATCATCATGAGGTCGGTAGGCATTTCAACCACGCACAGTAGATGTTTATCACGTGTGCTTGAGGCGCATAACGGGCAAATAGCACTTTCACTAAAAGTGTTGCATAACTGGCAGTGCCCAACGCGCTGTAATGCATGGTCCAACGCGTTAGCCAAAGTTTGCGCGCCAGCACGGTCGCGCTGTAGCAGATGATACGCCATACGTAGCGCTGACTTTGGCCCAACGCCAGGCAGACAGCGAAGCGCTTCAACCAGTTGGTCTAGCGATTGCGGATTTTGATGATTGGCAGGGCGCAAAGTAATTTGAGTTGAAACTGTTGTGTCAAAATGGTTAAAACGGCATTTTAAAGCCAGCCGGCACTACGCCTGCCATATGTTGTTGAGATGTGGCCTCAGCCTTTGCCTTGGCATCGGTTAAGGCAATCAGAATCAAATCTTCGAGTGTTTCTTTATCATCCATCGCAGCATCGTTAATTTGCACGCGTTTTACGGTGTTGTTACAGGTCATGGTGACCTTCACCATGCCGTTGCTGGCAATGCCTTCTACTTCGGTTGCGGCAAGTTGGTCTTGCACTTTTTGCATATTGGCCTGCATCATTTGGGCTTGTTTTAACATGTTGCCCATGCCACCTTTCATCATGTTGCTTCTCCTGTCATTGTTAAGGGGTTACTGCGTTATCGGTTTAATGCTATTGGGAATGATTTCTGCATTAAATTCATTTAATAGCGCCTTTACAAAATCATCTTCATGAATGGCTGATTCTGCGTTGCTTTGCGAAATGGCTTTTTCTTCTGCCACTTGTTTGGCGGGGGTTTGGACATGATTTTCGACACTGAATTCCAAGCGGATTTTTCTGCCAAAATATTGTTCAAGCGCTAAACTTAGCTTATCTTTATACATGGGGCTTAAGAGCGCTTTATCTTTGTCCTGAATGGCAAACCGCAGCGTGTGTTCATCATGGCTCAATAACGCGCTGTTGAGGGCCAGATTACGCGCTAGACCCAATTTGAGCTTATCAATCAGGCCGCGCCAGTTGCCGTCAAATGCAGCCGTCTCTTGGGTGATGGCATTACCAGTAAAAGGTTCTGCCGGCAGGACGGCTTCTGAAATTAGTGGGGCTACTTCTGCTTCTGAAACTGATGGCTTATCTGCCACTGGTGCAGCTTTTATTGCAGAGGGCGTTTGCGGTCTCGTTTGCGTTTTTTGCGTGCTGTTTTCATTAGGCGTAAACGCCAGCATACGCATCATGCTCATCGTGAAACCTGCAAACTCATCCGGCGCCAAACCGATATCGCGCCGACCTAAAATGGCAATCTGATAATATAACTGCAGGGTTTCAGCCGGCAATTGTTGTGCAAGATTCAACAATTGAGCACGTTCAGGCAAGTCATCTGCTATGCTATCGGGCACCGTTTGCGCGATGCTGATTTGATGGAGGAGCTGGGCCAAATCATTGAGCGCCGCATCAAATGAAATACTGCGTTCTTCCATGCGTTTGGCTTGCTCGATGAGGCTTTTGCCATCTTGGGCGATAAGTGCGCTCAAAATTTGGTATAAATAGCTCTGGTCAATTGCACCCAGCATGGCGCGCACTTCTGCTTCATTCACGGTTTGGCTGCCATAAGCAATGGCCTGATCGGTCAGCGATAAAGCGTCACGCATACTGCCATTGGCGGCACGTGCAATTAAATGCAGTGCCGTGGCTTCATAGGGGATATTTTCTTGTGCAAGAATGTGTTGCAGGTGCCCAATAATCGACGTGCCAGCCATCTGCCGTAAATTAAACTGCAAACAGCGTGAAAGCACAGTGACAGGCACTTTTTGTGGGTCTGTGGTGGCAAGAATGAATTTAACGTGTGCAGGCGGCTCTTCCAGCGTCTTTAACATCGCGTTAAACGCGCTTTTAGACAACATATGCACTTCATCGATGATATACACTTTAAAGCGGCCAGAAGTTGGTGCGTATTGTGCGTTATCCAGCAAGTCGCGCATGGCATCCACCTGTGTGTTACTGGCTGCATCGACTTCAATGAGGTCTACGTAGCGACCTCTGTCAATTTCAGTGCAGGTGTTGCATATGCCGCATGGCGTAGCCGTGATGCCGGTTTCACAATTGAGTGATTTGGCTAAAATGCGGGCAAGTGTGGTTTTACCAACGCCGCGTGTGCCGGTGAATAAATAGGCATGATGCAGGCGATTTTGTGTGAGGGCGTTGGTTAGTGCGCGTACAACATGGTCTTGGCCCACCAGAGTTTCAAACGATTTTGGCCGCCATTTACGCGCCAGAACTTGGTAGCTCATAAGAAAAAATGCTTATTTAACATGAGTGAAACTTTAGCCTAAAAGTGCGGCAACGTCTCTATTTTTATGCATATAAATGCGGCTGTTTTGAAATTGCTTGATTTGAAAAAAAAGAAGTGGCGAGCCTTAACCCCGGCACTTGCTCAATAGTTGTGGCTGCTTGCTTCCGCACCTGACCAGATTGGCTACTTCACAATGCGAGGAGACCCGCCGAGCGCAATTATACTGTATTTGCTAAAATTGCCTATCTGTTTTGGGTTAAAAATCATAAAACTTACCTAAGTTTAACTCCGAGCAAAAAACACTGCCCTGTGAGCCTTATAAATAAAGGCTCGCAGGATAGGTGCTAAGGTTTGTAATTTAGCAGACTTATTTTAACCACATTTTACTAAGCAATTCCACAGCGCTCCACTGGCGGTAAAAGCGCTAATTCTTCATCGGTGTACAAGCGTGCACGCGTAATAAACGCTAAACCGGAGCCGCAGTCTAGCGAAAATGAGCCACTGGAACCCGGCACGGCATCCACAATGGTGTGCATGTTTTCAGCAAATGAAAAGTGGCTATCGCTCATATAATAGGTGGCGTCTTTGCATATTTCACCCAACTTGATATCTGCAGCCCCAGGCCTAAATTCATTGGCAGGTAGGCAAAGCGGCACGCTGCCTTCACAGCAGCCACCCGATTGAAAAAACACGATTGGACCATGCTGAGCAATTAGCTTTTGAATCAACTCAGTTGCACTGGATGTTGCAGAGACACGTTCAGCCATTTTTATTCTCCAAAAAGAAAGAGGCGAGTTAACTCGCCTCTAGCATAGCTAATTTCTAACTAAAGTTCTAGAACATTAAAAGAAGCCTAGCTTTTTCGGGCTGTAGCTTACCAGCAGGTTTTTGGTTTGTTGGTAATGATCAAGCATCATTTTGTGTGTCTCGCGACCAATGCCTGATTCTTTATAACCACCAAAGGCCGCATGCGCAGGGTAGGCATGGTAGCAGTTTGTCCAAACGCGTCCGGCTTTAATGCCACGACCCATGCGATAGGCAACGTTGCCATTACGGCTCCAAACGCCTGAACCTAGGCCAAAAATAGTGTCATTGGCAATAGCAAGGGCATCTGCTTCATCTTTAAAGGTAGTCACAGCTAATACGGGGCCAAAAATCTCTTCTTGGAAAACGCGCATTTTGTTGTGGCCTTTTAATAAAGTAGGCTTAACATAATAGCCGCCAGCAAGGGCGCCATCTAACACATTACGCTCACCACCAATCAACAATTGCGCACCTTCTTGCTTGCCAATATCCATGTAAGACATGATTTTATTAAGCTGGTCTTCTGAGGCTTGCGCACCAATCATGGTGTTAGGGTCTAGTGGATTGCCTTGCTTAATAGCCGCAACACGCGGTAATACGCGTTCCATGAATTTGTCATAGACCGACTCTTGAATTAACGCGCGTGATGGACAGGTACAGACCTCACCTTGGTTAAAGGCAAATAGCACCAAACCTTCAATGGCTTTATCAAAGAAATCATCGTCATATTGTGCAATGTCTTCAAAGAATACGTTGGGTGATTTACCGCCTAATTCTAGTGTTGCCGGAATTAAATTTGAAGCCGCAGCTTGCGCAATCACGCGACCAGTGGCAGTTGAGCCAGTAAAGGCGATTTTGGCAATACGTTTGCTGTTGGCTAATGGGGCGCCGACTTCACGTCCGTAACCATTGACAATGTTCATCACGCCTGGCGGTAGAATATCAGCAATGATTTCTGTCATGATTAAAATACTGATGGGGGTGAACTCAGCGGGTTTCATCACCACACAGTTACCCGCGGCAATTGCAGGGGCGAGTTTCCAAGCCGCCATTAAAATTGGGAAGTTCCAGGGAATAATTTGGCCAATAACACCGAGCGGCTCATGGAAATGATAGGCCACGGTGGTCTCGTCCAACTCACTGAGTGAACCTTCTTGTGCGCGTAAACAGCCTGCAAAGTAGCGGAAATGGTCAATCGCGAGCGGAATGTCCGCATTGATAGTTTCACGAATTGGCTTGCCGTTATCAATGGTTTCAGCCGTTGCGATTAACTCCAGATTTTGTTCTAGGCGATCAGCCACTTTAAGTAGTAAATTTGCGCGCTCAGCAGGCGCAGTCTTACCCCATTTATCTGCCGCCGCGTGGGCAGCATCAAGTGCGAGTTCAACATCTTCAGCACTTGAGCGTGCAGCTTTTGTGTAAGGCTTACCTGTAATTGGCGTGATGACATCAAAATATTCACCTTTAACAGGCGCTACCCATTTGCCACCAATAAAATTATCGTATTTGGCTTTGTAAGGGATTTTTACACCAAGGCCTTTAAGTAACTCTAAACTCATGCTAACTCCTCTAGTTTTTCTGTCGTTAATATAGTAAATCTGCCTGCTAAACCGCATTGGAAAGAAATAATTTTTTGTAATTTAAAACTAGCGTAATTGCCCTGTAAGGCTTACAAATACTAGGCTCTTGAACACTAAAGTTTGACCACAACAATAAACCTAATAGCAACGCAAATCAAGCCTATAATGCATATAAGACATAAAACATATTTGTGCTAACGACTAGTGTTTTTTAGATGGACTGTTTTTAAAGTGCCACTCTAGATGCAGAAAGAACGGTGAATGTTATTTTCACATGTTACTCAAGTTATTGACCGCTTGGTTTTTCGTATACGATCGTAAAACAAATGCACTTAGTCACTACTGCGCAGAAAAATCATATAATTTACAACATTCTTTTAAAAATTATGTAACAATTGATCTATAAGTCGGTTCATTATTTCGATAGGTCATATGTCAGAAACACTAGCTGCATCGTCTATATTTACGCGTGACTTTTGGAGCAAGTTTTCCAATCCCACGTCAGCAACATTAAGTAAATCCATCCTGACTTTTTTGGTGATTGCTGAAAGTTTAGTCTGTATCTTTTGGATATTTACACTTTCAGGATTGGGTGAAGGCTACGCATTCATTGCCGCAGTCCCTTATTTTTACTTAGTGGTTTCATATTTCAGTCTTTTCTTATTTTATCGATTTAAGCGTTTTGAATACTTTACTTTCACGCAACTTGTCATGTTGCTTGTTATGCCATTTTTCATGCAATGGGCGATTGGCGGTTTTGCAGCCTCGAGCGGCGTAGCAATCTGGGCTATTCTTTGCCCAGTAGGGGCGTTGATGATATTAGGTACACGTCAATCAACCCCTTGGTTTCTTCTGTTTTTGGGCCTAGCCTTTGTTTCTTGGAAACTTAATCCTTACTTCGCCGGCAATGCCATGCCCATTCCAACGAGTGTGAAAGACACTTTTTTCTTAATGAATATCACTGGTACTGCCTCCATACTCTATGGCGTACTGCGCTATTTTCAGGCACAAAAAGAGCGTGTAATGCATTCATTAGAACTTGAACAAGCACGTTCAGAAAAACTCTTGCTAAATATTTTGCCAGCACCAATTGCAAAACGTCTAAAAGATAATGACATGCGGATTGCAGACCACTATGACTCCGTCACTGTGATGTTTGCAGACCTCATTAATTTTACGCAAATGTCTGAAAAAATGACGCCAAATCAATTGATTGAATTGCTGTCACAAGTGTTTGTAAGGTTTGATGAGCTTGCTGAAAAATATCAGGTAGAAAAAATTAAAACTATTGGTGACTCTTACATGGTCATTTCTGGCGCGCCAATTGTGTGTGATGATCACGCCGAACGCATTGCCAATATGGCACTGGAAATGCACGCTGTATTAAAAGAAGTTTCACAGGCGAACGGTGTTAATTTAAATATGCGCATTGGTATCAATACCGGCCCAGTGGTCGCAGGTGTCATCGGCAGTGCAAAATTCAGCTACGATTTGTGGGGTGATACAGTCAATATGGCAAGCCGTATGGAAAGCACTGGTTTACTTGGAGAAATTCAAGTGTCAGAAGAAACGCAGCGCTTATTGAACAAAAATTACGAATTTACTGCCAGAAAAGGTGTTGAAGTCAAAGGTAAAGGTATTTTAGATACGTTTATACTTCGCCACCAAAAAAATAATCTATAAAAATGGGTACCAAAATTCATCAATTTAATGACTCAGCCTCAGCATATTGCAACGATATGTTTTATAATTCGTCCGGTTTAGAAATCTTAAATTAGTGCGGCAATCGTATTTAAAGTGTTTCGTCATTCAAAAATCTTTAAATATGCAACTTTGTTTTTAACTTAGCAAGTTTCCAGCAATGCAATCTCGGAAGGGTGGATGAGCGGTTTAAGTCGCACGCCTGGAAAGCGTGTTTAGGTGAATAACCTAACGCGGGTTCGAATCCCGCCCCTTCCGCCATTAGCATGTTTTAAGCAGTCCTAGCAAGTACATAAATCCCGCATAAGTGCGGGTTTTTTATTGGTTTATCGTCCTAGCCTGTTCTTTCTAATCCTATTGCATCCATTAGCTTTTGACGGTATATTGAACGGTATGTTAAATACCGTCAAAATTAGATACCGTCAATGTTAACTGTAACCGCAATAAATAACGCTAAACCTAAAGATAAGCCTTATAAGCTGGCTGACGAAAAGGGCATGTATTTACTAATCAGTAACACTGGTAAATATTGGCGTATGGATTATCGCTTTGACGGAAAGCGTAAAACTCTGGCACTTGGGATTTTTCCTGATGTGTCATTAATTAATGCCAGGGAAAAACGTGACGAAGCACGCAAGTTACTTGCCGGCGATCCACCAGCAGACCCTAGCCAAAAGCGCAAAGTAGAAAAATCTGAACGGGTAGCTAATCAAAACAATACTTTCGAGTTGTGGGCAGGTAAATGGTGGCAACATTGGAGTGTAGGTAAAAGCGAGCGTCATGCGGCCTATGTCAAGCGTAGGCTAGAAAGTGACATTTACCCAGCTATTGGAAAAAAGCCTATAAACGATATTTCAGCTTATGAAATTGTTGATGCTGTTAAAGAGATTGCTGAACGTGGTGCGGTTGATATTGCAAAAAGAGCGCACCAAACGATAGGGCAGGTGTTCAGATGCGCTATTGCACATGGTAGAGAAAGCAAGGCAACTAGAAACCCAGCAATTGAGATTAAACCCGGCGATATCATAGAAACACGCAAGAAAGTGAATTATGCACGTGTTGATGTTTCAGAACTGCCAAACCTTCTTAGAGCTATAGACAATAGCAAATCACATCCTGTTACACGATTAGCCGTTAAATTGATGGCTTTAACCTTTGTGCGTACTACAGAGTTAATAGGGGCAAGATGGGCTGAATTTGATTTGGATGCAGCACAGTGGCGCTTACCCGCCGAACGTATGAAAATGAAAACGCCACACATTGTGCCATTATCAAGCCAAGCGATAGGCTTACTTAACTCACTTAAAGAGTTAACGGGCTATAACGAGTTGTTATTCCCAAACCAAAACAATCGCACCAAGCCCATGAGCAATAACACCATACTCAAAGCGTTAGAGGGTATGGGATATAAAGGTAGAATGACAGGGCACGGCTTTAGGGGCCTGGCTTCAACGGCTTTGCATGAGCAAGGTTATGATCATATGCATATTGAGTTGCAGTTAGCACACCAAGAGCGCAACGAAACAAGCTCAGCATATAACCATGCCTTATATTTAAAACAAAGGGCAACGATGATGCAGCAATGGGCTGACTATTTAGATGAACTTAAAGCAGGTGCTAGGGTAATACCAATTAAAGGCGCTGCGTGATTTAATTTAACCGTGATACGTGCGGACCACGTATAAAAGCGGGGCTGCTAGTGCGTCAACACTAGCCACCCCTAACCACAATAGAAACTGAATAGGAGTTTTAATCATGGCTATTACCAATACTACTATAAATCAGCATGCAATCAATCCGCTCATTGGCGGGTTACTCGGCGATACATTAACAAACTGCTCTAATGTTTT
>Ga0116183_1003616_pt1 | contig 15663 bp, 14 predicted proteins | sample AD_UKC078_MetaG_FD_89753 | JGI IMG/M metagenome (GOLD analysis project Ga0116183, IMG submission 89753) | Active sludge microbial communities of municipal wastewater-treating anaerobic digesters from USA - AD_UKC078_MetaG | ecosystem: Engineered > Bioreactor > Anaerobic > Digestate | place: USA... | reverse complement strand
TTTTTTAGCACATTATTATTCTTTAATATCATTGAAAAGGTACTGTTTTTAAGGAAAATTAAATTTTTATATTCCTGATTTATTCTTTTTATTTATTTTGGGCTATAAAATAATAAGGGGGTTATCGGTTAAATTCCTTTAATTTTAAATTTTATTTTAAAAATTATAGGGGTTAAATAATTTTTAGTTCATTTTTTTTGTAATATTGCACTTTAAAATAAAATCAAATGGCGTATTTAAGATTTAAAGCATTAGAAATGCTTTCCTTTAAAGATTACAGAAAAGACAATGCAGTGGAAGTTCCTGCTAAATTATCGGAGCTTTTCTGTCAAAATGTATTTTCTGAAGAAACGATGAGATCATATTTGACTCAGGATGCGTTCAAGTTGATACAGGATGCAATAAAAAGAGGAACCAAGATTCAGCGCGATGTTGCAGATCAAATTGCAGTGGCTATGAAAGATTGGGCTTTGAGTAAAGGAGCAACGCACTATACGCACTGGTTTCAGCCATTAACGGGATCAACTGCAGAAAAGCATGATTCCTTTTTTACCCCGTTTGAAAGTGATCGCGCGATTGAAAGATTTTCTGGTGGAATGTTGATTCAACAAGAACCCGATGCATCTTCTTTTCCTAATGGCGGAATCAGAAATACTTTTGAAGCCAGAGGTTATACTGCATGGGATCCTACTTCTCCTGCTTTTATTGTGGGAACTACGCTTTGTATTCCTTCTATTTTTATTTCTTACACTGGGGAAACTTTAGATTATAAAGCACCGCTTTTGAGAGCATTACACGCACTCGATACTGCTGCAACAGATATTTGTAAATCGTATTTTGATAAAAACGTAACAAAGGTAAGTCCGACTTTAGGTTGGGAACAAGAGTATTTCTTGGTAGATTCTGCATTGTATCAATCAAGACCTGACTTGGTAATTACGGGAAAAACTTTGCTCGGACATTCTCCTGCAAAAGGTCAGCAATTAGATGATCATTATTTCGGTTCTATTCCAACGCGAGTAATGAATTTCATGAAGGAACTTGAAATCGAATGTATGAAATTGGGAATTCCTGTGACCACGCGTCATAATGAGGTTGCACCCAATCAATTTGAGTTGGCTCCAATGTTTGAGGAAGTGAATGTGGCGGTTGATCATAATTCATTATTAATGGATATTATGGCGAGAGTTGCTCATAAACATCATTTCCATATTCTTTTCCATGAAAAACCATTTGCTGGAGTAAACGGAAGCGGAAAACATAACAACTGGAGTTTAGCGACAGATACTGGTGAAAACTTATTAAGTCCAGGAAAAAATCCTAAGAAGAATTTACAGTTTTTAACATTCTTCGTTAATACGTTGAAAGCAGTTCATGATTATGCAGATTTGTTGCGTGCAAGTATCGCATCAGCAAGCAATGATCATCGTTTGGGTGCAAATGAAGCGCCGCCTGCAATTATTTCGGCATTTATCGGAACCCAACTTTTCAGTGTTTTAGAAGAATTGGAAAAAGTAACCGATGGTAAACTTTCGCCGGAAGAAAAAACAGAATTGAAATTAAATGTCGTAGGTAAAATCCCAATGATTTTATTAGATAATACCGATCGAAACAGAACTTCACCTTTTGCGTTTACCGGGAATAAATTTGAGATCAGAGCGGTTGGTTCATCTGCAAACTGTGCGGAAGTGATGACGGTAATGAATTCGATTATGGCAAAACAACTTCAAGAATTTAAGGTTGAAGTGGATGCTTTAATTGAAAAAGGATTGAAAAAAGACGAAGCAATTTTCAATATTTTAAGAGAGTATATTAAGGTTTCTAAGAATATCATGTTTGAAGGAGATGGTTATTCTGATGATTGGGCTCAAGAAGCAGAGAAAAGAGGTTTGAGCAATTTGAAAACAACGCCAGAAGCTTTAAAAAGAGAAATGGATGATAAGTTTGTTGCGCTTTATGAAAGCTTGGGAATTTATACACACCGCGAAGTTGAGGCAAGAAACGAAATTAAATTAGAAAAATATTCTACCGTAATTTCTATTGAAGCGACTGTTCTTTGCGATATCGCGAGAAATCATATTATTCCTTGTGCATTGAATTATCAAAATCGATTGATCGAAAATGTGAAAGGCTTGAAAGATATTTTTAGCGAAAAAGAGTTTAAAAAATTAGCAGGTGAGCAAATGAATATGATCGCGGAAATTTCGGAGCATGTTTCTATCATCAAAGTGGAGGTTGATCGCTTGTTAGGCGCAATTTCAACCGCAAAATCTGCAGCTAATTCTCAATTGATGGCAGAAATTTTCTGCAACGAGGTAATCCCATTGTTTGATAAGATTAGAGCGTCTTCAGATGCATTGGAAATGATGGTTGATGATGAACTTTGGCCAATGACAAAATACAGAGAACTCTTGTTTACAAGATAATTATTAGCGAAATATTTCTACAAAAAGCCGTTTCATAACTTAATGAAACGGCTTTTTATTGTTTTTAAAGAGAGTCTTTTAATGGGTTAAATCGCGGAATTTTAGCTGGTCTAATAAAGGAGAATGACCTTTTCGTCGGTCGTTTTATAAGATTTGCTTCATAGAGAATTCAAATGTACATTATAGACGCACTGAATAAATGTTAACAAATCACAAAAAAATAAAAACCGCAATCGCTTAAATAAAGGGATTGCGGTTATTTTTCTATTAACATTAGACTAGTAAATGTTAAATTGTGTTAAAAGCACTTTTAGAAAAGGGTGATTTAACCCTTTCTAAAACCTGAATACTTACTTTTGCTTTGCATTTAAAAACAAATATTACTTTTTAACACAGAAAATATATATATGAAGAGAAGAGTTATGTTTTATTTAGTTGGTGTTATTGCTACTTTATCTTTGCAATCATGTGTTACGAACTACGTGGTATCAACGCCTCAAACTTATGTACATGAATACAAATCAGATGCCAAACTTGCATCACTAGATAATAAAAGATTAGAGTCAGCGAAAGCACAATTATTAAGCAGTTTCAAGGATGAAAAATTTGCTGCGGCAAAAACCTTAGAAGCATCTTTAAAAAATGATGAAATCTCTAGAACAGTAAGATTTACTCAGAAATTAGACGATATTTTAAAAGAAGCAGAAACTTATTTAGGAACTCCTTATCGTTACGGTGGAATGACAAGAAGTGGAATAGATTGCTCTGCATTCGTACTTTCTGTATTCGGTGCAGTAACTGGGATGAACTTACCAAGAGTTGCAGCATCACAAGCTCAAGAAGGAGAAAAAATTAATAAAGAAGACCTACAAAAAGGAGATTTAGTTTTCTTTTCACATGGGAAAGGCAAAATATCGCATGTAGGAATTGTAGAAAATGTATCTGCTGAAGGCGATGTGACTTTCATCCATTCAGCAACTTCTAAAGGAGTAATGATTTCCTCACTCGCGGATTCTTATTGGGGACCAAAATTTAGATTTGCTAAACGAGTGTTGTCTCCTAACAATCTTAACAGTAATTTCGCAAATAATTAAAAGATTTATTCTAAATAATTGATTTAAAAGCTACCAGAAACGGTAGCTTTTTTTGGTTGTAATGAATTGAATTGATTGAAGTTTCTTGATAAGAAATTCAGAAAGAATTGGCAGCGAAAAAGCTCACATACTATTGTTGAAACTTACATGTTTTATTCCACTTCACCCGCCAAAACATTGCATAAAATAAGCACTATTAATAGCCAGGAATTTTTGGTTCAGCCTCATTTTTATGAGCCTTTCAAATATTAAGTGAAGGTGAAAGAATGTCAGTTTATTCTTTTACAAGTCAAATGTCGATTACTTTCGAAGGAGGGTAAAACTTGAATTAAGATTCATTTACATCTTAAACTAAACTATTTCGATCGGTGTAATTGAGTTTGAAGAAAATAAAAGTCATGATCGAAAATGCTAGAAAAGAAGATCCACCGTAGCTGAAAAAAGGCAACGGAATTCCCACAGTTGGGAAAAGTCCCATCACCATTCCGAGATTTATTGCGAAGTGCATCAGCAAAATGGAGGCAAAACAATAACCGAAAACACGATTGAAAGTTGATTTCTGCTGCTCTGATAAATAGTAGATGCGCCCGATAAATATTGTATAAAAAAGGATCAAAACGGAAGCTCCAAAAAATCCCCATTCTTCGCCCACGGTGCAGAAAATATAATCTGTTTCCTGTTCCGGAACGAATTTTCCTTGCGTTACAGAACCTTCCTTATATCCTTTCCCAAAAAATCCGCCAGATCCGATTGCGGTTTTTGAGTACAGCAAATTATATCCAGAGGTATCGCGAAATGCTTTTTCACCTTTGTAAAGTACTTCAATTCTTTCACGTTGATGTTTAGGCATCTTTTCTAGAATTTTAGGCGAACCATAAGCAAGACCGCACAACAAGATAAATGAGCCTGCAAAATAGACCACCGCATAAATATCCCAATGAATTTTGTAGGAATTAAATAAAATAATGATTCCATAAATCAAGGCAATTCCGATGATGATGTAGATCGGATCGATTGCTAATGCCGTTAAAAAAACAGCCGCTAAAATCCCTCCTACTCCGAAAAACCAACCACTTAAACCTTCACGGAAAAGTGCGATAAAATAGGCGGTAAATACGAGCAGAGAACCAACATCTGGGATGACTAAAACCACCGCTGCGGGAACGCCGATAATGGTTAGAGAGGTCCATAAAGATTTTTTAACTTTCAAATTAAAATCAGGACCCGATACATAGTTTGCGAGCATTAACGAAACCCCGATTTTTGCAAATTCTACCGGCTGCATGGTGATTCCGCCAAATTTATACCAGTTTCTCTGTCCCAAAATTTCTGTTCCGAAAGGAAATAATCCGATGAGGAGCAGAATACCTGCGACATAGATCATACTGGAAAAGTTTTCGAAAAATTTGGTTCTCATCATAAAAATCATGAGACCTACCAATTGAGCGACAAAGAAAAAAATCAGTTGTTTTTCGCCTAGAGCTTCATCAACACTATATATATTCGCCACTGCAAAAAGTGAAATGGCGAGATAGAGAAAAATGCTTAGCTTATCTAATCCTTCTGTCCACTTCATTTCCTTGGTGTATTTATCTTTAGTTTAGATCTCAAAGAATCTCTTTTATAAATAAGTTTTGATCTTATGGGTTCGCTTTTAATGAATTTCAAGCTGTCCTCAATATTTTGAATTTTTACTGAATCTTTATTGGGTTCTTTGTAAAGCCCTTTTCTTTTTAATTCTACAACCCATTGTCTTTTATATTCAGGCATAAAACTAGCATTCACTAATTTTTTATAAAGTTGTTCGCGCTTCAAGTCTCCGGTTAAATATTTTTCGGCAATCGCCGTTGCAGCTGGTCCCGCCCAAGTTGCACCAAAACCTGCATGTTCGAAAACGGCTGCAATAACTATTTTCGGATTTTCAGCTGGAGCTGCTAAAACAAAAATTGAATTATCTTTTCCTTGTGGAACTTGTGCGGTTCCTGTTTTTGCAAGCATCGTAAAATCATTGGATTTTAAACCTCTTGCCGTTCCGCCTAAAACTACAGCTTCCATCCCTTTTATCACAGGAGTAAAATATTTGGGGTTCACCAAGGTTTTATGTTTTACCTTAAAACGCGCATCTGGATTAGGTTTTCCATCAATCAATTTTACAATATGTGGGGTATAATACCATCCTTTGTTTACGATAGCCGCGGTTGCATTCGCCATTTGCATGGGAGTAAGAAGTACGTCACCTTGTCCCATTCCATTAAAAATTGAACCGTTCATCGTGTAGGCAGAACTCCAGTCTTTTTTGCCACCACTTCTTTTTTCGTAAAATTCACCGCTTGGGATTCTCCCTTTAGATCCTACAGCTAAATCATTATTCAAAAATTCTCCGAGGCCAAAACTGCTCATTATTTTTTTCCATTCGTTAACACCTCTTGTTGGGTCTCCTGGATATTTATTCATGATTGCAATAAAGGCATATGAAAAATAGCAGTTGCTCGAAACCTGAATGGAAGGAATTAAAGGATCAGCTCCTCCATGACCTTTCACCCGTAAACCGCGATAATTAAAGCCACCACCACAAGGAAAAATAGTATTTTCATCCATTACACCCATTTGCATTCCTGCGGCTGCAGTAAGCAATTTAAACGTGGAACCTGGAGGATATGCAGCTTGAACAGAGCGGTCAAAAGTCGGTCTATTGTTATAAAGGGTATCCATTTGCAAACGGTACAAATTTTTAGTCTTTTCTGAACCAATAAAAAGATTAGGATCAATATCCGGACCTGTTGCCATTACTAAAATTTCTCCTGTTTTCGGATCAAGCGCTACAATTGCACCTTGCTTGTTGACCATCATTTCTTCTGCCATTTTCTGCAAATCGTAATCGATGGTTAAAGTAATGTCTTTCCCTGTTACAACATCCCTGTCTAAAGTTCCATTTTTATAAGAACCGATATTTCTTAATCGAATATCTTTTTGAATATATTGTACTCCCTTTGTTCCACGCAAGGCGTTTTCATACGATTTTTCAACACCAGTTTTGCCGATGAAATCTCCGGGTAAGTAATAGAGAGAGTCTTTTTTAATTTCTCGATCGTTCACTTCATTGGTATATCCTAAAAGATTCCCTGAAGTAGAAACTTCATATTGTCGCTGCGGTCGCGATACAATATTAAACGCTGGATACTTGAAAATGATTTCCTGAATTCGTGCAATTTCTTCCCTGCTCAAATTCTTCATGAAAGTCATTGGCGTGAGTTTGGAGTAATATCTTTCGCTTTTTAGTGATTTGATGATTTTAATAAAAGTACCCTTGTTAATTTTCATCAGATTGCAAAAATCTAACGTGTCAAAATCAGGTTTCATCAACGCCTGTGTGAAAGAAATTTCATAGGAAGGCTGATTTCCCACCATTATTTTACCGTTGCGGTCGAAAATAACGCCTCTTTGGGGAATGATGTATTCAGTTTTAATAGACGTGTTCGCTGCATTTAATGCATATCGGTCTGTGAAAAGTTGTAAATAAGAAAGTCTTGCAATGAATATCAAAGCAAGTATTCCTAAAATGGCGGTGATTTTTAGATATTGTGGTTTCAAACTTTTTGTTTGATTTTAAAAGCTAAAGCATAAAGAACAATAAAAACAAAAGAAATTGCGCTCGTCGCTATAATATTGATGAAGATTTCGAATAATCTGCTCAACTTAAAGAATTCAATAGATTGAACAATAAATTGATGCAGAAAAATACTGGAAAATATAAAAAATAAATATTGAGTCCATTGCAAAGACTGAAAGGAAAAAAAATCAGTGGAAGTATCTGTAGATGTTCGAAAAATCAATGTTCTGAAATAGGCGATAATGACCGTAGCAAAAGTATTGATTCCCCAAGTGTACATAAATGCATCGATGCCTAATCCCAAAATAAAACTCAAAGCTAAAAATTGAAATTTATTTCGGAAGAAGGGATAAAACATCACAAAAACCGGATATAAAACTGGCGTGTATTTCCCGAAAAGCATGAAGCGATTCAGTACAAAAATTTGTAATGCAATTAGCAAAACAATCATCAGAAGATCTGTAAATAGTGTTCTGCTTATCATTTTTCTTTATTTATGGTCGCTTGTAAGGTATCTGAAATTTTGGAAACCTCTGCTTTTTTTAGATTTTTAACCACGTAGATTTTGCTCAAATTCCCCATTTTTTCGCTGAGTTCAACAGAAATATCCCAAAATCCAGTTTTGCTGTCTACTTCGTAACCCGCAACTTTACCGACCATAATTCCTTGTGGGAAAATAGCAGATTTACCATCAGTTACGATCGTATCTCCAATTTGCAGCGGAACATATTTCGGAACATCAGAGAGATGCATGATTCGGGAATCTTCGCCCCTCCAAGTTAAAGTTCCGAAATAACCCGATTTTTTGAGCGCGGCATTAATTTTAATTTTATTTAAACTTAAAATGGATTGTACTAAAGCATAAGAGTCGGTAGTATTGATGACGATCCCGGCAATTCCGTTTGGTGCCATAACGCCCATTTTGGGCAACACTCCATCGCGTTTTCCTCGATTAATGGTGAAGTAATTGTCTTTTCGGTTGATGCTGTTGAAAACGATTTCGCCGTCAACAAATGTATAAATTTGACCTCCACCAATGGTATCGTGAACTTTTCTGAATTGGGGTTTTAGGGATCCATTGTTGCCATAAACCTGTTTCATCAGGCTTTTGTTTTGAGCGACCAACTGTTCATTGATCTGTTTCAGTTTTAGGTAAGAAGCACCTTCATCAATATAGCCTGAAACCCAAGAATTAAAAGCCGCAGTTTGTCCTGCGATCCATGACTGCTGCATTGAATTTCTGCTGAAAATCAAAACCATAGCAATGAGTTGCAGAAATATAAAGAAGACGAATAGGCCGTTCTTCGAAAATAATCTCAGCAAAAATCCCATCGGTTAATGTCGTAAAAAGTTAAAAATTTATTTAATAAGGAAATTGAATTTATCCATATTTTTCAAAGCGATTCCCGTACCGCGAACTACTGCTCTTAATGGATCTTCTGCTACAAAAACAGGCAATCCCGTTTTTTTGTGAAGTCGATCAGCAAGTCCTCTTAACAAAGCACCACCACCTGCAAGATAAATCCCTGTTTTATAAATATCTGCCGCTAATTCTGGCGGAGTAAGAGAAAGTGTTTCCATTACCGCATCTTCAATTCTGATGATGGATTTGTCTAAAGCTCGTGCGATTTCTTTGTAGTTCACCATAATTTCTTTAGGTTTACCAGTAATCAAATCACGCCCTTGAACCGGAACATCTTCAATATCAACATCCAGTTCTTCTACGGCTGAACCTACTTCGATTTTTACTCTTTCCGCAGTTCTTTCGCCGATATAAAGATTATGGTGTGTTCTTAAATAATAAGCAATATCATTCGTGAAAACATCTCCTGCAATTTTTACCGATTTATCGCAAACAATTCCACCCAAAGCGACCACTGCAATTTCTGTTGTACCACCGCCTATGTCGATAATCATGTTCCCTTCAGGTTTCTGCACGTCTATTCCAACACCGATTGCCGCAGCCATTGGTTCGTAAATAAGGCGTACTTCTTTTGCGTTTACTTTTTGTGCAGAATCTCTTACCGCTCTTTTTTCAACTTCTGTAATTCCAGACGGAATACAGATCACAATTTTTAAGGAAGGTTGAAAAAGCTTTCCTTTAATCCCTGGAATCTGTTTGATGAATTCCTTGATCATGTGTTCAGATGCATGAAAATCAGCAATTACCCCATCTTTTAGAGGTCGGATTGTTTTAATATCTTCATGGGTTTTACCCTGCATATGTTTCGCTCTTTCACCAACTGCAATCGGTTTTCCGGTCGAGCGCTCAATTGCCACTATAGAAGGTTGATCAATTACAATTTTATTATTATGTATGATAAGTGTGTTCGCCGTTCCTAGATCAATCGCAATATCTTGCGTGAACATATCAAATAAGCCCATTTTTCGTGATTTTTTTTAAGTGTACAAAGATATAAATTTAGAACCGTTCTAAAAATTACATTCCATCTATTTTTGGTTAAAGTTTTATTAAATTTCTTTTACCTGATTCTATAACTTTTTTAAGTTGGAAATATTTCATTTTCAACACAAAAAACAAATAATACAGAATTTTTGATCGACTTTCGTGATAATCTTCATATTGCAATATCATCTTATATTGAATATAAAATCTTAAATTTGCCGTTGTTTATGAATCAGGATTTTAACATTCACAAAACTGCTAATTTTGCCGTTCTCAGTATCAGTTTCGAAAAAGCTGATGCAGAAACGCGTGGAAAATTTTCTTTTTTTGATGAGAACATCAAACATTTTGTCAATGAAATTCATGATCAAAATTTAGGAGATGCTTTTGTTGTTTCTACTTGCAACCGCACCGAAATTTATACGACGACCCCCAATTATCTGCTGATTGCAGAACTTTATTGCAAAACCATCGGCGTAAGTCTTACGGATTTTATGCAATATGTAAATATTCTGAAGAGAGAAGAAGCCTTGAATCATCTTTACCGCGTTGCAGCCGGATTAGAAAGTCAGATTATCGGTGACTTCGAAATTATCGGGCAAATCAAAAATGCGTATTACCGTTTCAAAAAAGAAAAGAAAAACTCCAATCCATTTTTAGAAAGAGCGATCAATTCCGCCATTCAAATTTCCAAAAGAATCAAGAATGAAACCGGGATTTCCAATGGAGCAGCTTCGGTTTCATACGCAGCGGTTCATTACATTTTGAAAAACCAGACTCAGATCTCCGAGAAAAATATTTTATTGTTGGGAGTAGGAGAAATTGGACAAAATACAGTAGAAAATTTGGTAAAACATGTTTACAAACCGAAAGTTAAAATAGCCAATAGAAGTGTTGCAAAAGCAGAAAAAATTGCGGAGAAATATAAAATTCCACACATCGAATTTGATCAGTTTCAAGAAGAATTAAGCAAAACCGATATTTTAATTGTAGCAACAGGAGCACAACATCCGATTATCAACAAAACGCATTTCCCGAACGGAAAAGAAACGCTGGTCATCGATTTGTCGATCCCAAACAATGTTGAAAAAAATATTACCGAAAACACCAATGTAAGTTTGGTTGATGTGGATCAGCTGTCACTTCATATCAGCGAAACAATGGTGCAGCGGCAGAAAGAAATTCCGAAAGCCGAAGCGATCATCAAAGAAATGACGAAAGATTTTTTGGAGTGGGAAAAGAAACGAAAACTGGCGCCCAACATTCATCATTTCAAAGCAGTTCTGAAAAATATGGAACGCAACGAAATGCACAATATCCACAAGAAACATCATTATGTGGAGGTTGAAGACATGAAACTTTCTGATAAAATGATTCAGAAAATTACCAACCGTTTTGCAAAGTATATTATTGATAATCCTTGGAAAGCCGAAGAAATAAGCAAATTGATGCACGAGATTTTAGTTGAACAACCCAATAATGAATTCAATGAGAAGCATTAAAATAGGCACCCGAAATTCTCCGCTTGCACTTTGGCAGGCAAGAGAAGTTGCAAGAAATCTTCAAAATAAAAATTATAAAACCGATATCACGCCGATTCTTTCTTCCGGTGATAAAAATCTCACCCAACCGCTTTACACGTTGGGAATTACGGGGATCTTTACCAAAGATCTAGACATTGCGCTCCTTAATAAAGAAGTTGATATCGCCGTTCATTCCTTAAAAGATATTCCAACAGAACTTCCCGAAAACATTTCCATAATTGCGGTTTTAGAACGCGATTATCCGCAAGATGTTTTGGTAAGAAAAAATGATGCTGCAACGCTGGAAATGAAAGATCTAAAAATTGCGACGAGCAGTTTACGACGACGTGCTTTCTGGTTGCGAGAGTTTCCGAACACCCAGTTTTCCGATATTCGGGGAAATGTTCAAACAAGATTAAAAAAACTCGAAGAAAATAATTTCGACGCTACCATGTTTTCTTTAGCTGCGATCGAAAGAATGGGTTTAAATATTGATTATGAGTTACTTCCGACGATGATTTCGGCACCCGCACAAGGTGTTGTTGCAGTTTGCGCAAGAACTGAAGATGCAGAGATTAGAGAAATTTTTGCAAACATTAATCACAAGCAAACCCAGATCTGTATCGAAATTGAAAGAAACTTCCTCAATACTTTAGAAGGTGGTTGTACTGCGCCGATCGGTGCTTTTGCCGAAATTAATGAGCACAATGAAGTGCGTTTTAGAGGCAGATTGTGTTCTTTAGATGGTAAAAACTGTATCGAAACCGATGAAATATTTCAGTGGAATGATACGGAAAATTTCGGGAAAATCATCGCTGAAAAAATACTCAGCAATGGCGGAAAAGCCTTGATGACCGAAATTAAAAATACCTTGTAAAACTTGCTTTGCGTCTTGATACTAAAAAATTAAATGAAGATTCTTTTCACCAAAAAATTGAATGAAGCTTTGATTTCCAATAAATTAGGAGATCAGTTTTCTTGGGATTTTGTGAAAGTAATTGAGGTAAAGCCCTTAAAAATACAATCGTTTGAACTGAAAAACAGGTCTCTTATTTTCACCAGTGTCAATGCGGTAGATGCTTTTTTTACCAACAACTTTTTCCCCAACGAAAATTTCATCGATAAGAATTTTAATAAGATTTACGCAGTCGGGTATAAGACGAAACTTGCCTTACGAAAAAACGGTTTTGGTACCTTCAAAGTATCTAAAAACGCCAGAGAACTTGCAGAATTTATCATTGAAAACAGTACGACAGAAAAATTTCTGCATTTTTGTGGGGATTTGGCTTTAGATGTTTTAGATAATGCTTTGCCGCTGCAAAACATTTCCTATAAGAAAATCGTGGTGTATGAAACAAAATTAATAGAACCCAAAATTTCAGGAAAATACGAAGCAGTCAGTTTTTTTAGTCCGAGTGGAGTTCGTAGTTTTGCCAGGTTTAATTCTTTTGGCGACATGAAGATTTTTTCGATTGGCGAAACCACCGAAAGCGAGATCAAAAAATTTACAAATAATCCAATTATAACAAGTAAAGAAAGCAATCTTGATGATTTGCTGAAATTAATTTCTGCCCAGAACTTATAAATCTGTGCAGGGAAAATCAAAAATTATGATTAAAAACGACCTGTATTTAAAAGCGCTAAGAGGAGAAACCGTCGATAGACCACCGGTTTGGATGATGAGACAAGCGGGAAGATTCTTGCCGGAATTTCGTGAGTTGCGCGATAAATATGATTTCTTCACCAGATGCCAAACTCCAGAATTGGCGTCGGAAATTACAATGATGCCAATTCGCCGTTATCCGTTGGATGCTGCGATCCTTTTTTCAGATATCCTCGTAATTCCACAAGCAATGGGCATCGATTTCAAGATGAAAGAAGATGTTGGTCCTTGGTTAGACACGCCGATTCGTACCATGGAACAGGTGCAGAATATTGCAGTTCCAGATGTTAATGATACTTTAGGCTATGTTTTCCAGGCGATCGAAATGACTTTGGAAAAACTTGATAACGATATTCCTTTGATCGGTTTTGCCGGTTCACCTTGGACGATTTTATGTTATTGCGTAGAAGGAAAAGGCTCGAAAACATTTGATGTTGCAAAGAAATTCTGTTTCCAAAATCCAGAAGCGGCTCATTTATTATTGCAGAAAATTACAGACACCACCATCGCTTACCTCAAAAGAAAAGTAGAAAAAGGCGTTTCTGCAGTTCAGGTTTTTGATTCTTGGGGCGGAATGTTGTCACCAGAAGATTACCAGATTTTTTCTTACCAATATATCAATCAGATCGTTGAAGCTTTGAGTCCACTCACTCATGTTGTTGTTTTCGGGAAAGGATGTTGGTTTGCTTTAGAGGAAATGACGCTTTCGAAAGTTTCCGCTTTGGGAGTTGATTGGACGATTCGGCCAGAATATGCGAGAATGTTAACCAATCATACGATGACGCTTCAGGGGAATTTTGATCCTTCAAGATTGTATTCTTCACCAGAAACCATCAAGAAAATGGTTACAGAAATGATCAATAGATTCGGAAAAGACCGATATATCGTGAATTTAGGCCACGGAATTTTACCGAATATTCCTTTAGAAAATGCCGAAGCTTTTATTCAGGCAGTAGTGAACTGGAAACCCAACTAAAATTATAGTGGTAAAGATAGTATAGAACGTTTTCTAGGAAGCGTTCTTTTTTTGTACAATTATTTTTCAATTTCATAATACAGCAATTCCTTGTCACCATCGGGAAGTTGAACGGTTTTCTGGTAGTGTAAACCTAATTTTTTGATCAGATTTTGAGATGCAATATTTTCTTTAGTAGTGATGGCTGAAATTGTATTCAAATTAAAGACTGAAAAAGCTGTTTCCAAAAGTTTCGATGCCGATTCGAAACCATAACCTTTCCCTTCAAATTCAGGGAGAAAAGAAAACCCAATATCGTGAACATCTAAACCATCACGTTGGAAAATTCCCACGGCTCCAATTTTCGTGTTGTCCGATTTTTTTTCGACCAAATAATTTCCATAACCCAGTTTTTCGAGTTGGGAAAGAAATTTTGTGGTGATGTATTGTTCCGCATCTTGTATGGTTTTTATATTTCGATCGCCAATAAATTCGATGAATTTTGGTGAATTGTATAATTCAAAAATAAACCCTGAATCATCCGTTGTTAATGGTTTTAAGACTAATCTTTCTGTTTCCAATCTTTGTGTTTTCATTAAATTCCTTTTTTTCCGGCCAAAATCATTTCAATCATTTTCACCTTTCTGTTTTCGCGGGTTTCTGGCTTTTTAGCGTCCACAATCCAGCGGATATATTCCTTTCTGTGGGTATAACTCATTGCTTCAAACATTTCTTTTGCCTGTACATTTTCATTAAAAACCATCTGAACATCTTCCGGTATTTCAACAATTCGTTCTTCTTTGTCTTCCCAAATTTTTACCCAAACCTCATCACCAAAAGATTTCCCGAGTTTTGTTCTAATCTCTTGTGTTACTCCTAAAATATGGCAATTGCTTTTCATTTTCGCTAAAGTTCCCCGATATTCAATTTGATTATCAAACAAAACTTTTATTTTGACCTGCCCTTTTTTTCCATAAACTTCCTCGGTCGAAAAAGGAAATTCGATATAGGCTGCATTGATGTTGCCGTTCTGTACGATTTTGCCACAGAAAGCAATGTGATCTTGAGTCATCTTTAACAATTATGAATTCAAATTTAATAAAATCTGTGGCACAAAAATAGATTGTGAAAGTTAAATTTTATATAATGAAAAAAATAGTTTCTGGCTTTCTAGCCTTATTCGCGCTTTTAATCCTTGCCAATTGTTCCACCCAAAAAACTACGACTTCAACAATGATTGAAAGAGAATGGATGTTGGTTGAATTTCAGGATTTCAGCAAAGAGGTGATGGTTGCCAATAAAGCCAATATGAATTTGACCCATGTAAAAAGTACAAGCAAATTTTCTGCAAAAATGGGCTGCAATAATATGTTTGGAACTGCAATTTTTGGTAAAAACGGAACCGTGAAATTTTCAGAAGTTGGCAGTACGATGATGTTTTGTGACCAAGCGATGGAATTAGAAGCTGCATTCGGGAAAGCCTTGCCAACAATGACAAAATATAAAACGGAAGGTCACTATTTGATCCTTTCTGATAACAACGGAAACGCAATGAAATTTTTAGCTGCAGATTGGGACTAAGAATGTAGCATATATATTTGAAATCTCAGATAATTTTGGGTGAGATTTTTTAATGGTGAAAATCAAATTATTATCTTTGTACAAATGCCGACAGGAAATTTATGTTAGAAAAAAAAGACCATCAATACGAAAAAGCTGTTTTAGTAGGCTTAATTACCCAAAATCAAGATGAAACCAAACTCATCGAATACATGGATGAATTGGAGTTTCTTGCTTTGACAGCAGGAGCAACAATTGAAACAAGATTTACTCAAAAACTCACGCAACCCGATCCAAAGACTTTTATCGGAAGCGGAAAAGCACAGGAAATAAGAGATTATGTAAAATCAAATGGAATCGGAACTGTAATTTTCGATGATGAACTTTCACCTTCACAACTGAAGAATCTTGGAAAAGAAATGGTG
>Ga0116183_1003603_pt1 | contig 15697 bp, 14 predicted proteins | sample AD_UKC078_MetaG_FD_89753 | JGI IMG/M metagenome (GOLD analysis project Ga0116183, IMG submission 89753) | Active sludge microbial communities of municipal wastewater-treating anaerobic digesters from USA - AD_UKC078_MetaG | ecosystem: Engineered > Bioreactor > Anaerobic > Digestate | place: USA... | reverse complement strand
GCCTGATCAAGGAACGAGATCAATGCCCGATATGCATCCTCGGCGGAACTTCCCTCAGAGGGGAGTTTTTGGTACGCTAGGCTTTGGCGGAGGGAGAGGTTCATCATGCTCATTGAGGCTACTCTAACAAAATGAAAAGCACCGGTAAAGTAGGAACGATCCGGTACACGCTGCTCATCTCCCGGGCGAACCGCCGGATCACGATCCGGGTCGGCTCGGATGGAATCCTGGCAATCCGGGCTCCGAGACGGGTAAGCAGGCGGGTCATCGAGGATCTGATCACCGAACACAAAGAGCATCTCCTCAATCGAATCGATGAAGAAGTGCGGGACGCTCATACCTATGAGGACGGGGATCGGTTCTCCTATGCGGGAGGAATGGTCGCTCTCCAACTTCGAACAGGAAATGATTATCGGGCATACATAGAAGATGATCTTCTCGTCGTTTCCGCCCGAAACATCCAAGACAAAGGGCGGATTCTTCACGCAATCAAAACACTTTATCGAGCGGAGGCAAGAAGACGGATCGGGCACCTTGTGGAGCAGTGGAGCCGGACCCTCGGAGTATCAGCTCCTTCGTTCACGATCCGTGATTCAAAAAAGCGCTGGGGAAGCTGCTCCAAAGAGGGGCGGTTGAATTTCTCTCTCCGTTCTCAGGCGCTCGGCGAGAAGGAGCTTTCCTATCTTGTTCTTCATGAAGTGGCACACTTGGTCCACTTCAACCACTCCAAAGAGTTCAAAGCACTCCTTCAAACCCACATGAGTGATTATAAGATCCGGCAAAAGCGAATGTACGCCATGCAACGGGCGAGTCAGCTGATTCACTGATATACATCCACCAACTCTTTAAGGTATAGTCCCATAGCAGGAGGATTGTTGAGATGAAACCCGATCTGTTAACTGATCATGTATATCGCGTCGCAGCGAAAATCGGAAACCGTGATTTATTTGAAGGCATTTGGCCGATCCCCGACGGTGTGATGCTCAACTCGTATGTCGTGAAGGGCAGCAAAGCCACTGCGCTCATCGACGTGGTCAAGGATTGGGACGGGGCGCTTGATGCCATCAACAGGCAGCTTGACGAGCTTTCCATAACGACCAACACGCTGGACTTTTTGATTATCAACCATATGGAACCGGATCATACCGGCGCCCTGAGGGAGGTGGTGAAGCGCTATCCCGATGTCCAAATCCTTTGTTCGCCGAAGGCGGTTCCCCTCATCAAAGCGTTCTACAAGATCGAAGAGAACGTTCAGGCGGTTGCCGACGGACAGACCCTCGACCTCGGAGGAAAGACGCTTGTCTTCCACCTTACCCCGAACATCCACTGGCCGGAGACGATGATGACCTACCTTCAGGAGGATGAAATCCTTTTCTCGTGCGATGCATTCGGATCGTTCGGTCGATATGATTTCTGCTTCGACGACGAGCTTGATGAAGCGACGATGGCTCATCTGCACAGCGAAACGGAGCGCTACTATGCAAATATCGTCTCTTCCTTCTCCCCCTTCGTGTTGCGGGGGATCGAAAAACTGAAGGGTCTGAAGATAGCGATGGTCGCTCCGAGCCACGGAGTCGTCTGGCGTTCCCATCCGGAAGCGATCATCAACCACTACATAAAACTCGCTTCCTACCTCAACGGGCCGCGGGAAAAAGAGGTCGCGCTGGTGTGGTCGAGCATGTATGGGAACACCCAGGCGCTGCTGGAATCGATCATCGCCGGAGTCGAGAGCGAGGGGCTGCCGATCCACGTCCTCCAGGTTCCCCAGACCCATGAATCCTTCGTGCTGGAGAAGGTCTGGCGAAGCGAAGGGCTCATCGTCGGAATGCCCACGTATGAATACAAGATGTTCCCGCCGGCGTATCATGTGCTGGACATCCTTGCCCGCAGCCACGTCAAGGGAAGAAAGACGCTACGCTTCGGCTCCTATGGGTGGTCCGGCGGGGCCCAGAAGCAATACGACGAGTTCGTCACCGCGATGAAGCTTGAATGCGTCGCCGAAGCAATCGAGTTCCAAGGTTCGCCGACGCAGGAGGACAAAGACAAAGCGTTTGCCCGGGCGAAAGAGCTGGCCAGGATCATCAAGGCGATGTAATCCTTACCGAATCGTCTTCAATAGATATCGGGTAAACTCGCTGATTCGTCCGGTCGAGGAGATCGAGACCCGCTCCTTGGTGGAGTGGACTTCCTCCATGTTCGGTCCGAAGGAAACCGAATCCATTCCCGAAATCCGGCTGTTGATGATTCCGCACTCCAGGCCGGCGTGGATCGCCGTCACCTTGGCATCCTCATTCGTATACTCCTTCCACGCCCGGGCCACCAAGGCGGCAAGCGGAGAGTGGATGTTGGGGGTCCAGGAGGGGTAGGCGCCGCTGTGTTTCGTCGTCGCTCCGGCCAGCTTGAAGATCGTGGCGAAGCGACGGGCGACATCATCGCGGGCGGAGAGAATTGAAGAGCGATGACTGGCGCTCACATAAAACCCCTTTTCGTCCAAGGCGAGGATGGCGAGGTTCGTTGAAGTCTCAACGATGCCCTTAATCGACATGCTCATTGCATCTACACCGTGAGGAGCGGCATAGAGGGCATCAAACAGGGTATTTGCGACCACGCTTCTTTTAGGCGTCTCTACCTTTGTAACATCAATGGCGATATGGGGGTCCGCCACTTCGAATTCACCTTTGACTTCTTTGAGAACCGTCTCCACTACTTGGTAGAGCCGATCTTCATCCTCTTTGGGAATTGAAAAACCGATCGTGGCGGTGGAGGGGATCACGTTGCGTTTCGAGCCGCCGGTCGCCTTGAAGACCCGGTACTCATCCAGCCGGGTCAGGATTCGGGCGGCGAGCTTGATCGCGTTGGCCCGCTGGGTGTGGATTTCCGCTCCGCTGTGTCCGCCTTTCAGGCCGGATACGGAAAGCTCAAACCCCCGGTGATGGGAGGGGGTCTCTTCCCAGAGGACATCCATGTATGCATTGGTTCCGACTCCTCCGGCGCATCCGATGTAGAACACCCCCTCTTCCTCGCTGTCGAGGTTGATCAAGAGCCGGCTGTCGATGTTCTTCTCTTCGATCCCGAACGCTCCGGTCAGTCCGGTTTCTTCGGCAACGGTGAAGATCGCCTCAAGCGGACCGTGCTTGGCATCCGCATCGGCGAGGATGTCCAGAATCAGGGCGACGGCGATTCCGTTGTCCGCTCCAAGGGAAGTGTCTTTGGCTTTGATCCAGTCGCCGTCGCGGACCAATCGGATCGGGTCGGTTGCAAAGTCATGGGTTGAACCCTCCGTTTTGACGCATACCATGTCCATGTGGCCTTGAAGAGCCACCGAAGGGCGGTCTTCAAACCCCTTGGCCGCCGGCTTTTTTATGATGACGTTTCCAACCTCTTCCACGATCGCGGTGAGGTTGTGTTTTTTTGCGAATGAAAGAAGGTATTGGCGTACCCCTTCTTCATTTCCCGATTCGCGGGGAATCGCGGAAAGGTCGGAAAAATATGACCAGAGGCCTTGAGGCTCAAGGCCCCGTACTGCGTCTTGCATGAACTACTCCCTGTTTGGTTTATTAGGCGAATCGGTCTCGGATGAGGTTCCCGTCGATGAAGAGGCCTTTCATCTGCAGATTCTTGTCGAGCACGAGAATATCGGCGATATTGCCCGGTATGAGCATTCCCATCTTCGAGAGGCCATAGATCCGGGCGGGGTTCGTCGAGCTCATCTGGATCGCATGTTCAATGGGAATTTCCCAGTCGATGACGTTTCGTACCCCCTGAAGCATCGTCAGTCCGCTGCCGATGAAGAGATCGGGGTCATCCTTTGCGACAAACGCTCCGTTCGGCCCAAGCGTTGCGGGAACTCCGTTTGCGGTCAGGTTTCCCCCCCGTTGACGGGTCGGCTTGAGGGAATCGGTAATCATCACGATATTATCCAGCGGCTTGTCCCTGAGGAGCATCTTCACCAGTTGAGGATGAACGTGGACTCCGTCGGGAATGATCTCGCACTGCATGTCCTTCTCGATGAGGATCGCTCCGACGGTTCCCGGATCCCGGTGGTGAAGACGGCTCATCGCATTGAAGAAATGGGTGGAGTGCAAAATTCCCACCTGCATCCCCTCGAGGATGTTCTCATAGCTGGCGTCGGTGTGTCCGGCAAGAAGAACGATGCCCCGCTCCCTGGCCAAGAGGGCCAATTCACGCATTCCTTTGAGCTCGGGGGCTACCGTCATGCAGATGATGTTGCCTTCGCCGGCATCGATGATCTTATTGAAAATCGCCAGATCCACCGGAAGGACCCCTTCCGGATTCTGGGCGCCGATCCGCTTCATCGAGATGAAGGGACCTTCCACGTTGATGCCGAGGATCTTGGCCCCCTTCTCTTGACCCATCGCGTCGCTGATCGCTTTGATCGAGCGGATCATCTCATCGAGGGTGTTGGTATAGACCGTCGGCATGAACGCCGATACTCCGACGTCCGCCAAGCGTTCACTCATTTGAAGGATCGAGTGGGGATCGCTGTCTTCCGTTCCAAAGCCGCCGATTCCGTGGAGGTGGCTGTCGATCATACCGGGGGTGATGTACCCACCGGCCGCATCGAGAATCGTGGTATCCGGGGGAAAGTGCTTGTTGTTGAAGCGGGACATGTTGAAGATGTCTCCGATTTCCCCCCTTTCATTGATATAGACCCCACAATCCTTGAGCTTTCCATATCCCGTTACAACGGTGCCGTTTATCAATACAGTTCTTTGGCTCATGGCATGATCCTCTTTCCTTAATAATAGAAAGAGAAGACTCAACGGTCAATGAAGAGTGAGGTCGTTCAACCACTTACCGATAAATTTGGTATAATTACATTATTACGAGTAAGGAGGGCATAACCTTTGGATAATAAAGAACTGTCTATCAAAAGTGATAGTAATTATAAAAAGCTATTGTTAGAGTTAAAAGAGAAAGTAAGAAGTAGTCAACTTAAAGCTGCAATAAAGGTGAATTATGAATTGTTGGATTTGTATTGGACTTTGGGAGAAGACATCGTAAAAAATCAAGAGCAACATTCATGGGGAGATGCCTTTATAAAATCATTAGCTAAAGATTTACAAAAAGAGTTTCCTGATATGAAAGGCTTCTCCGAAACAAATATTAAGTATATTAGAAGATGGTATTTATTTTATATGAAAGGGCTACAAGGTGTAGCCGAAATAGAAAACAATGATAGCAATTCAAAAGGGCTACAGCCTGTAGCCCAATTTGATGAAAGAGTTATTAACCATGTTAAACAGATACCATGGGGACATAATCAAAGAATAATAAATAAATGCAAGACCATTGATGAGGCTATATATTATGTTGATAAAACCATTGAGAACGGATGGAGTAGGAATGTACTCGTACATCAAATTGAAAGTGGATTATATGGGAGAGAAGGAAAATCTATTACAAACTTTGAAAAAAGGCTACCTGCTTTGCAATCAGACCTTGCAAAACAGACATTAAAAGATCCATATAATTTTGATTTTCTTACTATTCGTGAAGGATATGATGAAAGGGAATTGCAAAAAGAACTGGTTGATAAGATTTCTGATTTTTTGCTTGAACTGGGTGAGGGTTTTGCCTACATAGGCAAAGAATACCACTTAAATATAAATGGAGATGATTTTTATATTGATTTGCTTTTCTATAATTTGAAACTTCATTCTTACATTGTTATAGAACTGAAAGCAGAGAAGTTTAAGCCGGAACATGTAGGACAGCTTAATTTTTATGTAACCGCAGTGAATAGAGAGTTAAAAACTGATAGAGATAATGCCACGATTGGGCTTCTTATTTGCAAAGATAAAAACGATGTTGTTTGTGAATATTCATTAGAACAAATATCGCAACCTATGGGCATAAGCAACTATGAGATTACTAAATTACTTGAAGCAGAATATAAGAGTAGTTTGCCGAGTATTGAAGAAATAGAGAAACAGGTTAAGGAAATGAGCGTTAAAACGCATTCCACCATGTAAAAAGACAACACCATGCACGGCGATTAGAAAAACAAAAAGCCAATCACTAGGTGAAAAGAACTTTTACTTAGAGGTCTAATCTTATCTATAAGTAAAACAAATGCTTGAAAATTTTATTTAGATGCTGAATTGAAGGCTGCGGATGGGAAAATGAGAGAGACTGATGTTGTTGATATGCAGGGCATTAATCCATTCCGTCTCCTACCTGTTTTCCATGCCATTCCGCCATGTTCTCCATGAAAATCTTATAGCTTGATTCGGCGGCTTTTTTATTTGCTTCCGCGTTGCCGCCCATTTCCAGAATCATACCCGGGCTGTAGATGTACTCGCCAAGGGAAAAGATGTGGCCGGCTCCTTCGAAGATATGCACCTCGGTATGTTTCGGTCGGTGTTTCTGAATGATTTTTGCCGACACTTCGCTGTGCCACATTTTGTCGTCGTCGCCTGCAAAGATGAGGATGTTCGCTTTTGTGTTTTCAACTTTGATCCGTGCGAGTTCGCTGTTCGGATCTTTCATCGATGCGCTTTCATATCCCGGTCGATAATCGATCGGTCTGTTCAAGAGAAAGTCCAAGAACAGATTGGCGACGATTTTCAGGTCGCCTTTTGACATATCGATGTAGGGGACTTCCTTTCCGTCGAGTGTCCATGAAGCATACATCTTCTGACTGTATTGTTTTGGCAAGCCCATGAAACTCCATGCCCCGGGTGCCATGATGACGATGTTGTCGATCTCAGGATAGATGACTGCGAGGTTGAGTGTGAGTTCCGCTCCCTTCGATGCTCCGTATACGGTGACCGGTGTCTTTTCATCGCTGTCCGGATCAACGTTCTCATCGATGTACACCAGCACTTCTTTGAAAAAATCCAAGGGGACGTTGACGAGTTCAGGCTGTTGATTGTCCATGCCGAAAAAGAACAATGCGAGTACTTCGTAGCCTTCTTTTGCAAACAGTTCCGCGAATTCATAACTCGGTGATCCTTCCGAACCGCCGAACATTACGAGCACGCCTTTGTGCGTCTTGTGTTCGGGCAACAATCGAAACCCGTTCATGTAATCGCCGATGATACGGCTCACCTGCACACCGTCAATGTCGGTGTTGTATTGCGAGAGGTCTTTTGCATTGTACGGTTTGCTTGGGTCGTAGCCTTTCGGTTTATATCGGATATCGTTGATTTTTCGAATACTTGCAATGAGGACCGTTATCGCGATTGTGATGATCACAATGTTTCGTATGATAATTAAAACTTTTTTCATATCTAAATCCTTCAGTAGGAGCAACCGTACTATGATAACACAAATACACTGAAGTTGTTTTTATAATTGGATTTGGATAGACGATCAAGAAACCTTTCAAACATATAGTTTTGCAATATGACTTGAGCCAACATGCCTTTTTCTTTTGCTAAGTTCCTGATTTTAGCTTTCAGACTCATGGCTTTTCTGCTCACGTCAGCATCTCCATATACATGTTTAACAGTTTTTCCACATTGAGTTTTCTTGCATATCCCATAAGTAAGGCGTAATCTACATTCTTTTTCTTCAGCGATCTTGTAAGGGCATTGGAAACTATTTGTAAGTCCATTCTGTTTCTGCTTCTTACTACATCACACATTGTCCTTTCCACATTGTATACGGTTATGGTGTTCCCAAGGGGTGTTCTTTCTTCAGTAACACCCATCAAATGGAGTTCCTTTTTTATATAATAGATCTTCGCCTTTTCACGTATGGCGTTTACGACTTTATATCCGCTTGGAACCGTTGCAGAATATTCGAAGGGTGTCCTGTCCGAAAGCCCATGCAAAAAAAGGGCTGTTTCATGGGAATAAATGAGGTTGGGATATTTCTTTTGTAAAATCAGCATCCAATCTTCCAATGAATCCGGCAGTACATAAACGCCTCTATCTATTCGTTCTATTGTACCTTCTGCAACCATCATGGCCACATAGGTTCTTGGAATGTTATACTCATCTACATCCGAACTGAGCAGCGTTCCCTGTTGCTTGTTTATGATGGTTTTAATTCTTTTCGTGTGATCCATAGCTTTTACCTGTTTTACAAATATACTTATATTATTATTGATATAAGTATGTTTGTAAACATGATTCGCATAAAGAATAAGAAACGACCCCTTAAAAATTCCTTGTTCTGGACGTTCTTCCTCTGCAAGAACGGTAAGAGCGCTCACTCCTCCAAGGATCAGCTGAATCTGAATATGTGCGAGCCAACGATGAATGGGATTTTTACTGTAAGACTCTGAACGGAACATGATAGTCCTATTCCCCAAATCCGTTGAAATGTTGAAATTGGGGAATGGAATCGTGATTCGATTGTGAAAAGCTGACGCTTGTATAGAACCGAAACCCTATGGAAGACAGTGGGGTGTTAACAAGCGGTCGTCGGGGCGGGTGAGGACATCTTGCAGGGTTGGTGTTCAGACATCGTGTGCATGAACGGTGAGGTCGTTCAACCACTTTCCGCTCTTCAGGCGGCCTAGGCCGATGAGCATCTTGGAGATCTCTTCCATGCTGACGAGGAAGTAGAGGGGGACGATCGAGAGATTGAAGAGATAGACTCCGATGAACGCCAGGGGAACGCCGATCGCCCAGACGCCGAACATCTCGGCGAGCATGCTGAAGCGGGTGTCCCCTCCGGCGCGGAGAACCCCGACGATGACGGTGATGTTGAATGCTCGAGCCGGCAACGTTAGGGCGTGGATCATCAGAAGACGGACCGCGGTGGCCTGAAGTTCCGGACTGATATTGAACATTCCGGCGAAGAACGGGGCAAAAAGCAGTTCAAAGCCCCCCATTACAGCTCCTACCGTGACGGCAACAAGGACGAATCTCCGTGACCACTTACGGGCCAGAGGATAGTCGTGTTCCCCGATCTTGATTCCGATCATGATCAAGGTGGCGTTCGACAGGCCCAAAAGGGCGACGAAGAAGAGGTTGCCGACGCTTTCGGCGACGTTGATCGCGGCGATTGCGTCAATGCCGATCCTCGAATAGGCGATCTTGTAGGTGGTCATTCCCAACGCCCAGGCGATCTCATTGAGAAGAACCGGCAACACGGTGGGAACCACGTGGAGGATGAACGAACGGGGCCATAGAAACGCTTCACGATCTCGAATCGCCAGATGGGGGTGTTTGCGGTAGACCACAATGAAGAGAAGCACCACCTCGACCAGGCGGCTTAGCGTCGTGGCCAGCGCCGCTCCGGCGATCCCCATGACCGGGAAGGGGCCGATGCCGAAGATAAGGAAGTAATTTCCGATCGCATTCAGGGAGAGGGCCAAAAGAGCGATCTTTAAAGGAGTCTTTGCATGGCCGGTAACTCGAAGGGCGGTGGAGAAGATCTGCGTTATGGCACCGAAGATGTAGCTGACCGCCACGATTTTCTGATAGGAAACTCCACCTGAGACGACCTCCGCTTCACGGGTGAAGATGTGCATGATAGCTTCGGGAATGAACAGGGAAAGAAGGGCGAAGATTGAAGCGAAGAAGGCAACGAAGGTGATCGAGAGTGCCATGATCTTTTGGATATACCGGGTATCCTTGGCTCCCCAGTATTGAGAGAGAAAAATCGACGTTCCGCTGGCTACTCCGAAGAAAAGCAGCGAGATAAGAAAAAACACCTGGTTTGCAAGGGCTACGGCGGCGATCGCTGCCTCCCCGAGCTGACCGATCATCAGGGTGTCGACAAAGGAGAGGGAGTTGTTCAGCAAGCTTTGAACGAGGATCGGGAACGCGATTGCAATCATTCTTCGGTAGAATGATCGGCGTTCGAGGGATTGGGGCGATAGCGTTGTACTTGGCACGAGAAGCAACTCCGGAATAATTAGGAGCGCAGTATAGTATATCCTCCGGGCTTTGCATATAAGACTTCAGCAGATATGAAATTTGTGGTACGATCGCACTAAGGCTTTGTAAAATACGTTGTGAGGATGCCATATGCCTGAAAGCGAATTATTCGTGATTCTGAACCCCTATGCCGGCAAGGGCCAAGCACGGAAATTGGAAGAAAAGGTTCGTTTCTCCCTTTCGCGCGGAGAGCGGAAAGTTGTTTTGATACGAACCGAAGAGGAGCATGAAGCGGAGCGCCTTGCCTGGGAAGCTACGATGGATGGACGGAAGTCGATCATTGCCGCCGGCGGAGACGGAACGGTAAACGAAGTCGTAAACGGGATGATCAAGGCATCCTTGGAGATGGGAACTCCACCGCCGGTGCTGGGAGTCATCCCCATCGGGCGCGGCAATGATTTTGCCTGGGGAATGGGTTTGCCTCTTGATCTTGAAGAAGCGTGCACGGTCGCTTTTGCCGGAAAGACAAAAATGATCGATGTGGGGAAAGTCTATGGGGGAAAATACCCCGACGGCCGATACTTCGTGAATGGTCTGGGGATTGGCTTTGAACCGCTTGTCAACTTCATGGCCAGTGACTTCAAGCGCTTAAGCGGAGCCCCTTCATATATTTTAGCCCTCCTGAAGATGCTGGCAAGGTACCCGAAGCCCTATCGGGTTGAAATCACCTATGACGGAAAACAACGGATAGTCTGGACTCAACAACTCTCGATCTCCAACGGAAGACGGATGGGTTCGCTGTTCCTCATGGGTCCCGATGCCGTCTTTGACGACGGGTTTTTTGATGTGATGTGGGCGAAACGGCCGGTCAGTCGACGAAAAATCATCCCGGTCATCATTTCTTTTTTGAAGGGAACCCAATTAAAACGACCGGATTTCAAGATGGTGCGAACAAAAAAGTTCTCGGTGGTCGCTAAGCGGGGCTTGCTTCCTGTCCACGTCGACGGGGAAGAGATCAGCCGCGGATGTACGGAGATTTCCGCTGAAATTCTCGAAGGAATTTTACCGGTTTTTGTCTGATTTCTCAAAAGCATGTCAAGTAGGCGCCCTTTGAGGTAGTTTTGTTCCGCCTTTCACAAAAGCCGCTCTTTCCTTTTCAAGCACAATTAGCTATTATACAAATGTTTAGCTGAGAATAGCGCAAGCGCTGTGCTTTGATTTCGATTTTTCCGGTTCAACGGAACTCCTATAGATTTTTAGATTGACATCTCATAGAAGAAAGTTTATCTTAAACAATGCACGTTTTTAGGGTTTTTCTGCGACCATAGCTATATAAGGAGTCTCAATTTGAGCAAAGATTTGGTGCCGTTCGTACACTTCTATGATCAAGATTTCGTTGATATGTACGATCGCTCATGGGTGTGGATCGATGAATTATGGAGAGAAGGGAGTAAGGAAAATCAGTTTTCAGGCTCCTATCTTTCCTATCCGGACCAAAAGTATTTCAGCCAATATCTCTCTTCATTCTCCTCCCTTTTTTTGGTGTATTCCAATCAAAACCACTCCCCGTTCGCGATGCTCGATTACTTCTACACTCGCCAGGAGGAGAGTGGTGCGATCCGCGGTGAATATTCCATTGAAGACGGCAGGCCCGTTTTAACGGAGGAAAATCCCGAAGGATTCTCACCGCCGCTGTTCGCCTATGTTGAATATATCTTCTACCACAAGGTAGGAAACAAAAAGCGCCTGAGGGATGTCGTCCCCATTCTCGAACGATACTTTGCCTGGCTTGAAGAAACCGCCCTGCAAGAGAACGGGCTGTACCATGTTCCGACCGAAGCGTGCCAGACCGGGAACATCCCCCGCTCTGAAACGTTCTATCCCGTCGACTTCAACTCCCAGCTCGCCCTGTCCGCGCTCTATATGTCGGCGATCGGGGATATTCTCAACGACAAGGAGATCTCCTTTCGCTACAAGCGGCTCTACTTCTCGCTAAAAACCCGGATCAACGCCCATATGTGGGATGATGAGGATCGCTTCTACTACGACCTCGATAAAGACGGACAGCGGATCAAAAGCAAGCTGCTTGTTTCCTACTGGGCGATGCTCGCCGAGATTCCCAACGATGAGCGGGCGACCTACCTGATCGAGCAGCTTCAGGATCCCAACGAGTTTGGAACGGAAAACCCGTTCCCGGCGGTACCGGTGTCATCCCCCTGCTACAGTGAGGAGGGAAACGGGCACTGCGGCGGGGTCTTCAGTGTCCATACCTACATGGTCGTCAAAGCGCTTGAGCGGTATAACCACTTCATTTATGCCCGTGAATGCGCGATCCGGCATATGTACTTCCTTCTGGATACGCTCCACCCCGATACCGACCAGATCGGGGATCTGTGGGAAGCGTACCTGCCCAACAAGGAGGGACCGTCCAAGACCGAGGAGATCGAGGGGTTCCCCCGCAGGCGCCTGATGCACTATGCAGGTCTGGCGACGATCACGCTGATGATCGAAAACATCATCGGTCTTGATATTTCGCTTCCCCGAAAAACGGTTGATTGGGTGATGCCCTCGCTGGAAGTGATGGGAATTGAAAACCTTTCGCTGAAGCGGAACACGATCACGATCCTTTCCAACAAGACCGATCGCGGATGGGAAATCCGCCTTGAGTCGGAGAAGTTGTATTACTTTACGATCGAAGTTCTCAATGAGAAAAAGAAGAAAACCCTTCCGATCCCCTCCGGCAAGTGTTCGATGCTCATCGATAAAATGTAAACGCAATGGGTTGGCTTAATAAATTCATCGGCGGCATGATCGGCTTGGCGCTCGGCGGTCCCTTGGGGATGATCGCCGGAGTCGCATTCGCCTCGGTGATCGACAAGGCGGGCCGGATTCAAGAGCGAACCAATCCCCTCGATCAGCAACAGCAGCTCTTCTTTGTCGGAGCGTTTTCCCTCTTGGCCTATGTCGCCTCCGCCGACGGAAGCGTCACCGCGACCGAGCGTCAAAAAGTCGTTGAGTTCATCCGCCGCGATCTCCGGTTGGATTATCAAACCGAGGAATTGGCTCTTCGCGTCTTCGATGCCGCCCTGAACTCCAATCAAAGCGTCGAAGCGGTTGCCACGCAGTTTTATCAGGGATATCGGAACAACCCCGCAATTCTCCAACTGATGGTGGATATCTGTTATCGCGTCGCGTACGCCGACGGAACGATCTCTTCCAAGGAAGAAGCGCTGATCCTCAAAATCGCCCGCCTCTTTCACTTCAGCGAACCCCTCATCGAAACGTTCCAGAAGCGGTATGGTCTGGCGACCACATCGTTGGAGCAAGCGTATGCGACGCTCGGGCTTTCTTCCGGCGCGACCAATGAGGAGATTAAACGAGCCTACCGAAAGCTTTCGATGGAGTATCATCCCGATACGCTCATTTCAAAAGGATTGGGCGAGGAGTTCCTCAAAGCCGCCACGGAGAAGTTCCGGGCGATTCAGGATGCATATACCCGGATTAAGCAGGAACGAAACCTTTAGAAGGAAACCCTTCCTCGAAGCGATCTGGAAACCGTCACGCGGTCGGCGTATTCCAAATCTCCTCCGATCGGCAAGCCGCTGGCGAGGCGGGTGACTGCGATGGCGGGATAGTCCTTCAGCAGATGACGGAGATACAGCGCGGTGGTGTCGCCCTCTTCCGTCGGGTTGGTCGCAATGATCACTTCGCTGAAAGAGCCTTCCCTGATCCGCTTCATCAACTTACCGAAGCTCAGCCGTTCAGGCCCGATTCCATCAAGGGGACTGATTGCCCCTCCAAGGACATGGTACAGTCCGTCGAACGCCCCGCTGGCCTGAAGGGTGATCACATCCTGCGGCTCCTCCACCACGCAGATGATCGTTTGCTCCCGGTTGGGATCGCTGCAAATCGAGCAGGGGTCGGTTTCGGTGTAGTTCCCGCACACCGAACACGGCTTGATCCGCTCTTGGATCGTGGCGATCTCCTCGGCAAGGTTCCTATTGTAGGAAGGGTCGCTCTTCAGCAGGTGGTAGGCGAGGCGGGTGGCGCTCTTCGGTCCGATGCCCGGCAGACGGCTGAGGTCTTTGATGAGGGTGTCCAGGCTCGTCATGACTGCCCCATCATCGAGACGGCTTTCAGGCCTTCGTCCTGAAGCTTCTGCTGAAGCTTTGCCGATGCATCGTTGAACGCGCTCTGAATGAGCAGCTGCAGAGTTTCAAGATCCTCGGTGGCCGCTTCTTCAATGGCGATATCCACAACGGTGAACTTGCCGTTGAGCGTGATCGTGACCATTCCGGCCCCGGCATTGCCGGTCGCCCGGATCGCAGGCAGGATATCCTGCATTCTGGCCATCTGTTCTTTAATCGCCTGAGCGTTCTTGAGCAATTCAAACGGGTTCATCACTGAGACTTCCTTGTGAGCACATCACCGCGGAACACGGTGGCAATATTTCGTAATACGGGATCCACCCCGAAAGGGCTTTCTTCATTGGCTTTCGACGTCTCCCCATTGATGCAGTACACTTCGACGCCGGGCCCCGTCAACTCCTCGATCGCTTTCACCAGGCGTTCGCTGTTTTCCTTCGCTGTCGTCGCTGCGAATGCGGTATTGAACGTGAAGGTAAGCGTTCGATCATTCTGGTTCAGTTCTTTCACCGTTCCCAAGACCCGGGCAAGCATCGGAGCGTCTCCGAGGCGCCGAGTGAGCTCGGGCAGGTCCTCCATCGTCAAGGTCCGGCTTGGCCGGCTTGGAGGGGGAGCGGGGGGGGCGGCGGGAATAAGTTCCTGCTGCTTGGGAGGCGGAGCGGAGGAAGGAGCGGGAGCCTGGACTTTTCGGGTGACGTGCACATTTCCGGAAAGAAGCTCCTCACGCAAGGTGGCGATCTCCTTTACCAAGGCGGTGTTGGAGCGAAGGCTCTTCAGTTCTCCGAGGCGGCTGATGGCCAGTTCAAGCTCGATCCGCGGATTCAGCGAATAGCGGATTTCCCGGTATGTGGCAAGAAGCAGCTCCAAGGCGGCTTCCAACTGCTCCGTCGTATAGGCGGTCCGCAAAGCGAGGGGAACTCGATCGCTTTGAACTCCCAAAATCGCTTCGTCGTTGATTTGTGAGCGCATGAATAGGAGGCTTCGGTAGAACTGAGTGAGATCCTTGATTGTTTGTTCGACGGAGACCCCCGCGTTGATGAGGGAGTGGATGGCAAGCAGGGCAGTTTGGGTGTTTCCTTCAAGAAGATCGGTGGCGATGGTGATGATTCTATCAAATCCGACAAGCCCGAGCTTCGATTGGATCGTCTCCATCGTGATGTGTCCCGCACTGAAGGCGACGACCTGATCGAAAAGGGTGTAGGCGTCCCGCATCGAGCCGGTGGCCTCTCGGGCGATCCAGAAGAGGGCATCGTCATCGGCTTGGATGCCCTGGTCGACAGCCGCTTGGGCAAGGCTCTCCTTGATGAGATCCAGACCGATGAGCTGGAAGTGGAACTGCTGGCAGCGGGAGCGGATCGTCGCCGGCACTTTCTGCAGCTCGGTGGTGGCGAGAATGAAGATCACGTAGGGGGGCGGTTCCTCCAAGGTTTTGAGCAGCGCGTTGAACGCGCTGATCGAGAGCATATGGACTTCGTCGATGATGTAGATCTTGTAGCGGCCCGTCTGAGGAGGAAAGAGAACTTCATCCTTGATCTGGCGGATGTCGTTGACTCCGGTATTGCTGGCTCCGTCGATTTCAATCACATCGACGCTGTTGCCGGCTTTGATTTCGATACAGTGGCTGCATACCCCGCACGGTTTGGTGGTGGGACCTTCGTCACAGTTAAGGGAACGGGCGAGGATTCGGGCAGCGGAGGTTTTTCCCACTCCGCGGGGGCCACTGAAGAGATACGCATGGGCGATTCGCCCCTG
>Ga0116183_1003602_pt1 | contig 15698 bp, 12 predicted proteins | sample AD_UKC078_MetaG_FD_89753 | JGI IMG/M metagenome (GOLD analysis project Ga0116183, IMG submission 89753) | Active sludge microbial communities of municipal wastewater-treating anaerobic digesters from USA - AD_UKC078_MetaG | ecosystem: Engineered > Bioreactor > Anaerobic > Digestate | place: USA... | reverse complement strand
GTGTACTGTACAACCTGGTAGTCATCACTAGTGTTGTTAAGAGTCTGAACGATAGGTGTACCTATAAGCTGACCCTGACCTGTGCTGGAACTTGCACCCTCTACTGCAGGATTATCCGTGACTGTCCAGGTGTAACGAATACCTCGAGTGGTGCTATTGATACTGCTAACAACTATAGATGTCGCTTCACCATCACAGATAGTGTCACTCGCCGCGGTAATAACAACTGTCGGCTCTACCCATATCTCTATACTTATTTCATCTCCCGCACAATGCAGTGAGCCGTCACTCATAATTGTCCATGGCCGTATATGGTATATTACCTTATGAGCTACATTATCTGGGTTGTTCAGTTGCTGAATAATTGATTCGCCAAGAGGCATACCGTTTCCTTCAGAAGAAGCTTCACCATTGATAATATTATCCACATCTTCGACTGTCCATGTATATCTTAAACCATATCTTACAGTAGTTGTTGATGAGACTGGTGTTATGTTCGTAAATGTATCATTACATATAGTATCACTAACTGCAGTTATCGAAGGTTTTGGCTCAAACCATACTTCAACATCATCTCTCGTGCTGCATCCCGACCCGCCAGTGCCGGTGAGAGTCCAGCGGAAAGTATATAAACCGTAATGACTAACGGTAACAGTACTCGAAGGACTGCCTGAGTCGGAGAAGGTAACACTGCTGCCAGCTGGCTGGGTGACAACCGTCCATAAACCGCTGCCGTGACTCGGGGCGTTGCCAGAAAGAGTAGCGGTCAGTGAGCCGCAGATAGACTGATCCACGCCGGCTGAAGCAGACTCGGTAAAGCCTACCTGGACATCATCGCTCGTGCTGCATCCAGACCCGCCAGTGCCGGTGAGAGTCCAACGGAAAGTATATAAACCGTAATGACTAACGGTAACAGTGCTCGAAGGACTGCCTGAGTCGGAGAAGGTAACACTGCTGCCAGCTGGCTGGGTGACAACCGTCCATAAACCGCTGCCGTGACTCGGGGTGTTGCCAGAAAGAGTAGCGGTAAGTGAGCCGCAGATAGACTGATCCACGCCGGCTGAAGCAATTGGAGCCTCCCCTTCACCTATGCCTATTGTAACATAATCACCATCTCTAATACTTAAATCAGAAACACTGAATAATGAACCAGCAACATGAGTAAGCTCATGAACAGTAGAACCCGAACTGAAATTACCATCACTATCAATTATCAGATACCTGTTCGTACAACTCCAGTCACCAGGAATAGCAGGTAGAGATGCAAAATCAACCAGAGCAGTTACAGTGCCTACATCTCCTCTCTCATCAAATCGCCAGTTTCTAGGAACAATATAGATATCAGTTGAAGGAGTATTCAAATTTGTCCATGTACTGATTGATCCATTCTGATGACCAAATAGCAAATAGTCCCCATTATCTAAAGAGGAAGCCGAACCTATCTGCAGTATTTTAGATGACATTGCTTCGACATTACTATTTGACGCATCCTCCATCCCGATTCCTGCAACATCATAGTAATGCGTCGCATCGTATTTATAGAAATCATGCCCCGATGCGGAGATAGATAATCCATATTTGGAAGCAAGGTAGTTTTCTACTATGAATCTTTCTGCAATGTTTAGTTGCCTGTTGTAAATTATTATCTCCGAAATGTTTCCTTCCATATAATTTGACCCAAAACTACCATCCCATTTTCGTCCGACATTTATTGTGGCAGAGCAATTAAGCGAACCTATGCTTGGAGGTGAAATCGCCTGAGTAATTCCGTTGAGAAACAATTGATGCGATCCTGTTGAAGTATGAACAGCATTTATTATATTAGTAGATCCTGTTGGGAGTGAATTCTCAGGTCCGTCATAAAATTCGTAAGAATAACCACTTCCGCCTGTCCAGCAATAGTATGAAGAATAATCATCCTCTCTGCTGATTGAAACATTAGAACGTACATTCCCATTTCCGATATTTATCGCATAGGAATATGAATAGTAATAATTAGTATTAAATCGAGTGACAGCTAAAATAGTAAATGGAGCACTAAGATCCCCTCCAAGAGAACCGTTTAGATAATGCCGATCATATGAAGAAAAATTTACGACCGGGAATCCATTCAGAACATTAGTATAATAAATAGGTCTACGGCTAGAAGTACTTTGACTAACATCATTCCCATTCCCTGATTCGTCCGGCCAGGTTTGAACACTTTGACCATTATTGAGTCCCGTAATAGCATCTGCTTTCAGCCAGAAAATATTACTGCTGCTATTACCAATCCCTCCCGGACCTGTTTGTGCATTAACAAAGCCCCCTCTTATCAACCAGCAAGCAATAACAAGCAACAATGATCTATAGGCCTGCCTGACCACTCTGTTTTTTAACGACCTGATCCTTAATTTAATGCTCCTGACAGACAATCTCAATTAATGCTTCTTTAAAATAAAAAATATCTTTCCGACCCTAATTACTTTTTAAAGCCGGTTGTTATTCTGTTTTTTATATAATACCCATTCATCCACAATCTACAGACTTAATACTGTATTTTTCAAGACATAACTCCTTCCAAAATAGTTGTATGTTACTTGTCGCGTAATTCATCCGCATATATACAATATACATTTAAAAATATGAATTATTTCAGGTTTAAAACAGTTGTCTTATCACCAGAAAACATGCATTCATCAATAATTTTATGTAACGAAAAAAACCGGATGAATGTTACATCCGGTCATTATGATAATAAAACTGTCAGTGTTTTTTGACTTTTCTAAAAAATTTTTTGCTATGGTTCGGATTATCAAAAAAATAAATCAGGTTGCACCGATCCTGATTAAATTCGTAGCACTTTCATGAGTTTATGGCATTTTGCGCCGTTATCCCAACCTAAATAACAAGCATAGCATCACCATAAGTCCCAAACCTGTACTTTTCCTTAACTGCTACCTTATAAGCATCAAACAGAAAGTCATAGCCTGCGAAGGCAGCCACCATCATCAAAAGAGTTGAGAAAGGAAGATGAAAATTGCTGATCATCATATCAGGGACATTAAACTCGTAAGGCGGGAAAATGAATTTATTCGTCCATCCGTCAAATGGTTTCAGATAACCGGTTGTTGAGACAGAACTCTCCAGGGTCCTGACAACTGTTGTTCCGACGGCACAAACCTTGTATTTATTGTCTTTTGCCTTATTAACTATCTCAGCTGCTTCTTCAGTTATCGTTATTCTTTCAGAATCTACTTTATGTTTTGTCAGATCTTCAACATCAACACTCCTGAAATTACCAAGCCCCACATGTAAGGTGATTTCAGCAAATTCAACGCCAATTATCTCAAGCTTCTTTAGTAGTTCACGGCTGAAATGAAGGCCTGCAGTAGGTGCAGCAACAGCTCCCTCGTATTTCGCAAATATCGTCTGGTAACGATCATTATCTTCCGGTTCCACAGGCCTGTTAATAAATTTGGGCAGTGGTGTCTCCCCCAGACTGTAAAGCGTTTGTTTAAACTCGTCATATGTCCCGTCAAAAAGAAATCTCAAGGTCCTTCCCCGCGAAGTTGTATTATCTATTACCTCTGCAACAAGAAGATCATCTTCACCAAAATATAATTTATTACCTATTCTGATTTTCCTTGCCGGATCAACCAATACATCCCACAAACGCTGTTCCTTGTTAAGCTCTCTTAAGAGAAAAACCTCTATTTCCGCACCTGTCTTCTCCTTATTCCCATGTAATCTTGCCGGAAATACCTTTGTATTGTTAAAGACAAGAACATCCTCTTCGTTGAAATACTCAGTAATATCTTTAAATATCTTATGTTCAATCTTTTTTGTTTTCCTGTCAATAACCATTAATCTTGATTCATCTCTGTTTTCGGAAGGATATAAAGCAATTAAGTCCTGAGGTAAATTATACCTAAATTGTGATAATTTCATTTTATATGATATAAGAGTTCCTTTATACGTACTATTTCCTGTTTTGTTGCATTTGATCAAGAAATTCAGCAAATTTTCCTATAGTATATGCTTCAGCCAGGCTATAAGAACCTATAGCTGTCCTTTCAAGACCTGAAAGATGACACCCGCTGTTCAATGCTACTCCCAAATCCCTTGCAAAAGACCTGACATAAGTTCCCTTACTGCAAAGGAGCCTGATAATAGTTTCAGGAATTCCAAAAGAAAGGAGTTCTAATTCCCTGTAAACAATATCTACCGGATTCAGTTCTTTTGAAATCCCTTTTCTTGCATATTCATATGCTCTTTTTCCGTTTATAAATTTAGCTGAATGCATCGGCGGCACCTGCTTCTGACTGCCTTCAAATCTTGTAAGTACCTCCTGAACCAGTTCCCTTGTAATATGATTTACAGGATATTTCCCATCAACTTCCGTTTCAAGATCAAAAGATGCTGTTGTTTCTCCGATATGAATAGTTGCTATGTATTCCTTATCAAGATTCTTTAACTCCTCAATTTTTTTTGTTGCCTTTCCTGTGCATACTATCATAAGGCCAGTGGCCAGAGGATCAAGGGTTCCTGCATGACCAACCTTTATCTTTTTCAATCCTGTTGCACTGCTTATCATTATCCTTATCTTATTCACAAGATCAAAAGATGTCCAGTAGAGGGGTTTATTAAACAGCAATATTCTTCCTTCTTCCAGAATATTTTTCGACACCTCTTCCATGTCAGCCCAGAACTATAGAAAGCAAGCCAATGATTAGGCAATATATTGAGAACCAGATAAGTTTGCTTTTTTTCACAAGTCCTATCATCCATCTGCAGGCAAGATATCCCGAAACAAATGCAGCAAGAAACCCAATCAGAATAATACCAAAACTGGTGCTGTTGAGATTTATTTCGCCTGACATGATTTCAAGTAAATTAGCTCCAATTATTGGAACAAGGACCATAAGAAATGAGAATCGTGCTATTTTATCCTTAGAATTACCAATCATAAGCCCGGTTGAAATTGTTGCTCCCGATCTTGAGATTCCGGGGATAACGGCTATAGCCTGGGCAATACCAATCAGCAGAGCATCAAGATAACCGATCTCTCTTTCTCTTTTCTTTATGAAATGAGCTAATGCCAGAAGTGTTGATGTTATAAGCAGCATGAAACCAATAAACACAATATTTCCGTTAAATAAACTCTCAATCGGATCCTTTAAAAAAAGGCCGGCAATCCCTACAGGAATCATCGAAACAATTAATTTTAGCACATAAGATGTTTCATCATTCATTTTAAACTTCAGTGTGCCTTTTATAAGTTCGATTATTTCTTTCCAGAAAACAACTATTGTGCTTAGAACAGTTGCTCCATGAACTGCAATTGTAAAATAAAAATTTGCTTCCGGATCAATCCCGAATATTGATTTAGCTATTTCAAGGTGTCCGGAACTACTGATGGGTAAAAATTCTGTAAGCCCCTGGATCAGTCCAAGAGCAATCGCTTCGAACCAGTTCATATTAATAAATTGTGAATGTCTAAAGTGTCTGAAATACTTAGAATTATAAGGTACTGAGGCAACTTTTCAGACTGTTAAATATTTTTACTCTTCGTCTTTTGGTTTTTTCATTATTGCCCAGATCTCAAACACAAATCCCGCCAGAACAACTATCGGGGCTAAGGTTATTCTTCTGAAGCTGAATATTTTATCACTAAATTCATTTGGATCATCTGATCTTCCTCCCAGCATTAAAAGAAACCCAATGACTATAATTACAAATCCGATAGCAAGAAGCTTATAATTTTCAGGGCCAAGAGCAAAATTCAGTTTTTGTTTTTCATCAGTTTTTTTTGCCATATTTTCAATAATAAAGTTTTTCTTCAGAAATACTTAAATACCTGTTGACTGATAGCCATGTTGAAATAATATTTATCAGGATACCCGTCAGGATCAGTATAACTCCCAGCAGGATCAGCAGTTCCATATTCTCAAATGTAAACATCATAAAGAATTCTTTCTCTATAAGATATAACAATGCCAGGAGAAGTACAATTGCTACAAGTGCTGAAAGTAACCCATGAAATGCACTCTGCACAACAAATGGTTTCCTGATGAATGCACGGGTCGCACCAACAAGCTGCATTGTACGGATAAGGAATCTTTTGGAATAGACCGAGAGACGTATAGTATTATTTATTATTGTCAAAGAAATAAGAAAGAGAAAAGAACTGATAACAAGCAGGAAGAGGCTGATCTTATTTACGTTTTCATTTATAAGAAATAAAAGCGATTCGGGGATCAGTACTTCCCTGACAAAAGGATATTGAAGGATATACTTCTCTATTTTGGATACGCTGTCAGGCACTGTATATGAAGATATAAGATAAACATCTATTGAAGGAGGCAAAGGGTTATCTCCAAGAAAACTAATGAAATCCTCACCAAGCTCTTCCTTCATATTTTCTGCAGCCTCATCCTTGGAAATATATTCTGTCGATTTAACATAGTGTTTTGCATCCAGATCTTTCTGTAACATCCTTATATCAGCCTCTTTGGTATCGTCCTTCAACCAGACTGAAAAAGAAAGGCTCTCCCTGAAGTAATCAGAAAGCTCTTTTGCATTTATAAGAACTAGACCCAAAATCCCAAGGAGGAATAATACAAGCGAAACACTTACAATAAGAGTGAGGTATGAACTTCTTAATTTTGCCTTTGACGCTGCATTTTCGCTCCTGCTCATCTTACACTATGTTCCTTTCGTTGTAAAATTCTATGAAAATCAAATTATAAACTTACCCGTGCATATTTTAAACTTCACTCTGAGTCATTATTTCACTTCAGTCATCCAGCCAAAATCATCAGGTTCAGTGCCATTCTGAATACCAACAAGCTTATTATAAAGTTTCATAGTTGCCTCACCAGGCTTACCGTCTTTACAGTATTCGTATGTTATACTATTTTCAGGATCAAATATCTTTTTTATCGGACTTATAACTGCGGCTGTCCCGCAGGCACCTACTTCTGAAAAAGTCTTAAGTTCCTCAACAGGGATACGTCTTCTTTCGGTCTTCATTCCCAGTTTTTCTGCAAGCGTCATAAGGCTCATATTTGTAATAGATCTCAGAATCGACTCCGATTTCGGGGTCACATAAGTATTATCCTTTATTCCAAAGAAATTTGCAGGCCCGCATTCGTCAATATATTTCTTTTCTTTCGCATCAAGGAAAATTGTTGTGGAATAACCTCCTTCCTTTGCTGCAATTTGTGCACGAAGACTTGCAGCATAATTACCGCCGACCTTATATATCCCAGTACCAAGAGGCGCCGCTCTGTCGAAATCTCTGCAAATAAGCATATCAACCGGCTTTACTCCACCTTTAAAATAAGGTCCGACAGGTGTTACAAAAACAATAAATGTATATTCAGAAGATGGTTTCACTCCAATTTCTGCTCCGCTACCATACAGAAGAGGCCTGATATATAATGTCGCACCCGAACCATAGGGCGGTACAAATCTTCTATTAAGAGTAACTGCCTTAAATATTGCTTCTTTGAAAAGATCAACAGGAAGTGGTACCATTGCTATACCTTCAGCTGAAAGCATAAGTCTTTTGGCATTCTCTTCCCAGCGGAACAGCATTATTTTTCCATCCTTAAACGTGTAAGCCTTCAGGCCTTCAAAAGCTTCCTGCCCGTAATGTAACCCTGAGGCAGCAATATGTATCGGGATATATTCTGAAGATGAAACTTCTAATTTACCCCATTTGCCATCCTTGTAGTAACAGCGAACATTATAATCCGTCTTGATATAACCGAACGGCAAATTCTTCCAATCTAGTGTTTCCATGAATATGTAATGTTATTTAGGACGTAAAAGTACATTTTTAAAATTTATTATATGCAGTTTAATCAATGAAACCCTTCTAAATTACAGCTCCGGCAAGAGATGCCAACTGGTCTTCAAGAGTTACGCTCCTGAGCAATTTAGCTGTATTTGTAATAAATCCTCGATCTATCAGCAATTTTTTCTGAAGTTCAAACCATTCCTTTTTTTCATGAATTTTACCATATTCAGATTCCTCTTTATATAACTTATCCGTCAGTTTCATAAAGTCAACTCTACCCAGATAATCATATCTTGCATCATGCAGTATATTGTCTGAAGCTGTTCTCCGGATATTATCGTATGAATTCCGGATCAATTCTTTTACCCCCTCAATAGTCGAAGGATTAAAACCATATTTTGGAAGGATCTCATCAACTGTAAGCAAAGAGGCGCCCAATGGATTATCATAATCAGATATATAACCGGAAAAAAGAAATACTGATGCAAGTTTTACTGTAATAAATTCTTCTTCCGGAAGCTGTTCAGCATTACTTAATAACTCCACCTGATTGCTGATGTTCCTTACAAGTGACGAATTATGGAAATAAAGATTCGGAGGCGCTTCATTGTCAAACATTCTGGTTATCAGCTCTTCTATATCCTGAAGTTTAATGAGTTGAACTTTAAGCATGAATTTTTTATTTGGTTTTCCTTCTGGGTCTCTCAGTTCCGGCACAATACCATTTACAAAATACATATCAATTTCTCCCTTGTATTTTACCGGCATTTTGCCTCTGTACTCACATACAAAGAAATCCTTAACAAACTCATAGGTGGTTCCTGAGATATTAATCTTGCCAGCTTCTCCCGAAGACTCCATCCTGCTCGCAGTGTTCACAGTATCTCCCCAGATATCATAGGAAAGCTTCTTTTGTCCAACAACGCCCGCAATTACTGTCCCTGTGTGAATCCCGATCCGGATATCCCAGAATTTCATTCCTGCAACTATTGATGTTTCTTTCAGCTTTCCCATGTAATCCTGCATCTCAAGCGCTGCAAGGATAACCTCAACAGGATTGGTCCGGTTCTTTTCAGGAATACCCCCGGCACACATGTATGCATCTCCAATAGTCTTTATCTTCTCTATCCCATACTTTTCAACAACAGAATCAAAATGGAAAAAGAATTTATCAAGCTCATCAATAAGTACTTCAGGATTAGTCTCCTCAGCTATCTTTGTAAATCCCTGGATATCTGAGAATAAAACTGTAACAAAATTATATTTCATTTTCGTTGCCTTCCCTGTTTCCATAATTTCACTTGCAGTGTTCCTCGGAAGAACATTTGCAAGCAAATTCTCAGTCTTGTCTTTTTCAATTATTAGATCTTCTGTTCTTTTATTAATGATCTGTTCCAGCATATGTTGGGTCCGTGCAAACCTAAGTCTCAAAGTGGCATATGAAAACCAGATAATAAGAACAGCCAGCAGAAAATATGAAATAATCGCAATTCTTGATAAATACCACCTGGGAAGGACTTTAAAGTTCAGAACCGATAATTCTCCGGCAGAACTCTGCTGATCAGTATATCTGACCCTGAAATTATATTTACCTGAAGGCAGATTTGTATATTCCTTAAAACTGTATTTCGTCCATTCGGTCCATTGTTTATCAAAACCATCCAGATAATACTGATATACAATCTCTTCGTCCGGCACCAATTCAAAAAGAAGGCTGCTGCATCTGCTGCTGAATATAAGATCTTCCTCAGGAGATATTATTACAGAGTCATTATTAATTATTATTCGGGATATAAACGGCTCATAATCCTGAATTGCAGCAGCATTGGAACAAATGACTGACATCAGGATCAGGGTCAACAAAAAATATCTGGATTTCCTTTTCAGATTTATCCTGAAAAACATATCTACGCAGAAATTATCACTATCAAAAATAATACTTAATACAGACGTCCCAAAGGAAATATCAATTTTAAGTATTTTTGTCTCAAATGACGATCATGAATCATGGAGATAGTATTTGCAACAAATAATCACAACAAGATAAAAGAGATCCAGAATATACTTGGTAACAGTTTTAAGCTCCTGAGCCTTCTTGATCTTAAAATAGATGAGGATATTCCGGAAGATGAGCCTACTCTGGAAGGCAATGCGATAAATAAGGCCCGTTTAATAAATCGTATGCTCAATATGAATGTGTTTGCAGATGATACCGGCCTCGAGATTGAAGCCCTGAATGGATTACCCGGCGTCCATTCAGCAAGATTCGCAGGTGAAAATAAGGATTCCGAAGCCAATATTAAAAAAGCATTGTCAATGATGGGAGAATGCGAAAACAGAAATGCAAAATTCAGAACAGTAATAGCCCTCATTCTTGACGGAAAAGAATATCTTTTTGAAGGTATTGTGAATGGCCGGATAATTGCTGAAAAAAGAGGACATGAAGGTTTTGGATATGACCCTGTATTTATACCAGAAGGTATGACAAGAACTTTTGCTGAAATGTCACTTGATGAAAAAAACAGGATCTCCCATCGTGCCAAAGCTTTTGAGAAATTAAAAGAATTCCTGGTCCGGTACAATAACAATAAAGACTCATTTTAAGTGTTTTTTCTCTGATGAGGAAAATGTTTTCTGTTGTTTTTATGTTTTCTGCCTGGATTATTACATCCGGACAAACGCCTGTTGGCACATGGAGCGATCACCTCAGATATAACAGTTTCATAAATGTTGCAGCAGGTTCTGAAGAAGTATTTGCTTCCACAGGATCATCGTTAATTGTTTTTAATAAAGAATCAGCTCAGCTTAGAAAATTATCAAAAATAAATGGCCTTACAGAAACGGGAATAAGCACAATTGCATGGTCTGAGGAATATAAAAGCCTTGTAATAGCATATTCAAACACAAATATTGATTTATTAAGGAACTATACTATTTATAACATCCCTGATATTAGCCGGAAATATATAGCCGGGAAAAAAGAGATAAACAAAATAAGGATACACGGTAAATATGCTTACCTGGCCTGCAGTTTCGGAATTGTGGTCCTCGATATCCCTAAAAAAGAGATCTACGACACATGGAAACCTGGTACAGACTTCGAAAATACTGCAGTATGGGATATTGCTTTTGGTAACGGTTCAATATATGTTGCCACCGATAAGGGTGTATTCTTTGCAAACCCCGAAGCTTCAGGATTATCATATTTCGGTAACTGGCAGAAAATCAATTTGTTTCCCGAACCGAAGAAAAAATATTCAGGTGTTTTTTACGCTGGAAATAAACTCTATGTTAACTACTCCGGTGTGACAGGTGATTCAATATTAGTAACCGGATCAAGCACTTCCCTGTTTAGTTATATTCCCGGCATTTTTAACAGATCTTTCGATCCCGGTCCTCGTGGTTTTATTGTCTCAGGCGGTATAATAAGGTATTATGATGAGAACGGGAAGCTAATAAAATCAATCTCTGATTATGGATTTGGAGAATCTGTCAGCTATCAGGCAGTTGCAGATGACAATAACTATTATATTGCAGATATGTCTCATGGTCTTGTCAGGGCAGAAGACATGACTGATTTTACTGCTCTTGTCCTGCCGGGGCCGGCTTCAAATCATGCAATAAACATTTCTTCGGCAAACGGAAAAACAATAATCTGTGCCGGAGGTGTTGATGCTTCATGGAATAAGCTCTGGAATCCTATACAGCTTTCGGCTTTTGAGAACAACAAATGGGTTCTGTTCAGCACTGATACACTAACTGATCCGATGAGATCAGTTGTTGATCCGGCTGATAAAAGTCATTACTTTGTTTCAACATGGGGCAATGGCCTGCTTGAATTTAGAAACGATGTCCTGGTGAATAAGTTCACTGATGACAATTCCCCACTGCAGACAATCATTCCGGGAAAACCTTTTGTACGTATCTGTGGTATGGCATTTGACAATAACAGAAACCTCTGGATAACCCAGACAGAGGTGCCGGGCAGTATCAAGATCCTAAAACCTGACGGGGACTGGATTGTAAATCCTGTGACGATAGATGCACCTGTAATCGGAGATATTTTAATTACCCGCTCTGACAAGAAATGGATAATCTTGCCCCGGGGCGAAGGTCTTTTTGTTTTCGATGATAACGGAACTCCGGAGTATTTTGAAGATGATAATTACAAAAAAGTAATTGTTACTACTTATGAAAATGAGGTTATGCCGTATGTTTACTGCATTGCTGAAGATCTTGATGGCAACATCTGGGCAGGGACAGATCAGGGTCCGGTAATTTATTACAGCCCTGACAGAATATTTGACTCTGATCTCAAAGCATCAAGAATTAAGATCCCGCGTAATGACGGGTCGGGACTTGCTGACTATATGCTGGGTACCGAAACGATCACCTCTATAGCAATTGACGGAGCAAACAGGAAATGGCTGGGGACACAGAATTCAGGATCTTACCTTCTTTCTTCTGATGGAAGCACCCTGCTGTCAAACTTCAATGAGAGCAATAGTCCCCTTTTCAGTAATTCTGTAATTTCCATAGCTGTTGACGATAAATCTGGAGATGTTTGGTTTGCTACTAACAAGGGCATCATTTCATATCGTAGTGAAGCAATAAAAAGCTTTGATAATTTTACAAATGTGTATGCTTTCCCGAATCCTGTAAGGGAAGATTTTAATGGTAATGTTACAATTACCGGCCTGATGAGAGATACGAGGATAAGGATCACTGACATTAGCGGAAATCTTGTATACAGCACAATATCAGATGGCGGCCAGGCCTCATGGGACCTGACTACTTACAACGGCAAGCGGGTTGCAACAGGAGTTTACCTTGCTTTCTGCGCCAGCAGCGACGGATCAGGAGCCTGCGTAATAAAAATCCTCGTGATTAATTAATCCTTATGACTGTCCGAAACACTTATCTCCCTACAGAAATTATAATCCCTGTCTTTGTTAATCAGTCAGAAGACTCTGTATCCTCCTAATCTGCATTTGTTTGTTCACTTCCCTCAGTCTCCTCGCAGTTTTTGTGAAATACTGATGTCCCGAAATGAATTTTACCTGAAGTTTGTTCCATTCGTTAAGAGATTTCATTTTATTCTGAGCTTTAAGCTCCTCGAAAAGAGTATTCGATACGGGTATGAAATCGCTGCGTCCAAGGTAATCAAGATCTGAATCACAGATTATTTCTTCCAGAAGGTTGCGGGGCTTTGGAGGTAATTTGGTCGACATTATTATGGAACATATTGTTTCTATCTGTTCCTGTGTATAGCCATACAACGGCAACATCTCCCTGGCAATCAGAGTCCCGTGATATTCATGATCATCATATGAAACTGTATGACCTACATCATGAAACAATGCGGCAGTTTTAAGAAGAAGTATTTCCTCATCATTGCATCCCTCAGCCCAGCCTATAAGTTCCACTTCAGTAACTACATCAACAGTATGTTTTACATTATGGTAAAACAGGTAGGGGGGGAGTTCTTTTTCCAGCTTGTCAAGAATTATCTCCTGAATGTCGGTGAACTGGATCAGGCCGAATTTGATTCTGAAAGCATCATTGGGAAAAACACCTTTCCCGTCAATTGAAAACTCCGGTTTCAGACCTTTAACAAGGAACATCTGAAGATCATCCTTGTATTTCACCGGAAGTTTTCCAAAGTATTCACAATCGAAAAACTCCTTAACTAATTCGTAGGTCATCACCGAGATCAGTATAGATCCTTGCTCTGAAACAGCTTCTATCCTACTTGCAGTATTGACCGTGTCTCCCTTTATATCATAGCTTACTTTCTTTTTGCCTGATACTAAGGCCGTTACCGGCCCGGTGTGAATACCTATCTTTAGTTCCCAGATTTTTCTTTCAAGGCCTCGCTTTTTTATTTCATAATTATTCAGAAAATTCCGCATTTCAATGGCGGCCATCACAACATCCACAGGATTAGTGATATTCTTATCAGGGATCCCACCGGCGCACATGAATGTGTCACCAATTGTCTTGATCTTTTCTATCTTATATTTTGCAACTATTGCATCGAATTCAATCAATACCTCGTCCAGTTCATCCATCACGCTTGTTGAGTCCATATCCTCAACAAGCTTTGAAAAACCATGCATATTAGCAAAAAGAACTGTAACCATGTTGAACCTGAGAGATCTCCCGGACTTTTCAGAATCTACAGTAGCCTTAAGAGTTCCCGCTGATTCTTTCAGTTCTTCATTTTCCCTTAAAAGCCTTTCATTTTGCTTCAGGAATTTCTTCAGTTTTTCTTCCAGTTCCCGGTTCTGTTTTGCCAGTTTCGAGATCCTTCTTACAAGTTCATTTTTGTTTGATGCAACCATAAACAGAGTTTATTTCAGGTAAATATAATAATTACTCAAGAACAATCTCTTTCACAGTCTGCACAATAAACACACTTTCCCTAAACTATTCAGCAATATTTATCTGATAATGCTGCTTATCTATCATGGAGGAATACATTACAACCGACATATAATTTTATCATGCTTCTTTCATAATCCTGAAAGTTGCTGAAACAGATCACAAAATAATATGTTACAGGATTCGAATAAGCATTTATGGCTGAACCTTCAATCTCTTTGATTTCATTAAAAGGGTCTTCAACTTCCTTCGAAATCTTCAGATAGCAGGCTGATTATTTGCCTTACAACGAATGTACAATGTTTTGGATTGTTTTTCTTTGCAAGAGATCTTTTTATTTAGAGTAATAATGTATATTTCTGAGTTATTATGATTCACCGGAACAAATGCTCGAAAAAACAAAAGGTATAGTTCTTCAGCAGATAAAATACTCCGATTCAGGTATCGTGGTCTGGTTCTATACGCAGAAATTCGGACGTCAGTCATTCATATTAAAAGGCCTCCGCAGTAAAAAATCAGGAAAACACAATGTCTTCTGCCAACCTATGTCGATCCTTGATATGGTTATCTATTACAAGGATTCCAGGTCTATGCAGACTCTTAAGGAGTTTTCAGTGTGCTATGCTCCATCCGATATTTACCAAAATGTCAGGAAATGCAGTGTTGCAATCTTCCTTGGGGAAGTTCTTGCATCGGTACTCAGTGAAGAAAGTCAGAATAGCCCGTTATTTACATTCCTGGAAGAATCGATTGTCTATTTTGACAGGTGCCCTGATAACTTTGCGAATTTCCATATAGCTTTTCTTGCAGGGCTGAGCAGTTATCTTGGCTTTGAGCCAGCACCACAGACAAGAAACGATGATATATACTTTGACCTGCTAAACGGTATTTTCACCCCTTCTCCGCCAACGCATTCCAACTATTCCGATAGGAATATTTCAGGAATACTGGCCAGATTCTTCAGTGCCAGCTATGATAATTCAAAGAATATTAACCTTACAGGTGCTTTAAGAAATGAGATACTTGAAACTCTTATAAAGTATTATTCCACGCACCTCCCCGGATTAAAAAAGATAAGATCCCTTGAGATACTCAAAGAAGTTTTTAGCTAATACCTGAATTAACAGCCTGATATTTTCATATCTTTAAAACATAAAAAATCGCACTTATGCGACTATTATCATCTTTAATAAAGAATCTCTATTCCAAACGGATAAAACAGTTTGAATTATTGAAAAAAAATCCTGTTGAGATCCAGCAGGATACTTTTTTAAAAATGATAAAACGAGCTTCTGCAACAGAGTGGGGAAAATCATACGATTATTCCTCAATAAAGTCTGTTAAAGAATATCAATCAAGAGTTCCGGTTCAGACTTATGAGCAGATTATACCTTATGTTGAAAGACTGGGAAATGGTGAAGCTAATCTTCTCTGGCCCGGTAAAGTAAAATGGTTCGCAAAATCATCAGGAACAACTTCAACCAAAAGCAAATACATTCCTATAACAACTGAATCCCTGAACGATTGC
>Ga0116183_1003599_pt1 | contig 15709 bp, 15 predicted proteins | sample AD_UKC078_MetaG_FD_89753 | JGI IMG/M metagenome (GOLD analysis project Ga0116183, IMG submission 89753) | Active sludge microbial communities of municipal wastewater-treating anaerobic digesters from USA - AD_UKC078_MetaG | ecosystem: Engineered > Bioreactor > Anaerobic > Digestate | place: USA... | reverse complement strand
CCGCAAGCATGTCGGGTGCTATGTCAGGCCCGAAAACTGTTTCCCAGCCGATGGCTTTCAGCCAGTCAAGGGCAGCTTGTTCGATGATGGATTCACTGAAGGCGGGGCTCACTTTTTGCCCTCCAATCGTTTGATTTCCCGAATCCGTTCCAGCAATTCGTCAAAGTAATCCTTGCCAAAAACCCGTTTGCCCTGTTTGAGCCGCTCGTCGTCCAGCACAAAACCTTTAATTATAAACTCCCGCAGCGTTTTCGTGGCCCAGATGCGGAAGCGCGTGGCCTGATAGCTGTTCACCCGGTAGCCCACGGCGATGATGGCGTCGAGGTTATAAAATTCCACTTCGCGGGCCACCTCACGAGCGCCTTCCGGGCGAACTATTTCCATTTTGGAAACAGTTGCCTCGCGAACCAGTTCCCCGGATCCGAAGATGTTCCTGAGGTGTTTGTTGATCGCAGGCACCTTTACCCCGAACAGCTCCGCCAGGGCTTTCTGCGTCAGCCAGACCGACTCGTCTCGAAAACAGACCTCCACCTTCACCGCGCCGTCCGGGGCGGTATAGAGCAGGAATTGTCGGTTGTCGGTCATAGACACCTCCCAACGATTCGCTCGGCGGCAGGTTCACCAAGGGCGATATCCTGCCCCGACAGGATCTTGTGGCCCAAGATTTCCAGCCACGCCAACGCAGCTTGTTCGATGATGGATTCTGTCAGATGCGCCATGGTTCTTCCTTGTTCATCTGTTGATTATTTTCTCGTAGGGGCGATTCATGAATCGCCCCTGCAGCCGGATTTTCCCGGTCATATGCCCACTGCATGGGGTTGTTGACGATATATTCACGGATATGATTCAGGGATTTTTCATTTCTGACAATATGTTCGAAATAACCGCGTTGCCATAGTTTTATGCCCTGGGTGTCGCGCATTTCATTGATACGTTTGGACGACAACATTTTGAAACGTCCGATTAATTTCGGCAATGTCATATTCCGCCGTTGCGTAATGGTCATTGGTAGGGGCGATTCATGAATCGCCCCTACGGGGTTGTTTATCGTCAATATGCCGTGAAAATGGTTGGGCATCACGATCCATTCGTCCAATTTGATGTCATCACGGATTTCGGCGATTTTTACCCATTCATCGGCGACAATTTTCCCCGCATCGTTCAACATCATTTTGCCGTCCGCCACATCGCCGAACAGACATACCCGGTTCTGGACGCAGATGGTCAAAAAATACGCCCCGGCCTGAGAATAATCATATCCGTGCAGGCGGATAGAACGACGGTGATGGCGTTCCAGGGTATCCTGGGGCAATCCGGTCATTCGCAGGGGCGATTCGGTTATTGGTAGGGGCGATTCATGAATCGCCCCTACGGGGTTGGACGTCCAAACCGCATCGGTGATCATTTTACGTTGGCCGTTTCGTTTGTCGATCATAAACCGCGTTCCTTCAAAAACCTTTCCGCATCCTTTATTCGCAATTCACCGGAGATGAGTTTGGGCAGGAGGGTGTCGCGCAGAGCAGTCAAGGTTCTACTCTCATACTCGTTATTAAGAATACGCGCAAATAAAGGATTAACAGTAGCATGGAAAGTCTGCATTATGTCTGGCTTTGGTTTTATAAGCCTCAACTTAGAGAAATCGCCTTTATTGAGATTAAGAGTTGCTGAACCACCTGAACCACCTGTTATGATTTCATAACGGAGACTTTTCATTGCAAAGTAGCACCAAAATGGACTGATATCCTTATAGCAGATTATAGAATTTATCTGCTGGTTCGTATGACTTGGTTGAGATGTAATAGAAACAAGGCCTGGTGTCGCAATACAACTCACGCAGACTGCATATTTTGGCAGTAATTTAGCAGATTGAGTGCCAGCACCTTTTTCTGAAAGAGAGCTTACAGTTGATGTCACGAATACCTTGCCATGCATATCAGGAATAGTAATAAAAGGAATTTCTCCGCCGTAGTTTTCAGAGTCCTTAGTAGGTGGGGTCTTTCCACATACTACATTCCCAATTCCTCCAACTTCAATGATGCTCCAGCCTCTCGGTATCTCGCCCAGTTCGGAATCCCTGCCTGCGCCGTGCCCGCCGCGGCAGGCAGGCTCGAAGGAATCAGAGAAGAGTTTGGCGATTTCAGGTTTGAGGCCCCCTGCTTGCGTGCGTGCAGCCATTTTCGCACGCACAGGCAGGAAATCCACGAACCAACTTTTGAAAATCGCCCGCGCCATTTCCTCCAGCGTTTTGTTCATTTGCCGGTTCAATTCGATCTTGTCGTCTAATGTGCCGAGGATGTGGGCGATAGCCTTTTGTTCGCCTTCATCTTTAGGTACGCAAACTATACGAGCGTGAGCAGCATTACGATTAAGACCAGGCACCGCGCTATCTGAGTTCATATGTTCAAGACCAAGAGACTTAAGAAGGTAGTAGCGGTAACGTATAAGCGTAAAATCGTAGCCGGTAATATAGAATGTTGTATCAATAGGCCAACAAGGTAATGAAGAAAAATGAACAGCACCAACAGTTCCCTTTCTTCCTATTATTAAAGTTGGCCCTTCAGTTAATGGTTTATCGTGCCAACCAACAACTCCATTTGAACCAAAAACTGGGAAAGCACCATTAGGATTTCTTGACCGTTCAGGAAGTCCTTTGCCGTAAGCAAATGGTGCAAATTTTCCAATTGTTATATCTTGCCATTCACCCGCCATATCAGCACACCCCCTGTCTGCGTGGAAATGTGAAGATGCAGGTCTGTTTTGCCCGAATGCTGATCTTGTTCTGTTTTTCTTTCATGTTCCCGGCATGGACACGTCTAGAATACGTATCCATAATATTCAATATTTTGGACACGTATTTAAAACATGCTCCCGGCGTGGACATGTTAACGGGAGAGCAAATCATAAAGCTCCACATTGAGATATAAAACTTCCTTTCCGATTTTCATGGATTTCATAATGCCTGTCTTTTCAAGCGCCCTGAGATATTCTGCTGCTGTCTTTCTTTGTGCGATTCCGGCATCCACCAGAAATTGTCCTTTGGCATAGGGTTGGTGAAAGATGATCTCCATCAGCTCTCTGGAATAAACACGGGCGGGAAGCTCTTTTCTTGCTTTTTCCGTCGTTTGAGCCATCAGGTCCCGAATGGCTATGATGCGCTCGCGGGTGAAGACGGCGGTTTGCTCCACCGCTCTCAGCATGAAGACTATCCAGGTTTCCCATAGATTTTTTTCAGTGACGCCGCGCAGATGGCGGTAATAGTCGTTCTTGTGCTCGATAATGTATTTACTCAGGTAAAGAACCGGCAAATCCAGCAAACCGCTCTGGACCAAAAAGAGAATGTTGATGATGCGGCCGGTTCTGCCATTACCGTCCAGAAACGGATGAATGGCCTCGAATTGATAGTGGATGAGCGCCAGCTTAACCAGCGGGTCTATTTCATCATCGGCATGGATGAAGTCTTCGAGATTTTTAAGTTTGTCGCGAATGATGCTTTCACTTTCCGGCGGCGTGTAGAGGATCTTCCCCGTGGTTGCATTTTTTATCGTGGTGCCGGGAAGTTTTCGGATGCCTTCCGAATACTGCTTGATCGTTTTGACGAGTTCAACGAAAAGGCTGGTGGAAAGAACCGGCCGTTTTTTCAGAGTATTGTAGCCCTTCCACAGAGCCTCACGGTAGCGAAGCACTTCCTTGGTCGCCGGATCAATATTACCGGTTTTTGCCGAGAATGCCTGAAACAGTGCGTCACTGGTTGTTATAATATTTTCAATTTCAGAACTGGCTTTCGCTTCCTGTAAAATGAGTGAATCAAGTAAAATGCTCTGATTGGGGATTGTCAGTCCGAGTCCTTTGAGTTCCGCCAGGGCGCTTCTGGCGTCGATGGCTTTTTTGAGAATAGCTTTTGTCTCGACATCAACTTTTGGTGGAAGCGGCGGTAGCTGGTTATAAGGTTTTTCAGGATCAAATGCCATAGCCGATCTCCTTCAGATTTTGCCAGATTTGTTTATCGAGTTTTGCTCCTTCTCCCATTTGTTTTCTGAGGTCGGCGGTCAGGCGGGACATTTTTTCTTCAAACGGTTCACTATCGTCTTCGACCTCCGCTGCACCTACGTACCGGCCGGGCGTGAGAATGTGGTTGTGATGGCGGATATCATCGAGTGTGGCGGATTTGCAAAAACCGGGTATATCCCCATAGGTCGGTAGGGGCGATTCATGAATTGCCCCTGCCTTGTGGCCGGCACGGGCAGATTCGGGCAGTCGCCAGGCATGGTAGGTGTCGGCGATCCTGCGGATATCGTCATCGGTCAGTTCGCGATGAACGCGGTCAATCAGCGTGCCCATCTTACGGGCATCGATAAACAGGGTCTGGCCGCGCCGATCCCGAAAGCTACCGTTCTTTTTGTCACGTGATATAAACCACAGGCAAACAGGGATCTGCGTGGAGTAAAATAGCTGGCCGGGTAGCGCCACCATGCAATCGACAAGATCAGCCTCGATAATGTTTTTGCGGATTTCACCCTCGCCGGATTGGTTGGAGGACATCGAGCCGTTGGCCAGGACAAAGCCCGCCAAGCCGGTCGGGGCCAGGTGATGGATGAAGTGCTGCACCCAGGCAAAGTTGGCGTTAGATGAGGGCGGTGTGCCGTATTGCCAGCGCTTGTCGTCTTTGAGCAGTTCTCCTCGCCAGTCGCTGTCGTTGAAAGGCGGATTGGCGATGACATAGTCGGCCTTGAGATCCGGATGCAAATCGCGATGGAAACTGTCGGCGTGCTCTTTGCCAAGATTAGAGTCGATCCCACGGATGGCAAGGTTCATCTTGGCCAGTCGCCAGGTGGTGTGGTTGGATTCCTGGCCATAGATGCTGATGTCGCCGATCTTCCCGCCGTGTTCTTCGATAAATTTTTCTGACTGGACAAACATGCCGCCGGAACCGCAGCAGGGGTCATAGACGCGGCCCTTATACGGTGAGAGCATTTCGACCAGCAGGCGCACGACACAGCGTGGCGTGTAGAACTGTCCGCCTTTCTTGCCCTCGGCGCCGGCAAACTGCGAGAGAAAATATTCATAAACCCGCCCAAGTATATCTTTGGAACGGTTTTCTTTGTCGCCCAAACCGATGTCGCCGATAAGATCAATGAGCTGACCGAGACGCTGTTTATCAAGGCGGGGATGAGCGTAATCCTTGGGCAGCACGCCCTTCAGCGAGGGGTTGTCTCTCTCGATGGCAAGCATGGCATCGTCGATGCTTTTACCGATGGCGGGTTGTTTGGCGCTGCCTTTGAGATGTGACCAGCGAGCTTCTTTGGGCACCCAGAAGATGTTGACGGCGCGATATTCATCCGGATCTTCAGGGTCGGCTCCCTGCGCTTTTTCTCCTTCAAGTTTTATGTGCTGTTCTTCGAAAGCGTCTGAAATATATTTTAGGAAAATCAGCCCAAGCACGACGTGTTTGTATTCGGCGGCGTCCATATTAGAGCGCAGCGCGTCGGCGGCGCGCCAGAGATTGGCTTCAAACCCGAGGTTTGCACCGTTATTTTTTTTATCAGCCTTGCCTCTCGCCATTTTCAGCGCCTCCTTTTTGTTGTTCTCACAGGTACACGGGCGGGAGATCAGAACCCCGGGTTCTTTCTTCTCGTCAAATGTTCAGGATAAAGATACGCTCTCCACTGTCCTTTCTTTACTCATCCTTTCCCTGGCACTCTCCCCGCATCCCCTCAAGGGCGCGCGGGCAAGCAGCAACAAAGGATGTCCTTCATTACATGCCTTATCCCCCGCAGCCAGTCACCCACCGTCTAGCGCCCCAGCGCCTTGGCCAGATCTTTCGCCCAGTAGGTGATGAGTATATCCGCGCCGGCGCGTTTGATGGCGATAAGCGATTCCATCATCGCTTTTTCTTCGTCCAGCCAGCCCAGCTGCCGGGCGGCCTTGATCATCGCGTATTCGCCGCTGACGTTGTAAGCGGCAAGAGGCAGGTCGAATTCCTGACGCGCGCGGTAGATAATGTCCAGATAGGGAAGAGCCGGTTTGACCATGATGATGTCCGCGCCCTCATTGACGTCGAGCGATATTTCCCGTATCGCTTCGTCGGCATTGGCCGGGTCCATCTGATAGGACCGGCGGTCGCCGAACTGCGGCGTGCTTTCGGCCGCTTCGCGAAACGGTCCATAAAAAGAAGAAGCGTATTTGGCGGAATACGCCATGATGGGAATGTCTTCGAGTGAGTTTTCATCCAGCGCCTCGCGGATGGCCAGTATCTGCCCGTCCATCATGGCCGAAGGCGCAACCATATCGGCGCCGGCTTTCGCCTGCGAAACGGCCGTTTCCGCCAGCACCTCCAGCGTGGTGTCGTTTTGCACCTGCCCGTGGTCGATAATACCGCAATGTCCGTGACTCGTGTATTCGCACAGGCACACATCGGTAATGACCAGTATATCCGGAACTTCATTTTTGACGCGCCTGACGGCCTGCTGAACGATGCCGTCTTTGGCAAACGCGCCCGTGCCTTGTTCGTCCTTTTTGGAGGGGATGCCAAACAGCAAAATCGCCGGTATGCCCAGTCGATGAGCCTCGCGCGCCTCTTTGGCAATATGGTCCACCGACATCTGAAACTGGCCGGGCATGGAGCCAATCGGCTTTTTCACGCCCTTGCCGGGCACTACAAAAAGCGGATAGACCAGGTCGTCCACCGACAGTCTGGTTTCGCGCACCAGTGTGCGGAACTTTTCATTCTTTCTCAATCTGCGCCCCCGATATTCAGGAAACTGCATGGCCTAGCCCTCCTTTTGCGATATTTCTTCGTCCGTCAGGTAACAGGCGGGGTCCGGCCCCCACACATCGCCGGCCGCTTCCGCCCGCGCGCGGAAGTTTCCGCCGCACACAGAAAGCCAGACACAAGAGGCGCAGCGACCGGTTATATATTTTTTCTTTTCCTTGAGCTTCATCAGAAATTCATTTTCTCTGTCCGTCCAGATGGAGCTGAAAGGCTTTTCACGGATATTGCCCAAAGACCGATTGCGCCAGAACTGATCGGGGTAAACTTCCCCGTCCCAGCTCACGCAGCCGATGCCCACGCCGGTGGAGTTGCCTTCGTTCATCTCCAGAAGTTCCAGTATTTCACGGGCGCGCGCGGGGTTTTCTTTCTTCATTTTCAAATACAGATACGGCCCGTCGGCGTGATTGTCCACCGTGAGGATTTCCGGCGCGAGGCCGTCGTCGAACATTTCTTTTGTCCTGGCCGCGATCAAATCCAGCAGCTCCCGCGACTGCCCGTGCGTGAGGTCCTCTTCGCGCAACTTCGAACCACGGCCGGTATAGACCAGATGATAAAAGCACATGCGCTGAATTCTCTCGGCGCGCATCAGGTCGAACATGGCGGGTACGTCGGCAACGTTGTGCCGGTTCACCGTAAAGCGCAGACCCACCTTGATGCCCGCGTCCCGGCAGTTGCGGATGCCTTCGACGGCCCGCTCAAACGCGCCTTTCGCCCCCCGGAAGCGGTCATGCGTTTTTTCGAGCCCGTCGAGGCTGACCCCCACATAGGACAGACCAATTTCTTTGAGCCTGGTCGCTGTCTCTTTATCAATCAGCGTGCCGTTGGTGGAGATGACCGCGCGCATGCCTCTTTGCGTCGCGTAGCGTGCCAGCTCGAGAAGGTCGGCGCGCATCAGCGGCTCGCCGCCGGAAAACAAAATCACCGGCGAGCCGAACGCCGCCAGATCGTCGATGAGCTTTTTTCCTTCCGCGGTGGTCAGCTCATCGGGATAGTCGATGTCGGCCGAGCTGGAATAGCAGTGTATGCATTTGAGGTTGCAGCGGCGCGTCATGTTCCAGACGACCACCGGTTTTTTATCAGACGAAAACTGCAGCAGATGCGACGGGAGCGAGCCGGAGCGCCGCCCGTAGCGCAGCACGTCGGAGGGCTCCACCGCCCCGCAGTATAGCTTGGAAATTCCTATCATTGACTTGCCTCTTCATTTTTAAAATGTTCCACCAGGGCCCTCACCAGACCCTGCATGGTATATTCGTCTTGCATAATGTCGATTCTGAAACCAGCCTCGCGCGCCGTCCTGGCCGTCACCGGGCCGATGCAGGCGATTTTCACCCGCTCGGGCGGCACAAAGTCCCGCCCCATGATTTCCACAAAGTTCGTCACGGTTGAGGAACTGGTAAAGGTGATCACATCTGCCTGGCCTTCGTCTATCAGACGGGCGAGCTCCTGTTTTTTTCTGCCGGAATTCACCGTCCGGTAGGCTGTGGCGACAGTGACCTGCGCCCCTTGCGCGGTCAGCGTCCGGGGAAGTATGTCGCGGGCCTTCTGCGCCCGCGGGATCAGGATTTTCACTCCCGTGATGTCCATGGCGGCAAATGATTTTAAGATGCCCTCGGCGATGAACTCATCGGGAACCAGATCGGCGCCGAGGCCCTTAAGTTCAATCTGCCTTGCGGTAGCCGGACCGATGCAGCATATTTTCACCCCTTTGAGGTCGCGCACGTCTTTTCTATTCCGGCGCAGCCGCTCGAAGAAATAGTGAACGCCGTTGGCGCTGGTGAAAATAAGCCAGTTGTAGCTTTCAATTTGCGCAATGGCCGCGTCGAGCTCCTGCCAGTCGTCGGGCGGCTCGATGGCGATGGTCGGAAAGGCAATGGGGTTTGCCCCTTGCGCCGCAAGAAGACCCGCCAGGTCATCCGCCTGGCGCTCCGGCCTCGTGATGATCACCCCCCTGCCGAAAAGGGGTCGCTTTTCAAACCATTCAAGAGATTCTCTTAACTCCACCACGGAACCGACCACTAATATTGCCGGCGGCCTGAAGGCGGCTTCTTGTGCCCCTTGGGCGATGTCGCCCAGCGTGCCGGTCAGCGTCTGCTGATGCGGCGTCGTGCCGCGGCGGATCAGCGCGGCCGGTGTTTCAGGGGCCCTGCCCGCACCAATGAGCGACGCGGTGATCCGCCCCAGATTTTTCACTCCCATCAAAAAGACAAGCGTGCCTATGCCGACAAGCGCCTGCCAGTTTATGTCGCTTTGTTCTTTGGTCGGGTCTTCATGCCCGGTGACAAAGGCCACCGTGGAGGTCAGCCCCCGGTGCGTCAGCGCAATGCCTGCGCAGGCGGGCACGGCGACAGCCGAGCTCACACCGGGAATCACTTCAAACACGATCCCGTTTCGAGCGAGCACCTGTGCCTCTTCTCCGCCGCGTCCGAAGATGAACGGGTCGCCTCCTTTGAGACGCGCCACCGTGTGTCCGTCAAGGGCCTGTCTGACCAGCAGGGCGTTGATCTCTTCTTGTGCAAGAGTGTGATCGCCGCCTTGCTTTCCCGCATAGGTGAAGTGCGCATTCGCGGGCGCGTATTTGAGCAGCTCTTCATTGACCAGATTATCGTAGATGACTACGTCCGCCTCAGCCAGCGCCCGCACCGCCTTGATCGTAATGAGACCCGGATCACCCGGGCCCGCGCCGATGATATAAACTTTTCCCTTTTTTTTCTCTTTGGTCATAAATCAGTCCGTTTGTTTATTTCCGCCCTGCCTCAGCGATCAGATATACGGCGTTTCCGCCGTCGGAGTGAAACCCACTACATTCAGGTGAAATTAAAAGTTTGCAAAGCTCAACCCGTAAAACAACTCACGGCCTGCGGCCGCCGGATCAGCAATTAATCAAATCCAGAAGCTCGCGGCCGCCTTTTTCCATGATCATATCGGCAAGCCTGCGGCCCATGGCTTCGGCCTCGTCCAACTCTCCCCACACCTTGTCGCGCGCCCAGCTCGTGCCGTCGGGTGCGGCCAGGAGCCCTTCAAGCGTGAGGCGTCCTTTTTCCATCAGGCCACAGGCGGCAATCGGCAGGCGACAACCGCCGCCCAGCGCCCTCAGGTAAGACCGTTCGGCCGCCACTTCGATAAACGTCGGCTGATGGTTGAGCTTTGCGCAAAGTGAAATCAGGTCCGTATCACGCGCGCGCGCTTGTATGCCCAAAGCGCCCTGCCCCACAGCGGGCAGCATGATTTCAGTGGGCAGGTACTGTGTGATCATCCGGGCGTAGCCCAGGCGCTTCATGCCCGCCGCGGCCAGAACAACACCGGTGAGATTTTCCGTTTCTATTTTTTTCAGGCGCGTGTCGATGTTGCCGCGCAGGCCGACAATATCCAGGTCCGGCATGAAGGCCTTGAGCTGCGCGGAGCGCCTTTGCGAGCCGGTACCGATTCTCGAGCCTTTGGGCATATGCTCGAATTTGATTCCGCCGCGGGTGACAAGAACATCCCGCGCATCCTCGCGCTTCAAGACAGCCGGAAAGACCAGTCCGGCCGGCACTTCCCCCGGCACGTCTTTCATGCTGTGGACGGCAAGGTCAATATCCCCCGCCAGCAGGGCCTCTTCCACTTCCTTGACAAACACCCCCTGGCCGCCGATCTGCAAAAGCGACACGTCCTGCATGATGTCGCCGCTGGTTTTGATGACGCAAATCTCCACCTCGATGTCGAAAGCGACTTTCTTCAACTCGTCGGCCACCATATTGGTCTGCGCCAAGGCCAACTTACTGCCTCTTGTTCCTATTTTAATTTTCATATTCATCCTGTCTGATTTTCCCTTCGCCTTTGCCCACTGTCTGCGGTCACACCCGACGGCATATTGAGGAAAAGAAATATTTTCACTTCGGCAGGCTCAATGCCCGGCTTTTTACACTTTCATTTTTCAGTCATCCAGTTTGAAAAGCTGCCGGGCGGCGGCGACGATATCCTGCGAGCGAGTTTCGACGCTTTCTTCTTTCATCGCCGTCACCGGACCGTGCAGAATCTTGTTTACGATGCCGTTGACCAGCGCTTCAACTTTTTCACGATCGCCTCCGTCGAGCGCCCCCAGCCAGTTTCCTGCTTTTTCCATTTCACGGCCCACGATCCCCTCCGCCTTGCGGCGCAAAGACACAATGGTGGGCACAGCTTCAAGCTGCCTGAGCCAGTCCGCGTAATTGACGACTTCCTGTGTCACAATCGCCTCCGCTTTGATCGCCTCGCGTTTGCGGTTTTTGATGTTTTCATCGACAATGCCCTGCAGGTCGTCAATGTTGTACAAAAAGACGTTCTCGATGCCGCCGCAGGCCGGGTCTATGTCGCGCGGCACGGCTATGTCGATCAAAAACAGCAGGCGGTTTTTACGCCTGCGCAGACAACGGGCCACCATCTGCTGTGTAATGACATAGGAGGGTGAACCGGTTGAGCTGATTACAATATCGGCATCGTCAAGCGCTTCGTCAAGGGCATCGAGCCCCACGGCCCGACCGTGGAATTGTTCCGCCAGCGCCGCGGCCTGCGGCGCAGAGCGGTTGGCTACGGTAATCTGTTCAACCCCGTTGCCGGCCAGATGCGTGCAGGCAAGCTGTGCCATCTCGCCCGCCCCGATTACCAGAAGTTTTTTTCCGGCCAGCGTCCCGAAGATTTTCCCGGCCAGCTCCACGGCGGCAAAACTCACCGACACGGGGTTTGCCGCAATGCCTGTTTCCGTGCGCACCCGCTTGGCCGTGCGAAAGGCCCGGTGCATCAGGCGGTTGAGCGCCACGCCGGTTGCGTTTTCCGCCAGAGACTGGCGGTAGGCATCTTTCACCTGACCGAGAATCTGCGCCTCGCCCATGACCAGTGAATCGAGGCTTGCCGCCACGCGAAACAAATGCCGTATGGCCTCTTCCCCCTCGCGGGCGTAGAGGCATTTTTCTGCGTCGTCGCCGCTTAAGGCGCCCAGGCGGACAAGATAATCTTTCAATGACGAAAGGGCCGGCGAGCCTTCCTCTACCTTCGCGACAATCTCCACACGGTTGCAGGTGGAAAGGTACAGTGCTTCGGACACTCCGTCGATTTTCAGAAGCTCGCCCGGCAGGTGCGTCATTTCCTGACATCCGGCAAAAAGCCTCTCGCGCACGTCCAGCGGCGCGGTTTTATGGTTTAATCCGACAAGTACAATCATAATCAAATGAAACTGTGCATGCTCGGCAGACAAAAACGGACTGCCACTGCGGACACGGCAAACAGCATGAATATTAAAACGGACAGGGCCGCCATCCGGACACCTCCCCACCCGATGGCCAAGCGCTGATGCAGCAAAAAGCCGTAGGCGATCCAGACGGCAAACGACCAGACGACCCTGGGATCGGACAGCCAGGCGCCTTCCCAGACAAAAACGGCATAAACAGTGCCTGTGACCACCCCGGCGGTCAAAAGCACAAACCCCCACATAAGCCCGATGAAGTTAATTTTGTCCAGATCCCCCAAAGAGGGCAGAAGTTTGCTCATCTTTGCCCGCTTTTTGCTTTTGATCAGACGGTTTTGCATCAGGAACATGGCGCCCGCCGCGGAAGCCAGCACAAACAGGGCCTCACCGGCAATCGATAAAACCAGATGCAGCGTGGTGAGGCCTCCTTTCCACTCGGGCGGAACGAGGCTCCTGTTGGGGGCCAGGCCGGCGGCCGCAATAAGCAGCAGCAGGATCAGCGGGGCGACAAACACGCCCAGAACACGTGTTTTTGTTTTAAGCTGCAATCCCAGATAAATGCCTGCCGTCGCCCAGGCATAAAAGGCCAGAAAATGACGCGACCCGTATTGATCCCATCCCGCCCAGTTGACTGCCGCCACGACCAGATTCACCGTCAGAAAGCCGAAGGCCGCCGTCAGAATCCAGGTGGAGATTTTCGCGACCAGGACTCTTTTGGCGAAAATTGAAAGCAGGTATCCGGCAACGGCCAGAGCCGTGCAGGTAAGCGCCTGAACAAGAAAAACAGTTTCAGTTCCGCTCAAGGCTCACCTCCCGCCCTGTGATGGAACGGACAATCTCTTTCACCCGGCTTTCGTCTGCCTGGCGAATGGCGTCGAGCAGCCCCGCGGCCATCAGCTCGTCGAACCACCTGCGCCCCGTTTGGGTGTTCTTTTCCATGCCGGCCCTCAACTGCCCTAAAATGTCGGTAAGCACGCCATATTCCTGAGTATAGGTCTTTTCCAGCTCTTCTCGAAGATAACGCGCCAGCGCCGGTGAACTGCCACCCGTGCCGCAGGCGATGGTCAGATCGCCGCGCTCGACCACGGATGGCAAAATGAAATCGCACTTTTGCGGGTCATCCGCAATGTTGACAAGAATACCCCTGCTTTTCGCGTCATGTGATACTCGCTCGTTAATTTTTTCGTCATCGGTGGCTCCGATCACCAGGCACGCTCCGTAAAGATATTCCGCGGCATACTCGTCATCAATATGTTCGATGAGGTTTTGTTTTTTGAGGGATGCCAGCTCATCGGCAAGGCCCGGGCTCACGACGATGACCTTCGCCCCGCAATCCAGAAGCCTGGCAGCTTTACGCGCCGCCACTTCACCGCCTCCGACGATGACGCATTTTTTCCCGCGAATGTCCAAAAAAACAGGATAATATTTCAAAATTTTCCTTTCAAGGCGCCGCGTTGGCTGCCTGCGGCGTCAGTGGGGCACGCTATCACGAAGAATTGCAAAATTCAAGATGCGGATTGCCGGGCACACACGGTCATCCGGTTGAATTAAAAGAACAATCAGCCGGACAATACCTCTTGAGAAACAAATTCTCCCCGACATCCCCCCCACCGTAAGCGAGTGTCCTTTTATTTTGTTTATCAAACTCACAAAAAATATCCGTTAACGATTCTCTCCCCGGTAACAGGAGAATAATATGAATGCGGCAGTGCTTTTGGAAATCGCAGTGGTTTTCTTTTTTGGGTTTATCGCTTTTATGCCTGGTTTATCGCGCAAGTGTCCGGCGAAAACGATACGTGTGGGCTTATGGGACGCTGTTAACTTATTACCTGAATCCTGCATAGCCATAGTCAAAAAAATGAATAAACCATCTGGGAAACCTGTTGTATAAAGGGATAGGCAAATAACCCAATAGTAAACAGGAGGTACCCAGATGGTAAAAAAGCATAAGAAGAATAGCAAGAAAAGGCATATCAGTAAACACTTTAATCAGAAAGGCGGGAGGGCCAGGAAAATCAATGCTTCAACGGTTTATGGGACATGCAGCGAGCAGATAAGCCCGTTTGGCGGGCTTTTGGGACTGACTAAAGTTTTGGAGCTGTTTGATTTTGAGAAACATTTTAATGAAAGCTACCATGCGCCGCAGCGGGAAACCCAGCTGGGCGACTACGCCATGGTCATGGGGCTTGTGATGCTAATGTTTATCGGATTCAACCGGGTCTGGCATTTTGTTTACATTCGCTTGGAGGCCATGCTTTGTGGCATCTTCAGAGTGGATAAACTTCCGGCATCCAGCACTTATTGGCGTTACCTGGACAGCCTGGGGATCAATCAGGCCCAGTCCCTGTTGAGAATCATGAGCCGTTTGAGACAACAGGCATGGAAACGATGCGGAATAAACCACAGCCGTATTGCCATAGACATAGATACAACGGTTGAGACTATCTATGGCGACCAGGAAGGCGGACGGGTTGGCCATAATCCGAAGCACCGGGGCAAGAAAGGCTACCGACCGATTTTGTGCTTCATTGAACAGACCCGGGAATACCTGTATGGGAAACTGCGTAAAGGGGAAACCGTCAGCGGGGAGGAGACGGCCAAAGTGATTCGGAGTTTTAAAGATCATTTACCATCATGTGTGCAAAAGGTTCTTTTAAGAGCGGACGCTGAGTTTATGAGTTGGGCCAGTGTCGAAGCCGCATTGGGCGAAGGCTATGATTTCATCTTTTCCAATAAGCAATGTGAGCCTCTGTTTGATCCGCATATCTGGTACCGGCCATACCGTAGGCAAGAAGCCGAGTTCAACAGCTGCATGTATCAGCCGACGGGTTGGGGCCAGGCATGCCGATTTGTTGCTATGCGGTTTCCCAAGAAACCGGAAGAGACCAAAGGTCAGACACAGCAGTCACTATTTGAAGAAGATCAGTACAACTATCGGATATTTTGCACCAATCTCAGCGGAAAGGCTCATGAGGTGATCAAACGATACGATAAGCGGGCGGATGCAGAAAACCTGATTGGTGAAGCCAAGCAGGAAGGGTTGGCTGCGATTCCGTCCGGCAAGTTCAAAAACAACTATGCTTTCTTTCAGATTGTCATGCTGGCGTATAACCTCTGGCGTTATTTTAAGCTCCTGGCCGGCGTCTGTGGGAAAAAGGTAAAAATGCTTGCCGGCATCGCTGACAACAAAATCAGAATTGGGCGACTGATACTGCTGATGATCGGCGCGAAGCTGGTCAAATCCGGCAATCGTGACATGGTAAAATATTCGATCCACGACACACGGACGCCTGCGTTGCTATTGTTTTATGAATTTCTGGATCACCTTCTATTCAAAAAAAATCAGGAGTGCAAGGCATGAATATTTTAACTGATTTGATGCAAGAAATTTCTTGCACCGGTGCCGTCCTGAACCGCCGCGGTGGATAGTTCATGAAAATTTTGCTCATGGATTAGAAAAAATGATCATTGGCGTGCAGGATTCAGGTACCTACTTACTTCAGCGGCACAATTCTGTTTTCAGCCTTTGTGCTTCTTACTTTTATTGCCGTTGTGGAAATTCAACGAAAAACATCCTGGCGCTGTCACTGGGGAATGCTTGCCGTCGGGTTCCTGGTTATGACTATTGATGAATTATTATCCTTTCACGAAAGACTGTCGTCTATCGTAAGACCATTGTTGAAAGGCGAAACATACGGAGTTTTTTTCTTCAGCTGGGTTGTTGTTGCCATCCCGGTTGT
>Ga0116183_1003589_pt1 | contig 15723 bp, 14 predicted proteins | sample AD_UKC078_MetaG_FD_89753 | JGI IMG/M metagenome (GOLD analysis project Ga0116183, IMG submission 89753) | Active sludge microbial communities of municipal wastewater-treating anaerobic digesters from USA - AD_UKC078_MetaG | ecosystem: Engineered > Bioreactor > Anaerobic > Digestate | place: USA... | reverse complement strand
CCTCGGGGTGATTCTGGCCTTTCAGGCCGCCTCCGCAACGGGCAGGGCAGGTCAGTCGTCAATCATCAATCTCTATACGCTGGTGCCGGCCGCGGGACTCATCTCCTTTGCGGCCAGCTTCATCATATTGCGCCTGCTGCTGAAACCCATGGTTGATTTTGTGGAAAAAACCAGAAAAATGCCCATCTTTTCCACCTCCAAAACAGAAAAAAAGGCAAATGTCACCGACGACATCAGCCAGATAAGCGAAGTTTTCGACAATGTCGCCAATATTTTGAGCAATGTCGAGGCAAAAGAACTTTTTCCGGACATTATCGGCTCGAGCGCGGCCATGCGCAATATTTTCACACAAATAGTCAAAGTCGCGCCCACTGATTCCACTGTTCTGATTACAGGCGAAAGCGGCACGGGCAAAGAGCTGATCGCTTCGAGCATCTACGAGCACAGCCTGCGCAAAGGCAGGCCGTTTGTCGCCATCAACTGTGTGGCCATACCGGAGGGCCTGCTCGAGAGCGAACTTTTCGGCCATGAAAAAGGCTCCTTTACCGGGGCAACCGCGCGTAAAACGGGCAAATTCGAAATGGGTAACGGCGGCACGGTCTTTCTCGACGAAATCGGCGACATGCCTCTTGCCACGCAGGCCAAAGTCATGCGCGCGCTGCAGGAAAGGCAATTCGAAAGGGTAGGGGGAACGGCGCCGATCAACATAGACGTCAGGTTTATCGCCGCGACCAACAAAGACCTGCCGCAAGGCATCGAAGACGGTACTTTCCGCGAGGACCTGTATTTCCGCCTGAATGTTTTTTCCATCGTGCTGCCGCCTTTGCGGGAAAGAAGAGAGGACATCGCCATGCTCGCCTCTCATTTTCTTTCTCAATCGCCCAGACCCGCCACGCTTTCCACAGCCGCCTTGCAGGTTTTGATAGGTTATGCCTGGCCCGGAAATGTCCGCGAGCTGAAAAACGTCATGGAAAGAGCCTCCATCATGTCAGAGGGAGAAGAGATCGAAGTGCATCATCTGCCCGAGAGCATCCGCAGGGGCAACGACAAAAAAGGCTTTGCCGCCCTGAAGGGAGAGGCGTCGCTCGATGAGCAGATCCATCTTCTGGAAAAGGAAATGATCATCGAGGCTCTCAAGGAATCAGGGGGCGTACAGGTAAAAGCGGCAGGCATTCTGGGCATCAATCAGCGTAGCCTCTGGCACAGAATCAAAAAGCACGGGATCGATGTTGCGACCTTCAAAAATCTACAATAAATGTAGCAGATGTACAAATGTTTTGTAAATACGCAATTTAATGCCGACCTATGACCCTGCAAAATTTTGCCGCGAATGAAGATGTACCCATGTATATTGTGCAATATCAAGCAGATAACCTGTATTTAAGCAGTTAGAAAATAATTTGATAATTTCTGTCTTTGGTATGAAAATTGTATTACATTTCTCGAAAGAAATTGGGAAACAATTGCTGAGTAAAAAATAAAATGAAAGCAGGAGGGAAAAATGTTACGCAATCAAAGGGGTTTTACATTGATCGAGATTATCGCGGTTTTGGTGATTCTGGGCATTCTGGCCGCCGTGGCCGTGCCCCGTTACCTCAATCTTCAGGATGAAGCAAGAAAACAGGCGGCGCAGGGGGCCATTGCAGAGCTCAAAGGCAGAGCGACAAATATTTATGCAATGAAAGCATTGCGATCACCCAAAGACTTGGAAGACGGTGGTGGTTGTGCGGCAGTTTTAGCTTCTTTAGGACCAACACTAACGGATCCGAAAAGTACTTTGGAGCCGGATTTCAAGGTTGATGCGACAAGTGCTTGTGCTAATGGCGGCATAAGTTTGGAGGTTTCTGAGGTGAAAGGTGTTACTATTACTCCCAAAGTTACCTCAACGTGGATGTACCCGACACCAGATTGATGGCTTTCTGACAGGAAATTACAAGAATTAATTTATAAAAACAGCGTGAGTTTTCTCACGCTGTTTTTTTTCATCTTATTTCCTGAAACTCAGTGGAGTTTTGGCGCAAGAAATTGGCAGGCATTCGATTGCGCGAAAAGTCAGCGGTTGACAACGGGACATCTGTCGGCCAGAAAGGTAAAGTCTTCGCTACGGGGGACATAAATCGTCAGCTTTTCATCTTTCGTCAAATGCTTGATATAGTCGTTGAGCTTCAAAGGCCCCTGCAGATACAATAAATATCTGATTTCGCGCTCGAGCAGCTCCTTCTGGTTAGTTTTGGAGTACAATTCAATCAGCGCCAGGTTGGCGTAATTGTTTGGAGGGTCGATCGCGCGCACTGATTGCCAGTAAAAAATCGATGCCGGATAGTTTCCCGACCGGCGGCAGATTTCGGCCATAATCATCAGAGGGTATTGAGCATCCGGTCTTTTCGACAGATATTTGCGGATATAGCCGCGCGCCTCGTCGAGCCTGCCTTGTTTCAACAAAATAAAGCCGTAAAGTTCCACAAGTTTGGCGCTTTGGGGATATTTTTTCACTTTTTCCCCAATCAGTCCTTGTGCCTCGTCGATGCGGTTTTGACGAATGTTGATTCTGGCGATGTACACCAGATTGTCCGTGTATTCCGGCAGCATCTGTGATGATTGTTCGAAGTATTCCATGGCGAGGTCATCTTGCCCTTCGGCGAAGTAATGGATGCCGATATTGGATTTAAGCTGGGAGGCCACTGATTTGTTGTCGAATCTGTTGAGGGAGAGAGCCTTTTCAAATTCCTGAATCGCCTTTTGTCTGTCGTTGAAATTGAAGTAGATTCTCCCCAGGTTGGCATGCGGACGGCTGAGCCCCGGCGCTTTATGGATATTGTCGGCCCATAAAAGAAAATCGTCGGCAAATACCTTGTTGCGCTCATAGGTCGTGACGGCCGTCAGAGTCAGCAGGCAGGTGATGCCCGCCGCTATCGTGAACTGGATAACTTTTTTATAGGAGAAATAATCAATAGCATAGACAAAAAGATACGCCGGCGGCACAAAGATGAGCATCGACGGCAGGTAATTGCGATGCTCATAGACCATCTCCAGAGGCAGGATGGTGCTTTCTATGAGGTGATTCAGAAAATAAAAAATGACACAAAAAGACAAAAGAGGACGTTTTCTCGCCAGATAAAAGGCAAGGCCGACAATAAGCAAAACTGCAAAGATGGAAGGCATCGTCGTCCACGGCTCCAAAAGAGAGCGTGAGGGAACGATATCGTGCAGCAGTGTCATTTTGCCGGCAACGGGATAAAAAAGCAGCGAAAGGTAGAGCATGATTACACGCGGCTGACTCAAAAGCCTCTCCACAAGCGTAAAATCCCGCACGTCATACCCGCTGAAGGCATTGGCAAAACCGCCCGTGTAGATGAAACCGGCCAGCGCGATAAATAACATCGGGAGAACGGCGAGCTTGCCGAGTTTCAAAATGTTTTTTTTGTCTGCGCCGCGGATTAAAAAAAGCTCCAGAAGCAAAATGCCCGCCGGTAGAAGCACCGAGTTTTCTTTCGAGAGAAAAGAAGCGGCGGCGCAAAGCAAGCACAGGCCGAAAAAAACGAAAACCGCAGAGGTTTTCTGAGCCATTCTGGCCTTCACGTAAAAATACATCGACATGATGTAAAACAAAGCGGCCATGGAGGACATTCTCTGAACGATGTAGGAGACAGTGCTTACCTGCAGAGGGTGAACCGCCCATATTATCGTGGCCGGCAGGGCCACAAAATAGGCAATATGGGCATATCTTTCCCTCAGCAGCGGCAGTTTGAGCACATTGTGAATAAAAAGAAACAAAAAGACGGCCGCCAGATAGTGAATGAAAAAATTGACCAGATGATACCCGAAGACATCCAGGCCGCCGAATCTGTAATTGACGGCAAAGGTGAAATAGGCCAGCGGCCTTAAGATCCTTTTCCCATGCACGCCGGACATGCTGGTTTTTATTTCGCTCAGGGATAATGATTTTACTTTGATATTGGAATTTTCCAGTATGTTCGGAAAGTCGTCGAAATGCCACTCGCCTTGAAAGCTGTTGGAATAGACGGCAAGCAGCATGATAAAAAGCGAGATGAAGGTAAAAGCATATTTTTTCGCATCGGGAAAGTCGAAGCGAAGCGGAAGCGTGAAATTGTTTTCTTTGGTCAGCATGTTTTAATCCTGCCCGTGCGTGACGGGCGTGTATTATAAAGCATGTCGGGAAAACCCCCCTGCCTGGAGGCACAGGCGGCATCTTTACTATTTTTGTCTGCGTTTGTCCAAGATAAATTTATCATATCATTTGATTTTACTCGATATTCGGCTATACTCCAGCCGTACGGATCATTTTAGCTCACAACAGTTTTTTAAGATGAAGCAAGCTGCGCTAAGCGCGGCGACCGGTGGCATGAATCAGAAAACAGACGCTCAGATTGTTGCAGAAGTTTTACACGGAAATCGCGGGGCCTACGCGCATCTGGTGGATAAATACAAGGGACCGGTTTTCAATCTGGCGTTGGGCATGACGGGCAATTACCATGACGCGGAGGATCTGGCGCAGGAAACATTCATCAGAGCCTATGAAAAACTCAATTTGTTTGATGAGGACAGAAAATTTTTCACCTGGCTTTATACTATCGGCATAAACCTGATCCGCAATCATCTGAAAAAAAAGCGCGCGGAAACATCCGCCGCAAAGCTCTTTGCCCACCGGCCGCCGCGCCCCTCAGGCGGGGGCACAGGCGGTGAAGCCCGGCAAGACGATGCGCTGGGTCTCGAAAAAGCCCTTTTGCGCCTGAAGCCGGAGGTCCGGCAGGCCATCATACTTAAATACCGCCAGGGCCTCACCTTTGAAGAGGTGGCCGAGATAACCGCAAGCTCGGTCAGCGCGGTGAAGATGCGCATTTACCGGGGGCTTTCCGCTTTGAAGGGGATGATGAAAGAATAAAACAGATGTGACTTTTTGCGCCGCACGCATGTATATGCTAAATGAGAAACGTTGTTGGAAAGGACGGACGGAATTTGAACACAGGTAAACTCAAGAAATACGCCAAAATCATTGAACAACTCGAGGCGCTGCCCGACCGGAGCCCGCCTCCGGGCCTGAAAGGTTCGGTGATGACGCGCCTTGAGGAAACCCGCCTGCCGCAGGCGCATGTTCAGGGAGGAATGCTCTCGTGCGTGCGAAATATTTTTGCACCGGCCGGTAAGGAAACATCCGGCAAAAGCGTCTGCTTTCTTTATTACATGATGACCGGGCTGTTTTATCTGATCATAGGCGTCGCGCTGATAGCCGGCATGGAAAAAACGGGCGTCGGCCGGGATGCCGGCTGGCTCAGTCTTCAGCCCTACATGGCGCTGGGCATTGCCCTGTGGCTTTTCGTACTGGGGTTCACGCTGGCTCTAGACGGGCGCAAAGGCTTGAAAATTGTGAAATACGGCACGCTTTTATATATATCCGCCGCCGTTTTTTTCAGTCTTGTGCTTCAGCCCTATCTGCTGGTTCCCCATGCGGCTTTGTTTATTGCCGGTCTGACCGCCGCGGGCGTGATCATGGGTGTATCCCTGCTGGAGAGCGTCCGGAAAATGGAATTGATTAGTTTTTGAGATATATAAAAATATGAAAAAAACATCAGCGGGCAAAAACGGTTTTACGATCATGGAAATAGTCGCCGTCCTCATCATTCTTTCCATACTGGCTGCGGTTGCCGTCAATCGCGTCTCATACAGTGGAACTAAACTGATTGCGCAGGCGGACACAGTCAAATCACATCTGCGCTTTGCCCAGTTGAAGGCGCTGCAAGATGATGTCAACTCCTGGAAGGTTGAAATATCCCCCTCCTCCTACTCGATTTTATGCGAAGGCGGCGACTGTCCCGCGTCAATCATTTTACCGTCGGAAAGTTCGCACACGCATCACTTTCCTGCCGGTGTCACGGCCTCCGCCGACACGACGGTCGCTTTTGATTCCTGGGGCTCCCCCGGCGACGAGGCGCTGGAGATCACTCTGACCGAAGGGGGAAAAACACTCACCATAAATATTGCGGCTCACACGGGGTACATCACGCCATGAATAGACAAAAGAATAATCAACGGGGATTTTCACTGCTCGAAGCGATCATCGTCCTCGTCGCCGTAGGGATTACCGCCGCGCTGATGGCCGCGTATTTCGGCGCGAACATCACACACAGCGCGGGCCCCGTGAACCAGTTTCGGGCATCGGCACAGCTCAACAAAATCATTGAAACGATCACATCCGCCTATGTCTATCCGCACTGGAGCCCCTCGACTGAATATATCAAGGGAACCATCGTCATTCCCACAAAATCAGGTCGCCGGACGGGCCTGTTGTATCAGGCGGTCCAGGACGGCACCAGCGGCCCAACGGAGCCTGACTGGTCACAGGCAATGACCGAAAACTTCAGTCTTCAAGACGGCACTATCATGTGGCGCACCGTGTGGCGGTCGGACAATGACAACAACGGCGCGGTGCCTGTGCTGGAATTAAAACCATGGCAGCACAACAGGCAGTATCTGGCCTTTGGGATTGACTCTGTTATCGCCCCGGGAGACGGTCGTCAGTACGTCTGTATATCCGGGGGCACAAGCAGCATATCCTCCGAGCCCGAATGGATGCAGGGAGCCTCTGCCGTCACTACTGAAGAAACCGGTGTGCAATGGCGGTATGTCGGTTTAGTTCCCGCGCTTGTCTTGAAGGAGGCAATCGGCGCGGAGGGCACACAGCCCACCAGCTTTTACAACATTGACGTGAAATACAGGGTTATCCAAAACAGGTTTATCAAATTTGAAAACGGCACGGAGATCAATATCGACTCACAACAAGACGATAGTGAATATGGCAAGTATCTGAAAGTGGTTCTCGGGCTTCATCCCGACCAGAAGCCGCGCACGGATGAAACCGTGACGGCGTTGTTTGTCAGACAGTAAATAAAATTACGGGCGTTCGGAAGATGGGAAAGTTAAATAAAAAAGGTTTCACACTGATCGAGGTGGTCACATCGATGGTGCTCATCGGCATACTGGCTTTGGTTGCCGGCTTCGGCCTGGTGAAAGTATCCCAGGGTTATCTGTTTGCCAGGCAAAATTCCGAAACCGTGCAAAAGGCGCAAATCGCCATGGCCAGAATTGTCAAAGAGTTAAGCGCCGCCACACAAATATCTCCCTCATCCACTGCTTATTCCATAACTTATACAAGGCCGGGGGCAATTGACAATACGATTGAAATATCGGAAAACCGGCTGCGGATGAGCGGGACGATTCAGGGCATACTGACCGACGCCATTGTGGCAGGCGGCTCCGGATTTCAATATTATGACGCCCAGGGAAATTCCATAAATCCGACGACGGGGACGACGGATGTTGATATCAGACGAGTCGATATCACACTCAGCGTCAGAGGGGCGGGCGGCCATATATCAGAATTTAAAAACAGTGTCTCGATCGGCAAAGAGTTAATTTAGTTTTTCAGCGGGGGAGTGTCATGCGCAAAATCAATCAACAAGGAAGCATACTGATTGTCATTATCGTTTCCATGCTTTTTACGGCGGTGCTGGCGGTGGGGATTTATTCGCTCACCTCCACCTCAACCTACGGGGGGCTGATGTCCAACACCAACGACAACGCCTACCAGATGGCCAAAGCCGGCATCAGATACGCAATCGAAACAGGGGGCGCTCAGGAAGGCGAATTTCATATGCCGGACAAAAACATGATGTTCACGCTGGCCAGAAGCGGCGATGAAATAACATCAACCGGTATCGTCAACCAGGGCTCCATCTTCGAGGCCAGAAGGGTTTTGAGATATACACTGGCCGGCGTGGCAATTGTTGTTGATCCGAGAATTACGGAATTTGTTGAAGAAAATGTCATCGCCAGCTATGGCGATTCTATTGTCAGTGACGGCGAGAAAGTCGAACTCGGCCAGGGCAAGAAAGACAGTTACGGTGCAGTCTGGTACAGCGGAGATAAAGCAAACGGCAATTGCGTGGCGGGAGCGTGCGATTTCGGCTTCGGCCTGCACATATATTTTGAATTTTCCATTCCCCTCATAAAAGACAATAAAACAGGCGACGGATTTACTTTTGCCATTATGAGTTCATTAAATAATACAAACAACCGCACGGGCGGTTTATCCCAGGAGGAATATGGAGGTTCATTTCCGCGTGAGGGCACTTCTGAGCCATCCTCAGTAGCCGGTGGGGAACTGCTGGGCTATTCTGGTCCGGGCAATACCAGAGAATTGGGCGTAGGTTCCGACGGGGCGGGCAAAGGAGAGGGATTAAGGCCCCCCAAAATAGCGCTGCAGTTTGATACCTCAAAAACCGATGGTTATAAACCGATATACGTGGCCGGCTCGAGAAATGATCCTTCCTTCAGCAATGGACATGTTTCACTTATGTTTTGGGGTGATCCTTCTTTGACGGGAAACACACTACCTTTGACATACATAAAGGGACCAGCCGGCGTCACGCATACATATCCCTTGAGCAGCTTCGATGACAATCGTCACGGAGAGGGGCCGGAATACAGAAGAAACGGACTTGCAGGATTTTCGACTACACTCAAGGATGGGAAAAAGCGTTTTTGCCGTATGGAGATCACGCGTAAATTATCACCGGAATCAAGCGGCTCCCACCCCGGAAAATATAAATATGATATTAAAGTCTGGATGGGTGAAGTAAGCACACTGACTGCTGATCCGGAAGAAAGAATCAGGCTTCAGGATGTGGTCCTGCCCTACAACGATAAAGATAATAAGTGGATTAAGACCAACGCCCCCGCCTACTTTACGCATCAAGAGCATGAGGAATTCAACAGGATCTACTGGGGCTTTACGCAGGGAACAGGCTGGGATACGCAAAATATCACTCTCGAAAATATAACTGCCTTTTTACCTAATACGCCGCCCGGTCAGTGCAGCTACTCAATATCCCCCGCAGAGGCCACTCATCCGAGTACCTCCGGGACGGGTACAGTTGATGTGAATGCACCGGATAACTGCTACTGGCTTGTTTCGGGCCATGATGCTTACGACTGGCTGACGATTGTGTCACCTCCGTACGGGAGGGGAAACGGAAAACTTAATTACAGCATATCCGAAAATACAGGAGCTTCAAGGGATGGCACGATCATGATCGCCGGTCGTCCCTTTAATATTCGTCAGGAAGGCAGCATTGCCTTTGACTCCTACACAATCAGAAACTCCACGGGATACCCGATTTACAGAGAATCAGGAGGTTATTGTAGCAATAGCGTCAATAACAATGGCACTTATACTATAGACAACAATTCGCCCGGAGTTACATTCTATTCGGGAAGTTCTTTTTGGTTCCAGACATGCATAGGAAATAGTATTAACGTCACATTCGAACAGGCGGCGCAAAGAGACACCAATACAAATGGTATAGTTCAGATTAACCAAAGCTGGGTGCTGACCGACTACTAATGACATGAAATCAAGCAAGGTATGTTTATGTTCCCTGATGATCAAATTCACACAGGCAGCCACATCGACATCCGCGACAACAAGGCGCTTTTGCGCGAAGTAAAAAATACCGCCGGATTGATTTTGCCGGGTTTTGACTTCACCCGTTTCAACGCGGCTTTTGCCGATGTGGAAAGGCTCTTTGCCGGCCTGTATCCCGGCTACCGCGCGTGCAATACCGCCTATCATGATTTTCGCCACACGCTGCAGGTTCTTCTGGCCATGGCGCGACTGATGCACGGCGCGTCGGTGGAGGGAGTCGGCTTTACCGACCGTGAAATCAACCTGGGGCTGGTAAGCGCGCTGATGCATGACACGGGCTATATACAGAAACTCGAGGACAAGGCGGGCACAGGCGCCAAATACACACTGACGCATATCAGCCGCAGCATCCGCTTCGTTGAAAACTACTACGCAGGCGATGATTATTTCGAGCCTGAGATGAAAAATTTTCACGATATTTTAAGCTGCACCGGCATTCATACCATGGTTGCGGAAACGGAATTTGCATCGGGAAAGGCAGCCCTCTCAGGCAGGATGCTCGGCCAGAAAGATATTTATCATTGTCTGCGCCGCAACGCCATATCACTGCAATAATCCCCCCGGCGGCCGATTGACTTTTCTTATCGATGTGTTAAGAAGTTCCAGACCATAGACAATGCTCCGACGGCAGCAGTAAACCGCTTTAAACCATTTACTGCGGTTTTCCAAGCCGGGCGGGAAAGGCGGTCTGTGGCTCAAAAAAAATTCATGCGGAGGCTCATTTGAAAATCACGGTTAAAAAAGGAAAGCTGGCACAAACGAAAACTCAGTCTGTTATTTTGCTGATGTGTGAAGATGAAAAAAAACTCTCCGGCGAAGCGGCGGCAGTCGATAACAAAACGGGCGGGCTTGTGAAGGAAATGCTCAAAAGCACAGACTTTACAGGCAAGGCCCTGCAGACAGCCGTGTTGTATGCGGGGAAGAACGCGCCTTTCCGGAGAATTCTGCTGGCCGGGCTTGGTAAAAAAAATGAGCTGACAGCGGAAAAGATACGCCAGACAGTTGCCAAAGCCGTTCGTCATCTGCGCGAACTGAAGGTGGGGCAGGCGGCAGTTGCACCCGAGTGGAACTTGCTGCCTGGTCAAAAAAATACTCTGGTTGCTTCCATGGTGGAAGGGGCGCGCCTGGGCCTTTATAAATATCTACCCTACAAGACACAGGAAAAAGACGACAGAGCCGAAATGCCGCGCCTGGAAATTATCTGTGACCCCGCAGATTATACTCTGGCCGCCGCTGAGGCGAGAAAAGCGAATATCATCGCGGATGCCGTGTGTTTTGCCCGTGATCTGGTATCTGCGCCAGGCAATGAAATGACGCCTTCCATACTGGCCCGGCAGGCGCGCAAAATTGCCGACGGGAAAAAGCTCTCCTGCAGCGTGCTGGGCAAAGCGAAGCTGAAATCGCTGGGCATGAATGCGCTTCTGGCCGTGGCTGCCGGCAGCCACGAGCCGCCTCAGCTTATCATTTTGGAATACAAAGGAGCTAAAAAAAGCGCTCCCCCGGTGGTGCTGGCGGGCAAGGGGCTGACGTTTGACGCAGGCGGCATCAGCCTTAAGGTTGCGGCAAAAATGGACGAGATGAAAATGGATATGGCAGGCGCCGCTGCGGTGATGGCGGTGGCTCACGCGGCGACAAGGCTGGGCCTTGCCGTCAATCTGGTATGCCTGATTCCCGCCACGGAAAACATGCCCGGTGGCGGCGCTTTAAAGCCGGGCGATATTGTAAGGTCATATTCAGGAAAGACGATAGAAATTATCAATACTGACGCGGAGGGTCGTCTGATACTGGCCGATGCGCTCGCCTACGCCTACAGATACAAACCGGCCGCCGTCATCGACATTGCCACGTTGACCGGCGCCTGTGTTGTGGCTCTGGGCGAGGAGGTCATCGGCATGCTCGGCACGAACGACGCGCTCAAGGCCGGAATCAAAAAAGCGTCGGAAGCCGCAGGCGAACTTCTCTGGGAGCTGCCCTTGTGGGATATGTATTCCGAAATGATCAAAAGCGACATTGCCGATGTCAAAAACACAGGCGGCCGTCCGGCGGGCACGATTACCGCCGCCGCTTTTTTGAACAAGTTCACGGGAGATTACCCCTGGGTTCATCTGGATATCGCAGGGCCCGCCTGGGCCACAAAAGACAGGCCGTACACTCCCAAAGGCGCCTCGGGCGCGGGCGTGCGCCTGCTCATTGAATATCTGAAAAATATACAGGCGAAATGACGATGGAGCCGCTTCTGGATATTCAGAACCTGAAAACCGTTTTTTCCACCGCGAAAGGAAAGATCAGGGCGGTGGATGGTATTTCCTTGTCTTTAAACGCGGGCGAAACAGTGGGTGTCGTCGGCGAATCCGGCTGCGGCAAAACAATGCTGGCCCTTTCTGTGATGAGGCTCATTCCCGCAAACGGACGCACCGCGCAGGGCTGTGTACTGTTTGACGGAGCCGACCTGCTTGCTTTACCCGAACAGAAGATGCGTGAAAAACGCGGCCGGGATATCGCGATGATTTTTCAGGAGCCGATGACTTCATTGAATCCTGTTTTGCGCGTGGGCGATCAGATCGAAGAGGCCATCAGGCTTCATCTGCATCTGCCGTCCGGCCGGGCCCGTCAGATGAGCATCGAGATGCTCTCCGAGGTCGGCATTTCCTCACCGGAAAAAAGAGTGAGGGATTATCCCCATCAGTTAAGCGGGGGGATGCGCCAGCGCGTGATGATCGCCATGGCCATGTCCTGCCGGCCGCGGCTGCTTTTAGCGGATGAACCCACCACCGCGCTCGATGTCACCGTTCAGGCGCAGATTCTCAATTTGATTTCACGGCTGCAGGCGAAAAATAATATGGCGGTCATGCTGATCACCCATGACCTGGGCGTTGTCGCCGAGACGACGCAGAAAGTGGCGGTGATGTATGCGGGAAAGGTTGTGGAGCTGGCAGACGCTGACCGGTTGTTCGCCCGGCCTGCACATCCCTACACCATCGGCCTTATTGAGTCGCGTCCGGCCGGATGCGCCCGGCAGGAAAGCGCGGAGGGCTATCTGAAAACCATACCCGGCGCAGTTCCCAGTCTTTATAATCTCCCTTCCGGCTGTCGCTTTGCCGAGCGCTGCGCGTGGGCGCAAGATGTGTGCCGCCACCGGGAACCGCATTTGACACAAATCGAAGAAGGCCGCTTTGCCGCCTGTTATTTTCCACAAAACATGACGCATTGAAAAGTGAGCGACGGATGACAAAAGCCCTGATGAATGTAGAGTCTGTGCAAAAAGAGTTTGCCCTGGGCGGCGGATTTTTGCAAAGTCGCACAGGGTTTGTGCGCGCCGTCGATAAGGTTAATCTGCAGATTTTTGAAGGAGAGACGCTGGGGCTGGTCGGGGAGTCCGGCTGCGGAAAGTCAACCCTGGCCCGGATTCTCATGCGCCTGGAAGAGCCGGACCAGGGCAGAGTAATTTTTGAAAACCGCAATATTTTCGAACTCTCCTCAGATGAGCTCAAAAGCTACCGGCGCAATGTGCAGATGATTTTTCAGGATCCTTATTCTTCTCTCAACCCGCGTAAAACAGCGCTCAGTATGATAGCCGAGCCGCTTGATATTCATGGGGTGGCAAGCCGTGCGCGAAACAGAGAGCTTGCCTTGCAGATCATGGGTAAAGTCGGCCTGACCCATGAACAGGCAAAAAGATACCCTCACGAATTCAGCGGAGGCCAAAGACAACGCATCGGCATTGCGCGTGCGCTGGCGCTCAACCCGCGGCTGGTCATCGCCGACGAGCCTGTTTCCGCACTCGATGCGTCCATTCAGGCGCAGATACTGAATCTGCTCAAAGACCTCAAAAATGAATTCGGCCTGACCTATCTGTTCATCTCGCACGATCTTAACGTCATTCGTCACGTGTCGGACAGGATTGCCGTGATGTATCTGGGCCGTATCGTGGAAGTGGCGCAAAAAAACGATCTGTACCTGAACCCGGCTCACCCCTACACGCGTCTGCTTTTGGCGGCCATGCCGACTTGCCTGCCGGGAGTAAAAAAGCAGACGGCGATGATAAAAGGCGAGGCAGGGGGCACAGGCGAAGGTGGCTGCCTTTTTCAAAACCGCTGCAGCTACAAAATTGATAAATGCCTCGAGCACAAACCGGAGCTGCTGCCTTCCGGGGAAAACAGATGGTGCGCCTGCCACCGGACGGGAGAGATTTGATTCATGCTCAAAGAAGAAAAAGTGTTCTGGAAAAACGGTGCCCTGACAGGTGAAGGGCTTTACTGTCCGGGAACGGAAAAAAGCGGCGTCGTGATCTGCCATCCGCACCCGCTGATGGGCGGCTCGATGCACAACAACGTTGTCGAAACGCTGCAGGAGGTTTTCGCCGGCGATGGCTATGCGACGCTGCGCTTCAACTTCCGCGGCGTCGGAGGCAGCACCGGAAGCTATGATGAGGGCAGGGGAGAAAAAACGGACATCGTCTCTGCGTGCGGCTTTCTGAAAAGCCAAGGAGTTGGTGAGATTACTCTGGCCGGATATTCTTTCGGCGCCTGGATCGCCTGCCGTCTGCTTGCCGGGGGCGATTATGATGAAGGAGACGTTGTTTTAATTTCCCCGCCGGACAAATACTTTGATTTTGACTGGGAGATGAAAAGCTCGGCCGTGAAACTGATCATCTGTGGCGACTCTGACATGTTTTGCGACGCGGCGGCCATGAGAGCCAGGGCTTCCAGGCTGGGCGCGAAATTTGTGATGATCGAGGCGACGGATCATTTTTACGGAGGTAGGGAGAGGCTGCTGGCAGAGTGTTTAAAAGGATATCTTGACGAAAAAAAAGCTTGATTTTAATAAAAATGATGTTAGAGTCGGCACACATGCGTCGACGGATCGACCGGCAGCACAGGCATGAATAGGATTTTCGGGAAATATTTAGTGCACAGCTTTTTCAGTAAAGTTATGATAAACCGCTGCGAACTCTTTCACGCGGAAGGGTTCTTGCGGTTTTTTAGTTTCCGGGCAATTTCAGCCGCGGGAAACAAATTTAGAAAGGGGGACTTTTAGCATTGGCAGAAGGAAAGGTAAAATGGTTTAACGAGAAGAAGGGGTTTGGGTTTATTGAAAGTGATGAGGGTGGGGATGTCTTTGTGCACTATAGCGCAATTGCCGGCACGGGTTTTAAAACCCTCTATGAGGGGCAGAGAATTCGTTTCGATATTGAACAGGGTAACAAGGGTCCCAGCGCAGCAAACGTTACACCACTGTAGTAAATCCATTAAGTAACTTCAGAAAATGCCCCGATGTTCGCACGGGGCATTTTTTTTGATGTTTTTCTCATGCGGGTCCGTTGATGAAGAAAAATCTGATTGTCATTTTGGGGCCTACCGCTTCCGGCAAAACGAGGCTGGGCGTCAGGCTGGCGGCTGAGCTCGGCTCAGAAATCATTTCCGCCGATTCCCGGCAGGTTTACCGCGGCATGGACCTCGGCACGGGAAAGGATCTTTCCGAATACCGTCTGTCCGGCAAAACGATCGCCTGCCACTTGATCGATATCATTGACCCGGAAGAGGAGTTCAATCTCTTTGAGTATCAGAAAAGATTTTATCAGGTGTTCGGCGCATTGCACAACAAAGGTGTCCTGCCGGTGATGGTCGGAGGCACGGGGCTTTACCTGGAGGCTGTGCTTGCCGGCTATGTACTGCCGGAGGCAAAGCCTGATGAGCGCTTGAGGCGGGAGCTGGCGGGGAAATCGATGGACGAGCTGCGGGCGCAGCTTCTTGCGCTGAAGCCTGAGCTGCACAACAAAACGGACCTGGAAGACCGCGGGCGGCTTATCAGAAAAATAGAAGTCGAGCTGGCCAGGAAAAAGCACGGGGAGGCTAAAAAACAAAACCCCCTCATTGACGCCTGCGTGTTCGGCATCCGCTGCCCCAGGGACCTGTTGAGGAAAAAGATCTCGGAAAGATTGAGCCACCGGCTCAAGACGGGGCTGGTCGAAGAGGTTGCCGCACTGCACGCACGGGGGCTTTCCTGGGAGAGGCTCGACAGTTTCGGTCTGGAATATCGTTATCTCGCCCGCTATCTGCAAAAGAAAATGACCTGGGAGGAAATGGCCGACGGGCTCGAGATCGCCATCGGGCAGTTTGCCAAAAGACAGATGACCTGGTTTCGGCGCATGGAGAAAAAAGGAATTCATATCGAATGGGTGGAGGCGGACGGTTATGACCTGCTGCGAGACCGCGCAATGG